>Ga0308176_10000290_pt1 | contig 33470 bp, 39 predicted proteins | sample PhyCR2_3_FD_203890 | JGI IMG/M metagenome (GOLD analysis project Ga0308176, IMG submission 203890) | Soil microbial communities from UC Gill Tract Community Farm, Albany, California, United States - DLSLS.C.R2 | ecosystem: Environmental > Terrestrial > Soil > Agricultural land | place: USA... | reverse complement strand
GTCAGCGGGCCTTCTTCTTGCCGGCGACGGTGCGCTTGGGACCCTTGCGGGTGCGCGCGTTCGTCTTGGTGCGCTGACCGCGGACGGGCAGGCCCTGACGGTGCCTGCGGCCCTGGTAGCTGCCGATCTCGATCTTGCGACGGATGTCGGCCTGCACCTCGCGGCGGAGGTCACCCTCGATCTTGAAGTTCGCTTCGATCTCGTCCCGGAGCTTGATCAGCTCCTCATCGCCGAGCTGGTGGACCCGCATGTTCGGGTCGACCCCGGTCGTGGCCAGGAGCTGCTGCGCGCTGGTTCGGCCGATGCCGTAGATGTAGGTGAGTGCGACCTCGATGCGCTTGTCGCGCGGGAGGTCGACACCGACGAGGCGTGCCATGTGGTGGCGTTCCTTCCATTCGTTGGAGGTGTCGGTTCGTGCCGCGTCCCCGCCCGCCTCTCTCGAGAGCAGGGCCCCGGCCTCCAGTCCGGGGGCGACATCCGTCGTAGGTGACGGATGAGCGGTCACGAAGTGGTGTTCAGTTGTTGCGCCGGGCTCAGCCCTGGCGCTGCTTGTGGCGAGGGTTCTCGCAGATCACCATGACGCGGCCGTGGCGACGGATCACCTTGCACTTGTCACAGATCGGCTTGACGCTCGGGTTGACCTTCATAGCTGGCTCTCTTGTTCGGCTGTCACCGCGGGGCGGTGGTTACTTGTACCGGTAGACGATCCGGCCGCGGGTCAGGTCGTACGGCGAGAGCTCGACGACGACCCGGTCCTGCGGGAGGATGCGGATGTAGTGCTGACGCATCTTGCCGCTGATGTGGGCGAGGACCTTGTGGCCGTTGCTCAGCTCTACCCGGAACATCGCGTTCGGGAGCGCCTCGACAACCGTCCCCTCGATCTCGATCACGCCTTCTTTCTTCGGCATGTCCTCCGCAATCTGTTGGTGGCTCGTCTACCGTTTGACCCGGGAACCGCCTCGGCTCCACCTTCCGGTGGCCCGAGTGGACCTCGTGAGTCCGCCGCGGAACCCCCTCCGGGCACGGCACGGAGACTCGACGTACTCGATTCTCCGGTGCGCAGCCGGTCAGCCGCAGGGCACCACGAAACAGACCCACGTTGGGCCAAGAGCCAAGTCTACGCCGAAAGCCCGCCCGAGCGGTAATCGAGCCGGCTCACCCGGCCTGGACTGCCAGCTCGGCGAGCAGACCCTCCACCGCAGTGGCGACGGCAGCCGAGTCGACGAGCATGTGCAGGTGACCTCCGGGCAGCGTCCGGATCGGCCAGCCGCGGTCCGCCGCAGCGTCACGCTCGCCGGCGTAGCCGTCACCGAAGGCTAGGTACGCCGCGGCGCCGTCCCACCGGCTGGGCCCGGGGAGCGAGGCCCGGAAGTAGGCCAGCGGCAACCGTGGCTGTCCTTCCTCGACCAAACGGCGAGCCGCTTGGTCCGGGAAGAGCTCCGCCATCTCGCTCTCGAGCCACCACTCGGTCCACGGCGGCAGCAGGCCGTCGGCGTCGACCAGGGTTTGCAGGTGCTCGATCAGCTCTGTCGGCGCCATCGGGGTGGTCTCCGGCTCGGGAGGCGTGGCGTCCACGAACACGGTCGCCGCCACATCGCGCTGCTCGGCGATCGCCCCGACGTAGCGGCCGGCGTTGCTGTGCGGCACCAGCGCCATGCCAGGCTCGTCGGGTATAGCGGCCAGGAAGCCGTTGAGCACGTCCTCGGGTGAGGCGACCCGCAGCGGAAGCGCCGCGACGGAGACCGGCCAGCGGCGTGCCCGGAGCACCTCGGCTACCGGCTGCCAGGCCGCGGGGCCGAGCAGCGGGCTCGGGAGCAGCACCAGTCGGGTCACCCGGTCACCGTACCGATCAGGACCCCAAACTCCGCGAGGACCCTGGTAAGGAACCCCGCTGCTCAGGAACCGCCGACGGGGGCGCCGAGCTCGGCGAGCTTGGCCTTCCCTCCGTCGAGGGCGGTCAGCACCCACGGGCCGTCGGGAGTGAGCGTGAACGTGTTCTCGAAGTGGGCGGCCAGCGACCCGTCGTCGGACTTGACCGTCCAGTCGTCGTCGAGCACGTGCGTGTTGTGGTCGCCGAGCACCACCATCGGCTCGACCGCCAGCGCGAGACCGCGCACCAGCTTCGGCCCCTTCCCCGCGCGGCCGTAGTTCGGCACGCTGGGCGGCTGGTGCATCGCGGTGCCGATGCCGTGGCCGACGTAGTCCTCGACGATGCCGTAAACGCCCTGGCCGCGCACGTAGCTCTCCACGGCGTGGGAGATGTCGGTGACCCGACCGCCGAGCCGGGCCGCGGCGATCCCCCGCCACATCGCCTCCTCGGTGACCCGCATCAGCTCCAGCGCCTCCGGCGCGACGTCGCCCACCGCCACGGTGATGGCGGCGTCGCCGTGCCAGCCGTCGAGGATCGCGCCGCAGTCGATGGAGACCACGTCGCCGTCGGCGATCACCCGGTCGCCGGGGATGCCGTGCACCACCTCGTCGTTGACGGAGACGCAGATCGAGGCCGGGAACCCGTGGTAGCCCTTGAACGACGGGACCGCGCCGTTGGCTCGGATGTTCTCCTCCGCGACGGCGTCCAGATCCGCGGTGGTCATCCCGGAGCGGACCGAGCCGCGCAACAGCTCGAGGGTCTCGCCGACCACGAGCCCGGCGGCCCGCATCTTGTCGACCTGCTCCGGCGTCTTGATCTCGATGCCGCGTTCGCGGAACACGAGTTGCCTCAGCCGGCCGCGGCGTCCGAGGTGGAGCCCAGCGCGGCGAACACCCGGGAGGTGACCTCGTGCACCTCGCCCATGCCGTCCACCTCGACGAGCATCCCCCGGCCCGCGTAGGTGTCCAGGAGCGGGGCGGTCTGCTCGGCGTACACCTCCTGGCGCCGCCGGATCACGTCCTCGGTGTCGTCGTCGCGGCCCTCGGTCCGGGCGCGCTGCAGCAGCCGCTGCACGAGCTCCTCCGGCTCGACGCGAAGCACCACGACCGCTTCCAGCGTCTCCCCCAGGTCGGCCAGCATGGAGTCGAGCTCCTTGACCTGGTCCACCGTCCGGGGGTAGCCGTCGAGCAGGAAGCCGCGCAGCGCATCCTCTTCCCCGAGCCGGTCGCGGACCATCGCGTTGGTGACCTCGTCCGGGACGTACTCCCCGGCGTCCATGTACTGCTTGGCGGTCCGGCCGAGCTCGGTCTGCGCGGAGACGTTGGCCCGGAAGATGTCCCCGGTCGAGATGGCTGGGATCGACAGCCGCTCGGCGATCACCTTCGCCTGCGTGCCCTTGCCCGCCCCCGGTGGGCCCATCAGCACGATTCTCATGTCAGCGGAGGAACCCTTCGTAGTTGCGTTGCTGCAGCTGGCTCTCGATCTGCTTCACGGTGTCGAGGGCGACACCGACCATGATCAGGATCGAGGTGCCCCCGAAGGGGAAGTTCTGGTTCGCGCCGACGAGCTTGAAGGCGATCAGCGGGATCAGCGAGATGATGCCCAGGTAGAGCGAGCCCGGGAAGGTGATCCGGGACAGCACGTAGTTGAGGTACTCCTGCGTCGGGCGGCCGGCCCGGATGCCCGGGATGAACCCGCCGTACTTCTTCATGTTGTCCGCGACCTCTTCGGGGTTGAAGGTGATCGCCACGTAGAAGTAGGTGAAGAAGATGATCAGCAGGAAGTACGCCAGCATGTAGACCGGGTGGCTGCCGGTCACGAAGTAGGTGGCGATGAACCGCGCGAACGCCGAGTTGCCGCCGGAGAACCGGGTCGCCATCGCCGGCAGGTAGAGCAGGCTGGAGGCGAAGATCACCGGGATCACGCCGGCCTGGTTGACCTTGAGGGGGATGTACGTCGACGAGCCGCCGAACATCTTGCGGCCGACCATCCGACGGGCGTACTGGACCGGGATCCGGCGCTGGGCCTGCTCGATGAAGACCACCGCAGCGACCAGGATCAGCCCGATCACGATGACCAGCCCGAAGACCCACCAGCTGTCCTGGGAGACCTTGACCGCCCACAACGAGCCCGGGAAGGTGGCCACCACCTGGACGAAGATCAGGATCGACATCCCGTTCCCGATGCCCCGGTCGGTGATCAGCTCGCCGAGCCACATGATGATCACGGTGCCGGCGGTCATCGTGACCACCATCAGCATCATGGTCCACAAGCTCGACTCGTTGTAGAGCAGTGGTTTGTTGCAGCCCTGGAGCAGGTTCCCGCTGCGGGCCAGCGCGGTGATGCCGGTGGCCTGCAGGATCGCCAGCGCCAGCGTGAGGTAGCGGGTGTACTGGGTGATCTTGGTCTGGCCCGCCTGGCCCTCGTTCTTGAGGTTCTCCAACCGCGGGATGACCACCACCAGCAGCTGCAGGATGATGCTCGCGGTGATGTAGGGCATGATGCCCAGCGCGAACACCGTCAGCTGCAGCAGTGCCCCGCCGGAGAACAGGTTGATCAGCCCGTAGAGGCCCTGGTTCTTGGTGGCCTGGAAGCAGGCCTGCACGTTGGTGACGTTGACGCCCGGGGTGGGGATCTGCGAGCCGAGCCGGAATACCACGATGACCAGCAGCACGAACAGCAACTTGCGTCGCAGGTCCGGGGTCCGGAACGCGTTGGCGTAAGCGCCTAGCACCTGGGTCCTCTTTCTCACGTGCGGGTCGGGCCGTATCGGCCGCGACCCCGGAAGCCTAACAGGGGCCCGGCCGGACGAACCGCGGATGTCGCGGCCCGACCGACCGGGCCCCGGCCGTGTCTGGTGGCAGCCCGGCTCAGAGCTCGGTGACGCTGCCGCCGGCGGCGGCGATCTTCTCCTTGGCCGAGGAGGAGAAGGCGTGCGCCTTGACCTCGACGGCCACCGAGAGCTCGCCGGAGCCGAGCACCTTCACCGGCCGGCCGTCGCGGACCGCGCCCTTGGCGACCAGGTCCTCGATGCCGACGGTGCCGCCCTCGGGGAACAGCTCGTTGATCCGCTCGAGGTTGACCACCTGGTACTCGACCTTGAACGGGTTCTTGAAGCCCTTCAGCTTGGGCAGCCGCATGTGGATCGGCATCTGGCCGCCCTCGAAGTGCTCGGGCACCTGGTTGCGGGCCTTGGTGCCCTTGGTGCCGCGGCCGGCGGTCTTGCCCTTGGAGCCCTCACCGCGGCCCACGCGGGTGCGCGCGGTCTTGGCCCCCGGCGCCGGACGCAGATGGTGCAGCTTCAGCGTCATGTCAGTCGACCTCCTCGACGGCGATCAGGTGGGGGATCGCCTGGAGCATTCCCCGGATCTCGGGACGGTCCTCCTTGACGACCACGTCGCCGATGCGCTTGAGGCCAAGCGAGCGGAGGGTGTCCCGCTGGTTCTTCTTGCAGCCGATCGTCGACCGGGTCTGCTGGACCTTCAGGCGCCCCATCAGCTCGCCACCTCCGCACGGGCCTTCAGCAGCGCCGCGGGGGCAACGTCCTCGACGGTCAGGCCGCGCCGCGAGGCAACCGCCTCCGGCTCCTCCAGCGAGCGCAGCGCTTCCACCGTTGCGTGCACGATGTTGATCTGGTTGGACGAGCCCAGGGACTTGCTCAGCACGTCGTGGATCCCGGCGCACTCCAGCACCGCACGCACCGGGCCACCCGCGATCACACCGGTACCGGGAGCGGCCGGGCGCAGCAGCACCACGCCGGCGGCCTTCTCGCCCTGCACCGGGTGCGGGATGGTGCCTTGGATGCGCGGCACCTTGAAGAAGTGCTTCTTGGCCTCCTCGACGCCCTTGGCGATCGCGGACGGCACCTCCTTGGCCTTGCCGTACCCGACCCCGACCATGCCGTCGCCGTCGCCGACGACGACGAGCGCGGTGAAGCTGAACCGACGACCGCCCTTCACGACCTTGGCGACTCGGTTGATCGCGACCACACGCTCGACGTACGCGGTCTTGTCCGCCTGGCCGCCACGACGGTCGTCGCGGCCGCGACGGTCACCGCCGCTCCGGCGCTGGGGTCCGCTCATTCGAACTACCTCTTCCTTATTCCTTGGTTCGCGATCAGAACGCGAGGCCGCCCTCGCGGGCGCCATCGGCGAGGGCGGCGACCCGCCCGTGGTACCTGTTGCCGGCCCGGTCGAACACCACCGAGTCGACACCCTTGTCCTTGGCCCGGGCGGCGACCATCTCGCCCACCTTGCGGGCCTTGGCGGTCTTGTCCCCGCCGAAGGAGCGCAAGTCGGCCTCCATGGTGCTCGCCGAGGCGAGCGTGCGGCCGACACCGTCGTCCACCACCTGCACGGTGATGTGCTTGGAGCTGCGGGTGACCACCAGGCGCGGACGCTCCGCGCTGCCGACCACCTTCTTGCGGCCCCGGACCTGCCTGCGCAGGCGGGAGGCGACACGGGCGCTCGTGTGCTTGCCGGACCTGAGTGCGATAGCCATCGTCACTTACCAGCCTTTCCGACCTTGCGGCGAATCTGCTCGCCCGCGTAGCGGACACCCTTGCCCTTGTACGGCTCGGGCTTGCGCAGCTTGCGGATCTTCGCGGCGACCTCGCCTACCAACTGCTTGTCGATGCCCTGGACGCCGAACTTCGTCGGCCCCTCCACGGTGAACGTGATGCCCTCGGGCGCGTCGAACGTGATCGGGTGCGAGTAGCCGAGCTGGAACTCCAGCTGGTTCGGGCCCTTGGAGAGCACCCGGTAGCCGACGCCGACGATCTCGAGCTTCTTCTCGTAGCCGGCGGTGACGCCGGTGACCATGTTCGAGATCAGGGTCCTGGTCAGGCCGTGCAGCGACCGGCTGAGCCGCTCGTCGTTCGGCCGGGAGACCTGGATGGCGCCGTCGCCGTCGCGGGCGACCGAGATGGGCTCGGCGACCCGGTGGCTCAGGGTGCCCTTTGGACCCTTGACGGTCACCAGGCGGTCGTCGAGCGCCACGTCGACGCCGGACGGCACCGTGATGGGGAGCTTGCCGATGCGAGACATTTCTCCTCCGCCCTTCTCACCAGACGTAGGCGAGGACTTCCCCACCTACGCCCTTCTGCTTGGCCTGGCGGTCCGTCAGCAGACCGTGGCTGGTCGAGATGATCGCGACGCCGAGGCCGCCGAGCACCTTGGGAAGTCCGGTCGCCTTGGCGTACACCCGCAGGCCGGGCTTGCTGATCCGGCGGACGCCGGCGATCGAGCGTTCCCGGTGCGTGCCGAACTTGAGGGTGATCTCCAGGGTCTTGCCGACCTGGTCCTCGGGGGTCTCCTCCTCCTTCCAGGAGGTGATGTAGCCCTCCTGGCGAAGGATCTCGGCGACGCCTGCCTTCAGCTTGCTGTAGGGCATCGACACCGTGTCGTGGTACGCCTGGTTGGCGTTGCGCAGACGAGTCAGCATGTCTGCGATCGGGTCAGTCATCGTCATGGCCGTGAGGGCCCTTTCTCACCGTGGTTTCGCTCCCGGACCGGGATGCGACCTTCAGCGTTGGTGCGGAACATGGGATTGGGGGACGAGCCCTACCAGGAGCTCTTGGTGATGCCGGGCAGCTCGCCGCGGTGCGCCATCTCGCGCAGGCAGATGCGGCACAGCCCGAACTTGCGGTAGACGGCCTTGGGCCGGCCGCAGCGCTGGCAGCGGGTGTACGCGCGCACCTTGAACTTCGGCTTGCGCGCCGCCTTCACCTTCAGTGCGGTCTTCGCCATCTCACTGCTCCTTGAAGGGGAAGCCGAGCTGCCGGAGCAGCGCGCGTCCCTCGTCGTCGTTGGTAGCGGTGGTCACGACCGTGATGTCCATCCCCCGGGACCGGTCGATCCGGTCCTGGTTGATCTCGTGGAACATCACCTGCTCGGTCAGACCGAACGTGTAGTTGCCGCGGCCGTCGAACTGCTTGGCCGAGAGGCCGCGGAAGTCGCGGATCCGCGGCAGCGCCAGGGTCAGCAGCCGGTCCAGGAACTCCCACATCCGGTCGCCGCGCAACGTGACGTGCGCGCCGATCGGCATCCCCTCACGCAGCTTGAACTGCGCGATCGACTTGCGGGCCCTGGTGACCTGCGGCTTCTGGCCGGTGATCGCGGCCAGGTCGCGCACCGCGCCCTCGATCAGCTTGGAGTCACGGGCCGCCTCGCCGACGCCCATGTTCACCACGATCTTGGTCAGGCCGGGGACCTGCATCACGTTGGCGATGTCGAACTCGCTCTGCAGCGCGGGCAGGATCTCCTGGCGGTACCGCGCCTTCAGCCGCGGCATCGCGGTCTCGGTGGTAGCGGTGGTCATCAGATCTCCTCACCGGTCTTGCGGGCGACCCGGACGCTGCGGTGAGCGGTGTAGGTCGACCCGTCGCCGCGCCGCTTGGTCACCTCGTCGCGGCGGTAACCGACGCGGCTGGTGACCTTGCCGCCCGTTTCACCCTTGGCGTCGACGACCAGCATCACGTTCGACACGTGCACCGGGGCCTCCTGGGTGATGATGCCGCCGGTCGTGCCGCCGCGGCCGCCCTGGTTGACCACCTTGGTGTGCCGCTTGATGCGGTTCACGCCCTCGACGATCACCCGGTCCTCGTCGGACAGCACGGAGATGACCTTGCCCTCCGCACCCTTGTCCTTGCCGGCGATGACGCGGACGACGTCACCCTTCTTGATGTTCAGCGTCTTGCGGTTCGCCATGGCTCAGAGCACCTCCGGTGCCAGCGAGATGATCCTCATGAACTTCTTCTCCCGCAGCTCACGGCCGACCGGGCCGAAGATGCGGGTACCGCGCGGCTCGCCGTCCTGCCGCAAGATGACGGCGGCGTTCTCGTCGAACCGGATGTAGGAACCATCCGGACGGCGGCGCTCCTTGACTGTGCGCACCACCACGGCCTTGACGACGTCACCCTTCTTCACGTTGCCACCGGGGATCGCATCCTTGACGGTGGCGACGATGACGTCGCCGATGCCGGCGTAGCGTCGACCCGAGCCGCCGAGCACCCGGATGCAAAGGATCTCCTTCGCACCGGTGTTGTCGGCGACCTTGAGTCGCGACTCCTGCTGGATCATCTCTCTCTCCTTGTCGCCCCGGTTCTCGGCCCGTGCCGAGCCTGGGGGAACCCGTTACTTGGCCTTCTCGACGACCTTCACCACGCGCCAGCGCTTGGTAGCCGACAGCGGGCGGGTCTCCATGATCAGGACGCGGTCGCCGACGCCGCACTCGTTCTGCTCGTCGTGGGCCTTGAGCTTCTCGGTGCGGCGCATGACCTTGCCGTACAGCGCGTGCTTGACGCGGTCCTCGACGGAGACGACCACGGTCTTCTCCATCTTGTCGCTGACCACCAGGCCTTCGCGGACCTTCCGAGAACTGCGATCCTTCACGGCTTCCTCATGCTTCTGCTCGCTCATGCGGCACCACCCTCAGCGCCCGGGGTCTGCCTGATCCCGAGCTCACGCTCACGGACGACGGTGTAGATGCGGGCGATGTCCCGCTTGACCGTGCGCAGCCGGCCGTGGCTCTCGAGCTGGCCCGTCGCGGCCTGGAAGCGCAGGTTGAACAGCTCCTCCTTGGCCTCGCGGAGCTTCTCCTCGAGGTCGACGTTGGTCAGCTCGTCGAGCTCGTGCGCAGTCGTTGTCATCAGAACTCACCTGCCTCGCGGGTGATGAAGCGGCACTTCATCGGCAGCTTGTGGATGGCACGCCGCATCGCCTCCCGAGCGATGTCCTCCGGGACACCGGAGAGCTCGAACATCACGCGGCCGGCCTTCACGTTGGCGATCCACCACTCCGGCGAGCCCTTTCCGGAACCCATCCGGGTCTCGGCCGGCTTCTTGGTCAGCGGGCGGTCGGGGTAGATGTTGATCCACACCTTTCCGCCACGCTTGATGTGCCGGGTCATCGCGATACGGGCGGACTCGATCTGCCGGTTCGTGACGTAGTGGCTCTCCACCGCCTGGATCCCGTAGTCGCCGAAGGCGAGCGTGGTGCCGCCCTTGGCCATCCCGGTCCGCTTGGGGTGGTGCTGCTTGCGGTGCTTGACCCTTCGGGGCATCAGCATTGCGTCAGCCCTCCTGTCCGGTGCTTGCCGCAGTGTTCGTGCTGCCGCTCGCCCCGCCGGTCTCGGCGGGCGCGGTGGCCTTGGCGTCGGTGGAACGTGCGGTCTCACGGCCGCGGTCGGAACGGCTCGGGCGGTCGCCGCGGCTGCCCCGGCTGGGCCGGTCTCCGCTGCGGCCGCGGCCGCGGCCAGGAGCCGCGGCGCGGGCCGCCGCCTGGGCCTCCCGCTCGGCGCGGGTGCCGGCGACCTCGCCCTTGTAGATCCACACCTTCACGCCGATCCGGCCGAAGGTGGTGCGCGCCTCGTAGAAGCCGTAGTCGATGTCCGCGCGCAGGGTGTGCAGGGGCACCTGGCCCTCGCGGTAGAACTCCGAGCGGGACATCTCGGCGCCGCCGAGACGGCCGGAGCACTGCACCCGCACACCCTTGGCGCCGCTGCGCATCGAGGTCTGGATCGCCTTGCGCATCGCGCGCCGGAAGGCGACCCGGCCGGACAGCTGCTCGGCAACGCCCTGAGCGACCAGCTGCGCGTCGATCTCGGGGTTCTTCACCTCGAGGATGTTCAGCTGCACCTGCTTGCCGGTGAGCTTCTCCAGCTCGCCGCGGATCCGGTCGGCCTCCGCGCCGCGGCGGCCGATCACGATTCCGGGACGGGCGGTGTGGATGTCCACGCGGACCCGGTCCCTGGTGCGCTCGATCTCGACGCGGGAGATGCCGGCACGCTCCATGCCCTTCGACAGCAGGCGTCGGATCGCGACGTCCTCGCCGACGTAGGACTTGTAGAGCTTGTCGGCGTACCAGCGGCTCTTGTGGTCGGTGGAGATGCCGAGCCGGAAACCGTTCGGGTTGATCTTCTGGCCCATCAGGCACTCCTTCCCTTCTTGGTCTGGCTGCCGGGCTTCTTCGCCTGGGCGCGCTCTACGGCCACGGGCTCCACCACGAGGGTGATGTGGCTGGTCCGCTTGTTGATCCGCGCGGCGCGGCCCTGCGCCCGCGGGCGCCAGCGCTTCATGGTTGGGCCCTCGTCGACCATGGCCTTGGTGACGACCAGGGTCTCCCGCGGCAGGCTCTCGCCGCTCACCGCGTTCGCGACGGCGCTCTCGAGAACCTTGTACACGGTCTCGCTGGCCGCCTGCGGCGCGAACTTGAGCAGCGCCAGTGCGTCGTCCGCGCCCATGCCGCGCACCATGTCCACGACACGGCGTGCCTTCATCGGGCTGATCCGGACGAAGCGCGCGCTTGCGAACGCCCCGGGCTCGTCACCCAGCAGGCTGTCCCGGCGGGCGCTCACCCGCCTCCGCTCCATTACGCTCATCTGCTTGACTTCCTCGACTTGTCTCGTCGGCCGCCTGCCGCGTCAGCGGCGACGAGCCTTCCGGTCGTCCTTCACGTGCCCGCGGTAGGTGCGGGTCGGTGCGAACTCACCGAGCTTGTGTCCGACCATCGAGTCGGTCACGAAGACCGGGACGTGCTTGCGGCCGTCGTGCACGGCGATCGTGTGGCCGATCATGGCCGGCACGATCATCGAACGACGCGACCAGGTCTTGATCACGTTGTGGGTGCCCTTGTCGTTCTGCCCGTCCACCTTCTTCATCAGGTGGTCGTCGACGAAAGGCCCCTTCTTCAGGCTGCGTGGCATGTGTGCTCAGACCCTTTCTCAGCGACGCTTGCCGGACTTGCGGCGACGGACGATGAGGGCGTCCGACGCCTTGCGGCGGCGGGTGCGGCCCTCGGGCTTGCCCCACGGCGACACCGGGTGACGACCACCGGAGGTCTTGCCCTCACCACCGCCGTGCGGGTGGTCGACCGGGTTCATCACCACACCGCGGACGGTGGGCCGCTTGCCCTTCCAGCGCATCCGGCCGGCCTTGCCCCAGTTGATGTTGGACTGCTCGGCGTTGCCGACCGCGCCGACCGTGGCACGGCAGCGCACGTCGACGTACCGCATCTCACCGGACGGCATCCGCAGCTGCGCGCGACTGCCCTCCTTGGCCACCAGCTGGGCGGAGATGCCCGCGGACCGGGCGATCTTCGCGCCACCGCCGGGCCGCAGCTCGATGCAGTGCACCGTGGTGCCCACCGGGATGTTGCGCAGCGGCAGGTTGTTGCCGGGCTTGATGTCGGCACGCGGGCCGGCCTCGACCGCGGCGCCCTGCGCCAGGCCCTGCGGCGCGATGATGTAGCGCTTCTCGCCGTCGGCGTAGTGCAGCAGCGCGATGCGGGCGGTGCGGTTCGGGTCGTACTCGATGTGCGCGACCTTGGCCGGCACCCCGTCCTTGTCGTAGCGACGGAAGTCCACGACGCGGTAGGCGCGCTTGTGACCGCCGCCCTGGTGGCGGGTGGTGATCCGGCCCTGGTTGTTCCGGCCGCCCTTCTTCGGCAGCGGGCGCACCAGCGACTTCTCCGGCGTCGTCCGGGTCACCTCGACGAAGTCGGCGACCGACGAGCCGCGACGGCCCGGGGTGGTCGGCTTGTACTTACGGATTGCCATGATCTCGATCCTCTAGGTCTGCTCTTCGCCGCCGGTCAGGAGACCGGTCCTCCGAAGATGTCGATCCGCTCGCCCTCGGCGAGGCTGACGACCGCACGCTTGGTGTCGGCTCGCTTGCCCATCCCGAAGCGGGTGCGCCGCGTCTTGCCCGGGCGGTTCAGGGTGTTGACGGAGGTCACCTTCACGTTGAACACCTTCTCGACCGCGATCTTGATCTCGGTCTTGTTCGCGTCCGGGCGGACGAGGAAGGTGTACTTGTTGGCGTCGAGCAGGCCGTAGCTCTTCTCGCTCACGACCGGCGCGAGGAGCACGTCGCGGTGGTCCTTGTGGAAGTTGCTCATGACTCAGAAGCCTCCGCGTTGTCGTCCTCGGCTGCCGCCTCGGTGGAGGTCGCCACGGCCTTCACCGAGCGGCCCTTCGGCGGCCCGGCCACGAAGGCGTCGAACGCGCCCTTGGTGAACACCACGTCGTCGCTGACCAGCACGTCGTAGGTGTTGAGCTGGTCCACCGCCACGATGTGCACCGTGTCCACGTTGCGCAGCGAGAGCCAGTTGCGGTCGTCGGTGCGCTCGAGCACGACGAGCGTGCGCGGACGGTCGGTGACTCCGGTGAGCACCTCGAGAGCCGCCTTGGTGCTCGGCTTCTCGCCGCTCACGAAGGCCTCGACCACGTGGATGCGGCCGGCGCGAGCGCGGTCGGAGAGCGCGCCGCGCAGCGCGGCGGCCTTCATCTTCTTCGGGGTGCGCTGGTCGTAGCTGCGCGGCGTGGGACCGTGCACGGTGCCACCGCCGGCGAACTGCGGCGCGCGCACCGAGCCCTGGCGGGCCCGGCCGGTGCCCTTCTGCTTGTAGGGCTTGCGGCCACCGCCGCGCACCTCGCCGCGCGACTTGGTGTCGTGGGTGCCCTGGCGGGCCGCGGCCTGCTGGGCGACGACGACCTGGTGGATCAGCGGGACGTTGACCTGGACGTCGAAGATCTCGGCGGGCAGGTCCACGTCGACGACGCCGGTCGGCTTGCCGGTTGTCGAGGCAGTCATTTCTCAGGCCTCCTTGACGTTCTGCGCGACGGGCGACTTGGCGGCGGTGCGGATGATCACCAGCGCGCCCTTCGGACCCGGCACGGCGCCCTTGAGCAGGATCAGGCCCTTCTCGACGTCGACGGCGTGCACGGTGACGTTCTGGGTGGTGACCGAGTCGCCGCCCATCCGGCCGGCCATCCGGACGCCCTTGAAGACGCGACCCGGGGTGGCGCAGGCGCCGATCGAGCCCGGCTTGCGGTGGTTGCGGTGCGCACCGTGAGAGGCGGACACACCGGCGAAGCCGTGCCGCTTCATGGTGCCGGCGAAGCCCTTGCCCTTGCTGGTGCCGGTCACGTCGACCTCGTCGCCGGGCGCGAACAGCTCGGGGCTGAGCTCCTGGCCGACGGTGTAGGACGCGGCGTCGGCGGTGCGGATCTCGACCACGTGGCGGCGCGGCGTGACGCCGGCCTTGCCGAAGTGACCGGCCTGCGGCTTGGTCACCTTCCGGCCCTCGATCTCGCCGAAGCCGATCTGCACGGCGTTGTAGCCGTCGGTCGCGGGCTGGCGGACCTGGGTGACCACGTTGGTGCCGGCCGCGATCACGGTCACGGGTACGACGCGGTTGTTCTCGTCCCAGGTCTGGGTCATGCCCAGCTTGGTGCCGAGCAGGCCACGGACGTTGCGTTCAAAAGTGCTCATGGAACTCGCGCCTTCAGAGCTTGATCTCGATGTCGACGCCGGCGGGAAGGTCCAGCCGCATCAGCGAGTCGACCGTCTTCGGCGTGGGGTCGATGATGTCGATGAGGCGCTTGTGGGTGCGCATCTCGAAGTGCTCGCGACTGTCCTTGTACTTGTGCGGCGACCGGATGACACAGTAGACGTTCTTCTCGGTCGGTAGGGGCACAGGGCCGGCGACCTTGGCGCCCGTGCGCGTGACCGTGTCCACGATCTTGCGGGCGGAGGTGTCGATCACCTCGTGGTCGTAGGCCTTGAGCCTGATGCGGATCTTCTGTCCCGCCATAGCTCTCGTTCGTCCTCTACTTGTCCTGAGCCGAAGCTCGTCCGGTAGGTCTTCCCTCGCCCACCCCCGGGGTCGGGCGTGTCGCGCATATTGCGGCGCAACACACCACCCACTGGCTTGGTGTTGGAGTGGCACCCGGCCGAGCCCGAAGGCCACGGGCCGAGTCAGCAGGGTCTCCAGGTGCGGCACCGGCACGACGCGACCACCGCGATCAGGAGAGCCTGTGAAGTGGTCAACGACCGGCGCCCCGGCAACCCCGCCGGAGCAACCGGACTATCTTGTCAGAGACCCGGTGGCCAGATCAAATCGGGTCCGGGATCCGCCGGTAGGCCAGGTCGGTGACCGGCCGGCCATCGCGGATGCCGCGCCGCTCGAAGCGGGTCACCGGGCGCTGCGACCAGCGCGGCGCCGGCCCGTCGTACTCGTTGTCCAGCAGCGGCTCGCCGTCGAGCACCGCCACCATCTGCTCGGCGTAGTCCGGCCAGTCGGTGGCCAGCCGCCAGAGCGCCCCCGGCTCGAGCCGGGAGGCGGCCACCGCCGCGAACCCCGGGGTCACCAGCCGGCGCTTGCGGTGCCGGGTCTTGGGCCACGGGTCGGGGAAGAACGTCCACAGCTCGCTGATGCTCTCCTCGCCGAGCAGGTGCTGCAGCGACCACACCGCGTCCACCCCGCACAGGCGCACGTTGTCCACGCCGAGCCGTTCGAGGCGCTGCATGGTCTGGGCGACGCCGGGCCGCCACACCTCGAAGGCGAGCACGTTGTACGACGGACGCGCGGCGGCCAGCGCGGCGGTCGCCTCCCCGATGCCCGGGCCGATCTCCACGATCAGCGGCGCGGACCGCCCGAACCGTTCGCTCAGGCCGAGCCCCGGGTCGTCCACGGCGTCCTCGGGGATCCACCACCGGTTCGCGAGCCGGCGCCACGCGGCGGCCTGGGCGTCGGTGAGCCGGCTTCCCCGGCGTGCGTAGCTGAGCACCTCCCGGACCCGCCTGCCCTCGCCGGTCAGGCCGGTGTGCGGCCGCGCCGGACGGACCGCCCGTTCGGTCTGCGTCGTCTCTTCCTCGGCCACGACGGACCATTGTGGCAGGGCAGGAGGGCCCTGGGCACATCCAGCCCGCGGCCCTAGCCTGAGGGCGGGGAGAGGCAGGAGGTGGGGGATGGACTACCAGGTGCGGATCGTGCACCGCCCCGCGCAGCAGGTGGCCGTGGTCAGGTTCCACACCACGCTCGCGGAGCTCGGCACCCGGATGGCCGCCGGTTTCGCCGACGTGATGGCTTCGCTGTCCCGGCACGACACGCAGCCGACCGGGCCGGCGCTCGCCTACTACGAGAAGGAGGCGGACGGTTTCGCGGTGGCGGTCGGCTTCCCGGTCGCCGCCGAGCTGCCCGAGGACGGTCCTGTCGGGACCATGCGGCTCCCCGAGGCGGACGTGGCCACCACCACCCACGTGGGCCGCTACGAGGACCTGCCACACGCCTACGCGGCGCTGGAGCAGCAGGCCGCCGCGGAGGGGCGGAAGCTCGACCAGAAGTCCGGCATGTGGGAGGAGTACTGGAGCCCGCCCGGGACGCCGGAGGACCAGACCCGCACCGAGGTGTTCTGGCCGGTGACGGCGATCTGAGCGCGAAGAAGGCCCTGCCCGAGCGGGCAGGGCCTTCTTCTCAGGGCCTTCTTCTCTGGGCCTCTTTCAGGCTGGTCCTACTTGATGACCTTGGTGACCCGTCCGGCGCCGACGGTGCGGCCGCCCTCGCGGATCGCGAAGCGGAGACCCTCCTCCATGGCGATCGGCTGGATCAGCTCGACCGTCATGTCGGTGGTGTCGCCCGGCATCACCATCTCGGTGCCCTCGGGCAGCGTGACGACGCCGGTCACGTCCGTGGTCCGGAAGTAGAACTGCGGACGGTAGTTGTTGAAGAACGGCGTGTGCCGGCCGCCCTCTTCCTTCGAGAGGATGTAGACGTTCGCCTCGAAGTTGGTGTGCGGGGTAGTCGTGCCCGGCTTGATGACGACCATGCCGCGCTCGACGTCCTCGCGCTTGGTGCCGCGAAGCAGCAGGCCGACGTTCTCACCGGCCTGACCCTCGTCGAGCAGCTTGCGGAACATCTCGACGCCGGTCACGGTGGTCTTCATCGAACCCGGCCGGATGCCGACGATCTCGACCTCCTCGTTCACCTTGACGACGCCGCGCTCGATGCGGCCGGTGACCACGGTGCCACGGCCGGTGATGGTGAAGACGTCCTCGACGGGCATCAGGAACGGCTTGTCGATCTCGCGCTCGGGCTGCGGGATGTACTCGTCGACCGCGTCCATCAGCTCCATGATGGACTGGCCCCACTTCTCGTCGCCCTGGAGCGCCGGGAAGGCCGCGACCCGCACCACGGGGATGTCGTCGCCGGGGAACTCGTACTCCGAGAGCAGCTCCCGGACCTCCATCTCGACGAGCTCGATGAGCTCCTCGTCGTCGACCATGTCGCACTTGTTGAGCGCGACCACGATCGCCGGCACGCCGACCTGGCGGGCCAGCAGCACGTGCTCACGGGTCTGCGGCATCGGGCCGTCGGTGGCGGCCACCACGAGGATCGCGCCGTCCATCTGCGCCGCACCGGTGATCATGTTCTTGATGTAGTCGGCGTGCCCCGGGCAGTCCACGTGCGCGTAGTGCCGCTTCTCGGTCTGGTACTCGACGTGGGAGATCGAGATCGTGATACCGCGCTGCCGCTCCTCGGGAGCGTTGTCGATCTTGTCGAACGCGGACTCCTCGTTCAGGTCCGGCAGCTTGTTGTGCAGCACCTTCGTGATGGCTGCGGTCAACGTCGTCTTCCCGTGGTCGATGTGACCGATGGTGCCGATGTTGATGTGCGGCTTAGTCCGCTCGAACTTCGCCTTGGCCACTGGGGCTCCTCCTCGTTGTTCCTACTGACTCGGTGTGGGTGACGCGGTTACGCCGGCCGGGGCTTACTCGCCGCGGACCTTCTTGATGATCTCGTCGGCGACGTTCTGCGGAACCTCGGCGTACGAGTCGAACTCCATCGAGTACGACGCCTGACCGGAGGTCTTGGACCTCAGATCGCCAACGTACCCGAACATCTCCGAGAGCGGTACCAGCGCCTGGACGACGCGATCGCCGGACCGCTCGAACATGGTCTGGACCTGTCCGCGACGGGAGTTGATGTCTCCGATCACGTCCCCGAGGAAGTTCTCCGGGGTCGTGACCTCCACCGCGAACATCGGCTCCAGCAGCACCGGCTTGGCCTGCCGGGCGGCCTCCTTGAAGGCCTGGATGCCGGCCAGCTTGAACGCCAGCTCCGACGAGTCGACCTCGTGGTAGGCGCCGTCCTCGAGGGTCACCTTGACGTCGACCATCGGGTAGCCGGCGAGCACGCCGAACTCCATGGCCTCCTGGGCGCCCTGGTCGACCGACGGGATGTACTCGCGCGGCACACGCCCACCGGTCACGCTGTTCACGAACTCGTAGCCCGCGCCGGTGCCGGTCTCCTCGTCGATGTTCGGTTCGATCGAGATGATGACCTTCGCGAACTGGCCGGAGCCGCCGGTCTGCTTCTTGTGGGTGTAGGAGTGCTTCTCGACCTTGCGGCGGATCGTCTCGCGGTAGGCGACCTGCGGCTTGCCCACCGTGGCCTCGACGCGGAACTCGCGCCGCATCCGGTCCACCAGGATGTCGAGGTGCAGCTCGCCCATGCCGGCGATGATGGTCTGCCCGGTCTCCTCGTCCGTCTTCACGGTGAAGGTCGGGTCCTCGTCGGAGAGCCGCTGGATGGCCATCGACAGCTTCTCCTGGTCGCCCTTGGTCTTGGGCTCGATGGCCACCTCGATCACCGGGGCGGGGAACGTCATCGACTCCAGCACGACGGGGTCGCTCTGCACGCACAGCGTCTCGCCGGTGGTGGTGTCCTTCAGGCCCATCACCGCGACGATCTGGCCGGCGCCCACCGATGCGATCTCCTCACGCTTGTTGGAGTGCATCTGGTAGATCTTGCCGATCCGCTCCTTCTTGGACTTGGTCGGGTTCCACACCGTGGCGCCCGCCTCGATCCGTCCGGAGTAGACCCGGATGTAGGTCAGCTTGCCCAGGTGCGGGTCGGCGGCGATCTTGTAGGCCAGCGCGGCGAACGGCTCGTCCTCCGAGGGCTTGCGGACGATCTTCTCGGACTCGTCCTTGACGCTGTGTCCCTCGATGCCCTCGACGTCCAGCGGGGAGGGCAGGTACTTCACCACGGCGTCGAGCAGCGGCTGCACGCCCTTGTTCTTGAACGCGGTGCCGCACAGCACCGGGGTGAGCTTGTCGGCGACGGTGGCCCGGCGGATCGCGGCGTCGAGCTGCTCCACCGTGGGCTCTTGGCCCTCGAGGTACATCTCCATGACGTCGTCGTCGGCCTCGGCCAGCGTCTCGAGCAGCTTCTCGCGCCACTCCGCGGCCTGCTCGGCCATCGCGGCGGGGATCTCCTCGACCTCGTAGTCCTCGCCCATCTTGGTCTCGCCGCGCCAGGTGAGCGCGCGCATGCCGACCAGGTCGACGACGCCGATGAAGTCCGCCTCGTTGCCGATCGGGATCTGCAGCACGAGCGGGGTGGAGTTGAGCCGCTCGACGATCATGTCCACGCAGCGGAAGAAGTCCGCACCGGTGCGGTCGAGCTTGTTCACGAAGCACATCCGCGGGACGCGGTACTTGTTGGCCTGCCGCCAGACGGTCATGCTCTGCGGCTCCACGCCGGCGACCCCGTCGAAGACCGCGATCGCGCCGTCGAGCACCCGAAGCGACCGCTCCACCTCGGCGGTGAAGTCGACGTGCCCCGGCGTGTCGATGATGTTGATCTGGCGGTCCTTCCACCAGCAGGTGGTGGCGGCGGAGGTGATGGTGATGCCGCGCTCCTGCTCCTGCTCCATCCAGTCCATCACCGCGGCGCCCTCGTGGACCTCACCGATCTTGTAGGTGATGCCGGTGTAGAACAGGATCCGCTCGGTCGTGGTGGTCTTGCCGGCGTCGATGTGCGCCATGATGCCGATGTTGCGGACCTTGTTCAGGTCGGTGGTGATGTCGACAGCCACTGCTTGATTCCTTGGTTCGTTGCGCGTGTGCGTGGGTCTGTGCCTACTGGAGGCAGCCTGCGGTACGTCGTACGCAGCCTTTGGTCACAACAACCTCGGCACGCGGTCTTGTTCCGGCGTACCGCCGGTGCTCACCAGCGGTAGTGGGCGAAGGCCTTGTTCGACTCGGCCATCTTGTGGGTGTCCTCGCGACGCTTGACCGCGGCGCCGAGGCCGTTGGAGGCGTCCAGGATCTCGTTCATCAGCCGCTCGGCCATGGTCTTCTCCCGGCGGGCCTGCGCGTAGCTGACCAGCCAGCGCAGCGCCAGGGTGGTGGACCGGCCGGCCTTCACCTCGACGGGCACCTGGTAGGTGGCGCCGCCGACCCGCCGGCTGCGGACCTCGAGGGTCGGCTTGACGTTGTCCAGCGCACGCTTCAGGGTGACCACGGGGTCGGTGCTGGTCTTGTCGCGGCAGCCTTCGAGGGCGCCGTACACGATGCGCTGGGCAACCTGCTTCTTGCCGTCCTGGAGCACCTTGCTGACCAGCTGGGTGACGATGGGGCTGCCGAAGACCGGGTCGACGTCGACCGGGCGCTTCGGGGCCGGACCCTTGCGCGGCATTAGCTCTTCTCCTTCTTCGCGCCGTAGCGGCTGCGCGCCTGCTTGCGGTTCTTCACGCCCTGGGTGTCCAGCGAGCCGCGGATGATCTTGTAGCGCACCCCGGGGAGGTCCTTGACCCGGCCGCCGCGGACCAGCACGATCGAGTGCTCCTGCAGGTTGTGGCCCACGCCCGGGATGTAGGCGGTCACCTCGATGCCGCTGGAGAGCCGCACACGGGCGACCTTCCGCAGCGCGGAGTTCGGCTTCTTGGGGGTGGTGGTGTAGACACGCGTGCACACGCCGCGTCGCTGCGGCGAGCCCTTCAGAGCGGGCGTCTTGTTCTTCGACACCTTGTCCTGGCGGCCCTTGCGGACCAACTGCTGGATGGTGGGCACCGCGTGGTTCCCCTTCGGTAGTAGTACTGGCTCCTTCGGTGACCGCGACGCCCTCCGAGCACTCCCCCGCGGTCGGGCGTGTCGCCCTTGTCGCTGGCCACCGCGGACTGACCGCGGCAGAGGAGCATTCGAGTGAACGCTGCGATCGCAGCCACGCCGCTCTCCTGAAACCTTGGGCCTGGGCCGTGAGGCCCGCCCCGGGGCTCGGGAAGCACGCGTGATGGCCTGGTGGTCCCAGGCACGCTGAAAAAGATTACCGGGTCGCCGTACCAGGGTCAAAACGAGCCGGTCAGCAGCTCCGCGAGGTGCACCGAGCGCACGCCGGCCAGGTCGTCGAGCTGGGTCCGGCACGAGAACCCGTCGGCGAGCACCACGGCACTCTCCCCCGCCCGTCGTACGGCGGGCAGCAGCGCGGTCTCCGCGACCGCGACCGACACCTCGTAGTGACCCTTCTCGACCCCGAAGTTGCCGGCGAGCCCGCAGCAACCGCCCACCCGGGTCACCTCGGCGCCGGCGCGCCGCAGCAGCGCCTCGTCGGCCTCCCAGCCGACGATCGAGGCGTGGTGGCAGTGCGGCTGAGCGACGACCCGCACCCCTCTCAGGTCCGGCGGCCGGTAGCCCTCCAGGCCGGAGAGCAGCTCCGCCAGGCTGCGGACCCCCGCCGCGACTCGGGTCGCCTGCTCGCCGCCGACCAGCTCCACGGCGTCCGAGCGCAGCGTGGCCAGGCACGACGGCTCGAGCCCGACCACCGGGATGCCTACGGAGACGTAGTCGTCGAGGGTCTGCAGGGTGCGGCGCAGCATCGCCCGGGCGGCGGGCAGCTGGCCGGTGCTGATCCAGGTCAGGCCGCAGCAGGCGCCCCGGCCCACCACGCCGACCCGCAGGCCCGCGCCCTCCAGCAGCGCGACCGCGGCCCGCCCCGCGTCCGCGGAGAAGCTGTCGGTGAACGAGTCCGCCCAGATCACCACGTCCGGTGCGGCCGGGTTCCGGCGCCGCGCCCACCTGCTGAGGCTGACCGGGGAGAACGGCGGGATCCCGCGCCGCTGGTCGATCCCCGCGGCGAACCGCGCCACCTTCTGAACCGGGCCCAGCCGGAGCATCCGGTTGGCGAGCGGGGCCACCGGCTGGGTCAGCCGCGCCCACCGCGGCAGCCGCCCGAGGGTGTAGTGGCTGCGTGGCCGACGCCGGTTGCGGTATCTCTGGTACAGCGCCTCGGCCTTGTAGGTGGCCATGTCGATGCCGGTCGGGCAGTCCCGGGCGCAGCCCTTGCAGGCCAGGCACAGGTCCAGCGCCTCGTGCACTTCCTGCGACTCCCAGCCGTCGGCCACCACCTGGCCGTTCAGCATCTCCTGCAGCACCCGGGCCCGGCCGCGGGTGGAGTCCTTCTCCTCGCCCGTGGCGAGGTACGACGGGCACATCACCCCGCCGTTGCCGGTGTTGTCGGCTCGGCACTTGCCGATGCCGGTGCACCGGTGCACCGCGTGCCGGAACGAGCCGTCGTCCTCCGGCAGCCGCATCAGCCGGCCGCCGGGATCCACGAGCGGCTGCGCCAGGCGGACGTCGGCGTCGACCGGCACCGGGTCGACCAGCACGCCGGGGTTGAGCAGGTTGTCGGGGTCGAAGACGTGCTTGACCGCGGCGAACAGCGCGAGCGCGCGCGGTGAGTACATCGCCGGCAGCAGCTCGGAGCGGGCCCGGCCGTCCCCGTGCTCGCCGGACAGCGTCCCGCCGTACGACGCGACCAGCCGCGCGGCCTCGGTGACGAACTCCCGGAACGCCCCCACGCCGTCCGCACGAGTGAGCTCGAAGTTGATGCGGATGTGCATGCAGCCCTCGCCAAGGTGGCCGTACGGCAGGCCGTCGAGCCCGTAGGCGTCCATCAGCGCGTCGAAGTCGCGCAGGTAGTCGCCCAGCCGGTCCGGCGGGACCGCTGCGTCCTCCCAGCCGGCGTGGCTGGGCCGGTCGAGGGCCTGGCCGGTCAGCCCGGCGCCGTCCTCGCGGACCCGCCACACCGCCGCCACCTCGGCCTCGTCCGCGAACACCCGCCGGTCCACGCAGTCCACCGACTTGGCCACCCGCTCGGCCCTCGCCCGCGCCTCCTCCGCCGAGTCTGCGGTCACCTCGGCCATCGCCCAGGCCTTGCCGCGGGGCAGCTCCGGGAGGCCGGCGTCGCCCTTGCGTCGCCGCAGCACGTCGAGGATCCGGCCGTCCATCCCCTCGCAGGCCACCAGCTCGTGCTCGCACAGAGCCGGCGCCGCGTCCGCCGCGTCGGCCATCGAGTCGAAGCCGAGCACCGCAAGCGCGCGGTAGGGCGGGTCCTCCACCAGCGTCACGGTGGCGCCGAGCACCACCGCCAGGGTGCCCTCGCTGCCGACGAGCAGCCGGTCGACCCGGCGGTCGTGCTCCGGGAGCAGGTGCTCGAGGGCGTAGCCGGAGACCTGGCGGCCGAACCGGCCGAACTCGGTGCGGACCGTGCCGAGGTCCTCCTCGACCACCGCAGCCACGCGGTCGAGCGTCGGGGACTGGTCCGCCATGCCGTCGCGCCAGGCCAGCCGCTCGCCGGCGATGGTGACCACGTCGAGGTCGACGAGGTTGTCGACGGTGCGGCCGTAGCCGAGTGCCCGCGCCCCGCAGGCGTTGTTCCCGATCATCCCGCCGATCGTGCAGCGCGAGTGCGAGGCCGGGTCGGGCCCGAAACGCAGCCCGAGCGGCTTCACCTGACGCTGCAGGGCGGCGTGCACGATGCCCGGCTGCACTGTCGCGGTGCGGCGGTCCCGGTCGACCGAGACGAGCGTGTTCAGGTGCCGGGAGGTGTCCACCACGATCCCGGTGCCGACCGCGTTGCCGGCCATCGACGTGCCGGCGCCACGCATGGTCAGCGGGGTTCCGGTCTCGGCAGCGACCGACACCGTGGCCAGCAGCTCGTCCACGTCGCGCGGCCGGACCACCACACGTGGCGGGACCCGGTACAGCGAGGCGTCGGAGGAGTACAACGCCCTGGCCAGGGAGGAGTCGTCGACCTCGACGACTCCCGCCCGATGCAGGGCGGCGACGACGTCGCTCACCACAGCCGCAGGGATCCCGCGAAGACGCCGGCCAGGTCCTCGGCGGTGGCCCGCCGCGGAGCGGTCGCGAGCAGCCGCTGCTGCTTGAGCGCGCCCTCCACCAGGGCGTCCACGTCCGCCTCGCCGTAGCCGACCGCACCGATCCCGTTGGGGATGCCGATGTCGCGCATCAGGTCGGTCAGCACGTGGGGCAGCAGGTCCCGCTTGTCGTCCGGCCGGCTGTCGAGCCGGTCCGCGCCGAGCAGCTCGGCCGCGCGCACGTGCCGTTCCGGGGCGGCCTCGAAGGTGAAGCGGAACGCCTCCGGAGCCGTGAGCGCCACGGCCATGCCGTGCGGCACCATCGGCTCGTCGGCTGGATAGCCGTCCGGGTGGAAGTCGCGCACCCGGCCGGCGATCGGGTAGGCGTTCGCATGGGGGATGTGCACCCCGGCGTTCCCGAATCCCATCCCGGCGAACGTCGCGGCCATGGCCATGTCGGCGCGCGCCGCCTCGTCCTCGCCGTCGTGGACCGCCCGCCGGAACGCCCCGGCCAGCAGGCCCATCGCCTTCTCCGACCACATGTCCGCGATCGGGTTGGCCCCGCAGTAGGGCACCCGCTGCTCCGGCGACTTGCGGTCGAACGAGTCGTAGGGGCGTGCGGTCCAGCTCTCCAACGCGTGGCAGAGGATGTCCATTCCGCACGAGGCGGTCACCCCGGACGGCTGGGTCGCGGTCAGCCGCGGATCCACCACGGCCAGCGTGGGCCGCAGCCGTGGGTGGCTGATCCCGGTCTTGACGTGCTGGTCGAGCACGTCGAGCACGCACACGGTGGTGCTCTCGCTGCCGGTGCCGGTGGTGGTCGGCACCGCGACCAGCGGGCGCAGCGGCTGGGTGGGCGCGGCTCCCCCGCCCACCGGGGCGTTGACGTAGTCCATCAGGTCGCCGGGGTTGGTGGTCAGCAGGTTGACCGCCTTGGCGGTGTCGATGGCCGATCCTCCGCCCACGGCCACGAATGCGTCCCAGGGCCCGTTGGCCCGGGCGTGCTCCACGGCGTCGCGCATGCTCCGGTCGGTGGGCTCGACGTGCACCCCGTCGTACACCTGCACCTCGATCCCGAACCCGGCCATCTGCTCCGCGACCCGCTGCGGGTGCCCGGTCGCGGCCACGCCGGGGTCGGTGATGACCAGCACCCGGCCCGCGCCGTACTCGGACAGGTCGTAACCGATCTCGTCGCTGGCGCCGGCGCCGTACTTGAGCGCGGGTGCGCCGTAGGTGAAGACGGTCTCGGACATCTCACTCCTCCGGTTGCAGCAGGGTCAGGGCGTGCCGGGCGGCGCCGAGCAGGTCGAGCCGCAGGGCGTCGGCCACCGGCATCCACTCGGCACGCTCGGTGGAGCCGTCCTCCTCGACGACGTGCGGGGGGACACCGAGGGACGACTCGTCGATGACGGCGTCGAACAGCAGGTGGATGCCGTGGTAGTCCTCGACGACGCCGGCGGCGTTGGGTGCCACGAAGTGCGAGGCGTGTACGTCGACCAGCCGGCCCGGCCGGACCCACAGCCCGGTCTCCTCGTACACCTCGCGGCGCAGCGCGTCTCGGGGGTCCTCGCCGTGCTCGATCCCTCCACCGGGCAGCGTCCACCTGCCCTCGATGCGGGTGCGCGCCGACATCCGGGTCAGCAGCACCTGCCCGTCGCGGGTGAGCACCGCGTAGGAGGCCACCCGCTGGCGCGGGGACGGCACGGGCTCGGCGGGCATGGGTCGGAGCCTAGCCCGGTCGGCGCACCGCACGCCGAAAGGCCCCAGGACGCGGACGTCCTGGGGCCTTCCTGCGACTGCTTCGGGCTAGCTCTGGTAGGAGCCGAAGTCGAAGTCGTCGAGTGCCACGGCCTGGCCTCCGGCGTTGCCGAAGTCGTAGTCGTAGTCGCCGTACCCGGTGACCGAGTAGGCGTTGGCACGGGCCTCCTCCGTCGGCTCCACCCGGATGTTGCGGTACCTCTCCAGGCCGGTGCCGGCCGGGATCAGCTTTCCGATGATCACGTTCTCCTTCAGGCCGAGCAGCGAGTCGGACTTGGCGTGGATCGCCGCGTCCGTCAGCACCCGCGTGGTCTCCTGGAAGGAGGCCGCCGACAGCCACGACTCGGTGGCCAGCGACGCCTTCGTGATCCCCATCAGCACCGGACGACCCGAGGCCGGCTTGCCGCCCTCGGAGACCACCCGGCGGTTCTCCTCCTCGAAGAGCACCCGGTCGACCAGGTCGGACGGCAGCAGGTTGGTGTCGCCGGACTCGATGACGGTGATCCGGCGCAGCATCTGCCGCACGATGATCTCGATGTGCTTGTCGTGGATGGACACGCCCTGGCTGCGGTACACCGCCTGCACCTCGTCCACGAGGTGCTCCTGGGCCTTGCGGACGCCGAGGATGCGCAGCACCTCCTGCGGGTCGGGCGTGCCCTGGGTCAGCTGCTGGCCGACCTCGACGTGTCCGCCCTCCTCGACCAGCAGGCGGGACCGCTTGCTGACGGGGTACTCCTGCACGTCCGAGCCGTCGTCGGGCGTGACGAGCACCTTGCGGGCCTTGTCGGTCTCCTCGATGGTGATCCGTCCGGCTGCCTCGGTGATCGGGGCGCGGCCCTTGGGCTGGCGCGCCTCGAACAGCTCCACCACACGGGGCAGACCCTGTGTGATGTCGTCCGCGGAGGCCACACCACCGGTGTGGAAGGTACGCATGGTCAGCTGCGTCCCCGGCTCGCCGATCGACTGGGCGGCGATGATGCCCACCGCCTCGCCGATGTCCACCAGCTTGCCCGTGGCCAGCGAGCGGCCGTAGCACTTGGCGCAGGTCCCGGTCCGCGCGTCGCAGGTGAGCACCGAGCGGACCTTCACCTCCTCGATGCCGGCCTCGACCAGCTCGTTGATCTTCACGTCGCCGAGGTCGTCACCGGCCTTGGCCAGCACCTCGTCGGTCTCCGGGTGGGTGATGTCCACGGCTGCCGAGCGGGCGTACGCCGCGGTCTCGGCGTTCTCGTCCTTGACCACCGCACCGTCCACGTCCTTGACGCCGATCCGCTTGGGCAGGCCGCGCTCGGTGCCGCAGTCGTACTCGCGGATGATCACGTCCTGGGAGACGTCGACCAGGCGCCGGGTCAGGTAGCCCGAGTCCGCGGTCCGCAGCGCGGTGTCCGCCAGACCCTTCCGGGCGCCGTGGGTGGAGATGAAGTACTCCAGCACGGACAGTCCCTCACGGAAGTTGGACTTGATGGGCCGCGGGATGATGTCGCCCTTCGGGTTGGCCACCAGACCTCGCATGGCCGCGATCTGCCGGACCTGCATCATGTTTCCGCGGGCCCCGGAGTGCACCATCATGAAGATCGGGTTGTTCTTGTCGAAGGTGGTCTCCATCTCGTCGGCCACCTTGTTCGACGCCTGCGTCCAGATCTCGATGAGCTCCTGCCGGCGCTCGTCGTCGGTGATCAGGCCACGCTCGAACTGCTTCTGGACCTTCTTGGCCTGCTCCTCGAACTGCTCGAGGATCTCCTGCTTGCGCGGCGGGGTCACCACGTCCTCGATGGACACCGTCACACCGGACCGGGTGGCCCAGTGGTAGCCGAGGTCCTTGAGCGCGTCGAGCGACGTGGCCACCTGGACCTTGGTGTAGCGCTCGGCGAGGTCGTTGACGATCGAGCCGACCTGCTTCTTGCCCACCTCGTAGTTCACGAAGCCGTAGTCGACAGGCAGCGCCTCGTTGAACAGCGCCCGGCCGAGCGTCGTCGCAAGGCTCAGCGACTGTCCGGGTGCCCAGCCCTCGGGCAGGGCGACCCCCTCCGGGGGCACGACGCCCTCCTTGAACCGGATCCTCACCTTGCTCTGCAGGGAGATCTCGCCACGGTCGAACGCCATGATCGCCTCGGCGGTGGAGCCGAAGGAGCGTCCCTCGCCCGGCTCGCCGTCCCGCTCCATGGTCAGGAAGAAGATCCCGATGATCATGTCCTGGGTCGGCATCGTCACCGGACGGCCGTCCGACGGCTTGAGGATGTTGTTGGTCGAGAGCATCAGGATGCGTGCCTCGGCCTGCGCCTCGGCCGACAGCGGCAGGTGCACCGCCATCTGGTCACCGTCGAAGTCGGCGTTGAACGCGGTGCACACCAGTGGGTGGATCTGGATGGCCTTGCCCTCGATGAGCTGCGGCTCGAACGCCTGGATGCCCAGCCGGTGCAGCGTCGGCGCCCGGTTCAGCAGCACCGGGTGCTCGGCGATGACCTCCTCGAGCACGTCCCAGACCACAGGACGGGCGCGCTCGACCATCCGCTTGGCGCTCTTGATGTTCTGGGCGTGGTTGAGGTCCACGAGCCGCTTCATCACGAACGGCTTGAACAGCTCGAGCGCCATCTGCTTGGGCAGACCGCACTGGTGCAGCTTCAGCTGCGGGCCGACCACGATGACCGAACGGCCGGAGTAGTCCACGCGCTTGCCGAGCAGGTTCTGCCGGAACCGGCCCTGCTTGCCCTTCAGCATGTCCGAGAGCGACTTCAGCGGGCGGTTGCCCGGGCCGGTGACCGGCCGGCCGCGGCGGCCGTTGTCGAACAGCGAGTCGACGGCCTCCTGCAGCATCCGCTTCTCGTTGTTGACGATGATCTCCGGCGCGCCGAGGTCGAGCAGCCTCTTGAGCCGGTTGTTGCGGTTGATCACCCGGCGGTAGAGGTCGTTGAGGTCGGAGGTCGCGAACCGGCCACCGTCGAGCTGGACCATGGGACGCAGGTCCGGCGGGATGACCGGGACGGCATCGAGGACCATGCCCCTGGGGCTGTTGTCGGTCTTGCGGAACGCGTCGACCACCTTGAGCCGCTTGAGGGCACGGACCTTGCGCTGGCCCTTGCCGGTCGCGATCGTCTCGCGCAGCGACTCCACCTCGGCCTCGAGGTCGAAGGTCTCGAGGCGCTTCTGGATCGCGGCGGCACCCATGTGCCCCTCGAAGTACTTGCCGAACCACGCCTTCATCTCGCGGTAGAGCATCTCGTCGCCCTCGAGGTCTTGGACCTTGAGGTTCTTGAAGCGGTTCCACACCTCGTCGAGACGGTCGATCTCGCGCTGCGCACGGTCGCGGACCTGCCGCATCTCGCGGTCCGCGCCGTCCTTGGCCTTGCGGCGCGCGTCGGACTTGGCGCCCTCGGCCTCCAAGGTGGCCAGGTCCTCCTCGAGCTTCTTGGCACGCTCGTCGAGCTGGGAGTCCCGGCGGTTCTCGAGCCGCTTGCGCTCGAGGTCGATCTTCGCCTCGAGGGAGGACAGGTCGCGGTGCCGCGCGTCTTCGTCGACCTGGGTGATCATGTACGCCGCGAAGTAGATGACCTTCTCCAGGTCCTTCGGGGCGAGATCGAGCAGGTAGCCCAGCCGGCTCGGCACGCCCTTGAAGTACCAGATGTGGGTCACCGGGGCGGCGAGCTCGATGTGGCCCATCCGCTCGCGACGCACCTTGGACCGGGTCACCTCGACACCGCACCGCTCGCAGATGATGCCCTTGAAGCGGACCCGCTTGTACTTGCCGCAGTAGCACTCCCAGTCCCGGGTGGGACCGAAGATCTTCTCGCAGAACAGACCGTCGCGCTCCGGCTTGAGCGTGCGGTAGTTGATCGTCTCCGGCTTCTTCACCTCGCCGTGGCTCCACTGACGGATGTCGTCGGCGGTGGCGAGGCCGATCTGAAGCTGGTCGAAGAAGTTCACGTCGAGCACGTTGGTTACTTCCCTCGGTTCTTTGGCTTAAGTGTGGTTCAGACTTCTTCGACGCTGCTCGGTTCGCGGCGCGACAGGTCGATGCCGAGCTCCTCGGCGGCGCGGAAGACGTCCTCCTCCGCGTCGCGCATCTCGATCGCCGAGCCGTCCTGGCTGAGCACCTCGACGTTGAGACACAGCGACTGCATCTCCTTGACGAGCACCTTGAACGACTCGGGAATCCCGGAGTCGGGGATGTTCTCGCCCTTGACGATGGCTTCGTACACCTTGACCCGGCCGGGTACGTCGTCGGACTTGATCGTGAGCAGCTCCTGCAGGGCGTAGGCCGCGCCGTACGCCTCCATCGCCCAGACCTCCATCTCACCGAAGCGCTGGCCACCGAACTGGGCCTTACCGCCGAGCGGCTGCTGGGTGATCATGGAGTACGGGCCGGTGGAGCGGGCGTGGATCTTGTCGTCCACCAGGTGGTGCAGCTTGAGGATGTACATGTAGCCGACCGAGACCGGGTCCGGGAACGGCTCGCCGGAGCGGCCGTCGAAGAGGTTGGCCTTGCCGTTCTCCTTGACGACGCGCACGCCGTCGCGGTTCGGCAAGGTCGAGCCGAGCAGACCGGTGATCTCGTCCTCGCGGGCACCGTCGAACACGGGGGTCGCGACGTTGGAGTCGGCCGGAGCAGACTCGGCGTGGATCTGGATCAGCCGCTTCTTCCAGTCCTCGTCGTCGCCGTCGACCTCCCAGCCGGTCTTGGCCAGCCAGCCGAGGTGGATCTCGAGGATCTGGCCGATGTTCATCCGGCCCGGCACACCGAGCGGGTTGAGCACCACGTCGACCGGGGTGCCGTCCTCCATGAACGGCATGTCCTCCACGGGCAGGATCTTGGAGATCACGCCCTTGTTCCCGTGCCGGCCGGCCAGCTTGTCGCCGACCGAGATCTTCCGCTTGTGGGCGACGTACACCCGCACCAGCTGGTTCACGCCCGGGGGCAGCTCGTCGCCTTCCTCGCGGTCGAAGACGCGCACGCCGATGACCGTGCCCTCCTCGCCGTGCGGCACCTTCATGCTGGTGTCGCGCACTTCGCGGGCCTTCTCACCGAAGATCGCGCGGAGCAGCCGCTCCTCCGGGGTCAGCTCCGTCTCGCCCTTCGGGGTGACCTTGCCGACCAGGATGTCGCCGGTGCTCACCTCCGCGCCGATGCGGATGATGCCCCGCTCGTCGAGGTCGGCCAGCATCTCCTCGCCGACGTTCGGGATGTCGCGGGTGATCTCCTCGGGACCGAGCTTGGTGTCGCGGGCGTCGACCTCGTGCTCCTCGATGTGGATCGAGGTGAGGACGTCCTGCTGCACCAGCCGCTGGGAGAGGATGATCGCGTCCTCGTAGTTGTGGCCCTGCCACGGCATGAACGCCACGAGCAGGTTGGTGCCGAGCGCCATCTCGCCCTCGTCGGTGCACGGGCCGTCGGCGATCGGCGAGCCGACCTCGAGGCGCTGGCCCTCGGTGACGAGCGGGCGCTGGTTGATGCAGGTGCCCTGGTTGGAGCGGCTGAACTTCTGCATGCGGTACGTCGTCTGCGTGCCGTCGTCGTTCATGACCTCGACCGCGTCGGCGGACACCTCGATGACGGCGCCGGCCTTGGCGGCCACCACCACGTCACCGGCGTCCACGGCGGCCCGGAACTCCATGCCGGTGCCGACCAGCGGGGCGTCGCTCTTGATCAGCGGCACCGCCTGACGCTGCATGTTGGAGCCCATCAGCGCCCGGTTGGCGTCGTCGTGCTCCAGGAACGGGATCAGCGCGGTCGCCACGGACACCATCTGCCGCGGCGAGACGTCCATGTAGTCGACCTCTTCGGCCGGGATGACGTCGACCTCACCGTGCCGCTGGCGGACCAGCACGCGCTCCTCGGCGAACCGGCCGTCGTCGGTCAGCGCGGCGTTCGCCTGCGCGATGACGAAGCGGTCCTCCTCGTCCGCGGTCAGGTAGTCGACCTTGTCGGTGACGCGGCCCTTCTCGACCTTGCGGTACGGCGTCTCGACGAAGCCGAACGGGTTGATCCGGCCGAACGTGGACAGCGAGCCGATCAGACCGATGTTCGGGCCCTCGGGCGTCTCGATCGGGCACATCCGGCCGTAGTGGGACGGGTGCACGTCACGGACCTCGAAGCCCGCGCGGTCACGGGACAGACCACCGGGGCCGAGCGCGGAGAGCCGGCGCTTGTGCGTCAGCCCGGCGATCGGGTTGGTCTGGTCCATGAACTGCGACAGCTGGGAGGTACCGAAGAACTCCTTCAGCGCGGCCACCACTGGGCGGATGTTGATCAGGCTCTGCGGCGTGATCGCCTCGACGTCCTGGGTGGTCATCCGCTCCCGGACCACACGCTCCATGCGAGCCAGGCCGGTGCGCAGCTGGTTCTGGATCAGCTCACCCACCGTGCGCATGCGCCGGTTGCCGAAGTGGTCGATGTCGTCGGCGCGGACCTCGACGGCGCCGGCCGGCATCTCGAGCTCGTTCTTGCCGTCGTGCAGCGCCACGATGAACCGGATGGTAGACACGATGTCGTCGATGGTCAGCGTCTGCTGGTCGAAGGCCTCGTGCAGGCCGAGCTTCTTGTTGATCTTGTAGCGGCCGACCTTGGCCAGGTCGTAGCGCTTCGGGTTGAAGTAGTAGTTGTCCAGCAGGGTCTGCGCCGCCTCGCGCGTCGGCGGCTCGCCCGGGCGGAGCTTCCGGTAGATGTCCAGCAGCGCGTCGTCCTGGCCGGAGGTGTGGTCCTTCTCGAGGGTGAGCCGGATCGACTCGTACTCGCCGAACTCCTCCAGGATCTGCGCCTCGGTCCAGCCGAGCGCCTTCAGCAGCACCGTGACGTTCTGCTTGCGCTTGCGGTCCAGCCGGACGCCCACCAGGTCGCGCTTGTCGACCTCGAACTCGAGCCAGGCGCCACGGGAAGGGATGATCTTCGCAGTGAAGATGTCCTTGTCCGAGGTCTTGTCGGCGCTGCGCTCGAAGTAGACCCCGGGCGAGCGGACCAGCTGGGAGACGACCACCCGCTCGGTGCCGTTGATCACGAAGGTGCCCTTGGGGGTCATCAGCGGGAAGTCACCCATGAAGACCGTCTGGCCCTTGATCTCACCGGTCTCGTTGTTGGTGAACTCCGCGGAGACGTAGAGCGGGGCGGAGTAGGTGAAGTCCTTCTCCTTGCACTCCTCGACGGAGTTCTTCGGGTCGTAGAAGACCGGGTTTTCGAACGAGAGCGACATGGTCCCGGAGAAGTCCTCGATCGGCGAGATCTCCTCGAAGATCTCCTCGAGGCCGGACTTGGGACTGACGTCCTCGCCCTTGCTGGTGCGCTCCTGGACCTGCGTCTGCCAGCGCTCGTTGCCGACAAGCCAGTCGAAGCTGGTGGTCTGGAGGGCGAGGAGGTCGGGAACCTCGAGAGGTTCATCGATCTTGGCGAAGGAGATGCGGCGGGGGCTGAGCGGGGTGCTGGCTGAATGGTTGCGGCGCGAGGCGGCCAAGAGGGGTCCTTCCGAAGGCTCGCGGACTCATCTGGTGATGACGCCGGCCCACCACAAACCGGCCACCGGTCGACCGGGGAGCATTTGAGGGCAGGCGCAAAGAGTGATCCTAGCCGATGCGCCCACCGGGCACAACTCCACTAACCCCCGGCCCGCCACCTCTGGAACCCTGGTGACGGGCGGTCAAAGCGACCCCGTTGGCGCCGCCACGGCCCCGGGCCGCCATCTGCACCGGTCGCCGTTCGAGTCGAAGCATGAACCCTCTGCAGAGGCGGAGTCAAGGACGTCAGGCCTTCCCACGCCCGGCAAGTTGGGCCGGTCAAGCCTGGCAAATGCCGCGGACGGACTCAAGCAATGGTCCCCCACGGGCTCCGGGCCGCCGGCTCCCGTGGTCAGGTGGCGTCGGGGTCGAGGCCGTGTTCGGTGAGGTCGGGGGTTGTGCCGAGGCGGTGGGTGCCGGTGTTGTCGACGCGGTACCAGTGGCCGTGTGGGCTGCGCCACAGGTAGACGCCGCGGGTGGGCTGGTAGACGCGCCAGCCGTGCTTGTGGGTCTTGACCCGGTGCAGCCGGCGTTCGAGGCCGCCGAGGTTGTCCAGCCGGGTCTGCCCGGGCTGGGCGGGGTCGCCGTGTGCGTCGGCGGTGAACTCGGCGGTGTGGTCTTTGTCCTTGCCGCGGCTGGTGTT
>Ga0308176_10000289_pt1 | contig 33504 bp, 22 predicted proteins | sample PhyCR2_3_FD_203890 | JGI IMG/M metagenome (GOLD analysis project Ga0308176, IMG submission 203890) | Soil microbial communities from UC Gill Tract Community Farm, Albany, California, United States - DLSLS.C.R2 | ecosystem: Environmental > Terrestrial > Soil > Agricultural land | place: USA... | reverse complement strand
GCGAGCGCCGATCCGATCGCGAACGTGACCGTCATGATCCGGCCGACGTTGATCCCCATCAGCGACGCGACCCCGGCGTCGAACGACACCGCGCGCATCGCCCGACCCAGCCGGGTGCGATACACCAGGAACTCCAGCGCGCCGACCAGCGCGAGCGCGAGCACCAGCACCACGGTATCGACCAGGCGGAGGCTGACGCCGGCGACCTCGGCGAGCGGTCGATCGGCGATCAGCGCGGCCATGTGCTGCGGGTTGGGGCCGAACGACCACGGCAGCGTACCGGTGTTCTGGAGCAGCAGCGAGACGCCGATCGCGGTGATCAGCACGTTGAGCCGGGGCGCGTTGCGCAGCGGGCGATACGCCAGGCGCTCGATCGCCGCACCGAGCGCCGCGCACAGCCCCATCGCGAGCGCCATGACGATCGGCAGCGCGATCCACGACGGGTGCTGGGCGAAGCCGAGGTGGGTGGCGAGCACGAACGCGATCCAGGCCCCGAAGGTGACCACGTCGGCGTGCGCGAAGTTGATGAACCGCAGCACGCCGTAGACCAGCGTGTAGCCGAGCGCGATCAACGCGTACAGCGCGCCGAGCGCCAGGGTGTCGACCACGGTCTGGAGGAGCTTCTCCCCCGCCGAGCCGGTGTCACCGCCGGCGTCGTCGGCAGCGGCGCGCGCCGCGCCCTCACGCTCCGCACGATTCGCCTGATCCGGCGAGGCCGCCCGCGGCTCGATCCGCGCGACGAAGTGGGGCTGGCCGTCCTTCACCTGGATGATGACCGCCGACTTCACCGGGTTGCGGCCCTCGTCGAGCGTGATCCGGCCGGTGACCCCCGCGAAGTCCTTGGTGCCGGCGATCGCCCGCGCCAGCTCGGCACCGTCGAGCGACGTCGCGCGATCCATCGCCGCGAACAGGACGTTGGCGGCGTCGTAGCCGAGCGCGTCGAGGGCGTCGGGCCCCGCGCCGTAGTGCGCCTTGAACGTGGCGACGAACCCCCGGACCGCCGGGAGGTCCTCGTCGAACGCATAGTGGGTCGCGTAGTAGTTGCCCTCCATCGCCGCGCCGCCGAGCTCGGTCAGCTTGGGCGAGTCCCACCCGTCGCCGCCGAGGATCGGCACGGTGATCCCGATCTTGCGGGCCTGGATCGAGTAGTTGCCGGCGTCGGTGTAGTAGCCCGGCAAGAAGATCGCCTGGGGACTGGTATCCTTGAGCGACTGCAGCTGGGCCGACAGGTTGACGTCGCCGGTGGTGTACGCCTGGCTGGTCGTGATCGTGCCGCCGAGCGCGGTGAACGACTTGCGAAACTCGGTCGCGAGGTCCGTGGAGTATGCCGACGACTGGTCGTACAGGATGCCGACCCGGGTCGCGTGGAGTGTATCGCGCGCGAACCTGGCCACGGCGTAGCCCTGGAAGCCGTTCAAGAAGCACACCCGCGAGATCCGATCACCGAGCTGGGTGATGCTCGCGGCGACCGACGACGGCGTGATCATCGGGACGCCGTAGCGCTGCGCCACCCGCCCGCCGGCCAGCGACGCGGCCGACGCGACCTCGCCGAGGATCGCGTCGACGTGGTACTCGGTGATGAGCCGGGTCACCACGGTGCCGGCCTCGGCGGCCTTGCTCGCGTCGTCGAGCGTGATGAGCTTGATCGGGCGGCCCCGCACGCCGCCCCGGGCGTTGCGCTCCTCGACCGCGATCCGGATCGCCTGGTCGGTGCCCTGGCCGAACGTCGCCTCCGATCCGGTCAACGAGGCGTAGTGGCCGACCAGGATCGGCCCCCCGCCGTCCGCCTTGGCGGCGAGTCCGGAAACCTCGGGCCCCAGGTTGTCACACGACGCGACCGGGGCGAACATACCGGCGAGCGCGACCATCAGGACGCAGCGACCGAGCCATCCTCGTCGGACCACGTCTGCCTGCCTAGCCCGTAACCTACCGTCGTGTCAACGCTTCCCGGCGACGACGCGAAGCGGGTGCCCCATCGCATAGCTCCCGCGATCGCGCCGTGTTACCAGGAGATCGGGTTGGCCACTCCCTGCCCTCGCCCATGAGCGACCCAGCACGTTCGGATGCAACTGGCGCGCACCGCCCGGTCGGAAACCACGCCCGCCACCGCCACCACAGCCGGCACGAGCTCCGGGCGCTCTCGCTCGGCGCGCTCGGCGTGGTCTACGGCGACATCGGCACGTCCCCGCTGTACGCGATGAGCGAGTGCCTGTCGCGCGACAAGGCACACGCGGTCCACCCGATCGCGGGGGTCTACGACCCGGCCCACGTGCTCGGCGTGCTCTCGTTGTTCTTCTGGGCGCTGATGCTCGTGGTCGTCCTCAAGTACCTGGTGTTCGTCCTTAGGGCCGACAACAAGGGCGAGGGCGGCATCCTGGCGCTCGCCGCGCTGGTCCAGCAGAACGACCCCGTCGAGAAGACCCTCCGCCGCACCAAGCTGGCGATCCCGATCCTGCTCGCGCTGTTCGGCGCGGGCCTCCTCTACGGCGACGGCGTGATCACCCCGGCGGTGTCGGTGCTCGGCGCCGTCGAGGGCATCTCCGAGCAGAACCCGGCGTTCGCCCAGCTGGTCGTGCCGATCTCGGCGGCGATCTTGATCGGCCTGTTCTGGGTCCAGCGCGTCGGCACCAACCGGATCGGCGCGGTGTTCGGCTGGGTGATGCTCCTGTGGTTCGTCGCGATCGGCGGCGCCGGGCTGCCGTTCATCGTGCGCCACCCCGAGGTGTTGAAGGCCGTATCCCCGCACTACGCGATCGACTTCCTCTACTCCAACGGGATGCACGGCTTCCTCCTGCTCGGCTCGGTCGTCCTGTGCATCACCGGCGGCGAGGCGCTCTACGCCGACATGGGGCATTTCGGCCGGACGCCGATCCGGGTCGCGTGGACGGTCGTCGTGTTCCCGGGCCTCCTGCTCAACTACTTCGGCCAGGGCGCGCTGTTCCTCGAGGAAGGCGACCAGGTCTCCAACGGGTTCTACGACCTCGTCAGCGGGACGCCGTTCCTGATCCCGATGGTGATCCTGGCGACGATGGCCGCGATCATCGCGTCGCAGGCGCTGATCTCCGGCGCGTTCTCGCTGACCAACCAGGCCGTCCAGCTCGGCTACCTGCCGCGCGTCAGCGTCGTGCACACCTCGCACAAGCACGAGGGCCAGATCTACATCCCCGAGGTCAACTGGCTGCTCATGGTCGCGTGCGTCGCGCTGGTGTTCGCGTTCAAGTCGAGCTCGAACCTCGCCGCGGCGTACGGCATCGCCGTCACCGGCACGATGGCGATCACGTCGTTCCTGTACTTCCTGGTCGTGCGGCGCAACTGGAAGTACCCGCTGTACCTGGCGCTCCTCCTGTTCATCCCGTTCGTGACGATCGACCTGGCGTTCTTCAGCGCCAACGTCGAGAAGATCGCCGCCGGGGGCTGGTTCCCGCTCGCCGTCGGGGTCGGCGCGTTCCTCATCATGACGACGTGGTGGCGGGGCCGCCACGAGCTGTCCAAGCAGATGGAGAGCGGGACGATCCCCGACGCGCTGTTCCTGGCCGACATCGCCGAGACGCCGCTCCCCCGCGTGTCCGGCACCGCGGTGTTCATGACGTCGGGCACCGATGGCATCCCCAACGTCCTGCTCCACCACGTCAAGCACAACAAGGTGCTGCATCGCCAGGTCGTGCTGCTCTCGATCGTGACCGAGAACGTGCCGTTCGTCGTCGGCAACTCCTCGCTCACCGTCCGCGAGCTCGGCCACGGCATCTACCGCGTGCTGTCGCGCGTCGGCTTCATGCAACAGCCCAACGTGCCCAAGATCCTGTCGCGCTGCGAGCGCCACGGCCTCGTCGTCAACGCCGCCGATACGACGTACTACCTCGGCCGCCAGACGCTGCTCACGACGGGCAAGGCGCGGGTCGCGCGGTGGCGCAAGATCCTGTTCTCGTTCCTCGCCAAGAACTCGCGCGCGCCGACCGAGTTCTTCAACCTGCCGCCCAACCGCGTCGTCGAGCTCGGCCTGCAGATCGAGCTGTGAGTCCGCCCGGGCTGCCTGCCGTCCGCCGCCGGTCCTCGCGCGCTCGGCCAGCCGTCGTCACGAGACGCGCGCGTCGGCCATCATCCGGATCTCCCTGACCTCCCTGACCTCCCTGACCTCCCTGACCTCCCTGACCTCCGGGACCTCCGGGAAGTACAGCGGCGCCGATGGTTGCAACATCGCCAGCTGGCGCAAGCGCTCGGTCGCAAACGCTCCCGCGAGCGCGGTGTACATCTCGCGCGGCGCGTGGCGCCGCAGCCCAGGCACCAGGTACTGCTCTTCCTGCGCCGCGTGGTGCCGGACCAGGTCGCGCAGGTGACATGCGCGCTCGCGCCAGCTGGCGCTGCCGGGGCGTGCGCTGACCAGCGCCGACAATGCACTCTCCTGAGCAAGGTGAGAGGCGCGCGCCTGCGCGACGAGCGCGTCGAGCAAGCTGATCGACTCGAACCTCCCGAGCACGATATCCTCGGCCTCGGCGTGCGCGGTCAGCCCGAGGCGGACCCCATCGAGCGAGCCCCTCAACTCGGCTGGCGACGCGATCGGATCGAGGAGCAACGTGAGCTCCTTCTGGAGATCGACATGATCGCGTTGCACGAGAGCCAGGAAGTCCGTTGCCATGGCGGATGACGTTGCAGTCGTGATGCCCGCAACGAGCGCTCGAGCCAGCGATCGGTGTCAGGATAAGCATCTAGAATCGATTACATCTGTACGGCAGAAATCGAGTGAGTTTGAGCGCTGCCGCACACGTACGAAAACTGCACGTGCGCTGATGCCCGGTGTATCGAGCAGCGCGGAGCGTCGAGGCTGGTGGACGCGGTTTTGTCGCTGCGCTCCCGACGTACACCTACATGATCTTCGACGGTCTCGGGCCCTCACGATATGCTCCGCCGCGTGAGCCGTGCCCGGCGCCGATTCCTGGCCAATCAAGGAGCCTTGGTGGGAGCCGTGCTCGTGGCCGCGCTGGTCGCGGTCGCCGCCCTGGCGCCGGTGCTATCGGCCAAGAACCCGCTCGCCAGCGACGTCGAGCATGGCCTGTCGGAGCTGGGAGCGCCGCTGCCGCCGTCCGGGGAGTCCGTGCTGGGGACCGATCAGCTGGGGCGTGACGTGTGGGCGCGCGTCGTGGCGGGTGCGGGTACGTCGCTGGCGATCGCGACGCTCGCGACGCTGATCGCGCTCGTGCTCGGCCTGTCGATCGGCCTCATCGCGGGCTACGCGGGCGGGGCGATCGATAACGCGCTGATGCGGCTGGTCGATCTCGTGCTGGCGTTCCCATTCCTCCTGCTCGCGATCCTCCTGGCCGCGCTGTTTCGTGAGGCCAACCTCGCCTCGTCGAACGCGCCGGTGTTCCTTACGCTCGGCGCCGTCGGCTGGATGACGATGGCGCGGGTGATCCGCGGCAAGACCCAGGTGCTCGCCGGGAGCGAGATGATCATGGCCGCCCGCGCGATCGGCGCGAGCCCGAGCCGGATCATCGTGCGCCATATCCTGCCCAACGTGGCCGGCGCGGTGATCGTCGTGACCGCGCTCGGCTTCGCCCAGAACCTGCTGGCCGAGTCGGTGCTGTCGTACCTCGGCCTGGGGCCACCACCACCGGCACCGACGTGGGGCCGCATGCTGTACGAGGGCCGCGCGTACTACCGGATCGCCCCCCACCTGGTGCTGGTCCCCGGCGTCGCGATCCTGCTCGCGGTCATCGGGTTCAACCTGCTCGGCGAGGGGCTGCGCGACGCGGCCGACGCCAAGGTGCAGCGATGAACCGGCTCGGCGGCGTCATCGCCGTGCTGCTGGCCGCCGGCTGCGCGCCGGCCGACCGCGGACCCAGGTTCCGGCCCGCCGGCGCCACGACGCCGCGCGATGGCGGCACCCTGCGCTTCGCGGTCAAGGATCAGGTGCGCACGCTCGATCCGATGATCGCGGACGATGATTCCGGCTGGTACGTGCTGCATCCGCTGTTCGACACGCTGATCGACTTCTCGCCCGACCTCGAGATCATCCCCCGGCTCGCCACGAGCTGGGCGGTCTCGCAGGACGGACGGACCTACACGTTCGAGCTGCGCCCCGGCATCACGTTCAGCGACGGCGTGCCGATCGCCGCAGCACACGTGAAGTACAGCCTGGAGCGAACGCTCCACGCGCAGGACTCACCCTTCACCCAGTATCTCGGCGACATCGAAGGCGCGCACGACGTGATCGACGGTCGGGCGACCACGTGCGCTGGGCTCCTGACACCCAGCGATCACCGGCTCGTCATCCGGCTCGCGCAGCCCAACCCTGCGTTGCTCGACATCTTCGCGATGCCGTTCACGACCCCGCAGCGCGCCGAGCACGTCGCCGCGGCCGGCGATCAGCTGCGCCGCCGCCCCGACGCGACGGGACCGTTCATGCTCGACAGCTGGGACGAAGGCGACCGGGTCGTGCTCACGCGCAACCCGCACTACTACGACCCCACGCGCGCCCACCTCGACGCCATGGTCATGATCGAGAACGTCCCCCGTGACACCCAGTTCGAGATGTTCGAGCGCGCCGAGATCGACGCCGCCGAGAAGCTCGCCACGCCGGACTACCTGTTCGTCATGAGCGAACCGGCGTGGCAACCGTACGTGCATCGCTCGCCGGCGATGAACGTGTACGGCTCGCGGATGAACGTGCAGGTCAAGCCGTTCAATGATCGCCGGGTTCGCCAGGCGCTCAACTACGCCCTCGACAAGCGCCATACGCAGCGCCTGCTCAACGGGACCACCGTCCCGGCGCACGGTATCCTGCCGCCCGGCATGGTCGGCCGCGATCCCGGCCTGGCGCCGTATCCGCACGACGTCGCCAAGGCACGCGCCCTGCTCGCCGAGGCCGGCTACCCCGACGGGTTCGACGTCGAGTACGTGACGACCAACGACGAGGAGACCGAGAAGGTCGCCGGATCGCTGCAGAGCGATCTCGCCGAGGTCGGCGTCCGGCTCCGCATCACGGTGATGTCGTGGGCGGCGTGGCAGACGGCGATCGGCCAGCCACAGGGTCCAGCGTTTTCGTTCGCGAGCTGGACCGCCGACTTTCCGGATCCGACCGACTTCTTCGACCCCCTGTTCGACTCGCGGGCGATCACCTCGACCAACTCGTCCAACAACTCGTTCTACCAGAACCCGGAGCTCGACGCGCTGCTCGACGAGGCGCGCCGGGCGCCCGATCTCCTCGAGCGCAAGGCGTTGTATCGCCGCGCCGAGCACATCCTCTACGACGACGCGCCGTGGATCTGGGACTACCACCGGCTCTCGACCGAGGTGACCCAGCCCTACGTGCGTGGCTACGAGCTTCACCCGATCTGGCAGCGCGACTACACGTCGGCGTGGCTCGACCTCGGCCCCGGCGGTGCCCCGGTGGCGCGATGATCGGCGCGATCGTCCGCCGCATCGGATGGACGCTCGTCGTGGTGTGGTTCGTCGTCACCCTGACCTTCCTCGTGACCACCGCGATCCCGGCCGATCCGGCCAGGGCGCTGCTCGGCCCCCACGCCACCGCCGAGACGCTCGATCGCGTCCGCGCGCACTACTGCCTCGATCGCGGCATCGTGCAACAGTACGGCTGCTGGATCGATCACGTCGTGCACGGCGATCTCGGCGAGAGCTATCGCAGCAAGCGCGCGGTCACCGCGATCATCGCCGACCGGATCTGGCCAACCGCGCAGCTCGCGATCGCCGCGATCGCGCTCCAGCTCCTGCTCGGCGTTCCGCTCGGCGTCGCCGCCGCGCTCCGCCGCGGGCGCTGGCAGGACCACGCCCTGAACCTGTTCGGCCTGCTCGGCCAGAGCGTGCCGGGCTTCGTCGTCGGGACCCTGCTGCTCTACGTGTTCGCGTATCGCTGGGGCTGGCTGCCGATCGGCGGCTACGGCACCGGCGGCTGGGATCGGCTCGCCCACCTCGTCCTCCCGGCGATGACGCTCGCGACCCTGGATATCGTCTACTACGCGCGCGTGGTGCGGTCCGAGCTCGTCGACGTCCTCGGCGAAGACTACGTCCGCACGGCGCGCGCCAAGGGCCTCCCGGAGCACGTCGTGATCGGCCGCCACGCGCTGCGCAACGCGCTCGGCCCGCTCGTCACGCTGGCCGGCCTCGACCTCGGGCTGTTGCTCGGTGGCGCGGTGGTCACCGAGTTCATCTTTGCGTGGCCGGGCCTGGGCCGCGAGGTCTTGCAGGCGATCCTCGAGATCGATATCCCGCTCATCCTCGGCGTCGTGCTGGTGAGCGCGATCGCGATCGCCGTGGCCAACCTGCTCGTCGATCTGGTCTACCTGTGGGTCGATCCGAGGCTGCGCGACCGCTGAACCAGAGGACCGGCGCGACCGCACGGTGAACACCGCGTCATGCTGCAGACTTCCGTCGACGACGGATGCGCCATGGTCCGTTTGCTGCACAGCGTGAGCGTGTGTACGTGCGACACGTGGGCAGCCGGGATGTTACGCCCGCGCGTACGGTCGAGGGCGTGCTCGAACGCTCGATCCGAGCGTCGACGCTCGTCCGATGGGCGCGGGTGCCCGTTGTATCCCCGTTGCACCCGATGAGTCGCGGGACCGCGCGGGCGACGACGTCTGGTCATCCGAGCCTGGTCACCCCAAGGAGCAGCCATGCAGATCACCACGACGTTCCGTGACATGCCACCAAGCCCCGCCCTCCAGGCAGCGGTCGAGCGATGGTGCGCGCGGCTCGAGCACGTCTCCGATCGGCTCGTGACATGCCATGTCTCGATCGAGAAACCGCACCGGCATCACCTTCACGGTTCGCCGTTTCAGATCAACGTCATGCTCACGCTCCCCGGCGCCCACATCTCGGTCTCGAACCAGACCAATGATGATGCCTACGTCGCGGTCGCCAATGCCTTCCGGGCCGCGCGGCGCCAGCTGCTCGATCACGCCAACCTGCAGCGCCACTTCGTGAAGCCGCCGGCGGGTGGCCACTACACGGGCTTCGTCACGACCAAGCTGTGAAGCGAGCCCTCCTACCTTTACCGATAGATCGTGCCTTTCGGATCAAAGTCATCTCCGATGATGACAGCTGCGGGGCTGAAATCCCCAGATCGCAGGGTCTATCGTGAGTTCCGCTACTCCTGGGAGAGACCCGGCGGCATCACCGGATCCGCCATCATCCCGAGACTTGACATAAAATTGAACATTGATGTCAAGATGGAGAATGCCTCGTCGCCCGCACTGCCCTCCGAGGTCCTCGTGACCGCCTGGCCCCGGGTGGCGAGGGGATCCGCGCGTTGCGCTGCCGCCTCCGAGGATTCATGAGGTACCTCGGTCTCCCCGCCCTGCTCCTCCCGCTACTGGCAGCCTGCACCCAGAAGTCCGATGCCGACTACCGCGCCGAGATCACGACGTCGATCCACGATTTGATCGGCGAGGATCTCGCGGCGCTGGTACAAGGCGCGCGCGAGCTCCAGGCGTCCGCCCCCGACCACGCGTGGGACTCGACGGTCGATGCGGCCGCGATCACCGCGATGCAGGACGCGTGGAAGCGTACGCGGGTCGCGTACGAACACGTCGAGGGCGCCATCGTCGCGCTGTTCCCCGAGGTCGACGCGACGCTCGATGCCCGCTACGAGGACATGGTCGGTAAGCTCGGCTCCGATGGAGACCTGGATCTGTTCGATGGCCGGGGCGTCACCGGCATGCATGCCATCGAGCGCATCCTCTACGCGCCGGCGATCCGCTTCGAGGTGATCAAGTTCGAGAGGGGCCTGACCGGCTACCAGCCGGCCGCGTACCCGACCACCGATGACGACGCCATCTCGTTCAAGACCGTGCTCGTGCAGCTCCTGATCGACGACGTCAATCAGCTCCGCAAGCAATGGCAGCCGACCGCGATCGACATCGGCTCGGCCTATCAAGGGCTCGTCGGCCTGATGAACGAGCAGACCGACAAGGTCAACCGCGGCGCGACCGGCCAGGAGGAGTCATGCTACGCGAACCTGACGCTGTTCGACCTGCGCCAGAACCTCGAAGGCACGAAGGAGGTCTACGGCCTGTTTCGCGAGTGGGTGCGCTCGAAGGCCGCCGGCGGGGAGGCCGATGCGACGCTCCAGAGCAAGTTCGACGAGCTCGCCACGCTGTACGCCGCGACGACCAGCGACTCGCTGCCCGTGGCCCCGGACGGCTGGAGCCCCGATCACCCGACCGCGGCCAGCCTCGCAACGCCGTTCGGGGCCCTGTGGGAATCGGTGCAAGCATCCGTCGACCCCAGGAGCAACGGCTCGGTCGTGTCCGAGATGAACCACATCGCCACGCTGCTCGGGCTCCCCGAGTTCGTCGCGCCGTAGCCGCGCGCGCTCGTCGCGGTCACCGTCCGCCGGCGATAGCCTCGGTCAGGGGGCCCAAGCGCGACGCCGAAGGACTGTGATCACCGACACGTCGGGTGGATCTGGGGTAATCTGGGACCTTCGACTACTGTATACTGCCGCGATGCGCGTACCCGCTTTCGCGCTGGTTCTCGGTGGTTGCAGCTTCTCGGCGAGCACGCCCGGCAGCGCGACGATCGATGCGGCCAGTGACAGCGCTCCTCCGATCATCGACAGCGCGCCGCTCGATGGCAAGGTCCCGGTGGTCTGCGAAGGCGCCTACGTCAACTTCTGCGTCGACCCACCCCAGGCCGACATCACGTTGCCGGCGACGATCAATACGACGAACTCGCCGCTGTGCGCGGCATACAAGTCGCAGCCAAGCAGCTCCGATGCATGCGTGATCACCGGCCACTCGATCATGCTCCCCGTGGGAGCCACCACCAGCGTGGTAGGCAATCGCCAGCTGGTCCTGTTCGCGACCGAGTCGATCACGATCGCCGGCGTGCTCGACGCCGCGGGGCATGGCCAGACGAGCGGCCCCGCCGGTGAGGTGGGGCCATGCGGGGTGGGGGCCAAGAACCCGACGAGGGGCATCCAGGGTGGCGGCGGCTGGGGCGGCAGCTTCGGGACCGCAGGGAACAACGGCGGCAACGGCGTGTCCGGAACCGGCGGCATGGCTGCGCCCGCGATCACCGTGACGACCCTGCGCGGCGGCTGCCCCGGCAGCAACGGCGCCGACAATGGGATCGGGTCGGGCGGCGGCAGTCGGGGCGGCGGTGGTGGTGCGGTCTTGTTGATCGCCCAGCAGTCGATCACGATCTCGGGGGTCATCAACGCCTCCGGCGGCGGCGGCGGCCACGGCACCTTGGGCGGCGGCGGCGGCGGTGGCGGCGCGGGTGGCATGATCGTCCTCGACGCGGTGGACACCGTGACCCTCGATGGCAAGTGCTTCGCGAACGGCGGCGGCGGCGGCGGCGGCGCGAACCTCAACAGCGGCCGCGACGGCAGCGAATCCAGGGCCCCGGATCAGGTCGGCAGCGGTGGCTCGGGCGGCGTCTCGACCGGCGGCGCCGGCGGCGCGGGGGCGTTCGGCACGACCGGCAGCGTCCCCGGCGACAACGGGCTCCGTGGCAACAAGCAAACGGGCGAGGACGGGGCCGGCGGAGCCGGCGGCGGTGGCGCCGGCGTCATCCGGGTGTACGCGATGAACCAGACCGGCACCACGGACGCCACGAAGCTCGCGCCCCCGGTCTCCAACTAAAAAGATCGCGTACGCAAGCGCTGCGCCGGCTCCGGCCGCACCAGCGCACGGGCGCGGCTTTGCTAGGATCGGCCGCGATGCCGCTCGATCCCGGCTTTGCCGCCGATTGCCCCTACGGCCCGGGGGCCCAGCTCCTCGACGAGATCATCTCGATCGATCACGAGACCAGCACGATCGTGGCGCGGATGCTTCCAACCGACGACCTGCCGCTCACCCGCGACCAGCGCGTCCACCCCGAGCGCCATCCGCGCCACGTCTCGGGCGGCCTGATGATCCACGTGACCGGCATCCTCGGCTTCGCGCACGCGTACTTCCTGCTCGGGCTGCGCCACGCCGACGGCTGGATCGGCTACGGCACGCGGATCCACGACGCGCGGTTCCGCAAGCTGGGCGTGATGGGCGAGCCGATCGAGCTGGCGTGCACGGCGACCTTGATCCGCCGGATCCGGAAGTCGATGGTCGGGCGCTACGAGTTCCGGTTCCGGCAGAGCGGCGACGTGATCTACGAGGGCGCCCACACCGCGATGTGGACGCAGGGCGGCCAGGGCTGACGTACCGCGATCCCACGAGCCGCGCTTCCGCATATCTCGAACGCGCTCGATGCGGGCTCCACCGCCGCTTCACCGATCCGCTCGGTCACCTGCGCATCGCCAAGCGCCGAGACGACTACCTGCACTGCCGGTGGTCCCCCAAGTGCACACTCGTCGTCCGCCTCCGGATCCCTCGCTCGATTGCTAGCGTAAGCACATGACTAGGACGGCGGCCTCTGCGTGATCTCGGCATCTGTGGCGCTGGCGATCTCCTCGACCGCTCTCTGCAGCAAAGTGGCATTCGCCAGATGGTACGACGTCCCGGGTTCGCCGTTGAGCTGTGTGATGCGCCAGAGATCGCAGCGAGTGCTGACCTCGAGACGAACCGAGGTCGGAACCTCATCGAACCCAAAGTGGAGGAGGAACGTCAGGAGATCCACGGGCTGCCTCGGCAATCGCCACGCCTTGAGCCTGTGAAGCTCATGGGCTACGTGTTCAACGGGAAGCAACTCAGCCCGGGCGATCACGTCTTCGTCGCTCAGATCGAAGTCGACCACGTCGAGGCAGTCGTCCGGCAGCCATAGAAGCGGCTCGAGATGCAACGGCAACTCGACGGGCTGAGGCGCGTCAGGTCGCGCGGAGAGAACCGCCTGAAGGCAAGCGGCATCGGTTGTCACCGGCCACTCCTCGAACACGCGCCCGCCTGGTTGGTCAATCAGGACCTGAAGATCGCCTGAGATCTTGCCAAGGGCTCCCGACTGCTCCGCGAACGCCGGAAGCAGCCGCAGGAGAACAGACCACTGGTCCTTCGACCCTGCGAGCCCCTCCCAGTACAGGCTATACAGCTCGGTCTCGAAGTGAGAAGACCAGAGGACCGCGGTCATTGGCCAACCTCCACAACGATCTGCGTGGCCTTTCCATTAGCCGTGAAGTGCAACACGAACATATCCACAAATTTCAAGATCCGATGGTCTCTTCCTAGGTACTGCTCAATGCGGGCCCGAAGGGCGGCCTCATCCATCCCCGGAATCTGGATCCTGTCCCCGAAATCGACGTCCACGATGTTCTTCTTGGGCCCGCCACGTCTCAGGCTGGCCACGCCCAGCTTCACATACTTGGCTGCGCCCTTCTGGACCTGGTCAAGAAGCACGTCGCTCTTCGTGATTGGCGGCCCCACGCGTTTCACCTCCCAGCGTTCGCCACCTGTCTCTACGTCGGCGCGACCCGATTACCGGAGATCGTGCCGCTCCACCTCAAGTTTCCGAACATCACTCTCGATCGCGCTCATGTCCACCAGATGAGCATCGAAGGCTCCAGCATCCCCGTTCCTCCGCGGCATCGCCCTGCAACAGTCGTAGGAGCTCGATAACAAGGCCATCGATGATGTCCGCAACTTCCTGTTCGGCGCGCCAGGCTCGATAACTCACAGTGACCAGGGTTGTTTAGCGACTGCTTTGGCGCCGGGGAAGATCCCGACCGGGGTATGTTTGGCCTGGCGGAAGCGTACGTCCTGGCCTAGACCCGAAACAGCCCGGTTGCGTGCGCCGGCAGGACGACCCGGATCGTGGCGCCGTCCGGCGTCGCGACGGCCCCCGGGGTCGCGTACAGCGCCTGGGCGCGCGCCACCTCGAGCGAGAGCGTGACGCGCGCGGGCTCGCCGCCCAGGTTGATGGCCACCAGGACGCGCTCGTCGCCGGCGCGGCGCACGAACGCCAGGATGGGCCCGCGGTCGGTGAGCAGCTCGAGCGATCCGTGCGATAGCGCCTGCGACGCATGCCGGGCACGGATCATCATGCGGTAGTGCGAGAGCAGCGAAGCTGGATCGGCCGTCTGGGCGGCGACGTTGGCGCGCTCGCGGCCGGGGGCCAGCGGGTACCAGGGCTTGGCCGTGGTGAAGCCACCGCCGGCGGTGGCGTCCCAGGGCATCGGTGTCCGCTTCGCCAGATCGCCATCCTTCTCGTCACCGTTCTCGAGCCCGACTTCTTCGCCGTAGTACAGAAACGGCGTCCCCGGCAAGGTGAGCAGGACCGCCGCGGCGCTGCGCAGCTTCCCGCCATCGCCCGAGAGCTCGGTCGCCACCCGCCGCTGATCGTGGTTGGTGAGAAACGGAACGTCGGTCGCGCCCGGGGGATACGTCGCCGCAACTTCGCGCAGCTTCTCCACGATGCCGCGCGCCTCGCCGGTCTTGGCGCCTTCGAGGATGCGCTCGGCGAGCTTGAAGTCGAAGTTGAGCGGCAGCTCGTCGCCGCCTGGAACCTTCTCGGTCGAGCCGTAGTAGGTCGCGACGATCGGCGTCTCGGTCCAGGCCTCGCCGATCAAGATGGCGTCGGGCTTGACGGCGCGAACGGAGGCGGCGAACTCCCGCCAGAACTGGTGGGTCTCGGCGGTGTCAGACTGCCCCGCGTCCGGTCCGGTCTCCACCACGTGGCGCGCGGCGTCGAGGCGAAAGCCGTCCACACCGCGCGCGAGCCACAGCGCCGCGATACGCTTGGCCTCCTCGCGCACCGCCGGGTTGCGGAAGTTGAGGTCCGGCATGCCTTCCCAGAACAGGCCGTAGAACCAGGCGCCGTGGCTCGGGTGCCAGCTGTGCGCGTTGGCGTTCCACGGCTGGGACCACCCCAGGTCCGTCGGGCTCCACACGTACCAGTCCCGCCGCGGCGAGCTCGGCGATGCCGCCGACTCCACGAACCACGGGTGCTTCGCGCTGGTGTGGTTGAGGACCAGATCGACGATGATCCGGATCCCGCGCCGGTGGGCCTCGGCGAGGAGCCGCGCGAAGTCCGCGTTGGTCCCGTAGTCGGGATGAATGGTCTCGTAGTCGGTCGTGTCGTATCCGTGGTAGCTCGGCGACGCAAACACCGGCATGAGCCACAAGGCATCGACGCCCAGGTCGGTGTCGGTCGCCGGGTTGCCGTCGTTCAGATAGTCGAGCCGCGCGATGAGGCCGTTCAGATCACCCTTGCCGTCGCCGTTCGAGTCCTGGAAGCTGCGCACGAACACCTCGTAGAACACCGCGCCCGGCGCCCACCCAGGCAGCTGGTGACCCGCGGACGCCGACGCGCCCACCATGGTGACCGGCGGCACCGGCGCCGGTCTGGACGCTGTACAAGCGGAGAGGACGAAACAGCCGGCCAGATAAGCCACGCGCATTCCGGCGATATACCCCAGGCAGTTCGGGGGTATGCCGCGACAACTCCAGATTCTATGGGCCGACCCGGAGCAGCAGCTGTTGCGATCCCGACGCGGCGCCGCTGTTCAGGGCGGCCCGGCCTCGAGGTGGAAGACGTGGCCCACGACATCGGTCTCGTAGAGCTCGCCGCGCGCGTCGGCGTGCAGGCTCGTCGGCTGCGCCGGGAACGGCCCCGGCAGGTCGACGATCTCGAGCGTGCCGTCGGCCTTGAGCCGCGCCTTCGACAGGCCACCCTTGACGTAATCGGTGTAGAAGTACCAGCCAACGAGGTCGGGGTAGCACGTGCCGCGATAGACCTGGCCGCCGATGATCGAGGCCCACCCGGTGGCGCGCACGCGGGTGTCGAGCGGGAACGTCTTGCCGGTCGGTTCGCACGGCTGCTGCGGCGCGGCCTGCGTGCATAGATCGGCCTGGGTCGCGCAGCACGACGTGCCTTCGTAGACGCTCCAGCCAAAGTTCTTGCCGGCCTGCTGGCCGGCCCGCGCGACGTCGAGCTCCTCGGCCTGGTCCTGGCCGACGTCGGCGATCCACATGTCGCCGGTCGAGCGATCGAACGACCACCGCCACGGGTTGCGCAGGCCGAGCATGAACACCTCGGGGAAGCCCGCGACCCCGTCGGCGAACGGGTTGCCCGGGGGGATGCCGTACTCCTTGCCAGCGGTGCGCTGGTGGACGTCGAGCCGCAGCATCTTGCCGTGCAACGCCTTGGGGTTCTGCCCGTTGCGCAGCGGGTCGCCGTGGCCGCCGCCGTCGCCGGTCCCCAGATAGAGGTAGCCGTCGGCGCCGAACTCGATCATGCCGCCGTTGTGGTTCGGTCGGCTACGCGGCAGCTGTAGCACCAGGGTGCCCTTCGGATCGGCCACGTTGCGATCCGTCGCGCTGACCCGGTAGCGGGCGAGGTTATCGAACGGGTCATTGTCCGTCGGGGTGATCAGCGACGTGTACGTCACGTAGAACTCGCCGTTGGTCGCGAACGCGGGATCGAACGCAAGGCCGAGCAGCCCCATCTCGCCGCCGTCGACCACCGGGCCGCCGTTCTCGTCGCTGATGTCGAGGAACAGCGCCGGCGAGACCTGGCCGTTCTCGATGATCTGGATCGCGCCGCGCTGCTCGACCACGAACAGCCGCGGATCGTTCGGCGGCGAGGTGACGAGCACCGCGGGGACGCCGAGCGCCGCGACCTGCGTCATCGTGACCGTGTTGCCGGCCGATGGGTTCGCGCACGCCGGGAGCCCGGCGTCGGCGGGCTCCGCCGCGTCGTCGTGGATCACGACCGGGGCGTCGTCCTTCGCCGGCTTCTTCCCCCCGCAGGCAGCAGCGAACATGACCAGCAACGCGAGCGTACGCACGGCGCCATCATACGCCCGCGCCCGGGCGACGCGTGTCGCCTTGGAGCATGGTGGGACGTGTGGCCTACAACGACCCAGGCGCCGCCGTACCTACGTACCGGCGTACCGCCGAACGGCTCAGCGAGGTGGGCAGCTGATGGCTGACAGGGTTAGAGGTGGATCTCGAGGATTCCGCCGGGCCTCGGGGCAGCGCCTTCCGTAGCACGCCCCGATACGCGTGACGCGGGTGCTCGCTCGCGCGCGGTTGCCGCGCTGGGAACGCTGGGCGCGCTCGACGTCGAAGGACTGGCACTGCCAGTGGCGAGCTTCGGGTCCAGAGGCACCGCAACTGCGGCCGGCATGGTTCCCAGCTGAGTAACGCCGGTGGCGGGCTTCGGATCCGGCGGGGCCGTCCTGGGGATCGTCGACGTGACGCCAGGAGCCGGCGGCCCGGGCGGTACGGCTGACATGCCCGACACACCTGCCCGGGGCTTGACGAGCGCGACCATCCCCACGGCGCCACCGAACACGAGCATTCCTGCGAGGATCGCCCAGCGCCGTCGGCGTTTCCCATGGCCGGCAACAGGGAGATGTACCGAGGTCGGGGGCGCAGTCATGGTGCGACGCGCTGGTCGTGCGGAAATCCCCGGTGCCGCGGGAGCTGCCGGGCAGCCGATCAGCGTCGGATCCGAAGGCGAGGCGTGCGAGACATCGCGGGACCGGACCGGCGCCCGGCCGGAGAACCGTTGCGACAGCGTGGTGACCAGCGCTTCGCGACCATCCCGCGGATGATCAGCGCAGGCGACGAGCGCCGCGATCGCGGCGCTGGCGGTAGGCGTACGCTGGTCGCGGTCGCGGTCGAGCAGCGAGACCACGACGCGCGACAGATCCTCGGGAAGCTCGGGCCGCAGATCTCGCGGCATCGGGATCGGATCAAACAACAAGCGTGCGAGGGTCTCCTCCGTCGTGTTCCCGGCAAACAAGGGCTTCAAGCACAGCATCTCGAACAGCATCACGCCCACGGAGAACAGATCGCTGCGACCATCGAGCGGCCAGCCCCGCGCCTGTTCCGGGCTCATGAATGCGGGTTTACCCTTGATCAGCATGCTGGCGGTTGCGCTGGTCGTGGCACGCGCCTTTGCGATCCCGAAGTCAGACAGCTTGACGCCGCCGTCCCACGACAACAAGACGTTGTGCGGCGAGATGTCGCGGTGAATGATGCCACGCATGCCGCCCGTGCCGCTCGGCAGCTCATGCGCATAGTCCAGCCCGCGAAGGATCTCGATCGCGACGAAGATCACGAGCGACAACGGCAGTGGTCCGGTCTCGAGCAAGCCATCGAGATCGGTGCCGTCCACCAGCTCCATGACGAGGAACAAGCGCCCTTCGCGGTCACGATCGAAGTCGAACACGGACACGACATTGGAATGCCGCAGTTGCGAGGTAAGCTGCGCTTCCGCAACGAACAGCTGTGCGAATTGTGGGTTATCCGAGAACCCGGGGAGCACGCGCTTGATCGCGACCTGGCGCGAGAACCCTTCCGCACCGACCGTCCGGGCCAGGAACACCTCGGCCATGCCGCCGCCGCCGAGGCGGCGCTCGATCAGGTACTTCCCGTTCACGATCGTCGTCACGCGGCCCGACGATCCCGCGCCGGCATCCGGCCGATCATCGCCGATCGCCGGCGACGCCGGCCCGAGCCCAGATCGATCGTCATGGCTGCACCAGTGGATACCAGGTGTACGACAGCGAGACGCCGGCCGAGACGACCTCGAGGGGCGGCATTCCAGCGCCGACCGCATAGGATGCCTCGGTGCTCACGCCGACACCCCATCGTCGATCGAGGCGGTGCTCGAAGCCGATGCGCGCGCATGCGAGGACCTCGATCGCGACGCCCTCGGTCATGCCATCCGGCGTGACCACGAAGGTGCGCGCGTGGTCCTCGTCGCGAAGCACCCCGGCGCCGAGCACCCGACCGCCGACCCCGAGCCCCACGTGGAGGATCGGAACCCAGCCGACCCCGAGGCGCAGCGTGGCACCCGCGCGGAGCTGCACGAGGCGCGTCGTCCGCGTCAAGTGGCCCGTGGCGGGACTCCCGGCCACCGTAACAGATGCCGGATCGTAGATCGCCTGTGCGAACCCCGCCCCGACGACCTCACTCCCGACATCGAGCCAGTTGCGGACTCCATAGCTGAGGCCAACCTCGCCGCCACCGCCGTTTCGCGAGACGACGACCTCGCCGCCGCGGACGTCCCCGGCGCGTTCGGTGATCCGGCCAATCGAGCCGAGCGGGCGAACCGTGACGCTTGCTTCGTAGCGATCAGCTACGGCGTGGGCCCGCGTGCTCAACCCGATCGCGGCGAGCGCGATCCACGTGATTCTCCACGTCGGCCACGTCGCCCGACAGCCGCTCGGTCGCGTCCTCTGCACGGGCCGGATCACCGGAACACGATCCCCCGGTCGATCCGGATCGCGCCGGCGCCCGCCGGGCCAGCGATGGTCAGCGCCAGGTTCTTCCCCAGCACCTGATCGACCGAGCGAACCACGACGATCCCGCGGCCGGTCGTGCCCGCCGGGACCACCCCGATCACGCTCGGATCGCGATCGGTGATCGGCGAGCTGAGCCGCGCCGGACCGCTGGCTTCGCGGTCACCGGCCTGCACGCGGACACTGGTGAGCCGATACGCGCCGCGGGACCGGTTCTCGATCTCGAACACGAGGTAGCCATCATCGCCGAGCAGCACCGCGCGCATGACATGGACGATCACGTGGTCATCGTTGCGCTCGTGAACCGCCAGCGCGATCGTCTCGTTGCGCCTGAGCAACCGATCGGCGATCAGGCCATCGGCGCGATCGCGGATGTGCCCCTCGAGGTTCTGGCGCAGCTTGGCAAGGTTGGCCTCGAGCGGAGCGACCCGCTCGGCCACCGCGGCCGCGAGCTGGGCCTCGAATGCCTCTTCGGCGGAGACCGCCTTGAAGCGGACCAAGGTCAAGGCCGGCTTGTCCGGTGGAACGACCGTCAGGGTCATGTTGACCTTGATCGCGCCCGAGGCCGTCGCCAGCGCGAGCGTGGTGGTCTTGGCCGCCGCACCGATCGCGCGAATCGCGACGCCATCATCGCCCCACGCCTTGACCTCGAAATCGGGCGAACTGGCCAGCGCCTGAGTGCCGAGCCGCTCCGCGAACGACAGGATGCACACCTGGCCCGCATGGACCGGGGCTTCGAAGGCGCCGCCTTGAGGTGGGACGAGGAACTCTGCTTCCGAGCGTTGAACCGTGACGGCCGATGCGGGATGGGCCGCCGCGGACGACGTGGCCGCCACCGTGCAGAGCATACCGGCGACAAGGGCTTCGTGAATGACATGCGTGAACGAAGTTATCATACGAAAAACAGCTTCTCTGGTACTGGAACGAAGCTGAATCATCCGAGCTTGTCTCCCGGGAACATCTATTCAGAGAAGCGTCGATCCACAAACCAGATCGATGCTTCAAAGCATTCGCAGCAGGCTTTCGAGCAACCCACGAGCCCCACAAGACACGAACCCCGCGCAAATGGAAAGCGCCGTCCAAGATATTCGTCAAAATCGATCCGGAGTTGGACGCCAGGCTCCAGAGCCCTCATGCCGAGCAGTAACATGAGCATTGTATTGATCCTGCGCTGCATGCTTCCTGGCTGGATTGAAAACTCATAAATTGCGCTTGCCTTGCATGAGGGCTTCGGCGAAACAAGGTGCGTGGAGCCTTGGTGCCCTCCGCGTGCTCATGCTCTGTTCTCGCCGAAAAGCATCTGCACGAAAGCATGATGCATGCCAACGATAAGGGCCAGATGAGAGAGCTCGCTTGTAGCATCAGCCAGTCAAGTTAGCTAATAGATGACATTCTGGTAATTCAAATTACTAAACCTATAAAGCGATCCATCTCTGGGGAGACTATGGCGATAGCATCCGGCTTGAATCCGCTGAGGAACCCTGCTGGTGTGGCGGGTTGGCGCAGGTACCTTGCGGCGAGCATTGCCGCGGGAGTGGTGCTTGCTGCTTGCGCCGATGATCCGCCGCTGGGGGGGGCCGGTCTCCTGTCAGGTCAGGTGGTCGTCTCGGGGCCGCTCCGCAACGCCGCGGTCTCGATCGATCAGATCTCGCTGCAGGCCACCGGCGAGGTCTCGATCCGCGCGCACGTGGGGGACACGACCACCGATGATGACGGTCGGTTCGGCGGCCCGGATGGCCTCGAGGTCGGCAAGCTCAACGGGTTATTTCTGATAACCGCGAGCGGCGGCTCGTATACCGACCTCGCCACGGGAGCGAGCATCGATCTCGATCCGACCACGACGCTCGAAACCATCACGCCGTTTGCGCTGTTCGAAGCGCGCGACGACGTGCTCGTGAGCCCGGTAGGCCACCTGATCGCGGCGCGCACGCGCTGGAAGCTGAACCAGCTCGGTGACGTCCCGGCCGCCCACGCGGACGCGGCGGAGCACCTGAATCGCCATTTCGGAAGCATTGTCGACTGGACGCACCTGAAGCTCGGCGCGCTCGATGCTGCCGCCACGAGCCCGACCGAGGCCGTGCGAGCATCGATCGTCCATGCCGCTCTAAGCTTCCTGGCACAGGACATTGCGACGGCGGCCGGCGCGTCGCCGCAGGAGGTCAACGTCCTGGCGCTCACCAAGCAGCTCGCCGCCGATATCGCGGAAGGTACGTTCGATGGCAACGACGGTAATGCGCCGACTTTCGGGGAGGGCCTACAGGTCGGGGTCTGCGCGCCGGTCACCGCGTGTACGGCGCAGCCATCTGGCAGCTGTGCGCTCGGCGCCTGCCGGCCGCTATGTGACCTCTATGCCGGCACGCCCCGGGCGCTGCTCGCGGGCGAGATGACCAAGGTGATCGGGTCGACCGCGATCAACCACACGGGGCTCGTCACCGGCGATATCCTGGCCGTCGCGCGCTCCATGACCGACAACCTCGACGAAGACCTGTTCGGCAGCGCGTGCGTCGAGACGCTCGATCGGCTCCCGCCCACGCTCAGCTGGAGCTCGCCGACCCCCGCGGAAGGCAGCTTCGTGCGAGGCACCACGACGCTCAAGGTGACCGCGGTCGACGACCTCGATCCGGAGCCCACGGTCCACTTCCTCGGCTACGTCGACGCCGATGGGACGCCGGCCAACAGCATCGCGATCGCCGCGATCGACACCCACACCCAGGCGGACGGGGGGCTCACGGTGACCGCGCAGGCCGAGGACATGGCCGGCAACATCGCGACGATCACGCGTGTCCTCCAGGTCGACAACACCGCGCCGGTGGTCACGCTCGATCCGGCCGGCTTCTTCGTCGACGGTGCGACGTGGTGGACGACCGCGGCGGCCCCCGTGCTGCATGGCACCGTGACCGAAGCCCACCCCGCCGGGGTCGAGGCGGTGATCGGCACGACGCACCTCACCGGCACCCTCACCGGCTCGACCTGGAGCGTGACGTTGCCGGCCGGGGCGCTGGACGCAACCGGCGCCGACGTGCACATCGTGGTGACCGATGCGGCGGGGAACCAGGGCACGGTCGTGCAGCACGTCCGGTACGATGGCACCCCTCCGATGGTCTCCCTCCAGGCGAGCCCCGTGCATGACGAAGCGAGCGAGACCCCGGCGTTCAGCGCCACCCCAGCGATCCCCAGCACCGATGAGGTCCCGAGCCACATCCACGGCGGTGCGGTCGTCGACCTGGCGACCACGGGCGGGTGCCCATCGATCACGAAATACAGCTACCTGCTCAGCGCCACGCCACCGCCGTACGGCGCGGAGCCCAACGGACGCAACCCGCTGCTCTACCAGCTGCTCGTCGCCGATGATGGCGTCGGCATCGACCCGACCGCGACGCAGTACCGCGTCGGCCGCGACGCTGCCGGCGGCGCCACGCAGTGGGTCACCGCCTGGACCCCGGTGGGCACAGGGACCGCGGTCGCCCCCGGGGTCGCCGGGTATGCTGTGCCGATCTCCGCGGATAGCGTGCCGGAGCTCGACGCGGTCGAGGGCGTGTATCACGTCCAGTTCCAGAGCACGGATCGGCTGGGCCGCACGACCACCGAGGCGCGATGCTTCGACCTGCACTTGCGCGCGCCGCCGCTCCACCTCGGGGCCATGACGGTCGGCGCGGTCACGTACCTGCCCGGCGACGCCCAGGGCCATCGCTTTGCGCTGAAGACCCTGAGCCTTTTGCCCGGGGCGCCGTTCGACCGGATCGCGGATCGCGTGCTCAACGCGACGGCGGCCTCGTCGCTGCTGGACATGCCGGTGATCAACGGCACGGCCTCGACGGTGTACCTGACCGTCGCCGTGACCAAGCCGGTGGGCGTGAGCGCGACGCAGCACTTTGCGTTGCGGTATGTAAAGACGGTCACCGCGGCCAACGTCGACTGCGACACCAACCAAGATGACCCCGACTGTGTGCAGGTGCCGCTTGCTCCCCCTATCTACGACGGAACCGACAGCCCCGCGGTGAGCGGCCTGGTATACCCGGTGCGGGTGTACCAGCTCGACGCGGCCGGCGTGCCGGCGACCCAGATCCCGTGCCTCGGCGGCTGCGCAGACAGCGACGCCGTGTTTCGGTTCGCGCTACCGCCGCGCGGTCCGGGAGCGCCGCCGCTGCGGTTCCTGGTGATGTCGATGGTCGGTCAGATCACCGCGCTGTGGCCGCAGGACGGCAGCCACCCCGCCGCGGCGCCGTTCTCCGACCTGGTGGTGAGCGGCGCGGAGCTCACGGGAGATTTCGAAGGCTTTCCGGAGGGATGCTCGAAGTTCACGGTGCTCCTTGGGGTCCTGCGCTGCAGGGAGGTCACGTCGTACGTGGCGTACCGTGCGCTGACGTCGATTTCGCTGGGGACTTCGGGACCGCTCAGGAGCACTTACGCAACGGCGGCAGATCTGACGACGACTGCCGTGGATGCATGGGGGGCGACGCTCCGAACATCAAACCCCTTCTTGTGGAGCACCACAGAAGGCACGCTACCCTAAAGGAAAAATCGAATGAGGATAATGACTTCCATCGCCTTCACCCTCGCTGCTGGAGCTGCCTTCGGCGTTGCCTTCGTATTGTCGTGCTCCGGTGACAACCACTCGCTTGCGGACGCAGCGTGCAGTTGTCCCGCCAGCGAGCCACCACTCGCCGGGCGTTTCGTTACGGTGAGCGTTCCTGCGACGATCGCGGCCGGTGCGGTTGATGGGACGGGAGCTGGTTGTCCCACCGGCGCGCAGCTGATCAGCGGGAGCTGTACGACCGCGATCCTGAACCCTCTTCCGGCGAACCTCGTGCTGCTCGAGTCAGGGTTCTTCGATAACCCGCCCACGCTGCCGCAAGGCTGGTCGTGCTCGTTCAAGAACACCGGTGCGACGCCGATCGACGTCAAGGCTACCGCGATCTGCCTGAAGCCTGCCCCCTGATGGGATCCAGCCCATCGAGTATAGCCGAAGCGCACCTTCAGAGCTTTCGCTTCGCTCCAAGTTCGATGCTTAAGCGAGCTGCGCCATAAATAGAGCATCAAACTTTCGAGGCAATCAATGCTGCTACTATCGCTTATCGGAGCTGGTCCGCACACCGGCCGCGCGAAGCTGAAGCGAGCATCTGCCTAGATCTGATCATGACGCTCGTAACACGACCTTCGCCTTCGAAAGTATCGTCGACTCTCGTGGTTAGATGGCACGGGCCATGCTATCCGCTCGCCAACTGATCGCCGTGCCCGCGATGGAAGGTGAGTCAGCTCGGTGGAGTCCGGATCGCTCACACGGGATGCGGTGGAATCATCGTCGAATGGATACAGCTAAAGCTCGACGCGCTCGCGGCCTGACGTCACGAGCCCGCCGAGGGCCGTACGAGCATCGATCGTTCATGCCGGTCTAAGCTTCCTCGCACAGAGGACATCTGCGACCCGCAGTGGGCACGTCGTCCCCGCAAACGTCACGAGCCAGACCGGGGCTCGTACGAGCATCGATCGTTCATGCCGGTCTAAGCTTCCTGGCACCATTGCGACAGAGGCCGCGTCATCGCTCGCGGTCACTGCGAGCGGCCCCGTTCGCCCGCTGAGGTGTCGAAGCTGTCTTCTGTCCTCCGCGGGGGAGGGAGGGCAGTGAGCTCCAGCTGAGCCGGAGCCGATCGAGTGGAAGACATGCCGTATTTCTGGAAGCATTGTCGACTTGACACATCAGAAGCTCTGTACGCTCGGCGATCCCCCGGCCTAGGCTGCGCCAGCATCGCTCGCCCACGCTGGCCTAAGCTTCTCTGGTCAGGCTTTAGCGACGGCGGCGCAGAGGATGGCATGCCACCGGGCGCGCTTGACTGAATGCACGTTCAGTTTGCGCGGCTTTAGCGACGGCGGCGCAGAGGATGGCATGCCACAGGTAATGGCGACGTGTGGCCGCCCATACCGATGCGGCCGAGCACCTTTGCCGCCCTCCTGGAAGCATTGTCGGCCAGATAAACCTGAAGCTCATGGTATGAGTCGACCGGCTCCATGCGGAGTCTGCGATTTTCGAAAGCATCGTCTACTTATAAGACTGAAGCTCGCTAAGCTTTACCATCGCGGACCGTACCAAGGTTCAAGGCTAAAAAGGGGAATGGATGAATCCTTCTTGAGCTTCTTCGGCCGATGCTATTGCGAACAGCTACATAAGTTCGTCCTAACTAATGAATTTCCTAGCGATTTCGATGTATTATCACACAACATCCAATATTCGGAGCCCCCTGGTTAATGCATCCTTAGCTTGAATCCATGATCATAGCTGCAGCGCGTGTTAGCTGGAACCCGCCCCGGAAGGTAGTCTCTGAGGCTGTTATCACAGCTTTAGATGTATCACATGTCCGAAGCTGCACGACGGTGCTCATCGACGAGCCCGCGAGGTGAGGACGATGTCCGTAGTTTTCCGCTGTTTTCATATCGCTGATCGATTAGGTCGATCGATGCTGCGTACCCAGCAGCAGATCTTACGAAGCTTCCATCTTGGATCCAGATCCAAGATGCGCTTACAGAAGAAAGCTTCTGCCTCCTCTTAAAGTCGACGCGGCTTGAGCATCGATCGTGTAATCTAGTCTAAGCTTCATCAAGATTCCCTAGCCCAGGTGCATTGCGACAGCCGCTCCCCGGCTATCGTGAAGCGCCAAACGTATTCGAAGCTCTGCGCGTTCGACACCTGCCGCTACGAGCTCGATCCACGAGCATTGATCGTCCACGCCGGTCTAAGCTTCCCCTGGCCCGAGCATCCCGCGAGCCCAGCTCACGGCCGATCGAGCATCGCTCGTCCACGCTGGCGTAAGCTTCTTCGCTCCAGGACATTGCGACGATGGCGCAGGCAAGATGGCAGATCGTGGCGGCCTGATGTCAATCGGGGGCGGGGGGGAGGGGGGAACGAATTACGCGCCTGCTGCCACGAGCCGATTGATCTCATCGAAGACGCGATCGCCGACCGTGCCCAGGGGCTGCTTGCCGATGTGGTGGAAGACCACCCTTGCCACCCACAAGATCACCTGCTCATCGATCTGGTGCACATCCATCAGCGTGACGGCAAGCGCCATGAACTGGTGCCAGGCCGGCAACACGTCCTCGAGCGCCGCCCCCGAGAGGAGCGCCCCTCCCAGATGACCGATCAGTCCCTGCACGTTGAACTCGAACGTCGCGCCTCGAACGAACGGGACGTCCTGCACCCGGTTGAATCCGGCAATCGGGACCCACCCGAGGTGCTCGCCCAGCGCGAGCGATACCAGGCCCTTGGTCCAGTGTCGCTCCGGAATATCCTGTGGGTGGGTCTCGACGCGCAGGATCAAGGGACGAAATGAACCGAGCACCGCCTGAGAGACCTCGAAACCGACGATCTCGAATAAGTTCGTAGCGTCGGTACCCTCGAAGGTCATCGATGATAGCGTGTAGTCGCCAACGCGGTCTCGCACGCAGGCAGCCACGGACTGCGGGAGGATGTGCTTGATCGGCTCGACCTCGCGGCGCACAAACGCAGGGCCGCGAGCAACTAGCATCTCTCCGAGGGAGGACGCGAGATGGTCGACCGCCGCCGCGGAGCCCTGGCCAAACAGCTCCAGCTTTCGTGGAACCAGGTCCCGAAACAACGCGAGCGCGTAACGGTCGAGCATCTCGTCGTAGTGCTTACGTACCGCAGCCCAGGTCATACTTCAATTCCACCTTCGTGAGGTTATTCCGGTATCGCGTCGATCGCGTTCTGATCTACCAGCTTGGGACGCTCGGTATCCAGGACGTCCCGTCCGCCAAAGTCAAGCGACGACTTCAGCTCGACGCGCAGCTTCGCGAGGATCGTGGCCGAACTGTGGCCCTCGGCGCCGATCCCGGTCGACGGGCCAAGGCGAAGCTCGACGCGAAAGTTGTTCGCTTTCAAAGCCCTCTTGATTGCAGCGATCTGATCGGTCGTGAGATTTCGATACGGCGCTGGACATTCGGCGGGTGTTCGAGCCCAGCCTGCTGCTCTGATGTCTTTGCCTAGGCGGTCCAGATTCTGGTGACGGTTCTCGCGGATCGCCGTCATCTCGGCCAGCGACACGTTGCGGTTGGGATAGTCCTTGATCTCGATGATCCGGATCAGCGCCGTCGGAGGATCCCCCCGGAACTCGATCAGGACGTCGTCGAACCCGCCGCCCTGCGGGGTCTGGTTCTCGACGCGCACGAACTCGACGAGCCGATGGGGATCCTTCGACATGGAGTTGTTCGGATCGGCGGCGGCCGCCTTCTCCGTGGTCAGCTCGTCGTGGAGCTGGTTGCGCGCGGCCTTTGCGACCCGCTCGCCGCGCCGCGTGGCGTGCGAGCCGGCCTGGACCCAACCTCGGCGTTTGGTCGAGTGAAGCTCGAGGCGCTGCTCCGTGACGCCGCCGGGCTTCTCGACCTTCACCAGCCGGTATCGCAGGGCCGGCTCGGTCGCGAGGAGCTGGCCGCGCTGAACCCGGTCGCCGGACTTGACGTGGATCGTCGCGCCATCCTCGATGGCGTAGCGCCGGCCATCCACGCTGACGGTGTGCGCGCCGATCCTGACGACACCGTCGTTCGTCGCGGTGATGACCGTCACCTCCGTCCACGGGTCACCGATCTGCTTGACGGTCCCAAAGCGGTTGGCCGGGCTGTCCGTCACGATCTTGGTCGCAAGCTTCGTGAGGTCGACGCCCGGGAGGTTGAGGTTGCGGCCGACCGTCGTCGTGGTCGCCTTCGCGAACAACCACGCCGGGTCTTCCAGGAAGTCCGGGTGCTGGCCACCCGCCTTCATCGCGAGCAGCTGGTCGTCGGTGATCGCCTTCGACCGGGCCTCGAGCGCCTGGAGGTTCGTCAGCTCGTCGTGGATCGGCTTCCAGTCCGGCTCCCCGACCCTGATCTGGGCGAGCCGGCGCTGCTTCGCGTCGATCTCGACCGCCAGCTTGCGCTCGAACAGCTGCTTGCGCAGCTCGATGTCGTACTGCGGCCACGCCCTGAGCGTCGCCTCGCCGAGCATGCGGATATGCTCGGCGAGCGCAGGGTTCCTGGGATCGTTCAGCTGGACGAGGTGGATCGCCTCGTCGGCGAAGTCTCGCGGACCGGCGTCGGCGCGCGCATACACCACCGCGTGGCCATCCTCGACGGCGGTCACCATCGAGCGGCCCTTCTGCGACTGAAACTTGTTCGCGAACGCCGCGGGCGTCACGACCTCGACACGATACGGCTGGATCGTCCGCGCGCCCCCGAGATGTTCGTCGATGTGCTTTCGAACCTCGGCCTGCACCTCGACGAGATGCAGCGAGGTCTGAGCCGACAACGTCGGATCGTTGCTCAGCGGGCTCGCCTCGGTGAGCTTGGGAATGCCCTTGAACCTGGCGGCCACGCGGCGGTGCGCTTCCGGGTCGACCGCGTACAGAAGCGCGAGTCGCTGCTGTTCCTCGGCACCCGGCGCTTTGCCTCCCTCGAGCCGGGCGGCGAGCTCGACCTCCAGCTGATGCGCGATCTGGCGCCTCACCTTCGCGTCGGAGAGGATCGGCCCGAGCTCCTTGCGCATCTCGCCGGTCGTGCGCGGCTCGGAGCGGACCGCCGCGTAGGCATCGCCGATCTGCTTCGCGATCCCGTGGCCGAGCTTCCGCGCCGCCCAGTCGCGCAAGGTCTGCGCGAAGCCGCCCGCGATCGGCACGAACGTGAACGCCCAGCCCTGCGCCTCACGAAACGACAGCGCCGAGGTCGCGCCGTCGAGCCACGCCGAGAACGTCATCGCCGCCGAGATGAACTGCCGCTGATCCTGGTCGTACATGGCGCGCTGGACCAGCTCCGACGCGGCCCGACCGACGGGCCCCAGCCGCTCGAGCGACCAGAAGATCGCGGCCATCTGGATCGCCTGCTTGCCGAACTCCCACAGCGCCTCGGGCTCGACGTGTTGCCAGAGCGCCGCCTCGAGGCCGTGCTCCTGGACGGCGATGTCGAGGATGATCGCCTTGAGCTTCTCGCCGCCGTCCGCCGCCGCGAAGAACTCGTCCATCGAGCACTCGAGGCTCACGCGCAGCTCGCGGGTCGCCGCGGCCATCGCGCCGTGGCGGCTTCCGCCGGCCAGCGCGCGCTGCTTCTGCGCGTCGAACGAGGCGCGGGCCGCGCGCGCGTCCTCGCTCGCCTTGCGATCCTTGGGCTCGCCGTAGATCGCCGACGCGTTCGCGGTGCTCGCCATCACGTCGCCCGAACGGCCGGCCACATCGCCGAGCCGCGGTGCGTTCGCGCGCCTGCCGTCCTGGATCGCGTGCTTCTGCGTCAGGGTTTGCAGGTGCTGCGATGCGGCCACCAGGTAGCGTGCGACGTCATCGCGCATCACCTTGTGCTCGTAGACCTGCTCGAGCTTGCCGGTCGCGTGCCCGATGTTCGCGATCAGGAGATAGTTCCAGCCGGTCCTCGAGCCATCGCGGCCGTCGCGATGCTCCTTGTCGGAGGACAACCACAGCTGCGGCTGTGGATCTCCGGGCGCCGCCCCCGGAGCGAGCCCGCCCTGCACCACGGCCGCGTCGCGCGCGCTTCCGGGCCTGGCTTGATAGACCCTGTCCATCGCCGCGCGGCGCTGTGCCATTCGCTCGTGGACCGCGGCGTTGCGCGACGACGCCTCGTCGCCGCCCTCGTGCCCCCGTGCCGCTTCCTGGAACGAATAGGAGACGTCGGTATGGCCGTTACGCGTCGCAGGCCCATCCACCGAAGCCGTACGTGTGAGCGGGATCGCCGATGCCTCGCGTGCGAAGTCGTCGCTCGCCCCCGACGAGGCAAACCCGGTCGAGACCGCCATCTGCGTCCCGACGCGCGCGGCGTACCCCGACCTGCCCGCCAGCGGCATGAGGTTCGTCGCCTGGAGATACAGCTGCATGAACGCGCCCTCCTGATCTTCGCGCTCAGCTCGGCTGAAGAACCCGACCCAGCGCGCGTAGACCAGTACAAACTGCGCGTACGTCTTCACGCCCTTGGGGGCGAGCGCGGTCTTCTGCTGCGCGAGCTCGCGCTCCTGGCGCCGCGCGTGCCACCCGATCTCCTGCTGGCTTGCCACCATCAGCGCATCGGTGTGGTGCGCGAACGCCTCCTCGGGGAGCACGGACGCCGAAATCGCCGTCCCGGTCGCGGGATCGACCGCGGTGACGCGATGCTCGCCAAGCAGATCCGACGAGTTCCCGAGGAACTCGAGCGTCGCTTGCTCCGAGCCGATCGACGCACGCGCGGCCATCAACGTCGCGGCGGCGCCACGCATCGTGTCGAGCGACGCGGCAGGCCCTGGATGCGCCTTGCGCTGGATCCGCCGCTTCGGATCGCCGAGCTGATCGCCAAGCAGCAGCACGTAGCGCGCGAGGTGCGCGATCTTGCCGCCGATCGCGGCTTGCTCGGCGGGTGATGTCGTGTTCGCCAGCTCGCCGCGCAGCTCACCCAGCTTGGCGATCGCGCCCTCGAGCTCGAGGTCGACCAGGTCCATCGGATCGTCCCACGAAGCGACGACCTGCTCGATCGCCGCCTCGATCGTCGCCCGGTGGCCGCTGATGACTGCCGCGACCGCCGCCTGGAACGCTCTGGCGTCGCCGACGAGCGCGCAAGCTCGCAGCGCGTCGTCGAGTGCCTCCCCGATCTCGTCGATGATCGGGGCGAGCGCGACCTGATGGCCGAACGACCTGGGCAGGCCATACGCCTCCAGCTCGTGGCCCTGAAACACGTCGCCGAGCAGCGTCAACAGATCGTCGAGCGTGACCCGGGCCGGATCTCGCTGGCCCCTGGTCTCGATCGTTGCGGAGAATCCGCCGAGCTTTCCGGCGCCCGCTACCAGGACATCGCGGATCGCGGTGAGCTTGCCACCCAGCGCGCTCCCTTCAAGTGTCGCGGAGAGGCTCGGAGCTGCGCGGAATGCGTCGCCAAACCGGCGCTGGTCCTGCTGCGCACGTTCGATCGCCTCGCCGACGACCGGCACCAGCGTCACCGAGGCGGTCTTCGGTGCCGGCCCTCGGTCGGGCGAGAACGAAACCGCGGCGGTTCGTGTCGCATGGACCGAGACCCGACTCGCTCCGCTCGCCACAGCATGTGCCACCAGATCCGCTTCACGCTCAGACGAATCGTCACCCGAGCTGAACGCTCGCTCAGGGGCGCTATTTCGCAGCTGAACGATATGCGTGACTTCGTGGGCCACCAAGGGAAGCGTTGGTTCTCCAGTGAATGCAACGCTCTCAGGCCACGCAGCAGCGTGAGCATTGTATGGCGCCAGCTTGGCATGCTGGCCGACGTACGCTCGTACAGATCCGAGCGATACGCCAAACAGAGCTTCGAGCGTGGAGCGGTATGGAAGCTCCACGGGAGTTCCGCTCGGTTGGATCCGCCATTGGCGTGGCCCGGCCGCCAAGGACTCGAGGGCAGCATTGACCTCACTTTCGTGCGGTAGCTCGATCGAGCTGACCGCATTTTCAGTGCCGGCCATCCGGCGTTTCCATTGCTGCCGCTCGATCTCGTCCAACGTCACCCTGCCCGGCACACGATCGGCAAACACCCCGCGTTTGCGATGCATGCCCTGCGCTTCGGCTTCGACGAGCGTCATCTTACCTGGCGCAAGCCTTGCGAACCTCTCGCGGTCTACTCCGGCATCAATGAGCGTCACCCTGCCCGGGCCAGGGCGGAGCCGGCCGGCGCGTGCGGCAACCTGGTGGAAGCATTGCCGCGCCCCTTGCTCGTCATGCTGCCCGAGGCTGTCCACCTGTTCGCGACACACGCGATCCCAGATCGCCAACGACACCTCGCCGGACAGGCGGTATCGCTCCCCCTCGGCGATCGGGTCGAAGTCTTGGCTGAACGCGGGGACCCTGATCAGCCCGATGGCGTGTAAGCAACCCACGAGACCACAAACCACGAACCCCGCGCAAATAGGAAGCGCCGTCCAAGATGATCGCCAAAGTTGATCGGGAGTTGGACCCGAACAGAGCCTCGATCGCTAAGAGAACTGGAAGCCAAACAGAGCCTCGAACCTGGTTGAACGGAAGCTCAGATCAGAGCGTGCTCTGGCTCGAGCCCCCCGCCACCCATGTAACCTTCGTGGATCCGCATCACCTGGCCTTCGATGGAAGCGTTGACGAGCTAAAGAGCACGATGCTCTCACGCTAGGTAGCAGCGTGGCGCCGACGCCGACGCCGAGCAACTTGGTCCACCGCTGCCTTCCGAGCCTCAACCACAGGGCGCGCGGCGGGTCGACGCCATGGGAGCGCGCGGCGCGTTCATCGCGAGTACGGGCGAAAAGTTGCGGCATTTGCCACTACTTGACGTGCGCCTGTGCATCTGCCCTTATCTATCGACGTCGATCGTTGTTAGGTTCGCCGCCGTGAGAGAAGGGGCAGGCGAACGCAGCAGCAGTAGAGACGTCTGGCGTGCGGTGACAGTTCCCGCGCTTCTCCCCGGTCGCCGTATCGTTGCCTCCGCGTTCGTCGGCGACATGGCCGCCAACCTGGCGCCCTCCGAATCATGCGCGAGCTTCCCGACTGCGTCCACGCGCAAGTTCCGCGCAAGTTCGCCAACGCGATCAGTCCGGTTCAACCGTTATCGCTCGAAGTAGTGAAAGTCATGCCATCAACACAAGTCGATGTACTCACACAGATCCGCGCTGCATTTCCGCCGGAACCGCTTCGGTTCGAGGGTGCCCTGACCGGAGGTCTCGATGGTGGTGCGTACCGCGAGCACGTGGAAGGCAAGACCTGGGAGGAGCTGGATCGCAAGTATGTCTTGTCCCGTAGCGACGTGCTTAGTTTCCTCGACATGCCACACCTCGTTGCCGTCCTTCCGGTGTACCTGCGCTCGCTCGTGGAGGACGGCACGCGGACCCCCGTCCCCGACACGATGTTGCTCGTCCTCAACCGGAAGAACCAGGCACGTTTCGAGGAACTCGTCAGCGCGCTCGACCCCGCCCAGCGTGCTGCGGTAGTGGCCGTACTCGACGTGTTCGCCGCAACCGAGAGCGGACAGCCCGCCGACGCGGCTCGCGTGGCACTCGAGCGCTGGAAGGCCCACCTATCGACCGGCTCGTGACCGGCCGCGATTCCCTGCAATAGCCAAGAGAACCCAATGAGCAAAGTGAAGAAGTTGATCGCTGGTACTCTCGCGCTCGGCGCTGCCACTCTCGCGCTCGGCGTATCTGTGGTGCTCGCCGACAAGCTCTCCGACTTCAAAGAAGCCGACCGCTACGACGAAGGATGTCGGACCATTCCGGTGACGTACAGCTCCGACCGCGATAGCTGTGACAGGGAGGGGCCGAACGTCCACCCGTGGTGCGATGGCGAAAAGGGTCCGGTGACCTGCGTCAGCGAGGAGGAAACACGCAAGGCGAAGCGGGTGTCGATGACGCGAAGAAGAACATCGAGGAC
>Ga0308176_10000287_pt1 | contig 33625 bp, 27 predicted proteins | sample PhyCR2_3_FD_203890 | JGI IMG/M metagenome (GOLD analysis project Ga0308176, IMG submission 203890) | Soil microbial communities from UC Gill Tract Community Farm, Albany, California, United States - DLSLS.C.R2 | ecosystem: Environmental > Terrestrial > Soil > Agricultural land | place: USA... | reverse complement strand
CGCGTCATGCCGATCTTGAACACCTGTTCGCCGAACGAACCGATGTTCGAGATGACATACACGTAGCCGGCCTTCGTCATCTCCGCGAGCGACCTGGCACGAACCGACCTGGCGCGGGACTCCGCGAGCTGGCCCTGGAGCTCCAGGATCGCCTCGTTGAGGCGCCGGTGGTCTTCCCCTCGTGCCCTGGACAGCTCGACCTTGGCTTTCTCCAGCGCCTTCTGGAACCGGGTCTCCTCGGCTTCGGCCTCCGCTTGCGCCTTCTGGGCCTCGTGCAAGGCCTTCTCCTCGTCTCTCATCTGCTCGCGAATCCGGCGCTGCTCGTCGGCGAGCTCGCGCTTCTTCTCGGCGAGCTCGTGCTCGAGGCGAAGCTCGGCCAGCTTCAGATCGCGATAACCGGACGACAGCGTCACGGTCATGACCTCGCCGAGCTGGTTGATCGCGTCGAACGCCTTGCGGATGCGCTCCTCCATCCTCGCGGCGTTGTTCCAGGCGACCTTCGCGATCGCCGCATCGCATTCGCCGTTGAACGCCCGCAGCAGGAGCTTGCAGTACTGCTTCTGCATGCGTTCGCCGTCGCGCTTGCTGTTCCCGACGGTCCATGACACCGCGAAGCTGGCGGCCTTGCCGGCTCGAACCATGTCCTTCTGTCGGTCGTAGACCCGGTCCATCTCGGCCTTGAACTGTTCCGGCGTGTCGAAGTGATACTGCGGTTTGTAGAGCCCGAACGAGATGTCCTCGAGGCTGCCTTCGATCTTGCGCAGTTCATCGCTGAGCCGTTCGAAGTCGGCGCGAACGTGGATCGTCTCGTTCGCGAGCTTCGCCTGCTGATCGCGTTCACGCTGGACCGACCGCTGGATCGCTTCGGCTTCACCCGCGGCGGCCGCCCGGACGCGTGCAGCTTCGGCGTGCGCCTGGCTCATGAGGTCCTGCGCCTCGCGTTCCTGGCGCTGCCTCGCCTCCTTGAGCCGAACGAGGTCATCGGTCGCAGCCGCCCTCTGCTGCGCGATCTCCTGCACCGCGACCGAGCGCAGCCGCGCCACTTCTGCGTCGACATCGACGATCGCCGAGAAGCGCCGGCGCTGCTTCGCCGAGTTCACGAGGCACGCGATCAGGCTGATCGACGCACCGGCCAACGCAATTACCAAACCGACCACCGCGAACGCCATCTACACCTCCGATGCTTGAACCCAGGATAGCGGATCTGCCGAAGTTGTCGGGGTAGCAGTGGGTTACTCCGCAACACCATCGGCCGTGCGCCGTGCGTGTTGTGGATCTCTCGACTGCTCGCTGGAACTGGCATGCACGTTTCGGCGAACGCAGGCAGCGTCGGGCAACGTCTGGCACGGATCATCCGCTGAGGCGCCAGGGCCACGCCACAGTGACGAACGAAGTTCATCCAGCCCGGTGCCTCGCGAAGGAGGCGATGTGCTCCGAAGATCTGCTGGCGCCAGGCTGCCACTCCGGAGGTTTCACGATGCCCTCACCGAGGCGCTCATGAAGCTGGTTTCGCAGATCGTAGCGGGCCGGTGGGGGCTGCCCACCGACATCGTGATCGGCGTGCACGCGCGAGCATTGCGACGACGAATCGCAACGTCACGCTTCACCTCACGCTCGTTGCGCCGCATAATTTGCGCTCACCCACCAAGGGCGGCTCACCACAACGTCACGCGAACGAGTACGCCGATGCGCATTCGTCCGACAGCCGCGTAGATCGTGTGATGTCACCATCGTTTCCACGCGTACTGTAAATTGCTAACGTAGCCGCATGGGTGACCACATCGTCAGGCGGGAACCGCCTACCAGACGCTCGCATCGGATCGAACGGCAGCCCACGGCCGAGCTTCCCGAGCAGCAGCTACAACAGCTGATCCACAGTCCCATAGACGATGACCTCGACAGCGAACTCGAGCTCATCGATGCCCACCCGATGGTGTTTCCGGACTCCACCCCGGAGAGCTTGCCAAGCGTATCGGCGCCGCGCCTCGCGCACACGCTGCGGCGTGACCTGCGATCCGGCCTCGTGCCCCTCGTTCCTTCGCTCCCCCCACTCCCCGCGCGCGCCGGTATGTCGACGCTGACCATGCCGCGCGCCCAGCGCCCAACCACCCCCGTGACCGCGATGCCGCGCACCGAAGATCCCGCGCTCAGCGAAGCCGAGCTCCCGAGCACCGAGCGCCCGACCATGCCCGCGATCCCGCGCCTGGCGCTGCCGGTGATCTCCTCCTCGAACGTCGAGTCGCACCCGGCAACGCCGCATCAAGCGCCGGCGTCGATCGAGATCGCGCCGGGCCCGCCGCCGTTGGTTGCCGCGACGCCCGGGGAGGCCGTTGTACGCGGCGCCGGACCTGCTCGCCTGGCCCTCCTCATTGTGCTGGTCCTCTTGACCTTCGGTACACTGGCGCTCTTGCTGCTCCGCTAGACCATCAGGTGGTGTGACGGTGTCGATCGAGAGACATCTCCGACATCACGACATCGCACCTGAAAATTCCTTATCGACTGGACTGGCCAGGCTCGCCGAGCGCGCGCGCGTGACGAGCATCCTCGCCTTCGCGGATCTTCCGCCGGCGCCCACGCGCGCCGCGACGCGCTGGGGAACCCCTCATCGGTCCGGCCTGGATCTCGAGCTCCCCGGCGGCGAATGGATCGACGCGCGCGCCGACCGCGCACGCCGCGCCATCGCGGAGCTCAAGCTACCCCTGTGCTGTTCAGAGAAAATCCATGGTCGGTCCCGTACCCGTTGCCTTCTGCAACGAACGCAGCGCGGACGCCAGCATCTCCGTACCCGACACGCCGACCATCGGCTGCTGCTTCACGGTCATCAGGTGCGAACCGTCCTTGCCCCAGGCCTCGACTTCGGCGACCGCATGATCCAGCGCAGGATCGGCGATCATGCGGCCCCGGCAGCGGTCGAGGCCGACGGTCGCCAGCGCGCAGGTCACCATCGTGTTGACGTTGCGCGGGAACAGCGGCGCGATCTCTCGCACCGTGCCGTCGAACACCACGGTCTCGGTGACAATCTCCTCGGCGCGCCGGTGGACCACGCTGAGGTCGATGTTGTTCGGATGCTTGCGGAACGTGATCGTGACGTCACGCCACATGTGCCGCCAGCCAAGCAAGGCATCGGCTCCGACCAGCGCACCCTGAGGAATGATCAGGCGATGGCCATGCGCGCTGGCTGAGGCCATCAACCGGTGGTGGAGGCCGTCGTCGGCCAGCGCCGTCACGGAGAACGGCATGTAGTCGCACCGGGCAAGGAACGCCTCGCCATGGGCGCGCGTGATGTCCGGATGCGCGCTCTCGATGATCAGGTCCGGCGCGGCGTCGGCGAAGCTCGCGAGGTCCGCCAGCACGAGTTGGTCCGGAACGCCGGCCAGCTTGGCCGCGCTCCGGTTCCAGACGAACGCGACCTCGAGTCCCTCGATCTCGTGGCTGGTCATGGCGCGATACAGCCCCGCGCCGATGAAGCCAAAGCCGATCAATCCGACACGTACCATGTTCGCCTGTCTTGCCATGCGGCACGAGTGTAAGCGTTCGCGGTGTGCCACGCACCGATGGCCTGACATTCACTCATGCGATCGGCGCGCTGGGCTTCGCGGCGTGCACCGCCGAGCGCCGGTGCCGGTACACGACGAACGTCGCGAGCGCGCCGACGAGGACCGGTACCAGCGCGGGCGCGACCTGACCTTGCGCCAGGGTCACCACCGTCGCGCCGATCATGATGATCGCGAGGCCCGCAGCGGCGAGCGGCGTGAGGCCGCGGCGGATGCCGAGCAGCCCCGGCAGGATGAGCCCGAGCGCTCCCAGCACCTCGCAGAGCCCGATGAAGCGGAGGAACAGCACAGGCAGCGGCGTCTGCTTGACCAGCTCGTCCGCCGGCAGGATGAGCTTCATCCCGCCGGCGAACAGGAAGACCAGCGCCAGCGCATGCCCGTCGTCGCGCGCCCGCGCTAGCGCATCGCGTTCACGGAATCAGGAGCACCTTCCCGATCGCCTTGCGGTCGTGGATGTAGTGGTGGGCGGCCGGCGCCTCGTCGAACGTGAAGGTCTTGTCGACGCGCGGGTGGATCTTGCCCTGTTCGTACAGCGCGATCAGCGCCTCGAACTGCGGCGTCAGCAGGTCCAGCCGGCCGAACATGTGCCCCATGTTGCAACCGCTGACGGTCTTGTTCGCGTCCATCAGCTTCATCGGGTTGTACTTGCGAATCTTCATGACCTGCATCGCCGCATGCACGAGGCTCCGCTTCTTCCCCGACGCCGCGGCGGACAGCCCGAACGCGACGAGCCGCCCCGTGGGCCCGAGGAGATCGTAGCTCTTCCCCCACGAGTCCCCGCCGACGGCGTCCAGGACGAGGTCGAGGCCTTCGATCTTGTCCTTCGCGAGGATCTGGCGCACCTCGGCGGCCCAGTCCCCGCCGGAGTCGATCGGATGGTGCATGCCCTTGTCGCGGAGGAAGCCATGCTTGCCCGGCGAGGCGGTGCCGAACAGGATGGTCTTCCTGGTCTGCGCCAGCTGGATCGCCGCGAGCCCGACGCTGCCGGCGGCCGAGTGGATGAAGATGCGCATCCCGTCGCGAAGCGCGCCGGTGAACAGCATCATGTTGTACGCGGTGAGATAGACCACGGGCAGCGCCGCGCCCTCTTCGAACGTCATCTTCTCGGGCATGCGGAAGACTTGCTGCTCGCTGACCGTCAGGACGTCGGTGTATCCGCCGAAGCGGGGCATGCCGAACACGCGATCGCCTTCGGCCAAGCGCGTCACGCCCTTGCCGACGCGGTCGATCACGCCGGAGACCTCGTACCCGACGACGCACGGGAGCTTCGGCGCGTCCGGGTAGAGCCCGACGCGCGCCATCAGATCGGCGAAGTTGATGCCCGCGGCCTTCACGCGGATGCGCACCTCGCCCTCTGCAGGCTCGGGGTCTGGTGCTTCGCGCACGACCAACACTTCCGGAGGACCGGCCTTCGAGATCCAGATCTGGCGCATGCGCGGACGGTATCGCGATTCGCATGCGCCGGTCCTGCGTGAGACGCGTTGCCCACTCAGGCAGATCACGGCCCCCCACCGAAACCCGGTCCCGGTGACACTGCCGCTGGAGATCGGCCGCCCATGACGAGTCGACGGATCGACGGCGGCCCGCCTACGCGCTCGTCGATGATCCGGAGGATCCACCTTGACCAGCACCCGGGCACCGGGGTAGCAGGGGTCATGCGTGGCCGCTCACGGCGAGGTCTGGACCGGGTGGCACGGTTCGTCGTCGATCGCCGTTGGAGCCTCACGACTGGAATGGGTGTGTTCCTGGTTGCCGCCGTCGTGTTCCGCTGGGCCAGGCACAGCGCCGGATTCTGGACGATCGACGATGCCGGGATCACCTACGCGGCGGCGTTCGAGTATGTGGATCATGGATCTCGCGCGGCGTACGTCGAGGGCCCGCCGGTCGAGAGCTACAGCAACCCGCTGGTGTTCTTCGTCGTCACCCTGCTGCGCGGCCTCCATGTGTTCAATCCGATCACGACGCACCTGCGTCTCGAGATGCTGGTGTTTGCGCTCATGGTGGTGCTCGTGTGGTCGCTGTTGCGGCGGGTCGCCGGCGAGATCGCCGCGGTGATCGGTGCGGGCCTGTTCACTGCGATGCAGTTGATCACGACTCCTACCTGGCTGTGGTACGGATCGGGGCTCGAGAACGTATGGGTGTCCACCGGGCTCGTCGCGCTGCTGTGGATCTGCGTGCGCACCGTGCGCGGCGTCGCGCTCGCGCCAGCGTGGGGTGCCGCGGCATTCCTTGTCGCGCTCACCCGGCCGGAGGCGCCGGTCTATGTGGCCGGGTTCTATGTCGCGCTCGCGGCGTTCGCCCGGCCACCGGAGCTCACGTGGCGGGCGCATGCGCGACGGGTCGCGATCACCCTCGCCGTGACGGCGGTGCTCTATGCAGGATTTCTGTGCTGGCGCCGCATCGGCTACGGCGATTGGCTGCCGAACACCTACTACGCCAAGTTGTTCAGCGAACTTCAGCTCGCGCATAACCTGCGCGTCTCGGTGATCGCGAACATTCTACCATTCGCGAGCTCGTGGCTCCTGGCGAGCTCTGCCTTCGTGCTGATGTGCGTACCGAACTTCCGGCGGATCTCGGGCTCGTTGCTTGTCTTGCTGGTGGTCTCGCTCGCGCTCCCGATCACCGCTGGAGAGGATTGGGGCATGGGCGGCGGCCGGCGGTTCTCGACGCCATTCCTCGCGATGTGTCACGCGTCGTTCGCCGTGCTCGCCGCGGGGTGCATCGCGGCGATGACCAGCGCGACCCGGCGCGTCTGGCGCATTGTCGCCACGGTGGGGATCCTCGTCATCACCGTCTTGACGTACAGGCTCCTGATCAGTCGCATTCACCGGTCCAGGCCGAAATTCACTGAAGTGACGATCGCGTATATCGGGGCCGTGCAAGGTGGACAGCGCTGGGAACACCAGATGCGGCTGGGGGTCCCGTACGGCGTGACGATGATCCCGGACGCCGGCGGCTCCTTGCTCGTCGGCGGCATGCAGATGATCGACAACGCCTACCTGGCCGATTTCGTCATGGCGCACATGGGCCGGTACGTCGGCGAGCCGGCCCTGCTCCGGCAGGTGAACCAGTACGAGCACGAGGAGCGGCGCCCCGATCTCGTGGACAGCAGCCCCGCGATCGGCGTGATCGATCCGTCGTATGTCGGCACGCGCTACCTCGACGGCCCCGGTCACCTGCTCGCGCGGGGCGATCTCGTTGCCGTCCCGGCGATCGAGGCGAGCGCGCCGGTCTTGTTCGACGACGGCCACCTGCGGGTGTACCTGTCCAGCGAGACGGAGCTGACGGCCGCACCCGGTGCGCTCGTCCGCTGCGAGTTGATCGTCGCCTGGACCGACACGACGGACGGCGACCGCATACGTATTCGTGGCACGATCGAAGGTGGCGATCACGACGAGATCTCGCTGCGACCGTATCAGCCCGGCTCCCGTGGCATCGAACGGCGTGCGCTCCTGCTCGGTGCACCCGAACACGTCGGCCCGGCAGCGGCGACGATCGAGATCGTGCGCGATGATCACGTGATCTACCGTGGTCACCCGTTCGCGCTCGACGTGCGCGATGACGACGCTGGCTTCGCGCACGCCGCCGAGCAGATCGTCGCGGATGGATCTCCGATGCGGGCGGCACGCCGGCTCGCCTGGTTGCGCGAACAGGTCATTCCACGCTTCGGCATGACCACGTTCCACCGCGTGATCGGCGAGCTGCTCGGCCGGGACGCACGTCACGGCTCGCTCGCCGGCGAGGACCTGCTGCAGCTACGGTGGAACGCGCGCCTCGCCACCTTCGAGCGTGTCCCGGCGGCGATTCGCTCGGCCGAGCTCCTGCTGGCCCGCCGGCTGTTCGCGGCATGCCCGGCCGCGACCAGCACCGAGCGTACCGCCCTGCGCGTAGCGTGTCTCGGCCGCGTGGTCGACGAGCTGCGGCGGCTGGGTTACCTGGGGATGCTCGCTCGTGTCCCCGAGATCGCGGACGAGCTTTCACGCGCGCGGGGCACGGTGGACGGCCTGCCGCCGGAGCAGCGATATCAAGCGCTGGTCGGCTTGACGCTCGCAGATCCTTCCAGCATTGCGCTCCAGCGCGACTTGATCGCGCTTCGCCGCGCGCTCCTGCACTATCCCGACCTGCCCAGCGTGACAGATCGAATGGCCCACTGACACCATGGGGGATCTGGATCCTCTCCGAGATCGCCTGGTTGTGTTCAGCGGCCGACGTGGACGGTGACCTCGGCGGACAGGCCGGGGCGCATCGAGACGCTGGGTGGCGTGGTCCAGGTGATCTTGACCGGGACGCGCTGCACGACCTTGACGAAGTTGCCGGTGGCGTTGTCGGGCGGGATCATCGAGAACCGCGCGCCGGTGGCCGGCGAGACGGTGTCGACGACGCCGTGGAAGGTATCGTCGGGGAAGGCGTCGATCTCGACGTCGACCGGGTCGCCGGGCTTCATGTTGCCGACCTGGCTCTCCTTGAAGTTCGCGATGACGTAGGTCTCGAGGGGGACCAGCATGAGCAGCGTCTGGGCGGCCATCACGTGCTGGCCGGGGTGGGCGCCGAGCTTGGAGATCACGCCGGCGGCGGGCGCGGCGATCGTCGCGTAGCTGCGCTGGAGCTTGGCCTTGTCGAGGGCGACCTCGGCGGCCTTGACGCGTGCGGTGGCGAGCTTGGCGCTGGCCTCGGCGGCAGCGACGACCTGACCGACGGGCGCGCTCTGGGTCACGTGGCCCTCGGCCTCGGCGACGCGGGACTGGGCGAGGCCGTGCTGCTCGTGCGCCATCGCGAGCTGGGCGTTCGCGGCGTCGAGCGACGCCTTGGCGACGTCGCGGGCCTGCTGGGCGTGCTCGACGTCGCGCCGCGTGCCGGCTTGCTTGCCGTAGAGCTCCTGGGCGCGTGCGAGATCGGACTCGGAGATCGCGAGGTCGGACTTCGCGCGGGCGACGGCGGCCTCGGCGGCGTGCATCGCATCGGTCGCGCTGCGCACCGAGGCGCCCGCGCCGGACAGGGCCGCGCGCGCCGAGGACAGGCCACCGGCCGACGACGATTGCACGACCGAGACCTGGGCGTCCGCGGCGGCCTGCTGCGCGTGGGCGGCCTCGAGGTCGGCCTCGGCCCGCGCGACTTCCACGTCGAGGTCGGCCGGATCGAGCTCGAACAGCACGTCGCCGGCCTTGACGAGCTGGTTGTCGTGGACGCGGACGCTCTTGATGACGCCCGCGACGCGCGAGGCGATCGGCACGACGTCGGCCTCGACCTGCGCGTCGTCGGTGTTCTGCTTGTTCCTGGTCAAGGCGCGGTGCCCGAACCACGCGCCGGCGACGACCACGGCGACCGTCCCGAGGATCAGGTATGCCTTCTTTGCGCGGCGTCGGCGGGCGGTCGCGGCGGCGGTGTCTTTGCTTTCGGCTTCCATTGGGTCACTCCACGGAAAGTTCGACGTGCACCGTTTTCTCGCTGCGCTTGACGCGGAGGAACAGGAGCAACGGGATGATGACGATGAACGCGATGGTCTGCAGCATGAAGGTCTTGTCGAAGCCGAGCACGGTGCCTTGCATCAGCGCGCGGCCGGCCAGGAGCTTCTGGCTCATGGCCCCGGCGAAGTCGCCGTCCATGCCCCGCGCCATGATGCCGGTCTTGAACATGGCCGCCTGCGCGGCCACCTCCGGACGCAGCACGGTGACGTTCTGCGCCAGGCCGTCGGCGGCCTCCCGGCTGTACGTGGTGAACAGGTTCGCGAAGATCGACAGGCCGATCGAGCCCCCGACCTGGCGGACGAAGCTGTTGACGCCGGCGGCGCTGGCCAGCTCGTGGCGCGCGACGTTCGACAGCGCGGCGGTGGTCAGCGGGACGAACAGGAACGCGAAGCCGATCCCGGTGATCGCGAGCGGCCACAACAGATCGCCGGTCGAGGTCATCAGGTTGATGTCGGCCTGCATCCAGCACCCGAGCGCCGTCATCAGGAGACCGAACGCGACCAGCCACGCCGGGCGGATCAGGTTATACAGGCGCCCGACGAACGGCGAGGCGATCATCATCGCGATCGTGCGCGGCAACAGCACGACGCCGGATTGCGTCGCGGTGAACCGCATCATCTCCTGCGTGAACACCGGCAGGAGGAACATCGAGCCCATCAGCATGGCGAACATCACGCCGGCGATGAACGTGCCCGACGCGAAGGTCGGATCGCGGAACATCCGGAGATCGACGACCGGGGCGGTCGCGGTCAGCTCGCGGATGACGAACGCGATCAGGCCGACCGCGGCGATGTAGCTGCCGATCACGATGCTCGTGGAGTTGAACCAGTCGTCGGTCGGGCCCTCCTCGAGGACGTACTGCAAGGCGCCGATCGCGACCACCATCAGCGCGATGCCGGCCCAGTCGAGGTGCTTGCGCGCCACCGCCGCGCGCGCCCGGTTGGCGGCGAGCACGTCGGCGGGCTCGGCCACGTTGCGGAACGTCAGGTAGATCCCGAGGATGCCGACCGGGAGGTTGACGAAGAAGATCCACGGCCACGAGTAATTGTCGGTGATCCAGCCGCCGAGGACGGGGCCGACCGCCGGCCCGACCATGATGACCATCGAGAACACGGCCATCGCCATGCCCTGCTCCGACGGCGGGAAGGTCTGGCGCAGGATCGCCTGCTGGGTCGGCTGCAAGGCGCCGCCGCCGATGCCTTGCAGGATGCGCCACAGGACGAGCATCTCGAGCGAGCGCGCCGTGCCGCACAGGACCGAGCCGACCGTGAACAGCACGAGCGACGCGAGGTAGACCCGCTTCTGCCCGAAGAACGAGCCGAGGAAGCCCGTCAACGGCATGATGAGCACCATCGCGATCATGTAGGCGGTCGTCACCCACGTGATCTCCTGGAGCGACGCGCCCAGCTCGCCGCGGATCTGCGGCATCGCGACGTTGACGATCGACGTATCGATCGACGCCATCAGCGAGCCGAACGCGATCGAGACGGTGACCGTCCACTTGCCGATCTGGCGTGGCGCCGCGACCGGCGCGAGCCCGGGGAACGAGATGGCGGTCATGGCGCGGCGCTCCGGATCCCGTCGAGCAGGATCGCGACGATCGCGTCCGCGTCGCCGGTCAGCTCGCCACCATCCTGGAGCCGCTGCACGATGATCGCCTTGATCGCCCCGGTGACCACCAGCGGCAGGAGCTCGGCCTTGTCGGCGGCGATCACGCCTTCGCGTACCCCGGCGGTGATGAGGGCGGTCACCCCGGCGAGCAGATCCTGCGCCGTCGTCGAGCCGGGCGGCACCAGGTGCTCGTTCTCGATCGCGATCTTGAGGAAGCCGCGATGCGACTCGAAGGCCGCGAGCAGCTCGTGCATGAACAGGCGGAGCCGCGGCTCGAACGGCAGGTCGGCGCCAGCGTGGATCGCCGCGAGCAGCTTGGGGCGAAGCGTCGTGCGCCGCGACTCGAACAGGCCGCGGATCAAGGCGTCGCGATCGGTGAAGTAGTTGTAGAGCGTCCCCACGGCGACGCCCGCGCGCTTGGCGATCTGGACCAGCGCCGCGGCGTGCAGCCCATGCTTGGCGATCAGCTCCTCGGCGGCGTCGAGGATCGCGACCCGCACCGTCTCGCGCATCGTCTCGCGGACCGTCCGGCGCATCTGGCTCGGCGACCTCGCGCGCGTGGCGGAGCGCACCGACTTGGTCCGGCGTGCCCGCGCTCTCGATGAATCCAGATTCACGCCCATGAATCTACTTTCATCGCGTGCATGACGCAACACCCACTTCTCACCACAAGCCGACTTCTTGTGTGTTCTTGACGTTTTGCCAGAAGTTGCCGGATTCGCGCCCACCGCGCCGGCGGCCCTCTGTGTCGCCGGCGCTCGTTGCAACGACTCGCTGTTCTCGACCGAGGCGTTCATGTCGTGCGCCCACTTGCTGAAGCCGCCGGTCGGGTTCCCGCGCAGGTCAGGCCCCTCTCACCCGTGGAGGGCGCATTCCGGCGCACACGCATGAGGGCTGTTCGCGCCGCACGAGCGGTGATCGAGGAATCACCTCGTGGCCCGGACCGGTATCATCGCGGTCGTTGTGGCGTATCGCGATCGTCCTCCGGCCTGTCCGCGCTGTGGGGTCGAACTGTTGCGCCGGCAGCGCCGCGACATCTGGCGCTGCCCGCGATGCACCGGCATCCAGCTCGCCGCCGCCGAGGTCGAACGCCGGGTCCGCTTGTTCGCCCCCGAAATCTCCGACGAGGTGATCCGTGACGTGATGACGGCGCGCCGCTCGCGCGCGGCGGCGATCTCGTGTCCGTCGTGCGCGCGGCCGATGCAGCCGGTCGTGCTGGGCGGCGTCCGCGCCGCGCGCTGCCTCACCGACGATCAGATCTGGTTCGACGCACGCGAGCTCGAGCGCGTCGTCGAGCAGGCAGGCGCCCGTCACCAGGCGCAGCGCTCATGGATCTCCCGGCTGTTCTCGCACCTGTTTGCGTCGTAGCGCTTGTACCTTCATGCGCCGCTGGTCGCGCAACCTGGTCACGCCACGAGGAAGCTCTCCACGGTGGTCACCTCCCAGCGGTCGATCGCGATCGCCAGGGCGGTGATGCGCTCGGCGGGGGCGCCGGCCCAGCGGACGTCGGCGAGGGCGGGTCCGGCGGGGCGGCCGAGCCGGTGGATCGCGGCGGGGCGGCCGAGCGGGACACGGCGCAGCTCGTCGCGGCCGATCCACACGGCGACGGCGAGCGCCGGAAGGCAGAGCAGATCGGTGCGATCGAGCATGATCTCGGCGTGGCGACCCAGGTGCGAGAGCAGGCGGGCCAGGAGCTCGGCGGCGCGCGGGTCGAGCTTGACGGCGGCGAACACCGCGCCGGTGGCGAGCGTGCACACCATCAGGCGGCGGCGCGACAGCGACGGATCGATGCGGGTGCCCATCCGGGCGGCGAGGTGGAGCGCAACCCCTAGCGCGGCGGACAGGACGACGGGCGCGAACACCAGCCCGGCCAGGTCGCTGAGCTTGCCGGTGACGGCGGAGGGCCCCAGACGCGGCTTCAGGGCCCAGTCGTTGACGGCGAGCACGAGGACGGCGGCGAGCGTGACCGGGTGGAGCGCCTCACCTAGCGGCAAGGCCGGGGCCAGGGCGTGATCGGCGCCGCGTAACGCACATCGCACGCGCTCGAAGATCGGCGGGCGCACCCCATTGCCCTGGGCCGGCACGCGTATACCATGCCGGTCGTGTCGGAGTCCGGCAAGCAGTCCGAGAGCGCCAAGCAACAGGCCGAGGCCGAGGCGCAGGCGCAGGCGAAAGACCGCAAGCAGCCCGAGAGCGCCAAGCAACTCGCCGAGGCCGAAGCGCAGGCGAAAGACCGCTTCGAGCGCGCGATGAAGGAGCTGCGCGAGGGCGCCTACCGGTTCAGCTCGCGCGCGCGCGGCCAGTCCGAGCTGATCATCGAGGAGCTGATCGATCCGGAGGGCGAGACGGTCGCGTCGATCGCCGAGGTCGAAGGCGATCAGGGCGCGGTCGCGCTGGCGCAGTCGCTCGAGCTCATCACGTTCGACACCTGGCTGTTCGGCCAGATCGGCGACAAGGACGAGCTCGACCTCAAGGCCGAGGAGCACTGGGAGGTCTGGTTCTCGTACGGCGCGTGGATCGGCGAGACGATGCGGCGGCGCCACGGCGGGCACTGGCTCATGATGGGCGATGATCCGCACACCTGGCGCGTCGGGTTCTCGAAGATCTTCCTCGAGATCGCGCCGTTCGTGTTCGCCGAGCAGCTGCTCCGCATGGGCTCGGGCGCGACGCGCAAGATGGTCAGCGAGATCGAGCGGATCCGGCAGGCACACGTCGAGCAGATCGAGCGCGACAAGGGCCAGTCGCTCGATCGATTTCTCGCGCAGCACTACATCCGGCTGCACACCGTGCCGCTCGGCCAGTGGATGGCGATGGACTTCGCGCACCTCGTCAAGGTGTGGAACGAAGGCCCGGTCGCGGGCCTCATCGCCGACATCAAGGAAAAGGGCCCGCGCCTGGGGCCGCAGAACCAGCAGATCGTCGAGTCGGTGGTCGGCGCGCTGGCCCGCGCGAACCAGAACGAACCGGTGGCCAAGCAGACCACCGATCGGGGCCTGTTCGAGGCGGTCGCGCAGATCGTCGGGCTACGCCGCGCCACGGCGCCGGTGGCGATCGACATCCTCGAGCGGGTCGTGATGCCGGCGCTGCACGTCGGCGTGCCCGACACGTTCCCGCCGCTCGACGACGACGACCTGGCGAACCTGCGCAAGGGCATCGAGCTGTTCGCGTTCTTCGTCGAGGTGATCCCCCACAAGTTTCAGGCCGACGACGAAGGCTTCCTCGGGACGATCCCGCACGACCAGCTGACGACGCCGTACGCCGACCGCAGCACGCTCGAGATCGGCAAGGGCGACTGGGTCGTCGTCAACCCGTCGCACTTCCTGCCGATGCTTCGCGACATGGATCCGCCGAAGCTGCTCGAGAAGTACGACGAGTTCGTGAAGTACCTCGGGACGATCCCCGAGGCGCCGCGCCGCCGCGACGACGGCCGGATGCTCGCCGAGACCGCGGTCCGCGCGCTCGCCGATCTCAAGCAGTGCGTGGCGACCGCGGCGCAGAACAAGGACGCGCTCCTGTTCCGGCTCCTACCGCCGCCGGGCTGAGCCGAGCCGATCCGGCAGATCGAATTGGAGCAGGTGGGCCGCCGGAGAGGCTCCACGCACGCGAAGGCCGCCCCCAGCCAGTGAACGGAGGTGCCGCAGGGTCCGCCCGCGTCTCCAGAGCTTACGACTTCTTCTTCTTCATGATGATCAGGTGCCCGCGATACTTCCCGTCGGGGTAGCCAAACCGGAACTTGAGCTCGCGCTTCGGCTGCTCGGCGAACATCGCTCTCCAGATGTTCTGGACGCCACGGCCTGCATTCATGTTCGAGGTCTCGAACGTTCCCCAGGTCTCGTACGCGAACCCCGCAGGGGTGCCATACGTCGGCGCGAGGCCGGTCGAGTCCGACACCATCCAGTCGACATGACTGATGACGTACTTGCGCATCGTCTTGAATTCGTCAAAGGTGAGCAGATAGCTTGCCGCCTTCGTCATCGCCGCCACGTTGCCCTTCGTCTCGAGATATGCGAGTGCGCCGGGCTCCTGCTTGAGGTGCGCATCATCGAGATTTGCCATGATGTGGCGGTAGACCTGCTCGCGCGTCGTGCCTTGCTTGCGGAACGTGAGCTCGATATTCGCGTACTCGCGATTGCGCCGCTCGACATCCTTGACCGAGTCGATCCTCTTGATGTCGTCGTCGTCAAGGTAGCGAAGCTCGCCCTGGGGAGTCAGCTGGAAGTAGCGCAGCGAGATCGGCTCGTATCCGTGTATCGACAACGCCGAGAGCCCGAAGATCAGCTGCGTCGGCAACTGGCCACTCCGCATCGCGCCGATCATGTTCATCGTGACCGAGAAGTTCGCGCGGTACAACGAGCTGAGCTCGGTGGCTACCGTCGCGAGCGCAGTCTTGAGCTGTTGATTCGAGAGCCGCCCTAGCGCCGTCGGATCGCCGGCAGGCTCGAGCGAGAACGTCGTGATCTCGTCGGCGTCGGGATACACGGTCAGCGCCGTCGACAGGTCGCCACCCGCGAACGGATACACCACGACCTTGGGGATTCCGGCGGGCACGTGCTCCCGGAAGAAATCGTTTGCCACCCCGAGCCAGTTCTTGCGGTAGTCATCCTGTGCCGTGTGGACCTTCCGGCAGTGTGCAGCCACGAGCCCCGGAGCTACCTGACTCGGCGGTGTCCCGTCCGCGCAGGCGCCCACGACGAGCAACGCTCTTGCCTCGTCGATGAAGTCATGTGCTCGCGCTTCGGCCCGTGCGCGTGACGCCACGGCGAGCAGACCGAGAGTCACGATCGAGAACAGCTGCTTCACACCCATGCGGGCGACTCTGCCACGACCTTACGAGTACCGGTGGCAAATCGATTGAAATCGCTCGCTCGGTGCGGCGATGCCGAGCGCGACGGTCGGAACGACGCCCGAACGCGGCGCTCGTAGATGTCACGTGGGTCCAGCGTGGCGATCCGACCTCGGGAGAACTCGACCGAGCTAATTCCAGCGCGGGCGGACGGCCGGGACACCCTGACCCGGGCTTACGTCCCTGACCGCGAACGACTATCTTCATAGCAGGGTTCAGAGATGGACCTGGCCCTCGGCGACTTCGAGCGCGTTGCCACCGACCCGCACATTCACGATCTTGTCGCCGGCCTTGTCCGCGCGGACCAGGAGATGGCTCGGGCGATGGATCTCGGCGCCTTGCAGGATGTGGACGGTCTGTCCTGGCTTCGTAATCCCGTAGCGAACCATCCATGATGCCGTGCAGCCCGCGGCTGATCCCGTCGCAGGATCTTCCCCGTCGAGCGAGAGGGCCCTGGCACGAAGCCCGACGTCGGCATCGTGGGTATCGCGGGTCACGAAGTAGAAGTCGCAATACGCGGGACCGTGGTGATCGAGGTAAGCGCGGAGCTTGCGTAGATCAGGGTTCAAGGTCTGCAGGGTGTGCAGCTCTCTGATCGGCACGATCGCGAAATACAGCCCCGTGGACACGGTTTGAATCGGCCAATCGGCAACCAGGTCGGAGGCCTTGAGGCCGAGCAGCTCGGCAACGGTGGCATGATCGTGCAGAAGACCGAACGAGGGGTCGACCTGGCGCATCTCTCCGAACGCATTGCCCTGATCGTCGGTGCGGAGCGCAACGGGGATCTTGCCCACCTGCAGGTCGAGCACGATCTCCTTGGGGCCATTGGCCGGGTCCCCGGTAGCCCCGTGGGCCGAGACGGCGCGGTTTCGCAAGACCATGGCGGTGCCGAGGGTCGGATGTCCGGCGAACGGGATCTCTGCGTTCGGAACAAAGATCCGGACCTTGATTCCCTTTTGCCGCTCGACCGCCGGATCGCGCGGAACGACAAACGTCGTCTCCTGCAGGTTGGTCTCGCGTGCCAGGTCCTGCATCTCCGCGTCGGTCAAGCCGCGCGCGTCAGGAAACACCACAAGCGGGTTACCTTGCAGACGATGGGAGGTGAACACGTCGATCTGCACGAACGAGTAGCGGCGGGCGGTTTCCGGTTGAGCGGCGGCGGCGAACCGCGGAAGGGCGGCGACTGCTCCGCCTGCGCCCATCATCTGGAGAAACCCTCGACGTGTATCGATCATCGCGTTTCGACGCGTGGGCATACCACAAGGTGGCCGCCGCGCGTGGAGATCCCTTGCCAGGGGTTCCGTCGCTCGCCAAGTTCACGGAGCTCGGCGTCGCACGCGGCGCTAGTCTAGATCCGACCCGGGGCGACGCCGCCGCCCCACTCGGCCCGGACCTGCCGGCGGGCCCAGAACGGCGCGTCGGCCCAGCGTCGCTCGAGCCCGTAGAGGTAGGCCCGGTCCTGCAAGTAGCCGTCGAACCGGCCGGAGACGGCCGCCGCATATCGATCAAGCACGCGCGCATCGCCGCGGTCGAGCCACGCCGCGATCGCGCCGCCCGCGAGCAGCGCATCGGCGAGCGCCTTGTGAATGCCTTGTGCCGAGATCGGATCGAACGATGAGGCGGCGTCGCCGACCGCGAGCCAGCCGGGGCCACGGGCACGATCCAGGCGCGCCGACGGGGCATCGCAGGCGACGAACGGCCACGCCGGCGACGCGCCGGCCGCGAGCAGCCTACCGACGTGGCGGGTCTCGCCGACCAGCGACCGCCAGGCGTTCGGGCGATGCAGGCCCAGCTCGCGCACCAGGTCGGGATCACCGGCCACGGCGACGACGAGCCGGCCATCGGGGAGGCGTGCCGCGTACCACCAGCCGTAGGGGACCGCCTCCAGCAAGGTGAGCGAGTCGGCCCCGACGGCGCTCCCCGGCGGGAAGAACGCGTAGACGAACGTCAGCCGGTCGTGGACGAGCCGCCTGGCCCCGAGCTTCCGTGCCAGGCGCGCCGATCGTCCGGTCGCATCGACGAGGAACCGAGCCGCGACGACCTCCTGGGCCCCGCCCGGCCCGGTGAGCTCCACGCGAAAACCGTCGTCGGGGCTCGGCTCGACCGATCGGAGCCGGCACTCGACCCGCACCTCGGCGCCCGCAAAGGCCGCGGCCCGCGCGAGCCACGGATCGAAGCGGCGCCGATCCAGGTGGAAGCCATGCCCGTAGGGGTTGAAGAGAAAATCGTTGTACCCGAGGCGCGCGTCGCCCCACGACGAGCAGCTCCCATGGCACGGGTCGTGGCCCTCGGCGCAGAACGACTCCCAGAGCCCGAGCTCGGCCAGGAGGAGCCGCGTGTCGGGCGGGATGCTCTCGCCGATTCGGGGCCCTTCGAAGCGGCCGGCCTCGGCGAGCAGCACCCGCGGCACACCCGCCCGCCGGAGGGCCAGCGCGGTCGCCGCACCCGCAGGCCCCCCACCGGCGATCAAGACGTCGACGGTGCACCCCTCCCGAAGCAACGGCATGCCGCGCTGGCCCTCGAGCTCAGTCATTGGGATCGAGGGCGTTCTGCGGCCACGGTGGAACGAGCTCCTCGTCGAGCAGGCTCGCCACCTCGAGGAACTGGTCCTTGCTGAAGCGACGCTCGCCTTCGATCGCGGTCCCCTGGATGACCACGCCGATGCCCGGCCAGTTCTCGATCATGTCGAGGCGCTCCTGGTAGCGCCCCTGCGCGGAGGGATCGGGCGACTGCGTGCCGCTGCCGCGCACCGAGTAGCGCTGGCCGCCGAGCTTGCCGTCGTGCACGTCGGCCGCCACGTACACCGCCACCGGCCGCTGCGCCGGCCACGACCAGAACAGCGTCGAGCTGTTGATCGGGTTCGGCGAGGTGTTGTGAGTCGCGCACGAGTTGTAGTCGGTGTGCCACGGCAGCGCCATGAACTTCGAGGTGTCGCCGGGCTCCACGCCGGGACCGGCGCGCAGCGGCACGTAGCCCTCGGAGAGGAACGGCACGCCCGGACGCGCCGCGGCGTAGTCGAGCTTGCGCGCATGGATCCGGAACGGGCCCTCGCCCGAGGCGGCCCAGTCTCGCTTCCACAAATTCACGTCGCGCACGACGAACGTCATGTCGATGCCGGGGCTGAACCGCCCACCCAGGCAGTTCTGCAACGAAGCGCGATCGAGCGCCTCGCCCGGACCGAGCCGGATCGCTCCCGGATCGAAACATCCGCTGTTCCACTGCTCGAGGTAGAAGTACTGCGTGAAGGTGGGCGCGAGGAACGGCTTGCCGGCGTCGCCGAGCGAGAGCGGCATGAGCGGAACGCCGGTGTTGAATTCATTCTCGTGGTTCGGGTTGCGGATATAGGCGAGGCCGGCGAGGATTGTCTCGCCCGGCGCGTCGGAGGCCGTGATGCTGGCCACCGCCTGGTGCGCGCGAATCGCCATCCGCGGCAAGTTGGTATTCCAGCGCTGCAGATCGGCGGCGCGAAAGATCGGCCAGATCTCGGTCTCGAACGCAGGGCGATAGGCCTTCTGATAGGCCCCGTGGGCATAGACCTCGGGCTGCAACCCCAGCTCGCGGATCCAGGTATTGCAGATGTCGTCCCACAGCGACACCACGTTGAGCGTCTGCGGCGCATACCCGGGATCGGTGACCACGACCCACGCCCCGGCCGCCTCCGCGGTCGTGCCATCGTCGAAGCACAGCACCGCGGAGACCGGGCCGTCGCTCGTGTCGTCGAACCAGCCGTCGTTGTTGACGTCGGCGGCGAGCGGATACACCTGGCCATCGCGACGGCGGAACGCGACCGCGCGGCCATAGCCACCTGCCACCACGAGGCGCCCGTGGTCGTCGCCGTGCAATTCACCGAGCGTCTCGATCGGACCGCGTGGACAGAGCAGATCCGGAAACGCATCGCTCGGGAAGCTCTTGAAATAATCGGGCTGCAGGCGGATCTCGCCGGCCGGGGTGGCGTAGGAAGCGGGCGTGCTCGCGTCGAACCGCACCACCTTGTGGTCGCGGCCCCGGAGCGCGCGCGGGCCGGGATCGATGACCAGGCGAGCCCGCCGTGCCTCATCGCTGGCGTCGGGCCCCTGCAGCGGGTTGCGCAGCGGCGGCAGCTGATCGTGCCGGTAGGCATCGACGCCCTGATCGTCGATGAGCTGGTAGGTGTTGGACTTCTTGTTCGCGAGGTGGACCGTCCAGATGATGTCGACCACGCGCCGGCCCGCGATCTCGCTGCCGATGCGGACCTCGGCGCCGCCGCCGTTCGGATAGGCCTCGTGGTCGTGCGCAGGATATTGATAGATCCGGAACCGCGCGGCCTGGCGCTTCAGCGCGCCGTCGGCGTCGCGCAGGTCGCGGCTCGTGATCGGTTCGGCCTCGGTGCCGGCGCGGATCGGCAAGCCGCCGACCAGATCGTCGCGGTCAGGCAGAGGCAGTCCCGCGATCGTCTCGGGCGCGAGGTAGAACGACTCGCTGTTGCCGACGCGGGCGACGCCGATCGCCGGATGGATTCGAAAGACCTGCTTCGACATCTGTACGCTCCTCGAGCTACAAAGAAGGGGAATAGGGACTGCAGATCGCGATCACGAAAAACGTGGAATGGCGCCGTTCTGCCAGCAACTGAAGATGGCCGCGCCCACCTTCGTCATGCGGGGCCCGAACTCCGCCGGATCCCGGCCGTAGAACAACGCCTGGAGCAGCGTGCATAGCGCGCCGAAATCCCGCACCAGGATCTCCTGGGCGCGCGCGCCCGGGCTCCCGGGCGGCGGGTGGGCCACGCCGGAATAGGTCCTGGGTGGATGCGCGCCGAGCACCGCCTCGCGAACGCGACGGAACTTGCCGAAGTGGGCATGCTGTGCGTGCGCGTCGTCGGCGGTGTTCTGGAACATGGTGGGGATGTCCCGCTCGCCGCGCATCTCGCCCTCGCCCTGGTTGGTGATCGCCTGGATGAGCCGCAGCGCCTGAGCGAGACCCGCCTCCCCGTCGAGGTCGACGGTGAGCCGATCCATGTTGGCATAGAATCGCCCGAACTCGTCCACTTGCTGCCGCCGGCCACGCAGATCGGCGGCGCGCTCGGTCATCCCCAGCTGCACCGCGCGGTAGAACTCGCCGATCGAGCCGTACTCCGTGATGTTGGGCCGCAGCTCCGGCCGGTGGTGGCCGGCCCACTTTGGATACTCGATGAGGCACATCGAGTTGACGCGCGCCAGGTCGAGCGGCCCGATCTCGGCGCTGGACGGGTGGAACTCGAGCCGGGGATCAGGGTGGTCGATCCGGAAGTTCAAGTGAGGGATCTTGTCCCCGATATACGCGGGAGGCCGAATCGCAAGCTCGGTGCCATAGGCATTGGCGACATTGGCGGCGAGTTGCAGGTGCAGCATCTCCTGATACACCACCGTCTGGATGAGTTGAAAGGACGGATGGCTGCGATCCTCGATGGAGTACATCGCCGCCATGTAGAACGGGATCGTCCAGAGCTCGAGATCGACCGCGTACTGCAGGTGTTTCTGGACATCTTCGAGCGTCCAGGTGGGGACCGAGTGGTTCATCGATTTCTCCTCGAACAAAGGGCCTGTTGACGACGGGCCGTGAGCCACGTCATCTGTGGTGGAGCCGCTCCCTGGCGGCGGACCGTCGAAGCGGAACGCCTACTGCTTGAGCAGGGTGGCCAGCGTGATGTGGGGCCACTGGATGCCTTCGAAGTTCAGGATGATGGTTTGCGTATACTGGAGCTGCACGAAGGTCGCGCCCGAGGCCTCCTTCACCGTCTCGATCCAGAAGATCGCATCCAGCTGCGAGGCGTTGGCGTTGGTGGTGACGAACGGGATATTGAGGATGCCGCCGCTCGGCGCGGTCGACACCGGGAGCACGATCGTCTGGATGATGTTCTGGCCCTCGATCGCGCTCTGCAGCGCGGCGTTGGGGTTCTGGGCGTTGAAGCCCGGAGGAAACGGCCCGGTGCGATACGGCGTCGTGTACGCCTGATCAACCCCTGGCCCCGTGGGCAGCGGGCTGACCGGTGCGATGGTCGGGCCGCCGTGAACGACCAGGGACGTGCCCTGGGCGAGCAGCGAGTCGCCATGCGGGATCACCGACTGCCGCACCACCGTGGCCGGGGAGTTCGGATCCGTCGTGGCCGGCACGTTGAGCCACATGCCATTTTCGACATGGAGCGCCGCTCTGGTTGTGGCGTCGGCGACGTTCTGCACGTACGTCAGACCGGTATAGAAGATGTCCGCTTGCACCGAGCCGCGATCCGGGATCGGCGCCGAGATCGGGGTGAACGTGAACGCCTCGGTGGTCGCGTTCACCTGGAGCCGGAACGGCGGCCCACCAAACACCGGCAGGGCGATCAAAGAGAACCCGGTACCCATCCACGTGCCGATAAGATTGGCGAGCGGGCCGAGGCTCTCCTGCGTGGCGGACGCGCCGCCGCCGGCACGAAGGTGGGTGGTCGAAACCGGCCTGGATGTGCTCATGAGTGTTCCTGGGTGATGGTGGTAATCACAGCGAAGGCTGTCCTCGAGCGCGGGCGCCGCGCTAGAACATCGACCTCGCTGTGGGACGGCTGCGCGGCGTGCATTCGAGAGCTAACACGATGCCGCCGAACGTTCCATTACAGTGGATAACGGGCGACTCAAGGCTCCTCCGTGGCGGCAGGTCGCGCGTGGCTCGTCGTGCGAGCGTACGGCCTACCATCCGACACTTGCCGGGCATTTCCGTCATCCGGACCAGGCGCCGAGCAGGGAGCTGCCAAGCGTCACCACGAATCAACCCTGGTCTAACAACGTCATCGCGGTCTATCGAGTCGCCGAGGTCGCGGGCCATCCGTACCTGGTTCCGAGTACGTGCGTGGCCGGCCGGTCGATGAACTCGACCGACCGACGCCGTCGCAACAGATCCTCGCGCTCGACCTCGCGCGCGGGCTCGCCGTGGCCCACCGCCGCGGCGTCCTCCATCAGGACGGCACGACCGCGTTCTCCTTGGTTGTCCGGTGTCCGGCCGGATTTCGGACGGCTGGCGGATGTTGGACAATCAGATATTCTAACGTTGCAGTATCACAATGGGCGTGAGGCGGCAGGCTTCTTGCTGCACTGGCAGAAATGCTCATTCTCCAGATCCTGTTCGGCCAGTGCCAGATGACCACCCGGTGGTGCGCGCAGCGACAGCTTCGGCCGAAGGAACCTCGGCCATGCTCGAACGCGTATACCTCAAATTTTGCGGGCTTGCGATCGCGACGAGATTTGCTTCTCGCTCCCGAACGGGGGGAGGTATAATGATGCGCGACTCAACTGATATGTCGACTCCGGTGACAGGCGGCGAGTTTGCACAGTTCGAGATACGCCTCGAGCAGAGGCTCGCGCAGCTGGCGACCAAGGCCGAGATCGCGCAGCTGGCGACCAAGGCCGAGATCACGCAGCTGGCGACCAAGGCCGAGCTTGAGCTCTGGGGTGGAGCGCTGCTCGCTCGTGTGCTTGAGCGCATCGATAGATCCGAACAGCGATTACTTGCAGAGCTCGCGCGCCACACCAGGGCGAGCGCTGAGGACCTGTCGACGCAGATCTCGGTCATCGACGAGAAGTACGCCGATCTACCGCTACGCGTGAGCAAGCTCGAGACCAAGGTGTTGCGCACCAAGCGCGCTGGCCGCTAGGTCGTCCGCCACATCGTGGGCTGCTGGCCTCGCGCATCGCGTCGAGCGCCGCGGCCAACGTCGCTCACCGGGCCGGGCTCGGGGCCGATGTGCTAAAAAACCAGCACCCGACTTGCTAAAAAATTAGCTGGCTGCTAAATCTTTAGCACGCGATGAAGAAACCCGATCCACTGACGCGCCGCGAGCGCGAGATCATGGACATCCTGCACCGGCGCGGGCGCGCGACCGCGCACGAGGTGATGGCCGATCTCGCCGATCCGCCGAGCTACTCGGCGGTGCGCACGTTCCTCCGCCTCCTCGAGGAGCGGGGGCATGTGCGACACGAACAGGACGGCCCGCGCTACGTCTACACGCCCACCGTCGCGCGCCGAGAGGCGCAGCGATCCGCCATCACGCATCTGGTCGACACGTTCTTCGCCGGCTCGGTCGAGGACGCGGTCGCGACGCTGGTCGAGTCATCGAAGCCTAAGCTGTCCGCGCAGGAGCTGGAGCGCATCGCCGCACTCGTTGCCAAGGCCAAGAAGGAGGGCCGCTGATATGACGATTCTGTCTCCGATCTTGCTGATCGCGCGTGGCGCGCTCGTGCTCGCGCTCGCGCTCGTCGCGATACGCCTGGTGCGCCGGGCACCGGCGGCGCTGCGCTACACCATCCTCGCGGCGGCGCTGGCCGCCGTGCTCACGCTCCCGCTCATCGAGGCCCTCGTCCCGGTGTGGCACGCGGGAGCGATGCCGGCCGGCACGATCGAGGTCGCCCTGCCGCCCGCGCAGCCGGTCGCCGAGGCCGCGGCGCCAGCGATCGCACACGCCGCGAGCGTTGCACGCGAGCCGGCGTCGTCGTTCGCGGTCCCGTGGCGCGCGATCATCGGCGGGCTGTGGGTGGCGGGCATCGCCGCGATGCTGCTCCGCGTGGGCGTCGGGGCGCTGCGGGCGCGTCGCATCGCGCGGCGAGGCCTGGTCGCGGATCGCGCCGGCCCGCACGCCGCCGTGGCGTGGCGCGCGCTCGATGGGCGCGGCGCTTCGCCACGCGTGGTCGTCAGCGGCGAGGTCGACGCGCCGATCGTGGTGGGTGCGATCGCGCCCACGGTCGTGGTCCCGTACGCCGCGCTGGCGTGGAGCGCGGAGCGCTGGCGCGTCGTCCTGCTCCACGAGTTCGCGCACGTGCGCCGGCGCGACGGCGTCGGCAACCTCGTCGCGCAGCTCGCGTGCTGCCTGCACTGGGCCGATCCGCTGGCGTGGCTCGCGGCGCGGCGCCTGCGCGAGGAGCGCGAGCTCGCCGCGGACGACGCGGTGCTGCGGGGCGGAGCGCGCGCGTCCAGCTATGCGGAGCACCTCGTCGCGATCGCGACCGGCGCCGCGCACGGCACGCCGGCGGCGGCGCTGGCGATGGCCGAGCCGAGGCGGTTCGAGGCGCGCGTCGCCGCGCTGCTCGATGGCGATCGATCGCGCGGCCCCGCCGGCGCGCGCCGGGCGGTCGCGGTCGCCGGCGCGGTGGCGCTCGTCGCGGCGGTCGCCGCATGCGTCTCGCCGGAGAGCGCACCCGCGCACGCGGGCGGGGCCACCACCCGCGGCGCGCCGCCGGTCGCGGCGAAGGATCCGGCGCTCCAGGCGGCCGCCGAGGACGAGCTCGACCACGCGATGACCGCGCACCACGCGAGCGGCGCGATCGCGATCGTGCTCGACGCGAAGACCGGCGCCGTGCTCGCGGCCGCGACCCGCGGCGACGGCGACGCACGCGCGGCCCGCCCCCCGGGCTCGACGATGAAGCCGTTCACGTTCGCGGCGGCGCTCGAGGCGGGCGTCGCCGACGCCACCACGCGCATCGACTGCGAGAACGGCACGCGAAGCTACGGCGACAAGACGCTCGAAGACGCGTCGCCGCACGGCACGCTCGATCTCGGCGGCATCCTCGCCGTGTCATCGAACGTGTGCACGGCGAAGCTCGCCGAGCCGCTCGGCGATCGGCTCGGCGAGGCGCTGCGGCGCTATCACTTCGCGGCCCCCGCTCACGTCGACACGCGCTCGATCGAGGGCGCGTCGATCGCGTTGGGTGCAGGCATCCAGGCCTCGGCGCTCGAGGTCGCCGCCGGCTACACCGCGTTCGCGGACGGCGGCGTCTATCACGCGCCCGACGGCATCAGCGAGCGCGTGATGCCGGCCGCCACCGCGCGCGCCGTGATGACGATGCTCGATCGCGTCGTCAACGACGCCGACGGCACCGGCCAGGCGGCGCGCATCGACGGCATCCGCGTCGCGGGCAAGACCGGCACCGCGCAGTCGCGTGGCGGCCGTTACTACGCGAGCTTCGTCGGCATCGTCCCGGCCGATGCGCCGCGGTTCGTCGTGCTCGTCGGCGTCGACGGCGTGACCGGCGCGGGCGGCACGGTCGCCGCGCCGGTGTTCGCGAAGATCGCGTCGCGGGCTGCGCACAAGTAATGGCCATGGTCAGGCGCGTGGACCTCGAATTTCGCGGGTTCGCGATCCGATCCTAACGGGCGAGCAGGTAGCAGACGCCGCTCCAGCAGGTGAGCGCGCGGTCGCCGCCGTAGTAGACGGTGAGCGGGGGCGTGCGGCCGGTGCCGCTGCGCCCGCAGATCAGCCGGTACTCGAGGACCGGATCGGGAAGCCCGAGACCGGCGGCGCGATCTCGGGCGAGCTTGTGCTCATCGGCGACGTCGGCGACGGCGCGGGGCGCTTTCTCGCGGTGGGCGTCGTCGCAGCTGCCCGACCACGGCGAGGCGTAGCCGGTGGCCGAGATCGCGACCGTGCGGCCGTGAAACGCGGCGGCGTCGGTCTCCGCGATCAGCGCGCGGGGCCCGAGTACGTGCTCGGTGATCTTCCAGTCGTGGTACAGCGCGGCGTCGGGGTCGGGCGGCACCGGCTTCTCGGGCGGGCTGTCGGGCGGCAGCCATCCACAGCCAGTCAAGACGACGACGAGCAGCCCAGGGCATCGGTGATTCATCGCCACGCGACGCCATGGAATCACGAATCGGGGCTCTGCGAGGCCTGGCGGGGCGCCAAGAAAATTGCAGCGCCGGGCGCGCTGGGCGCGTCGTGGCTGCGCGCGGAGCCGGCCGCTGGCCGACGGGATCGTGCTAGATCATGGGGCGCCGGCGCGGTCGCATCCACCGCGTTCGCCACCGAAAGGAACCTCATGTCGCTCACCGTGCTCGGGGGAAGTGTGTCCCCGTACGTCCGCAAAGTCCGTGTGGCGCTGGCCGAGAAGGGGCTCGAGTATCAGCACGAGCAGGTGAGCCCGTTCGCACCTCCGTCCGGCTGGCGCGAGCTCAGCCCGCTCGGGCGGATCCCCGCGTTCAGGGACGGCGATCGCACGCTGGCGGATTCGTCGGTGATCTGCGCGTACCTCGAGCGCCGCTTTCCGCAGCCGGCGCTCCTGCCGTCCGAGCCTTACGACTACGCGCGCGCGCTGTGGTTCGAGGAGTACATGGACGGCGGCTTGATCCCGCTGGCGGGCCCGAAGGTGTTCTTCGTGCTGGTGCTGAAGCCGATGCGCGGCAAGACCGAGGTCGACCCCGCCGACGAGGTCGCCGCGCAGAAGGTGGTCGCCGAGGATCTGCCCGTCTTCTGGGACTACCTCGAGCGCGAGCTCGGGGATCGCGAGTACTTCGTGGGCGACCGGTTCACGCTCGCCGACATCGCCGTCGCGAGCCCGCACGTGAACCTTCGCCACGCGGGAGTTGCGCCCGAGCGCAAGCGCTGGCCCAGGCTGCGCGGCTTCCTCGACCGCATGTACGCCCGTCCATCGTTCAAGAAGGTGATCGAGGAGGAGACCCCGATGTTCGGCAAGCGCTCGGTGAAGATCACGGATTAGCGCGCGGCCCGGGGGCGCGGCTCCCGCGGCTCACGAGATCGACGACTCGGGCCCGCGCAGCGGCAGGGAGACCACGAAGCGTGCGCCGCCGGTGGGCGCGCGGTCGGCCGCGAGGACGAGATCGCCGCCATGCTCGAGCGCGATCTTGCGCGCGATCGCCAGGCCGAGGCCGGTGCCGGCGGCCTTGGTGGTGACGTACGGCTCGAAGATCTTGTCGCGGCTGGCGTCGGTGACGCCCTTGCCGTGGTCGTCGACCGTGATCGTCACGACGCCGTGGCCGGGATCGGCGGTCCAGCCGATCACGACCTCGCCCGCGGTGCCGGCCTCCTCGCCGGCGTGGATGCCGTTCTCGACCAGATTGGCGAGCACCCGCTTGAGCAGGAGCTTGTCGGCGCGCACGGTGACCGGCTGGTCCGGCGGCTGGAGGATCACGCGCGCGGCCATCGTCGGATCGAGCCTCAGCTCCAGGATCGCCTCGGCGAGCTCGATCGGCGCCTTCTCGACCTTGGGTAGCGCGCCGAGCGTGCGGAAGGTGTCGACCAGCCGGCGCAGGCCGGCGATCTCCTCCTCGACGATCTCGCCGGTGTCGACGAGGAGCCGCGCGAACCGTGGGTCGTCGCCCTTGTATGACGATACGCACTGCTGGACCGCGAGCTGGATCGGGGTGAGCGGGTTCTTGATCTCGTGGGCGAGCCGGCGGGCGACGTCCTGCCAGACCCCCATGCGCTGCAGGTACGCGAGCTGCGCGCGCGTCTGATCCAGGTCATCGAGCATCGTGTTGACCGCGCGGCCGAGCTCGGCGAGCTCATCGTGGCCGCGCAGCTCGACGCGCGCATCGAGCTGGCCGTCGGAGACCTTGCGCGCCGTCGAGACCAGCGCCGTGATCCGCCGGGTGACGAACGACGACGCCCAGATGCCGAAGCCCGCGGCGGCGAACCCGGCGACGCCGAGCAGGACCAGGAACGCGGTGCGGTAGCTGTCGGGCAGCGCCGTGCGGATCTGCGAGAACGTGCGCGCGGCGTCGATCGAGTCCTTCAGGTGGCGGAGGTCGTCGTTGACGGTGGCCGAGACCGCGAAGGTCAGGCGCAGCGTCGCGCCGGCGGCGCCGAGCGGCTGCTCGACGACCTTGTCGCGCCACGCCGGCCCGGGAGGAGGCGTCTCGGCCTCGGCCACGACACGGCCGTCGGGGCCAACGAGCGCGATCGCGCGCAGGCCGGGTTCGTCGGTGATGACCTTCGCGAGGTTGACCGTCGGATCGAGCGCGAGGAAGTCGGGGCGCTGCGCGAGCCGGCCGGCGATCTCGGTGTGCAGGCGCTTGGTGAGCTCGACCAGGTCGCCGTAGGTACCGATCGCGTTCTCCATCGTCGAGATCCGCGACGACGCCTCGCCGGCCGCGACGTTGGCCGCCGCCTTGCCGAGCTGATCGATCAGGTACGCCGAGGCCGCGAGCGGCGTGATCACGATCAGCACGAGGGCCACGGTGAGCTTGAGCTGGAGGGGGAGGCGTTGATCGCGCATCACGGGGAGGGCCTGTAGAAGGGTTGCGAGCGGATGCGCAGCACGCGATCCGCGTCGGCGATCTTGGGATTATAGAACACCGAGACGAACGAGCCGAAGAACGCGCCGCCGCGATCGAGGCCGCCGCCCTGGCCCTGGCTGAGCCATCGCCGCACCTCGGCGAGCGTCTCCTTCGAGACCGGGTTCAGCTCGACGACCATCTTCAGCACGAAGACCTGGTTCGTCGGCAAGACGGCGAGCCGCGCCACCGGGAGGTCGTCGAGCGCGGTCAGCCACTTGAGCGCCTCGGCGCGGTACTTTACCTTGATCGTCTTGTGGCCGCCGGTCTGGTCGAGCCGCAGGGTGTAGATCTCGTCCCACACGTCGTAGACCACGAAGCGCTGGATCAGCTGCTCGGCGACCGGCTCGTCCGAATCCTGCGGGGTGATCTGGATGCGGATCACCACGGTCGACGGGATGCCGGTCGACAGCGCCTCGTACGCCGTGGTGTCGAACAGCTTGCCGATGCCGCCGGGAGGGAGCGTCGAGAGCAGCAGATCGTCACCGCTCTCGACGAACCGCATGCGCTGGATCTCGGGTTTGTCGTCCTCGGCGTACGCCGTCGCCGCGATCACGAGCATCGCCGCGGCGACGATCGCGGCCCTCACCGCAGCCGCCCCAGGGCGTTCGCGACCGTGAGCTCGAACGTCCCGATGTCGGTATCGAGCCGCAGGCCGGCGTCGGTGTAGAAGTCGATCGGGAGCGACGCGCCGAGGCCTGCGTCGCGCGCGCGCAGATCCGCGTTCTCCGCGAGCCCCCACAGGCCCACGCCGGCGAACACGTCGCCGCCGTAGACCCGCCGCTTGCCGCTGCCGCGGAACAGGCGGACCGCGTACTCGACGGTCGCGGAGCCGCCCAGATCGCCGTAGCTCGGCTTGTCGGCGCGGGTCCCCAGGATCGCCAGCGGCGCCGCGGTCGACAGCACCAGGCCGAGCGCGCGCGGGGTCAGCATGCGGTCGACGTCGGCGATGTAGACCCGATCGAACCGGGGCGCGCTGCCGATGACCACGCCGCCGGCGAGCTTGACCGCGATCGCGTGGTGCTCGCCGCGCAGCGGCCAGTAGTGCTCGTAGCTGCCGAACATCGTCGCGTAATCGTAGCTGCTGCCCAGGAGCGCGTTGCCGAGCTCGGCCGAGACCAGGAGGTGGCCGCCGGCGTGCGGCAGGATCGGGTCGGGGCGGGTATCGCGATCGAACGCCAGGCTCGCCGTGACGACGCGGCTCTGGCCCGGATCGAGGTGGAGATCGACGGCGACGACCCGGCCATCCGGCAGGACGCGCGTCGGTGCGACCGGCAGGCTGGTGCCAATCGCCTCCGCGCGCACGCCCATCGACAGCTCGGTCAGCGCGCTGATGTTGTAGGTCGCGCCGACCCGGGCCCCGAGGCGGCGATACGGGAACGCGCGCTGGGTCCCGGCGCTCGCGTCGCCGGGGTCGCCCGAGACGCGGAACGGCTCGCTGCCGTGCACCAGCGTGGCCGCCCCGCTGACGCCCCACTCGGCGCCGCGCACCGAGGGAACCGAGAGCCGCAGCTCCGCCGCGTACTGGTCGCGCGCGCCGGCGACGTCGGGGGTCTGGCGCGCGTAGATGAAGCCGCCGCCCACGGCGATGCCGAGGCCGAGCAAGTTGCGCTCGCCCAGGTCGGTGCCGAGCCACCACGGCGACAGCGTCGTGGTACCAAACCACAGCCGGTTGAGCACGAGCGTGCCGCGCTCGACGACGTGGACCTCGACGATGACCTGGCCGCGCAGGCTGCCCTTGCGGATCGCGAGCGTGACGTCGCGGAAGAACCCGAGCGCGAGCACCTTGAAGCGGGCCTCGCGCAACCGCTTGTCGCTCGAGTGCAAGACGTCGCCCGCCGCGATCGGCAGCGCGCGCCGGATGATCTCGGCCCGGGTCGCCGTGTTGCCGGTGACGTCGATCTCCTCGATCAGGACCACGGGCCCGAACTCGTTGTCCTCGTGCAGCGGGGCGTTTGGATCATCGGGCGGCGTGGGCTCCGGCTCGCCGGACGCTGGGCCGTCGTCGGGCCCCATCTCCACCCCGGGTTCGGGCAGGGGGCTCGGGTCGGTCGGCGCGGGGTCAGCGGGCGCGGGGTCAGCGGGCGCGGGGTCAGCGGGCGCGGGGACCGGTGATGGAGCGGCCGGCGGCGCGTGCACGGGTGGTGCCGGGGCCGGTGGGTGCGCCGGGCCTTGGGCGAACGCCGGCCGCGTGACGACCAGCGCCACCAGCGCGAACATCAGCCTGCCCCGCATGTCCGGGGAACGTAGCGCATCGTTTGCCGGCGGTGCTACGTTGACGTCGTGCGCTGGGCCACGCTCGTGCTCTTGACGCTCCTGGCATGTAACGACCTGCGGGAGTTCCGCGGTAGCTGGCGGGGTCCGCGCGTCGGGGCCGCGCCCCCGCTGCAGCTCAACATCGGCCCGACGTCGGCGACGCTCGCGATCGCTACGATCGATAACCACGGGCTGGCCGCACGGCTCGCGATCGATGGGCTCTTGCCCGAGACGCCGATCGCCTCGCTGGCCGGCGCCGAGGCCGACGTGCTGGCGGGGATCACGTTCGGCGGCGATCCGCTGCGGGTCTACCTCGCGTTCGTCGCGATGCCCGATGCCGGCGGAGACGCGCTGGTGGTGGTCGCGCTGTACGACGATCGGCGGGTCGAGGTGCGCTTGCTGCGTGGCGGGCAAAGCCCCTTGTACGGTATCTTCGCGCTGACCGAGTCGGTGACATGACCTGTCCTTCGTGCGGCACCGCCAATCACGACGGCGCCCGGTTCTGCGGTCGCTGCGGCGCGGCGATGTCGGCGATCGAGCCGGCGGGAGGCCCGAGCTCCGGCGAGGCGCCGGCCATGATCGGGCGCGAGATCGCCGGTCGCTATCGCATGCTCGCCAAGCTCGGCGAAGGCGGCATGGGCGCGGTGTTTCGCGCCGAGCAGATCTCGCTCAAGCGCACGGTCGCGGTGAAGCTGCTGCGACCCGATATCCTCGGCAACCAGCTGCTGCTGCGCCGGTTCAACGCCGAGGCCGAGGCGGTCGCCAAGCTCAGCCACCCGAACACGGTCAACATCTACGATTTCGGACAGGACGCCGACGGCACGCTGTTCATCGCGATGGAGTACATCGAGGGTCGATCGCTGCGGACGGTGGTCCAGCATGAGGCCCCGCTCGGGCCGCGCCGCGCCCTCGCGATCGCCGCCCAGGTCGCCGCGTCGCTGGCCGATGCCCACGCCCACGCGATCGTCCACCGCGATCTCAAGCCCGACAACGTGATGCTGCAGGATCGCGGCCGTGAGCGCGACATCGCGCGCGTGCTCGATTTCGGGATCGCGAAGCTGCGCGACGACACGCGCGCCACGCAGGTGGCGATGACCCAGCAGGGCGACATGCTCGGGACGCCGCAGTACATGGCGCCCGAGCAGATCCGCGCCGAGGCGATCGACGGCCGGACCGACATCTATGCGCTCGGCTGCTTGATCTACGAGATGGTGACAGCGCGGCTGCCGCACGAGGGGCCGACCGTGATGGCGCTCCTGTCCAAGCACCTGCTCGAGCAGCCGGTGCCGCCGTCGCAGCGCCGGCCGGAGCTCGGCCTGCCGAGCGAGCTCGATCGCCTGGTCCTCGGGGCGATGGCGAAGGATCCCGCGGCGCGCCCGCCGACGATGGAGGCGTTCGGCGAGCAGATCGCGGGCGTGCTCGCCATGCAGCCGCCCGATCCGCGCAGCGCCCAGCGCTCGGCGGTGGGGCCCGCGGCGGCGCCGATGTTCACCCCGCATGCGCCGGGGAGCACGCCCGGGGCACCGCCGTCCTCGTCCGGGGCGCCGGGGGTTCCGCCGGCCAGTACCCCGATTGCGTACTCGGCGCTCTCGGTGCCGCCGGGGCTCCCGTCGCCGCCGCCGGTCCCGCCGCCGCCGAGGTTTGCGATCCCGCCGCCACCCAGCCGCAGGAAGGCGACCGTCGCGCTCGCGGGGGTCCTCGCGGTCGGGGCGCTCGCGGTGGTGGGCAGCGTGGTGGCGCGCTCGGGGTCGGTGATCAAGGCGCCGGGAGATGCGGGGGCGTTGCCGGGCCATGACCGGCGGGACCCGGCGGCCGCGCCGGCATCGGAGGATCCGTGGGCCCAGGCGGCCACGCCCGCGTCGGATCCGTGGGCCCAGCCGTCCTCGCCGGCACCCGGCACCTCGCCCGCGCCCGACGGCGCGAGGCTCGCGGTGGGGCAGGGCGTCACGCTGATCGTCCCGCCGGGGTTCCAGACGACCACCCAGAACGGCGTGGCCGCCGCGTTCGACAGCCGCGGCGTGATCATCGCGGGGGCGCGGATCGACGTCTCGACCAACGATCCACGAGAGCTGGCGCGGGTCTACGCCAAGCGCACGGGGCTCTCCTTCGAGTCGACGCAGAGCGTCCTGGTCGGCGGCGTGTCGCGGAATATGGCGATCTTTCGCGGCAGCTATCAAGGTGTGGCGGTGCGCCACGCCGTCGTGGCGTTGATCGGCCCGAGCTATCGCGTGGCCGTGGCGTTCCAGGCGCCCACCCAGCTCGTCAAGACGGACCCGACGATCTCGTCCCTGCTGCTCGAGGTGTTCGGGCGGCGCATCTTGCTGCCGTGATCGACGCATGAGGCCTGGCGTGTGAGCCGGCATGTGATTAGATGCCGGGATGACGCCCGAAGCACGCGCCGCGATCCGCCTCACCCAGTACGCGCGCGGCGGTGGTTGAGCCGCCAAGCTTCGGCTCGGTGAGCTGACCCACGTGTTGACGCACCTGCCGGGCGCGGCGGGGAGCGTGCGTCCGGATATCGTCGTCGATCACGAGCTGTCCGACGACGCCGCGGTGGTGCGCGGCGCGGCCGGCCGCGATCTGGTGCTCACCGCCGATGTGATCGCGCCGCTGGTCGACGATCCGGAAGCGTTCGGTGCGATCGCCGCGGCGAACTCGATGTCGGACGTGTGGGCGATGGGCGGTGAGCCGCGGTTCGCGCTGAACCTCGTGTTCTTCCCCGATGACCAGCTGCCGCTCGACGTGCTCGACGCGATCCTCGCCGGTGGGACCCGCACGTGCGCCGCGGCGGGCGTCGCGATCGTCGGCGGGCACTCGGTGCGCGACGCCGAGCTCAAGTACGGCCTGTCGGT
>Ga0308176_10000284_pt1 | contig 33763 bp, 26 predicted proteins | sample PhyCR2_3_FD_203890 | JGI IMG/M metagenome (GOLD analysis project Ga0308176, IMG submission 203890) | Soil microbial communities from UC Gill Tract Community Farm, Albany, California, United States - DLSLS.C.R2 | ecosystem: Environmental > Terrestrial > Soil > Agricultural land | place: USA... | reverse complement strand
CTCACCGTCGACAACTCGGAGAGAGTGATCCAACCGATGGCCGACCACCAAGCCGCCGGAGCCTGTGTCGCCGAGCTCCACCCTGACGTACAGGACGTTGCAGATCCCGCCCAGATCTCGCCTCATGCTCAGGGTAAGGCATGCGATCAAACCCGATGTCTCGCAGGCCGGCGGCCCGCCGCCGCTCCTCTAAACCGTGCCGGCGACCACCTCGTTGCGCAGCAGGTCCTGGATGGGCGAGGTCCGGGCGCCCGGTTCGCGCTCGGCGAGCCAAGGTCCGCTGCGCGGCGAGTTCCGCCGCGCGGCGCACGCATCGCCACGATGACAGCCGAGTCCGCTACCGTGGGCAGCCGCGGCGGCGACAGGAGACGCACGAAGGATCTCGCCATGGCCGACGAGTGCGGTACACGCTCACCGCCCGCTGCGCTTCGTTGGCGCGCTCGATCCCTCGATCTGACCTGTGGCGACCACTGTCGCCACCGCGCACAGCTCGGCGATCCTGGCCCGGCGCTCGTGCGGGGTCATGTGCAGCGCGTTGAGTATCGCCATCTGCTCGGGCGTGATCGCCGCCGTGTCGAGCACGTCGACGCTCTGTAGCGGCTTGCCAAACCCGCGATCGCTGAGCCACTGGTGAGCGTAGTTGCGGCTCGCGGCGTCCTTTGCCTTGAGGGCCTCCAGCGCGAACGCCACGAGCACTGCACCATCCGCCGTCGCCTCGCGGATCAGCCGCGCCATCTCGACCGCCGCCTTTGGCCGCCCGCCTGGATTCCCTGACTGGTTGGGCTGGAACACCATGATTCAGCTCGACTGTTCTCAATAGACGCGCGCGAGTCAATTCGATTAGTTAGGCCCGGCCACCTCCGGTCCCCTCCGATCGGGCTGCTCGTCGTCCTCCCTTGCTCACGAACCACCGGCCGCCGCGCGGCTCGGTCACGGCCGGCGGGGCTCGGCGGCCCTGGCACGCTTCCCGCGTCGATCCCGTCAGTTCTTGTCGCCTGGGTCATCGTCTAGGAGCCCCGCCTCGGGCGCATCATCGGTCAGCGCGGGGAACATCCCCGAGGCGTGCGCCGCGTCGATCAGCTCCAACCCCTTCATGAACGCCGCGTAGATTTCCGGCGGCATGATGTCCCGGGCCACCACGAGCACCGCGTCGATCTTGAGATCGACGTCGACCGAGCCGCTGTGCGCGACCTTCACCTCCGTGGGTGCGTAGGCGCAGGTCAAGCGCGATATCTCACGGCTCGCGGCGATGGCCGACCTATGGAGGCTCGCCGCGCCCGCCCAGTCCTCCGCTTTCGCCGCCTTGTTTGCGAGGTCCTCGGCCTTGTCGGCGATCCGCTCGTTTCGCAGCACCTCACCGGCGCGGACCTCGATGGCGTTGAGCTCAAGCGCGATCAGCTGCTTCGCCGCAGCGATGTCGCGTTCGGCGGTAGCCTGGCCGACGCCCCACTGCTTCACGATCGCGTCGCGCGCTTTGGTGTAGGTGAGGTGCCGCAGCTGCTCAGCGGCGAACTCGATCCGCGCCGGGTTGCGGGTGATTGGGTTGCCCTTTGAGGTACGTGATATGGCTCTCTGTTTCGGCATCTTATCGTTGTGTGATGTGTTGGCGTGCCATCGTCTTACCTCATGGCTGAGGGTGGGTCGATCGCTCGGCAAGTCGCCCGTGCGCCTATCTACGCACGCAAGCCTACCCATAGCTGCGCCACTAGGCCAATCGCGTGCGGTGTCAGATGTGTGGTTGTGAGTACCGACGAGCCTTTGTTCGCTCGTCGTTGCATTTCACCTGCGGCCGGTGAGCGCATCGAGGTCGAGCTGGCCGGCCGGCACCGGCGAGCTGGCGCGGTTCGAGCCCGGCGAGCCCAAGCGCCGCGGGCCGCGCCCTCGGCGACCAGCTCGTTACTCCGCCTGCGCCGCTCCACGGAACGGCAGCACCAACTTCGCGTCGGGCCCGGCCGGCCCAAGCGCCGCGGGCCGCGCCCTCGGCGACCAGCTCGTTACTCCGCCTGCGCCGCTCCACGGAACGGCAGCACCAACTTCGCGTCGGGCTTCTTGGCGTTCTTGATCGCGTAAAACCGGACGAACGCGCCCTCGATGCTCGGGGTCGTCACGTCGAAGCCGAGCTTGGCGAGCGCGGCGGCAAACTTCTTGACGTCATCGAAGTAGCTTGCGGCCTCCCAGATGTGGAGGTGGCCGTCGATGTGGAGGCAGCGGTGCGCCTCGCGGATGTAGTCGGTGAAGTTCGAGCCCATAAGCGACAGGCAGAAGATGGCCAGGTCGAGCGTGTCATCTTCGAGCGGCACGTGGGCGATGTCGCAGGCGATCACGCGCTTGTCGATCGCGACGTGGTCGAAGCTGTGGATCGTATGCTTGTCGCCGGCCTCGGCCGCGATGAGCGCCTCACCGCACCCGAAGTCGCCGACGACGTAGCCGTCGCGCTCGGATAGCCAGCGAATCTCCTCCTTGAATGGCACGACGGGCCAGGTCTCGCGGAGCTGGCGATACAGCGTGTGATAGTGCGCCCACTCCTCGGGGTTGTTGGCGAGCCGGTCGTGGGTCTTCCCGCTGTCCGTCGCGTACCAGCGGTTGCTCATCTTCGAGAAGTCGCCATAACGCTGGACCCGGCGCTCGACGTCGGCGGGCGTGCCGTCGAGCGGGATCTTGATGACCGCGCGCGCGATCTCGCCCATCTCGCCGGTTTCGAGCCGGGCCAGCCAGTCCATGACGTCTTGTTGCGCCTGCGCGGCCGTGCGGAGGTTGCCCTCGGGCACGACGCCATCGACCGCCGCATCCGCGATCGACTTCTTGTACTCGAGCCGATGGAGCTTGCTCTCGCAGTACGACCACCGCTGCCCGTTCACCATCGCGAACGTGACGGGAATGATCACGTCGACCTTGTTGAACCGGCTGCCCTGGCGAAACAACCGGCCGACGAGTTGCTCGTACTCCGCGTTGGTCCACGGCAGCGCGTTGATGATGAGCTTCTGGCACACGTACTGGAGGCCGTTGACGCCGGTGGCGATGCGGCTCGACGCGATCAGCACGTCGACCGATCCGTCCTTGTCGAGGAACTGTTCGAGATCGTCCTTCTCGGTGTCGCCGGTGAGCAAGCCGACGCGCAGCCCGGCATCGGCGAGCGCGTCGCGCAGCGTCTTGTCGATGCCGTCGACGTAGTGCGTGTACACCAGCACCTTCTCGCCCGGCTTGATGTGGTCGAGGATCACGGGCAGGCGCAGCCTGGTGAGCACCTGTTCGAGCTGGAGAACGGTGCCTCGACCGATCTGCTTGATCTCGTCGAGCGCCGGAGCGCAGTCGATCTCGATCTTGTGGATGTCGAGCTGGATCTTGTACTCGGGCTTCCAGCGGGTGCCGAGCGTGACCAGCCGCTGATACAGCCGCATGCAGTTCTGCACCGTGGGCACGACCTCGAGATCATCGTGACGGTGGCCGGTGATCATCTCGACCAGGCTCTTGCCTTCCTGGAGCGTGTTGATCACCGGCGTGCCCGACATGCCGAGCACGCACAGATCGCTGGTCTTCTTGGCGGCTTCGAGGACCATGCCCTGCACGAGCCGCTTGCGCTTGGACATTAGCGTCCCGGCCTCGCGCTGCTTGGCGTAGTGGATCTCGTCGATGACGATGAAGTCGATCACGGTCTTGTCGACGAACCGGACGAGCTTCTCCTCGGAGCTGGCGAGCTGGAACTGTTCGAAGTTCATCACGAGGTACCGCGGCGCCTTGCCCATCGGGTCGCGCCACGTCGGCTCCCACGTCTTGGTCTGCACCTCGGCGGTCGGGAACGTGCCCGTGATCTCGCGCGCCCAGTTGTCGACAACGGCGTTCGGGCAGCAGATGACCGTGAGCCCCGCATCGACCACGAGCGTCGACAGGATCGCCGACAGCGTCTTGCCGGCGCCCATGCCCGACCAGTTGCCGAACCGGCGCTGCGCGCGCACGCACACGGCCACGCGTCGCTGCATCAGGTTAGGCGGTACGATCGGCGTGTCGGCGCCGCCCGGGCGGAACGAGTAACCCGCGGGGATCTGGAGTGCTTCCGCCTCGGTGAACTCGGCGAGGAACCGATCGCGGACGATGCTGGAGTACGTATCACCCTGGAACGCGGTGGCCTGCGCCTTGGCGGCGTCGGGTTCGACGTAGGCGTGGCGCCATAGCTTGGCCTTCGCGCTGTCGAGCAGGAACGCGACGGTCTCGGCGTCGGCGTTGGCGATCAACACCTTGTCGAGCGCGTCGAGCGCGTCGCGGGTCTGGATCACCGGCAAGTCGTCGCCGTCCGGATCGCCGCCCTTGGCCTCGGCTTCGATCGCGCTGGCATCGACCGCCTTGCTCACGTCTACCGTGGCCCCTGTGTCGTCGTGAACGCCATCGGCCTTCGCCGGCAGCGCGTACGGATCGATCGGCGCGGGCGCCTTCAGCCCCCCCTCGGCGCACTCGGTCGGGTCGAGCACGAGCGCGTCGCCGCCGATGCCACCGCCGGACGCGTACGCATCGACCATCGACGGCCGCCCGTTGACGAACTTCTCCAGCTCCTCGACGGGGAACTTGCCGTTGGTCAGCGCCATCACGAACGGCTTGCCCTTGTCCTTGAGCACGCCGGCCTGCATGGCGAGTGCGAACAGCTCACTCGGGTTGAGCTTGTCGAGGTGGCCAGCGAGCGACTTCACGAACGCGCGGATGTTCTCCAGCGACCAGCCGCCGTAGCAGGTCGGGCACCGGCGGTTACCCTGCGTGCGCGCGCGGATCGTGGCCTGATATTCGTGCCCGTTCGGGCACACCCACCACGCGTTCATTACGTGGTCGGCGGCGATCTCGTCGGGCTTGATCGCGTTCTTCGCCGGGTGCCACTCCGCGGCGACGGCCGGCGCGAGCGCGGCGAGCGACGACTTCGCGAGCGCGCACGTCGGGCACGCGTCGTCGGCGAGCATGCGCACCGGGGGGCGCTGGAAGCTGTGGCCGTTCGTGCACCGCCACCACCCCGGGTTCGCGTGCGTCGCGTCGAGTGTGGCGAACGCGATGCCCGGGTTCTTCTCGGCGTCCCACAACGACGCGAGCGCCGGCCGGAGCTTGCCGAGGTTGGTGTGCGTGTTGGCGCCCTTGCTGCACGTCGGGCAACTCGCATCGTTCTGCATCGATCGCGGCGAGCGCTGAAACGTGTGCCCGTTCGCGCACCGCCAGACTGCCGGCCGGAAGCTGCGTGCTTCCACGTTGCGCGCCTGCTGGGGGTTCTGCCCGACGTCCCACAGCGGCGCGAGCTTCGGATCGTCGGCGACGGATTCAGACATGGCGGCCTCCGTTCATCGTCTCGCCTTCGTCGACCGCGGCGGCTTCGTCGACCGCGGCGGCTTCTTGCCCGGTGAAGTCTTCGCCGTCTTGGTCGCATGACGTTTGCCGGCTGGCGCCGGCCGCGGCTTGACGGTCGGTGGCGGGGTGGCCGAGTCGCCTCTGGCGCCGTGGTGGATCTTCTCTAGCTCGTCGATGTCGGCTTCGGTCAGCTCCGCCTGGAGCCGCTCGATGCTCGGGAGGTTCGCTTCGAGCTGCGCGGGCAGCGCCTGCACCAGCTGATACTCCGCGACGCCGATCGGCTTGTTGACGTCACGAAGCGCGTACTCCGCGATGACGCGGTTGTTGGTCTTGCAGAGCAAGAGGCCGATCGTCGGGTTGTCGTGCTCGTGGCGCAGTTGCTCGTCGACCGCGCTCAGGTAGAAGTTCAGCTTGCCCGTGTGCTCGGGCTCGAACTCGACGGCCTTGAGCTCCAGCACCACGAAGCAGCGCAAGCGCAGGTGATAGAAGAGCAGGTCGATGTAGAAGTCCCGCCCGCCGACCTCGAGATGAACCTGACGCCCGACGAACGCGAAGCCGGCGCCCAGTTCCAGCAGGAACTTCGTGATGTGCGTGACGAGCGCGGCCTCGATCTCGCGCTCCTCAGCCTCGGAGCCGAGCGAGAGGAAGTCGAAGCGGTAGGGATCCTTCAACGTCTCGCGCGCGAGGTCGGACTGCGGCTTGGGCAACCGCTGATCGAAGTTGGTGACCGCCTTACCCTCACGCTCCAAGGTGCGAAGCTCGATGTGATGCGTGAGCAGCGGCCGGGACCAACCGTGCTCGACGGCGCGCGCCGCGTAGCGCAGCCGCTCCTCGCGCGTCTTCAGCTTGGTGAGCAGCGTGATGTTCTGGCCCCACGGCAATTGTCCAACGAATCGTTGGACAATTACATCTGGGTTGGGCCAAGCTTCCGCAAACGCTCGCATATACAGGAGATTTGACCGCGAGAAGCCCCGCATCTCCGGGAACTCGGCGCGAAGGTCGGCCTCGATCCGGCTGAGGACGCCAGTCCCCCATCCGGCCACGGCCTGCCGGTCGAGAATGTCGCGCCCGATCTGCCAGTACAGCTGGAGCATCTCCTTGTTCACCGCGAGCGCGGCGCGCTGTTGCGCGGCGCGGATGCGCAGCTTCACTTCGGCGATCCACTCGGCGTAGCCGGAGGGCAGCATCGCCGTCTGCGACTCGGCGGTCGCTGTCATGACTCCACCGGCGGCGGCTCGATACAGTCGGTGCTGAACCAGCGCGAGTCCTTCGGGTCGAGGTGATCAGGCAGGCCGGGGCCGCGAATCTTGCGGCCTTGCTCCTCGTCTTCGGCGACAAGTTGGTTCAGCTCAAGAAGGAACTCGGTCGGGCTTTGGTCGGGCGGCATGCCGTAGGCGTCGGCGACGGCGGCATCGAGCGCGGCTTGGGCATCCTTGAGCGGATGCGGGCCGTCCACTTCGGCGGCTTGGTAGAGCGAGCGTAGCGACCAGCCGTTCTGGTCCATCAGCTCCGCACGAACGCGACGAAGATCGCGCGATGCCGATGCGATCGCGGCGACTTGTCCGTCCATCGGTTCCTGTGGCCACGGAAAGGTTCGCCACACGTCGGTAGTGTAGCGGATCCGGTCGGTGACCCTCCCTCCCTTCGCTCTCGTCCAATCCCAGTGGAATCCAGACTGGATAACACCGAAGCTGTAGTCGTCTTCGAAGGCGAACACTTGCAGGGTGTTCGTCGGGACAAACTTCGTCGAGAGCAAGGCGAAGATTGGGCGCGCCTGTGGATTCGAGCAGGCAATATAGCGTCGCATTTGAGAAACCGTCTCCCAGAAGTCGGGTCTGGGTGCCCACGGTTGCCACCATCGTCCAAGCCAGCCGGGGTAGGTCCCGGCGACTGCAACAACGTGTGGACGAACGTAGCGACGGAGATGCTCGAAGGCTTCGCCGCCGACCTCGGCGGCTGCGCTCTCCGACGCACAGCCCGCAAGAAAGATGCAGAACTCCGGCGCTCGACGTAGCTCGTCAGTCAGCAGCGGCGTGCCAGAGGCAACAGGACGAAGAAAGGGCTTGCCGCGTAGGCTGTCGAGATGAAACGAAGCGCTTGTCGAGACAAAGGCATCGCTCCCAAAGATGACGCCCATGGTCGATCCTGGTCTGTTTGCCGTGATCATCTTCGTGATCGACACGTCCGCGTGTAGCTGCAAGTGCGGCGCGATGCGATTCACAGAGAACACATGGTCGTCGACTGTCAATAGGTGAGGCGCCTCCGCCTCCCCTTTTACCCAATTGACCATCGACACGTTGAGTGCCGATTCACCCGGCCACAGTCGCGACGACACGGCATTCGTAATCGTACCGCCGTTCGACACGACATAGTCCAAGGACGCTTTTCTCGCATCACCGATGCGAATAGCGCTGGTTCCGACAAATCCTGCGCGCCCGCCGAGGGGGAGTCGGTCGTGAGCGCGGCGGAACCAATAACATACGATATCCGCGATACCGTCGAAGCCAGTCTCTCGTTGCAACCGTTCCATGTACGCGAGGCCAAGTTCTTTGCGCAGCTTCTGTCCGCCCAAGAACGGCGGGTTACCCACGATCGCGTCGACTTCGGGCCAGTCGGAGAAGATGGCGTCCGCGCATACGATGTTGTTGTCCAGGTTGTCGAGCGGCAGCGACGGATCGATGTCCATCTCAACCTGGCCGGCGAGCGCGAACGCCTGCGCCTTGCGCTCCTCGAACGCGATCTTCTTCGCGATGTTGAGCGTGACCTTGGCCAGTTCGACGGCAAACGGGTTGATGTCGATGCCGTAGAAGTTGACGGCCGAGATGCCGCCGTTCCACGACAGTTTGCCCGCCGTCGACGACCACTCGCGCATGCGCGACAGCAACTCGGTGTCGAGCCGGTACAGCTCGCGGAACGCGACGTACAGGAAGTTGCCGCTGCCGCACGCGGGATCGAGCACGCGGAACGCGAACAGCTCACGGCGCAGCTCGGTCAACTCCTTGAGCGAGGTCGCGGCGACGATGCGCTTGCGCCACGGCTCGACGATCGTCGGGCCGACCACGCGCATGATGTCGTCGTGCGCGGTGTAGTGCGCGCCGCTCGCGTGGCGCTCGGCATCGTCCATGATGCCCTGGAACACGCTGCCGAAGATATGCGGATCGACGAACGACCAGTTGGCCTCCGCCGCCTTGGTCAGCGCCATGAGCTGCGCGTCGCCGAGGGGCATGGTCGTCACCTCGGTGAACAGACCGCCGTTGAAGTACGGTACGACGCGTGGCGCGACCAGGTCGCGCGTGTTCATCTGCGTGAACAGCTCCTGCAGCCGGTGCGCGACGTCGTTGCGCTTGGCGCCGTCGTAGAGGAGCGACGTGAAGTAGTTCCTCGGCAGCAGGCCGATATCCTCGGCGAACATCGCCGTGATGCACTGGAGCGTGAACCGGATGACGTCCTTCTCGCGGCCCGGGTGCTGTGCGCGCACGCTGCGATAGAGCCGCGCGACCAGGTCGGCGACGTCCTCGGAAACCTTCTCGACGTTGACGATCTTGGGCACCGCGCCGGGCATCCACTCTTTGGTGAAGAATGGGAACGCCTCGCTGTACTTCGACAGGTCGTCGATGCGGATCGCCAGCCGTGGCGCCTCGCGGTCGCGTGCGAGATCGTAGAGCTGGAGATCGCGCTGGTTGGTGAGCACGACGTACTGGGGGATCGGGTCGAGCTGGAGGCAGACGCGGACCAGGTCCTTCCACGCGAAGTCCAAGCCCGCGTCGTGCCCGGCGACCTCCAGCAGGGTCCGGCGCTCGGGCCACCACAGCGCGACCTCGCGCTCCACGCGCTTGCCGGCGTCGGCGACCGCGAACGTGTGCGGGATCGCGGCGCCATCCGGACGGCCGACGGGCCAGCCGAAGCATTCGAGTAGATGCGTCGTGAACGCCACGTGCGCATCGCCGCCGCTGTAGCCGCCGGCTGCGCCGAGCGCGAACTGCTGGAGCGCCGCCTTGAGCGTTCCCGCGATCACCGCCTCGGACTCGGGGACGCCGCCGCGCCGCCGCTCGCCCTTCTTGGTTTTGCCCTTGGCCTTCGGCGGCTTCTTCGCTGGAACGGCGTCGAGGCCGGACCGCAGCGCGCTGAGTGCGCCGCCACCGTCGGCGGCCTTGCTGCCCCGCACGGCGGCAGGATCGATCCTGTAGCCGGCGCCGTTCGCGGCCTTGTCGCCGCCCGCCGCGAGGATACGCTCGACCAGCGTCGCCTTCTCCTTGCCGGTGTCGTCGATCCCGACAGCACCGCAGATGTCCTTGAGCGTTTCGCGCGACAGCGACTCCTGGACGATCGCGGTCAGGCTGGCGCGCTTGCTCTTGGCGAGCGCGTCGCGGAGGTCGTCCACCGCCATGCGGATGGTGACCTCGAGCTCGAGGTCACGGCCGATCTCGAGTAGCTCGTCCTTTCCCAACGCCGATAGGACTCGCCGCTTGAACGTCATGGAGCCGGCATCCTAGCACCGGGTTGACGCGCTCCGGGCGGAAGGCGGTTCCGACGGTCGACGCGATCGCCGCAGCCACCACGACCAGCCCGCGCGCCTCGGGGCCTCGCTGGCGAGCTGGTGCGCCGGTGCGTACATGTTGTTGAGGGGTAGCGGCGGGGTAGCGGAATGCGCCGGTGCGGCGCGTTCCACGGCCGCACGCTCGCTGCCGAGGGCGCCCGGCGCGCGGGGGACACTGCTCCCACCACGACCAGTGGGAGCCCTCGTGGTCGACAGCCTAGAGCTGCCAGCCTGACGCGGCCATCGCCGCCTGCCGCGTTCGGTCGATCAGTTGGCGGCAATGCGGGCGCTGCAGCGTCACCAGCTCGCCAGCGTCACCAGCTCGCCAGCGATGCGGTGGTGGCGCTCGACCGCGGCGATCGCTGGCGCCGTGCTCTCTCGCGCCGTGCTCGCGGTCCTGGCAGCGGCGGCGACCTCAAGCGCGTCGGCCACCACCTCGGCGGCGACCACGGCGCTGGCGTTGCTGACCCGGCCCGGCTGGAGCACGCCGCTCGGTGCTCGCCCGCGACGTCGCCTAGGAGCTCGGGTGGCTCGCCGAGGGCGTTGGCGACCTGGACGCCGAGCGCGCCGGCTGGGCTCTCCCACGTGCTTGAGGCCGCGCTGGCGGCGATGGTGGCCGCGGCGCTGTTGACCAGCGGCGCGGCGGTGGTGCTGGCGGTCCTGGCCTGGCCGGCGGGCGCTCGCCCGCGACGTCGCCCACGAGCCGAGCATCAGGCCTGCCTGACGCGCCACCGCAAGCTCACCGCTATGCCGCCGTCACCGCCGCTACTCGTCCAGCAACTCCTCGATCCGGCGCAGCGCACGGCGCAGGGACTTCGGGTCCGCCCCGGAGCGGCGCAGCGCCAGCGCGGCCTCGAGCTCGGCAGCGACGGGATCCGCTACCACCTGCAGCGGTTCCGCTGCATCTCGCTGCACTCCGCTGCGCTCCAATGCGCTCGATGCGTCATCGACCAACCTAAGTGCTAGGGATTGCGTCATTGGAGCGTCGTCGAGCGCATCTGCTTTGGAAGTGGGAGACCGACACCGACCGTGAGCAGAACCGACGCACCGAGATCATCGTCGTGCCGACCCCGCGGGCACCAAGCGGCAATCGCCCGTTTAACTCGACGGGCGGGCCTGCGCAACCGGCCGAGGTCAGGGCAGGTACATGTCGTGCGGATCGAGATGGAACCGGGCACGGGAGCGCGAGCCGATGGCTGCAGGGAGGTGCCCATGGAGCAGCCGGATCGGCCCACCCGCCTCCGGCAGCAGCTCCTGCTCGACAAGGCCAGATGACCCTGAAACTACCGTCGGGGATCTTTTTACCGACCGGCTCTGCCGACCTGTCGAAGGATGGCCAGGCCTCGCTGACCACGCGATTGCCGAGGCGATTATCATCGAACTCCGCCTCGACACTCAGACCGCGACGCTCACGCCGCACCGAAGACCGTCTCCAGCCACGCTGGCGAGACGGCTGCTGCTCGACACTTCACCCCGGACGTCTCCGAACCGAGCGAGCGGACCACCGGCATGTGAAGGAGCATCTATTTGCGTCTATCGCCTACAAACGCGGAACACTTGCATGGAACTTGACGACTCGTACCGTCGCCATTGACAGGTGGATCGTGTCAGGCCTAATGCTTCGATTTCTTCTTCCATCACGCAGACCCGCTCGTTGAGATATCGTTCGCAGATCGCGACCCAAGCCAATGGTTCCGTGATCGTTCGTGCTCTCTATCCGATCGCATTCATACGCTCGATCCTCGACGTGTAGCACTGGTTGTCAAGTTCTGGCAACCGACCTCGAATGTCGACGGTACTGACTACGCGATCAGCGCAGTCTCGCTACAATAATCGCGTTGATGCTCACCCACACGTTCGCAAACGACCGGATCGCCAAGCGCAAAGAGCGAGAACAACTGCAAGAACGACGAGAGCAGGCTGAAGCGCCACGTGTTGCTCAGCTGGAGATCTGGTGCTGGTGGAGGTCCGTGCACGCCCAAGTCGATCTGAGCACTGGACTTTGACTGAATGTTAGTGTAGTATAACCCAGTGGCCACGCGAAAGCGCGCGACATCGAAGGGCAAGGCCCACAGCTTTGGAGGCGACTGGACCTCCACGAAGCTTGACGTGCTCGCGAAATCCTCACCGCGTACACCACGGCGCTCAAGGACAAGCCGAGCGCCGACCGAGCCTTCCGCAAGGCGTACATCGACGCGTTTGCCGGCACCGTTACCGCTCGATGCGACGAGATGAGGACACCTCGAAGAACTTGTTGTTCCCCGATCTCGCCGCGACCGCGCCGCAGGACCTCCTCGATGGCTCCGCGCACCTCGCACTCATGACTCACCCTCGCTTCGATCGGTACATCTTCATCGAGCGCAACGCCGACCGTTGCGCGCAACTCGACTCCCTCAAGGCGGAGTTCCCCGACTTGGCCGCGGACATACGCGTCGAGCAAGGCGAGGCGAACGAGGAGATCCGCAAGATCTGTGACAGAGACTGGCGTTCTCATCGGGCGGTTCTGTTCCTGGACCCATACGGGATGCAGGTCGAGTGGCAGACGATCGAGGCCATCGCCAAGACGGCGGCCATCGACCTGAAGTCCGTGTTCCCCGGCGTGGCCGAGCCTGGCGTGTTGCGCAACTCGTCGAATTGCCCCCTGTACCTGCTGTGTTTTGCCGCTGGCAACGAGAAAGGCGCACCGATCGCGCTGAAGATCGCCAACCATCTACTGAAGGAGCTACGCTGATGGCGCTTGGCTCTGGCATCGAGTGGACCGAGTCCACGTGGAACCCGGTCACCGGCTGTAACAAGATCAGTCCCGGCTGCAAGTACTGCTACGCCGAGCGCATGGCAGAACGGTTGCAGGCCATGGGGCAGCCAAACTACCGCAACGGCTTTGACTCACGCTCCAGCCGCAGATGCTCGAGTTGCCGTTGCATTGGAAGAAGCCACAGACGATCTTCGTCAACTCGATGAGCGACTTGTTCCACAAGGACGTGCCACTCAACTACATCCAGCGTGTGTTCACTATGATGCGCAATGCGCACTGGCATCGATTCCAGGTTCTCACGAAGCGCGCAGATCGGCTCGCAGCTCTCAGCCCGGAGATCGACTGGCCTTCGAACGTCTGGATGGGTGTGAGCGTCGAGACCGCCGACTACGTCGACCGCATCGACGACCTGCGCGCTACAAGCGCCCATGTGAAGTTCCTGTCGCTCGAGCCCCTGCTCGGGCCGCTCGCGAAGCTGAAGCTACGCGGGATCCACTGGGTGATCGTCGGAGGCGAGTCGGGACCTCGCTCTCGGCCGATGAACCCTGCGTGGGTCACGGACATCCGCGACCAGTGCCACCGGGCCGGCGTCGCGTTCTTCTTCAAGCAGTGGGGTGGCACGAACAAGAAGAAGGCGGGTCGTCTCCTCGACGGGCGCACGTGGGACGAGATGCCGGTCGTACGGGCGCCTTCGCGCATTACGCCTGCTCGCTCGCCCCGCGAGATGGGCTGATCGTCTCACGCTCCACTCCAGCCCCTGTTTGCATCACGTCCCGCAGACCCCGGCTCGCTACGGGCTCAGCGCCGCCGATGCTTCGAGCGCCAGGACGACCGCTTCGAGAGGAAGCCCGACCAGCTACCGAGTCTCAGGAGCAACCGACGACGCTGCCACCTGCTGTTCAGCGGGTTGCACGCCGCCGCGGGACCCCGCGATCTCGGATCGCGCGGCGCAAAGAGCTGACCGAAGCCGTCGCTGACGCCGAGCGCGAACGCAATGCGCTGCCACTGGTCGAGCGCACGCGTTACAGTCTGCCCGTGAGCGAGAAGCTCGACATCGCGCTGGTTTCCATCGGTGGTGGCGCGCTCGCCTTGTCGCACCGGCCCAAGCTCAAGAGCTTGCCCGCGCTGCGCGCGCTCGGGGTGACGCACCTCGTGACGCTGCTCACCGAACGCGAGGGAGCCAGGCAGATCGGGGATGTGGCCGTCGCCGCGGGGCTCAGCTGGATCTGGACCCCGCTCGATGGCGGCGACGTGCCGTCGGAGGCGAGGACCGCCGAGCTACGCGCGACGCTGACCGAGCTGACGAGCGTCATCACCGGTGGAGGCCAGGTCGTCGTGCACTGCTCGGCCGGGATCCACCGCACCGGCATGTTCGGGTATGCCCTGCTCCGCCAGCTCGGGCTCGCGGCCGGCGAGGCGCGCGAAAAGCTCGCCGAGCTGCGTGGGGTCACCGCCGATGGCGTAGGCGACGATCGGCTCGCGTGGGGCGACTCGCTGGCCGGGGAGCCCTGAGTTGGCACCCACGACTGTATCGCCGGTCATCGCCGGCCGCCGCGACCGTAGGCGGGAACCGGCCGCACCGGCGAGCCGATCACCCCGTCACGGCGAAGCGCTCGAGCTCGGCCAGGGTCGGTGACAGCTCGACCACGATGAACCGATCGTCACCGATGTACGTCTTGCCGGTCGGACCGAGCAGGCTGCGGGCGAGGACTGTCTCGACGATCTGCTCGCGCTCGTTCGCCGGGTGCCCGAGCGCGGCGCGCACTGCTTGCCGCATCGGAGCTAGCTCGTCGGGCGGCTCCACCGGATCGTCCTCTGCTAGCCGTTGATCGGGCGCGGCCCGAACGGGGCGGCGGGCGGCGCGTCGGGGTTCCAGATATTGGTCTGCTGGTACTGGTTGGTGTCCATCAGCGTGAAGCCGACGAACAGCGACGCGGCCAGGATCGCGGCGACGAACACGACCGAGTGAAACAGCCGGTCGTACCGAAGGTGCATGAAGAACAGGATGACCAGCGTGGCCTTGCATACGGCGATCGCCATCGCGATCGCGAGGTTGATGTTCGCCCCGAAGTCGACCTTGGTCGCGAGCACCGTCACGAGCGTGAGGACGAGCAGCGTGCCCCCGGTGGCGGTGAGCACCTTGACCGTGGCGACGTGCGAGAGCCCGTGGTGGTCGTCATCATGATGATCGGCAGTTGCTGCTGACATGGTGGCCCTCAGCCTAGTGAATCAGGTAAAGCAGCGGGAACAGGAAGATCCAGATCAGGTCGACGATGTGCCAGTACAGCGCGGCATAGTCGATCGGGCCGAAGTAGTCCGGCGTGAACTGGCCCTTGATGGCGCGAATCAGCAGCCAGGTGAACACGCCCACGCCGAACAGCACGTGGATGCCGTGCAGGCCGGTCATGGCGAAGTAGATCGTGAAGAACATGTTGGTGTGCTCGGGCGGCGGGCCCATCGCCTCGAGCTCGTGCTCTTCGTGGACGGTGAGCTCGTGGCGGGGCTGGATCAGCGACTTGCCGATCTCGAGCCGTTGCTCCTTGTCGGCGAGCAGATCACCCGCGTCGGGCGCCTTGGGCGGAGGCTTGCAATCAGCCTTGATGCGGGTGTCCTCCCGCTCGTCCCGGTCGCCGTACTCGACGAGGATCCCCACGCCCTTCTTGCAGACCGCGGGTTGATAGGCCGGACGCCAGCACGGGAACTTGGGCGCTGCCGGCGACGCCTCGTGGGACAGCGGTGACTCCTCCGGACAGGCCTCGGTGATATCGCGCGTGAAGGTCTCGACCACATTGACCTTCTCGACGTCCTCCATCACCGGCTTGCCGTCGGCGCCGACCACCGGCTTGCCCTCGGCGTCCTTCTTCGGCTGCGAGACCTGCTGCGTGGTCTCGGTGAGGTCGTACTCCTTCACCGCGCAGATGGCTTGCACACCTTCCTTGTGGGGATCCTGGTCGATGTTGTCGAAGCACCCGGCGGTCGCCGTCCCGGCGCCGAAGTCCCACACGACGGTCGACTTCGTGCCGGCGCACTCGTTCTTCTTGGTCAGGAGCTCGCGGCCGCCCGAGCTGACGCAGGGATCGAAGTAACGGCCGAACAGGATGTGCTCGTGGACCTTGTGGGAGTACTCGATGTACTTGATGCCGAGGAACGCGCACGCGCACGCGATCGTCAGCACGATGCAGAGGATGAGGCCGCGCTTCTGGCTCAGCTGCGCGCACCGCACGGCCCACGCCGCGGTGAGGCTCGAGAAGATCAGGACGGCGGTGTTGATCGCGCCGTACTTCACGTCGAGGTACTTGTGGGCGTACGAGTAGATCTCGGGGTGGTGGAAGCGATACAGGATGTAGGCGACGAACAGCGCCGAGAAGAACAGCACCTCCTGGGCGAGGAACAGCCAGATGCCTAGCTTGCCGGCGTCGAACTGGTGCTGGGCGTCATCGTAGTGGTGCTGGACGAACGGCGAGCCGTGGCCGTGGCCGTGGTCGTGGCCGTCGTCCGCATGACCGTGGTCGTCGCCGTGCGGGGCGTGGGGTTGATCGGTCATTGGTGGGCTTTCCCTCCCGAGCCTTCGTGCGCGTCGTGCGCGTCGTGCGCGTCGTGGTCCGCGGGCTCCTGACGCTCCCAGCGCTCGTCTTCGATCTCGACGAGATCATCGTAGTTGTAGAGCTCGTGGAGCACCGGCGGCTTCTCGAAGTTGTAGAGCGGCGGCGGGGTCGGCGCCTGCCACTCGAGCGAGCTGCCGCCCCACGGGTTGCGCGGCGCCTTCCGCCCGGTCCAGAACGACGACATCAGATAGATCACCGTGACGAACAGCGAGATGCCCAGGACGAACGCCCCGATGGTCGAGAGCTGGTGATAGATCTGATACTGCGGATCGTAGTCCCAGTAGCGCCGCGGCATGCCGCGCGCGCCCATCACGAACTGCGGCAGGAACGTCAGGTTGAACCCGAAGAACACGCCCAGCGAACACACGCGGCCGAGCGACTCGGAGTACATCCGCCCGGTGAACTTCGGCCACCAGTAGTGAAGCGCGCCGAGGAACGCCACCAGGGTCGAGCCCATCATCACGTAGTGGAAGTGCGCGACGACGAAGTAGGTATCGTGCAGGTGGACGTCGACGGCGAGGATGCCGAGGAACAGGCCGGTCAGCCCGCCGATCGTGAACAGGAGCAAGAACGACAGCGCATAGAGCATCGGCGTCTTCAGCCGGATATCGCCCTTGTAGAGCGTCGCCACCCAGTTGAAGACCTTGATCGCCGAGGGGATCCCGACGGTGAACGTCAAGGCCGAGAACACCATGTTGGCGAGCCGCGACTGGCCCGACACGAACATGTGGTGGCCCCACACCAGGAACGAGAGCAGCGCGAGCGAGACCGATGAGTACGCGACGAACCGGTAGCCGAAGATCGGCTTGCGCGAGAACGTCGAGATCAGCTCGCTGACCACGCCCATCGCCGGGATGATCATGATGTAGACGGCGGGGTGCGAGTAGAACCAGAAGAAGTGCTGGAACAGCACCGGATCGCCGCCGAGCGTCGGGTCGAAGATGCCGATGTGGGCGAACCGCTCGACCGCGAGGAGCAGCACGGTGATGCCGAGCACCGGGGTCGCGAGCACCTGCATGATCGCGGTGGCGTAGATCGCCCAGACGTTGAGCGGCAGCTGGAACCAGCCCATGCCCTGCGGGCGGAACTTGTGGATCGTGACCAGGAAGTTGAGGCCGGTGAAGATCGACGAGAACCCGAGCAAGAACACGCCCGACACGGCGATCAGGACCGGCGTCTTGGTCTCGAGCGAGTAGGGCGTGTAGAGCGTCCAGCCGGTGTCGAGGCCGCCGAACGGGATCGCTCCGACGAGCAGGAGCGCTCCGGAGCACCACAGATAGAACGACGCGAGGTTGAGCCGCGGGAACGCGACGTCGGGCGCGCCCAGCTGGATCGGCATGATGATGTTGCCGAGCGCCGCCGGGATGCCGGGGATGATGACGAGGAACACCATCACCGCGCCGTGCAGCGTGAAGAACTGGTTGTAGGTGTCCTGGGAGACGATCGTCTTGCCCGGCGCCCAGAGCTCGGTGCGCACGAGCAGCGCGAACACGCCGCCGACGAGCAGCGCCCCGAGGATACCGAACAGGTACATCATGCCGATCCGCTTGTGATCGAGCGTGAGCATCCAGCTTTTGACGCCCTTGGTGACGTGCAGGAAGTCGGGCTCGCTCGTCGGGCCGTCGGGGTACCCGTAGTCGATCCCACGGGGGGCACTGCCCCCCGCCCCACCGGCAAAGCCGGCGGGATCTCCACCCCCCGCGACTCCGCTGCGCTCGTCGATTTTTTCTGGTGTGGTCGCCATGGATGCCTCTCGCTACTTCAGCGACTTGATATAGGCGATGATGCCTAGGATGTCTTTTTCTTTGAGCTGGCCTTCGAACGACGGCATCGACGGCGGGTAGCCGGGACGCGACTTGGCCTGCGGGTAGATCATGGACTCGCGGATGTAGCTCTCGTCCATCTTCACCTGGGTTCCGTCGCTGAGCGGCACCATCGTGCCGAACGTGCCCTTCCAGGTCGGGCCGACACGCGCGGAGCCGTCGACGGTGTGACACGCATTGCAGCCCTTCTTCTCGTACAGCAGCTTGCCGAGATCGACCGGCGGCAGCTTGGTCGACTGCGCGGCCTTGTCGGCCAGGTAGCGTTCGTAGCCGCCGGGTTCGTGCACGACGAGCACCGCGCGGCGCCCGTCGTTCGTGATGCCCATCTGCGAGTGGTTGGTCCCGCAGTACTCCGCGCAGGTCAGCCGGTACGTCCCCGGCTTGGTCGGAAAGAACCACGCGTAGGTGTAGCGCCGCGGGACGATGTCCTGCTTCACGCGCATCACCGGCGCGTAGAAGCTGTGCAGGACGTCCTTCGAGGTCATCACCAGGCGGACCGGCGTATTGACCGGCACGTGCAGATCCGAATCCTGCACGCCGTTGGAATGGGTGAACTGCCAGTTCCACCGCCAGGCCAGGACGTTGATCTCGACGGCCTTGGTCGGCGGCGTGACGACGCGAACGTAGGTCGTCCAGCCGTAGTAGAACAGGAACACGCAGATGATCGTCGGGATCACCGTCCACGTGATCTCGAGCGCGTCGTTGTGGGCGGGCGATGGCTCGGGCTTGTGACCGGGGCGGTGCCGGTACTTGACGACGAGAAAGACCACCGCGCCGGCGATGGCCAGGAAGAAGAACAACGAGAGGCCCAGGACCGCGTAGTACATGAGGTCCGAGTCGTCGGCCGTGAGGTTCACGGCCTTGGGCATCCAGAAGTTACCGCCCTTGAGATCGTCGACCTGCTTGTTGACGAGGATGTCGTACCACTGGCGCGCCGTGATCGCGCCGCGCTGCTTCGTGCTCGAGTGAAACAGGAACGTACCGTCGGCCGTGAACTTCAGGCACCTGGTCTGGCCGGCCTTGACCTCGAGCCCTGCGCTGGTCTGGCTGTCCGGGATGATGTCGACGCTCGGCGGCAGCGCGAACTTCACGACGCTGTCGGTGGCGACCTCGCCATCGACGGGGCCGGTGAAGGTGGTCGCCGGGGTCGCGTTGTCGCACGGAACCTCGACGATCGTGGGCTTCGCCGGCTCCGGGGGAGCGGCCGAACCTGCTTGTGCCGCCGCGCCGGTGTCCGCCGCCGCAGCAGCAGCGCCGGGTTGCGCGCCGCTCGAGCCATCCGCCTGCGGGGCCGCCTGCTCGGTAGGTTGCGGTGGCGGTTGCGGCGCGGGCTGGGCGTCCGCCGACGAACCGAACAGGTACGCGGCGGTAGCCCACGCAACCATCGCCGTCACAGCGATCGTGCCCGTGTAGCGAATGATGGATTTCATGTGACTCCGTTGGATGCGGCCGGCGGGGTCGAGGGCGGCCCCCGTGAGATCGACCGGCGCAAGAGATGCAATACTGCGAGCGCGGTGAACAGCAGAACGACGAAGCCCGCGGCACCGATCCGCAGGGCCATCACCCCGGCGCGCGCATGACTGTTCGCGCCGGGATCGTAGTGGTAGCAGCGGATCATGAACCCCACCGCGGCGGCGGGCTCGGCGATTCCGGCCTTGTAGATCGATTCGCGCATCACCATCGGATCAAACTCGATGCCGTACAGGTAGCGAGTCACCACACCGGAGGCACTGAGCAGGATCAACGCCGCCGGGTGGGCCCACTCCGCACGATCCTTGACATACGCGTACCGGAAGCCCACGGCCTCGGCGACGCGGTGAATCGCCGCGCCATCGCCCGGGGTCGCCGCGACCAGGAAGGTCCAGCCAGCCCGCGCGGCCGCGCGCCGGTCCTCGGGAATTCTCGCAAGATAGCGTTCGCGCATGGCGCGCACCTTGTCGAGCGTGTCGTTCGGCTCCAGATCGATCGTCACGATCCGGAACTGCTCCCCGACCCGGAACCTCGCAAACCCCTTGGTGCGATCCGGGGTCGGGCCCGGTTCGCCGACCTGGGGCAAGGCCGCGGTCAGGCCGTTCAGCTGCAGATTGCACAGCATCGGACAATCGGAGTAGTTGAACGTCAAGATCGCCGGCAGGCCGCCGCGCAGCACGTCGCCCAGGGTTACCGAGGCACCGTCCTGGGTGCGAAAGGCCGCCTCGAGCGGGAGGTGCCCGCCAACGTGCTCGTCGACCGTGACGTCGTTCGCCTGATAGGTCGGGTCCGGCGGGAGGATCTCGTCATCGGGGGCCGCCGGCTTGCCATCGGCCGCGGATCGCGCGGATCGATCGGCCTCCACCGCGCCTGCATGCGCCCGTGCCGGGGCCGCCCCCGCACCTGCGAGGACGACCGCGCCGGCGAGGCCGGCGAGCACGATGAACGAGCTACTTGCCATTGCCTTTCGCCGATCCGGGCCCCGCGCCGGTCGGCACCTGTGGCGCGGACGGCAGCACGGCGGCGGAGCCCGCGCCCGAACCGGCGGTGGCACCGGGCGCGCCGGGGGTGGCTGCCGCCGCTGCAGGTGGCGGCGGCGGGGCCGCGGGCGGCGGCGGAATGATCTTGGGCCGGCCGAAGATCGGCAGCACGGTGTTCTTGTCCGAGCGGCCGACCTGCGGAATCAGCGAGCTCGGATCGACCTTCGCTTCCTTGAGGACGTGGGTGATCGCGACGTCGATCGGGACGCGATAGGTCTGCGGCTTCGCCGCTTCGTTGGCCTTGGGCGCGGCCGGCTTGGGGTTGGTCGCGTACTCGTTGATCCGGCTCAGCTGCTCGGCGCGCAGCGACTTCGCCGAGGTGTCCTGACCGCCGTAGTCGGCCATGGTCTGGATCTCCGAGGTGTCGTTCACGTAGAACGCCTCGAGCGCGACGATCGTGACGTAGACGAGCACGGCGCCGCAGATACCGACGACGACGATGCCAATGGTATTGAGCCGATCTGGGTTTCGCTTGGGTCCGGACATGGCCTGTGGCTCCTAGAGGTTCTCGTGCGCGAGCGAGAGGCCCAGGGTGGGATCCTTGACCGGGATCAGGTTTCCGTGAAGGTTACGTCCGATCCCGATCAGCAGCACGCCGACGAGGCCGATCCAGACGGTGATGTCGAGCGGCGAGAAGCCGACGTGGTGGAGCGCGATGGCGCCGGTCAGCGGCCCCGCGACGATCTTCACCCCATCGTGAAACGTCGGCGTCCAGTCGTACGACGGCATGACGTTCCAGTAGAGATCGAGCCAGTGGAACACGAGCTGCCACACCGCGAAGAACACGAGGGATGGCACGATGCGCTTGGTCCAGCGCGACATCAAGAACACGAACGGGAACGCCCAGAACCCGACGAGGATCGCGATTGAGACCCACTGCCACTCGCCGAACAGCCGGTACTTGTACCAGACCGTCTCCTCCGGCATGTTGCCGTACCACTGCAGCATGAACTGCGAGAACGCCGTGTAGGCCCAGAAGAACGTGAAGGCGAACATCCACTTGCCGATGTCGTGGTAGTGCTCGGGGTTGATCGAGTGGGTGAGCCGGCCGGTGCGCTGGATGCCGAGCACCACGAGCGCGAGCGCGGCGAACCCACCGACGCAGGCGCTGCCCCAGAAGCTGACGCCGTAGATCGTCGAGTACCACTTCGGCGCCATCGACATCAGGATGTCGAACGCGGCGAAGCAGGTGATCAGCGAGTAGACGACCATCGCCGGCCCCGAGGCGACGCGGAGCTGCTCGGAGAGTTTCGGATCGCCGCTGTCGTCCTGCTGGCGCGACTTCTTCATGAAGTAGGTCGCCATCGCCGTGTACAGGACGCCGTAGACGACGTAGCGCACGGCGAACGACCAGGGCGACAGCCAGCCGAGCTTGTGGAGGAGGGTCTGGTTGAGCTCCGCGTTGTGCGCGTCGGGGTGCGCCCAGTAATAGAGATCCTTGTAGCCGGCGAGCAGCGGGATGATGAAGCCCAGGCCGGCGAGGAACACGACCGGAAACGCCATGCTCATCGCTTCGGCGATCCGGCGCACCGCGGTGGCCCACCGGCCACGCACCAGGTGGTGCAGCAGCACCAGCCAGAACACGCCGACGCAGATGCTGAAGATGTACGACCAGCCGACCACGTAGGCATACAGGAGCCGCTTGTAGTTGTCGCCGTGGGTCGCGCCGAGCACGATCGAGATGCCGAGGAAGACGGCCGCGATGACAAAGCCGATCCGCGACAGGTCTCGGCCGAGGCTGCCGGCCTTGTACTTCTCTTCGGGATGGAGAGACTTCGATAATACGCTCATGGCGTCTCCGGCATCTGCATGCCACTGCGGTGGTCCGGCGGAATGTCGTCCAGCGCGGCGTTCTGGCTGCGCTGCAGCGCCCGCACGTACAGGACGATGGCCCACCGGTCGGCGTGGGGAATCTGGGCCGCGTAGCCCATCATCGTGTTGTAGCCGTTCGAGATCGTGTTGAAGAGCTGCCCGTTGGGCATGGTCATGGCGACCGGGTTCGACGAATCAACCAGGTTCCGGGCCAGCCAGACCCCGCCGGTCTGGGCGACACGCTGAGGCACCGCCCCCGTGCCGCGGCCGTCGTAGCCATGGCACGGCGTGCAGTAGATCTCGAACCGGTTCCGGCCGCGCTTCATCAGATGCTCGCTGATCTCGAGCTGCTTGGGGAAGCCGGTCGTCCACTGGGCCCCGGCGTCGGTTTGCTCGAGGCCGCGGTAGAACAGGTCGTCGGCGTTGAGCGAGCCGCGCGCGATCGTACCGGCGAGCTCGCCGCGGTTCTCGCGGCCGTCGGCGAACAGCTCCATCGGCTGGTCGGACTTGTACTTGGGCTGGAAGTCCATGTCCGGAAAGATGTGCAGGTGGGGCTCGGTCGACCGCGAGGTGCGCGCCTTGGCCGCGATCGCGAACGGGATCAGCGCGAACGCCGTGCTCGCCACGATGAACGCCGTGATCCAATTCGGCATCTGGCGGTGCGCCGGATCGGGATCGAGGTGGACGCTCTCGACCCGGATCGCGCCGGCATCGGCGAGCAGCTTCGGCGTGGCCACGGTGTCGAACCGGCGATCGCGCGCCTCGATGCCGAGCAGGAACGCGTCGTCGGTGACATGGTTGAACCGCTCGTTGCGGAAGAACGGGTGCCAGACCTGCGGCAGCTTGTTCAGGATCCACATCCCGAAGAAGCTGGTGAACACCGCGGCCAAGATCGTCAACTCGAACGCGATCGGCACATTGGCCGGAATCGACCACGTGGGCTTGCCCGAGATATTCCACGGCCAGTTGTACGCATTGCACCACCACTGCAGGAGCAGGCCGCCGGCCGTACCGGTGAGCCCGCCGATGAAGATCAGGACCGGCAGGATGGTGCGCCGGATGCCCATCGCCTCATCGATGCCGTGCACGGGGAACGGGCTGTAGCAATCGAACTCGGTGTAGCCCGCGTCGCGGACCTTGCGCGCCGCCGCCAGGAGCTCGCCCGGCGTGTCGTACTCGGCGAGCACGCCGTAGAGCCGGCCATCGCCATGGCCGTTGTCGAAGCCGTGATCGGAGCCGTGACCCGAGCCGTCGTCGGCCGGGGCGGGTTCGTGGGTGTGTTCGTCACTCATGGCTAGTGCTTCTTCCCCGCGTGGGCCTCGGGCATCGCGCCCTTGACCTCGGAGATCGCGATGACCGGCGCGAACCGGAAGAACAGGAGGAACAGCGTGAAGAACAGGCCGATCGTTCCGGCGAACAGGCCGATGTCATAGCGGGTCGGCGAGTAGTAGCTCCACTGCGCGGGGAGGAACGCGCGCGCGAGCGACGTCGCGATGATCACGAAGCGCTCGCACCACATGCCGACGTTGATGAGGATGCAGAGCACGAAGATGACGATCGGGGTGCGCCGCACCTTCTTGAACCAGAACGCCTGCGGCACCAGGACGTTGCAGCTCACCATCAGGAAGTACGCCCACCAGAACGGGCCGAACGCGCGATTGATGAAGGTGAACCTCTCGAACAGGTTCCCGGAGTACCAGGCGATGAAGAACTCGGACGCGTAGGCCAGGCCGACCATCATGCCGGTCGCGAGCATGATCTTGCACGCGGCCTCGACGTGCTCGTCCTTGATGATGTGCTTCAGGTTGAACAGGTGGCGCGCCGGGATGAGCAACGTGAACACCATCGCGAACCCGGAGAAGATCGCGCCGGCGACGAAGTACGGCGGGAAGATCGTCGTGTGCCAGCCGGGCAGCTGGGCGGTCGCGAAGTCGAACGACACGACCGAGTGGACCGAGAACACCAGCGGCGTCGCCAGCCCGGCGAGGATCAGGTAGGCGCGCTCGTAGCGGTGCCACTGCCGCGCCGAGCCGCGCCAGCCGAGCGACAAGGACCCATAGATGATCGCGCGGATCGCGTCGCCCTTGGCGGCGCAGCGGTCGCGGAACGTCGCGAGGTCGGGGACCATGCCCATGTACCAGAACAGGATCGACGTGGTCATGTACGTCGACACCGCGAACACGTCCCACATGAGCGGGCTGCGGAACTGCGGCCACATCTGCATGTCGTTCGGGTGCGGGATCATCCACCACGCGAACCACGGCCGGCCGGTGTGAAGCAGCGGGAACAGGCCCGCGCACATCACGGCGAAGATCGTCATCGCCTCGGCCGACCGGTTGATGCTGACGCGCCAGGTCTGCCGCGTCAGGTACAGGACCGCGGAGATCAGCGTGCCGGCGTGGCCGATACCGATCCACCAGACGAAGTTGGTGATGTCCCACGCCCAGCACACGGTGTTGGAGTTACCCCACACGCCGATGCCGGTCGTGACGAGCACGTAGATCGAATAGACGCCGCCCGCGAACAGGATCAGCGAGACGGCGAGCGCCGCGAGCCAGGCCTTGTGCGGCCGGGGGGCCTCGGCAACCCACGCGACGTCGCGCGTGACCGCGCGGAACGCCTCGCGGGCCTTGCCGGCCTCCACGTGGTGGGGGTCCATGGTTGCATCTGCGGAGCTCATTCGTGACCACCCTGTTGTGGCGCCAGCGCGACGAGGTTCGGGTTGGGGTTACGGATGCGCGCGAGGAAGCGATTGCGCGGCTTGGTGTAGGTCTCGGGCAGGAGCGCGTAGCTCCGCCGATCGTCGTGCAGGCGCGCCACGCGGCTGTCCTTGTCGGAGAGATCGCCGAACACGATCGCCTCGGTCGGGCATGCCTGCTGGCAGGCGGTCTCGACCGTGCCGTCGGGCATCGGGCCGTTGATCGTGCCCGGCTCTCCCCCCGAGCGGACGGCCGCCTTGGTGCGGATCTTGGCGTTCTGGATCCGCTGCACGCAGAACGTGCACTTCTCCATCACGCCGCGCATGCGGACGGTGACGTCCGGGTTGAACAGGAGGCGCCGGACCTTGTTGCGGGCCTCGCGCCACTCCTTGTTCCAGTCGAGGAAGTTGAAGCGGCGGACCTTGTACGGACAGTTATTCGCGCAGTACCGCGTGCCGATGCAGCGGTTGTACGCCATGTCGTTCAGGCCCTCGTCCGAGTGGGTCGTCGCGCCGACCGGGCAGACCTGCTCGCACGGCGCCTGCTCGCAGTGCTGGCAGCCGACCGGCTGGTGCACGACGGTCGGGTCCTCGACCGAGCCCTTGAAGTAGCGGTCGATCCGGATCCACGACATCTCGCGGTTGTTGATCACTTCCTTGCGACCGACGACCGGCACGTTGTTCTCGGCCTGACACGCCACCATGCACGCGTTGCAGCCGGTGCAGGTCGACAGATCGATCGCCATCGCCCAGCGGTGGCCCTGATAGTCCTTCTCCTTGAACAGCGAGTAGCCGCCCTCGCCCGGGCGATCTTTATTGCCGGCGTTCGCGAGATCGTTGAAGAAGCCCTCGGCCTCCTCGGCGCGCCAGCTGCGGTTGTCGTTGAGGGTCTTGTTCGTCGTCTCGCGGATGAGCTCGGGGAGGCGCTCGTCGAGTCCCTCGGCGTTGACGTGGACCTCGTCGTGCACGATCTCGGGCCGGCTGCCGATGCCGGTGCGGATGTCCCAGTGCTCCTGGATGTTCGCGAGCGTGTAGCTCTTGCCGGTCGGGGTGGCGGTCGCCTTGGTGGCGAAGTCCCAGCCGGTCGTCGTCCGGACCTTGTACGTATCCCAGCCGACGCTACGCGTGGCGGTGCCGCCGACCCGGCCGGCCGCCGTACGCCCGCCGCCGAGCACCAGGCCGATCGAGCCCTTGGCTTGCCCGGGAATTGTATAGCAGGGCAGCTCGACCTCGCGGTCGCCGATCTTGACCTTGATGATCGTATCGTTCTCGAGCCCGAGCGCGGCCGCCGTGTTGGCTCCGACGAGCGCGTAGTTGTCCCACGTCACCTTCGTCATGAAGTCGGGGGTTTCCCACAGCCACGCGTTGTTGGCGAACCGCCCATCGTACGTGAAGCTCGACGGGTGGAACACGACCTCGAGCTCGCCGTTGGCGGCCCGCAAGGAGCCGCCTTGCTGGCTCGCCGAGAGCGCCGGGAGCTGGAAGCTCACGAGGCTGGGCTGCACGGCGGACCACCTGGTGTTGGCCACGAAGCCGTCGTGGACAGCCTGCTTCCAGGGCGCGTCGTGGCCGAGCGCCTTGTGGGCGGTCTGCACGAGCTCCTGGCCGTTCTGCTCGTCGCCGAGGAGCAGCGAGCAGAGCTCGATCGCCGACAGCCCGCCGTAGAGCGGCGCGATCAGCGGCTGCGCCACGGTGATCGTCCCGTCCCAGGTGCGAACGTCGCCCCACGCCTCGAGGAAGTGGGCGCGCGGCACGTGCCACGTCGCGAGCTGCGACGTCTCGTTGCGGTACTCGTGCAGGTGGATCGACGTCTTGACGTTCTTGAGCGCGGCGCCGAACGCCAGATCGGCCGGGGCGTCGTAGACCGGGTTGCCGCCGATCATGATCAGCGTGCCGACCTGGCCCGCGGCCATCTGCTTGGCGAGATCGGTGATCGAGCGCAGGTGCGCCGGGCGATCACCGTCCGGATCCTCGACGTACTCGAGCGTATTGCCCGGGGCGCCGATCGAGTCGTTGATCCGCGCGACGAGCGCGTGGACCTCCGCGGGCTGGCGGCGGCCGGCGATCACGACCGCCTTGCCCTTGTTCTGCTTGAGCTCGTCGACCAGCACCTTCAGGTACTTCTCGACCTTGGACTCCTTCAGGAACTCGGCCGGCGGCGAGACTCCACCGGCGAGCGCGGCGTCGAGCGCCATCGCGAACGGCAGGCCCTGCTCGGCGCGCAGCGCGAGGCGATGGTCCGCCATCGCGCCCGTGCTGGTGAACACGCTCTCGATCGTCCACAGCCGGTTCATCTTGCCGATGCCGAGCGACCCGCTCTGCCGGCGCGAGCGCGCGAAGTCGCGGCTGTACAGCAGCGCCGCCGGGTGATCGATGAAGATGTCGCAATCGAGCGTGACGATCGTCTCGGCGCGATCGAGCTTGGCGAGCGGACGCAGCGAGCGATCCCCGAACGCGATCCGCGTGCCGGCGCGCTCGTTGTCCCACGACAGCGGCTCGTACTCGTGCCACGTGACACCCTTGCCGATCAGCTCCGTGCGCAGCGCGCGCGCGGTCGGCGACGAGGTCGCCTCGCTGAGCACGTGCACCTTGGCGAGCTCGGCGCGCAGATCGGAGAACGCCGCGCGGACGGCCTCCATCGACGAGCCGGTGCCGTGATTCGACGTCGGGCTCTGCGAGCGATCCGGATCGTAGAGGTGGAGGATGCTGGCCTGGGCGAACGTCGAGGCGCCGGCGTGCCGCGCGGTGCCGGGGACGATGCCGCCGCTCGCGAACGGATGCTCGGGGTTGCCGTCGAGCTTGATCGGCCGGCCCTCGAATGCCGTCGCGAGCAGGCCGTGGCCCACCCCGCCGAGCTCGAACGCCGTGGCGTACTGCTGGGTGATGCCCGGCGTCTGATCTTCCGGCCGCCGCGCGAGGGGGACGATCTCCTCCTTCTCGTAGCGCCGGCACGCGCCGACGCCCGCGAGCGCCATCGACGCGCCCATCAGCTGGAAGAAGTTGCGGCGCGACAGCGGATCCTTGGACGCCTGGTCCGCCTCGGGCGGAAACTCGTGGCCGGTGCGCCCGACCTGAAACTCGGCGGCACCCTCGAGCTCGCGCAGCGACTTCCAGTAGCCGTGGACCGGCGTGGGTGGCAGATCCGCGAGCGGCGCATCGTCATGATGCTCGGCGTGATCTTCGTGATCATGATCTTCGTGACCATGATCCTCGCGACCATGATCCGGAGCGTGGAGCTCTTCTTCTTGCGACATCGTCAGCTCCTCCTAGCGGTGACAGGTCGAGCAGTTGGTGGGAGGGTTGACATCGTTCTTCTTCTTCACATCCTCACCTTCGCCAGGCTGCGGTTGGTAGCCCATCTTGGTGATGTTCTCCGGATTGCGAAGGAACGGCGCCGGGTTGCGATGGCAGCCCAGGCACCACTCCATCGTCAGCGGCTTGGCCTGGTAGACCTTGACCATCTGATCGATGCGGCCGTGGCACGACTCGCAGCCGACCGCGGCGTTCACGTGCGCGCTGTGGTTGAAGTAGACGTAGTCGGGCAGGTCGTGGACGCGCGTCCAGTGGACCGGCTCGTCTTCGGCGAACGCCTGGCGGACCGGCAAGAGGACGTCGGAGTCCTTCTTGACCGTCGAGTGGCAGTTCATGCAGGTCGCCGCCGGTGGCACCGCCGCCTTGCCCGCGCGCTCGACCGTCGAGTGGCAGTACCGGCAGTCGAGGCCGAGCTCGCCGGCGTGCAGCGCGTGGCTATACGGAACCGGCTGATCGGGCTGGTAACCGATCCGGATGGCCTCCGGGGTGACGCCGTACGCGACCAGCGCAACCAGGTAGACCGGCGCGCCGAGGACCAGGAGGTTGATCCACCTCTTGAGGGTCTCGGTCCATTCGGGGAATGTGAAACGCGGCATGAAGGTTCCTGCGTTGGGTGCATCGCAGCGTAAAGCCGTGATGCGAGTGGCCTTAACACCACATCCCGAGCGCATCTCGCAAGGTGAGGTGGTAGGTTTTGGAGGGGCGTCTCGTCGCAGAAGGCGGTATCGGCTCGGGTATTCGCTGGCGTTATGGCAGTTCTCGTCGAGGGCGTCGCTGCGGCAAGAGATCGCGCCCGCGATCGGCTAACTCCGCGGCAGATTGCCGCAGCCGCGAGCGTCGTGCGTGAGGAGCATCCGACGGTGGTCGCGGGCCAGCCGCGCCTCGACGAGGTGCCGCCGGCGGTGTTCTGACGCTCGGTGTTACGCCGCGCCGCGTGACGCGCTCGTTCGACACGGCCGGGCCTTGCCTTCCGGGCAAGCACCCCATGCTCCCCGCCCGAGCGTCGGCTTGGCCGCGTGATGCGGCTCATCGTTGCGCTCGCCCCCGAAGCCATGCGCCGGATCTGGGAGCTCGGCCCCTGGCTGACCAACGCCCTCGCGGACCAGATCGTGAGCTCCTGGCCGACAGGCAGACCTCCTGGCGCAAGGATGGCCACCTTGCCGCCGAGGGCTTCGCCTACCGCGAGGTCGGACCGCACCTGATGCTCATGGCCTCCCTGCAGCGCGTCGTGAACGGCGGTGGGCGGATCGAGCGCGGCTACGGCCTCGGGCGCGGCGCGCTCGATCTGATGATCTCTACCTCGTGGGGGCTGATCTGGGCGCATGTTCGGATGGGACGTGGCTACTGGGCCAACGCCGGCCAGTCCTGATTCAGACAGCAAACATCTCGGTGAGTAGCAGCGACAGGACGCGCGCGGACCATTGATTCGCTCTGCTCGGATGACGAACTCTTGGGCAGATCAAGGCCGGCGAGCTGCCCGTTTCGCTTGGCGGGAGTCCGGCCAGAATCCAGACTGGAGTGTAATACTAAACAGCGCAGGCCAGCTCCGCATTGTGAATGCGTCACCACGGCAGCGTTCACCGTCGAGCATCGAACAAGTTAACCATCAAATACTCAAGACACCGTGACACTCCCAGCCTCGAACCCAAAAATACAACCAATGCTGCGGCTACATCGCCAGAGCACCTCACCGACACCATCATTTGGTTATTTCTTGACGATAATCCGATCTACGGCGTGGACAGCTCCCAAGCAGTTCACTATGGTGACGTAATGGCAGACGAGCCGAAGCGCGAAACCCAGCGCGAGCGCGCCTTGATCGATCCGGTGCTCAAGTTTCTGTTCGATAAAGATCGCGAGGAGATCGTCCGGTTCGCTCGGTGGTTCTCTATCTGATGGAGCCGAGCCCGGCGACCAGGATCGAAACCGAGTTCAGGATGATTGTTCAGCGCCGCGAGGTCGCGGTGATTCGATACGACGTGGTGTGCCTATGGGAGGTCGAGCCCGATCGCGCGCACCTGGCCGAACATCCTGCGCTGCTGGCGCTCGCCCCGCTCATGAAAGGGGTCGCGGCGGCCGAGCTCGAAGACCTGGCGCAGCTCGCGACCCACGCCGCTTGGGACGAGCGTACGAGAATCGACGTGGTCGCGCTGCTGACGCTGTTTGGCGGGCGGCGCTTCGGTCAAGACGTGGTAACTTCCATGATCAGGAGACTCGGAATGCTCAAGGACATCATTCAGGAATCGCCCCTCTACGAGCTTGCTCGTGAGTATGGTGAAACACGTGGGGAGGCACGTGGGGAGGCACGTGGGGAGGCACGTGGGTTGCGCAACGCTTGCCTGGCCTTGACGAAGACGAAGGCTCCTCGGCTGGTGGCGATCCTCGAGGAGCACCTCGGCGAGATCGCCGACATCGCACAACTTGAAAAGCTGCTCGTCGAGCTGGGCCTTGCCCAGACCGAGGAGGCTGTTCAGTCCGCCATTCGCCACCACCTCGGGTAGTTGCTCGACCTGCGCGCCTGGCGAGATGGCGCCCTTTGCGGGTGCCAGACCTGAGGGCAAGAGTCAAGCCTCAGGTTATGTGACCTCGGGCGCGGCGAGCGCAGTCGTCACCAGATCGGTAGTTGAAAGCGCCGTGCCAGATGCGCCACGATGCCGGCGATGCGATCCTTGGCCATCATCGCGGCGTTGCTCGCGGGCTGCGGTCGCCTCGGCTTCTCGCCCCCCGGTCCTCCCGGTCCCGGCGGCGATGGCGGCGTCCCACCGGCGGCAAAGCCGGGCTCGATCACCGCCGGTGCGGCCTTCGTCTGTACGGTCCGCAGCGGGGCGGTGTGGTGCTGGGGCGACGGTCACGATGGCCAGCTCGGCAACAACGCCACGACGCCCCAGCCTCGGCCCGTCCAGGTCACCGGGATCAGCGATGCCGCCTCCGTGGCCGCGGGTGACTCCCACGCGTGCGCGGTGCGCGGCGACGGCAGCGTGTGGTGCTGGGGGAACAGCTCGTCGGGCCAGCTCGGCACCACCAAGACCACCGATCAGCTCGTGCCGGTCGCGGTCGGTGGGCTCGGCGTCGCGATCGCGGTCGCCGCCGGCGGCGATCACACGTGCGCGATGCTCGCGGACGCGACGGTCTGGTGCTGGGGCCACAACGCCGACGGCGAGCTCGGCACGGCCGGCCCCGACACCTCGGTCCCTCAGCAGGCGCTCGGCGACGTCGTCCAGGTCGACGCGGGCCGCGCCCACACCTGCGCCCTGCGCAAGGACAGCAGCGTCTGGTGCTGGGGAGCCAACACCAACGGTCAGCTCGGCGACGGGACGAACACCGCGCGCCCAACGCCGATGGCGGTGGCCGGCCTGTCCGCGACGGCGATCTTCCTCGGCGGCGACTTCACCTGCGCGCTCGACGGCGGGCGCTACCGCTGCTGGGGCGACGACGGCGACGGCGCGCTCGGCGACGGTGCGTTCGCCGATCGCCTGGTCCCGGCGCCCGCCTCCGCGCTCGATCGAATCACGACGCTCGGCACCGGCAACCAGCACGTGTGCGCCGTGCGCGACGGCAACGTCGTGTGCTGGGGCGACGACGACCAGGGCGAGCTCGGCAACGGCAACGGCCTGCGCGACAACTCGACGATCCCGGTCACGGCGCTGTCCGATGGGCACGTCGTCGCGCTGGCCGGCGGCAATGATCTCAGCTGCGCGCTCCGCGACGACGGCTCGGCCGCGTGCTGGGGCAAAGGTTCCAGTGGACAGCTCGGCAACGGCACGATCACCAGCTGGGTGCCCCAGCCCGTCGCCCTGACGGCGCCCACTGCGGTCGCGACCGGCGCCTACCACAGCTGCGCGATCACCGGGCAAGCGCACGACGTCTACTGCTGGGGCTCCGATGGCGACGGCCAGCTCGGCGATGGCGGCGGGCCACCCCAGGCCAACCCGATCTTCGCGCATGTCACCAACGCCGTGCAGCTCGCGCTCGGCGTGAGCCACAGCTGCGCCTTGCTCGGCGACGGCACGGTCTCGTGCTGGGGCGAATCCAGCGACGGCGAGCTGGGTAATGGCCAGTTCGGCAATGACAGCAAGCCGGTGCCGGTGATGGGCCTGGCGAACGTCACGGCGATCGCCGCGGGCGACAGCTTCACGTGCGCGGCAGCTCCGTCGGGCGCGTTTTGCTGGGGCAATGACCTCGAGGGCGAGCTCGGCGACGGCGGCGGCGCGTCACGCGCCTTGCCCCAGCTGGTCCCCGGCGTGGCGCCGGTCGTGCCGACGATGATCGCGGCCGGGTCGAACCACGCGTGCGCCGCCGCGGCGACCGGAGCGTTCTGCTGGGGCGCCGGCGACAGCGGCCAGCTCGGCAATGCCAGCAAGCCGGCGATCTCCACCGCGGTCGCCGTGACCGGCGCCGGCAACGGCGGATGGGCGCCGAGCCGGCTCGCCGCCGGCGGAGACCACACCTGCGCCGTCGACTCCACGGGCAGGCTACGGTGCTGGGGGGAAAACGGCTCCGGCGAGATCGGCGACAATACGTCCACCGATCGGTCGAGCCCGACCGCCCTCGCCTCGCTCACCGCCATCACCGTCGTCGACGTCGTCGCGGCCGATGCCAGCACGTGCGCCCAGACCACGAGCGGCCCGCGCTGCTGGGGCTACAACTTCTACGGCCAGCTCGGCGATGGCACGACCACGAACCACAAGACTCCGACGGCGGTCGCGTCGCTGATGGCAGCCGCGCAACCGGCGACCGGCACGTCGCATTCGTGCGCGCTCGATAACGGTGGGGTCGCGTGCTGGGGCGACAACTCGCTCGGCCAGCTCGGCAATGGCACGTTCAGCGTCGCGCTGACCCCGGTCGAGGTCGCATTTCCGTAGGCGGTCGGGTACCAAGCAGCGCAAGGCGAAACCTACGATCTGAGCGACAACCCACTGTCGGCGATCCCTGCCGGTGACGGATATGGCCAACGCTCAGTCGTGCACCGACCAGGCTGTAAGTACACCAGTATCGCGAGTTGCATCGGTGTCGAAGATGCACAGCGTCCATGCCCCAGACGCGTCGCCGGACAGCCCAGGCACCGCTCGGTCAATGAGGCTGAACGTCCCGGGGCCACTCGGAAACGTGCCGGTAGCAAACGCGTTCACGGTGACACCGCTGTGGGTCAACGTACCGCGCAGGATCGAACGAGAATCGTGGATGCCGAACACATCAAGCTCGGCGAGCGCTGCGTCGCCGGTCGTGGATACGTTCAGGCTGGTGCACACCATGCCGTTGTCGATCGTGGGCAGCGTCGGGGTCGCTGTGCCTGACCAGTGCGCGGTCTGGGCGCAGCTCCCCACGATGGTCAAGGACCACGAATTGAGCGTGCCGACATTGGCGATCGAGAGATCTTGAACCTTGAGCTGCCAGT
>Ga0308176_10000283_pt1 | contig 33770 bp, 26 predicted proteins | sample PhyCR2_3_FD_203890 | JGI IMG/M metagenome (GOLD analysis project Ga0308176, IMG submission 203890) | Soil microbial communities from UC Gill Tract Community Farm, Albany, California, United States - DLSLS.C.R2 | ecosystem: Environmental > Terrestrial > Soil > Agricultural land | place: USA... | reverse complement strand
ATTCGAGCATTGAAATCCGCGACACCAGCATCTGCCGTTGCGGCGAACCCGGCGGCAGCAGCGGCAATGCCCGCCTCCAGGCATTCGCGGCAGCCATCGGGTCAAAAGCCTCCCAGCGCTGCGCCTCGCCCGAGAGGCGCTCCAACTCACCCTTGTGCACAAGCTCCCCACAGCGGGAACAGGCAAGATCGGAAGCGCCCAGCGGTGAGGCACACCGGCGGCAGGAAAACGCTTGCGGGAACGGCATCGCTCAACAATAGGCGCGTCAAACGCCGCTCACAGCCCGCCCGCATACGACCCCAGCATTTCCTCGAACCCGCGCGGCTTCCAGCCGAAGTCGCGCTCGAACTTGGCCGTGTCGCCGGTGTTGTCCTCCTGGCTCATGATCACCTGGTCCTTGTTGAACGGCAGCAGCGACGCCGGCGTCACGGTGGCGACCGCCTTGGCGTACCACGCCGGCAGCGGCACCACCCACCGCCGCCTTCCAACAATTGCCTCGGCCGAGGCGCGGTGAAGCTCCGGCCAGGTGTACTGCCGCGGCCCGCCGAGCAGGTACGTCTCGTGGACCGTCTTCGGGTTCTCCAGCGCATCGGCAAACGCGCGGGCCACGTCCCCGACGTACACCGGCTGGAGCTTCCCCGCCCCGCCGCGGCCGACCAATCCCGCGCCAAAATACGGCATGAACAGGAACGGCGCCGCCTTCTTGCGCGCCCATTTCGCTTCCATCCGCATGAACTCCCCCCGCGGCCCGTGGATGAGCGACGGCCGAAAAATGGTCCAATCCAGCCCCGAATGCCGCACGTATTCCTCCGCCTGCCACTTGGTCCTGTGATACCGGCTCTGCGCCCCCGGGCGCACGCCCATCGCCGACATGTGCAGGTATCGCCGGATGCCGGCACGCTTCACCGCGTCCACCGCCGCCTTCGTGCCCTCGTAATGAATGCGCTCGAACGTGACGCCCCTGCCCGGTTTCTCCATGATGATGCCGACCAGGTGAATCGCCGCGTCGCAGCCCGCCATCGCCGCGTCCAGCGACGCCGGATCGAGCAGGTCCCCTCGAAACGTGCGCACCACCGCCGCCGCCTGCACCTCGCGCCGGTGCGACAGCGCGTGCACCTCGTACCCGCACGAGAGCAGCTCCTCCACGACCGCCGACCCCACGAAACCCCCGGCCCCGGTGACGAAGATCCGCTGGAACAATCGCGCTGCCATGGCGTTCCTCCTGCCGAGCGGCGCTTCCGCCGCCGTCGCGTACACTACGAACAGCCGGAGCCCCGAATCAATGACGCGGATTCTTTTCGCCAGAGTCGCAACCCGTGAAACGCCTGAAATCGCCGCGGCGGCACTGGCGCTGCTGGCACTCGCGCTCGCCCCGCCGCGGCTGTCCGCGGCCGATCCGCACGTCGGGCTCACCGGGCCCGTCGGGCCGCGCGGCCAGGTCGCCGCGGACCGGCGGCTAAAGTCGCTGCGGATCGATCGCAAGGGGGTTTACGAGGATTACCTCGTTGACGCCCAATGGGCCGAATCCGATGCCGTGCGAATCACCGCCGACGGCGTCGTCCTGCGTAACTGTGAAATCCGCAACGGCCTGCGCGACGGCGTCGAGGTGTACGCCGCCGACGTGTTGATCGAGAACTGCCGCATCCACCACTTCCTCGCCGGCACCTTCAAAGACCAGAAGGACGCCCACGGCATCACCGGCCGCCCCACGCGCCTCACCATCCGCAACTGCGAAATCTCCTTCGTCTCCGGCGACAGCGTTCAGTTCGACCCCGGCCGCGGACCCTGGACCGACGTCACGATCGAAAACTGCCACTTCTTCACCGCCAACCTCCCCGCCGACGCCGCCGGCTTTAAGGCCGGCCAGCGCCCCGGCGAAAACGCCGTGGACACCAAGCAGCGCGAGAAAAACCCTCGCTCCAAAATGCTCATCCGCAACTGCGTCTTCAACGGCTTCGCAGCCGGCGGGCAGATCGGCAACGCCTCCGCGTTGAACCTCAAAAACCACGTGGACGTGACCGTCGAAAACTGCGTCCTGTACGACAACGAGATCGCCGTACGGGCCAGGGGCCCCGGCGCGGACAAGCAGGGCTTCGGCGGCGCCCTCGTCACCGTTCGCGACTCCTATTTCTACACAACCGATACCGTCTTCCGCGTCGAAGACGCCATCGAGCGGCTGAAGGTGGATAACCCCCGTTTCGGCGACGGGGTGGCAAAACAAGTGCACATCCTAGGAGGCAGTCCCAAGGGGCTCGACTTCGCCCCGCCGCTCCCCGCCCCCGCACTCGAATCACTCCTCGGCAAAGCGCCGTAGCATCGCCTCGTCATTACCCACCGACGGCCGTATGCTTGCGCCTCACATGAGCACCGCAGACGATCCGCCGACCCTCCGCCTCGGCACGCGAGGCAGCCTCCTCGCCCGCGCGCAATCGGAAATGGTGGCGCGCGAACTGGAGCAGCGTCATACCGGCCTGCGGGTGGAACTGTTCACCTACACGACCACCGGCGACGCCGTGGCCGACCGCCCGCTTCACGATGTCGGCGGCAAGGGCCTCTTCACCAAAGAACTCGAGCAGGCCCTGCTCGCCGGCGAAATGGACTTCGCCGTCCACAGCTTCAAGGACGTCCCGGTGACGATGCCGCTGGTGGACCAGACCGATCTGGTGATGGCGGCCGTTCCCGTCCGCGAAGACCCGCGCGACGTGCTCGCCTCGCGCAAGGCCAAGCGCATTTCCGACCTGCCGCAGGGCGCCAGCGTGGGAACGGGCAGCCTCCGCCGCCGCTGCCAGCTCCTGGCCGCCCGCCCGGACCTGCACGTCCAGATGATCCGCGGCAACATCGACACCCGACTCCGAAAGCTCAACGAAGGCCAGTATGACGCCGTCATCCTCGCCTTCGCCGGCCTGCACCGCTCCGGACTGATGGACGATTCCTACATGACCGCCGTGGACCCGACCATCCTCCTCCCCGCCGCCGCGCAAGGCGCGCTGGCGTTGCAATGCCGCCGTAGCGATGAGCGGACCCGGCGGTTCCTGGAGGTCATGAACGACCCCGCGACGGCGGAGGCCGTCGCCGCCGAACGGGCAATCGTCCAAGCCCTACAAGGCGACTGCCATTCGCCGATAGGGGCTTGGGCCGTGGCGGACCAGGCAGTGTTAACGCTCCACGTCGCCGTCGGAGCCCGCGGCGGTCAGCCGCCGGTGCTCAAGGCCTCGGCCAGCGGTGAGCGACAGATCGTGGTGCAGTCTGTACTTAACTCGCTCGCCGAGCGAAACGTTCAAGCCCTGCTGGCCTGCGGACGATGAAAGACGATGAAAGGTAGTGCCGGATTCCCTGTGAACTTCGAAATGATCCCACCCGTAAAATTAATAGCCTCCGGGAGAAAAATCAGCCGCATTACGGATGATTCCGTTTGACTGCTAAATATTTCACAAACTACGATGCCGTAATGGGGGCAAAGGCAGACTTGGGCGATACGCGGAACAAAGTTCTCGTCCTCACCGGCCACGCAACGGCTAACGCCCCGATTGTCGAGTCCCTCCGCCAGCAAGCCGACGTCGTTGAGATCGCGACCATCGATCAGGCCATCGAAGCCCTCCGCACAGACCAGTTCCAGGCGATCTTTTCCGACTCCCAGGACTTCCTGCCCCTGGAACGCGCGCTGGTCTCCCAGCAGGCCAACCTCATCCTCAACACCATCGGCGAAGGCGTCTGCATCGTTGACGGCGAAGGCCGCTGCAACTGGATGAACAAGAAGATGCAGGCCTGGCCGGCCCGCGTGCACGAGAAAATCCGCCGCACCTGCCAGGAAGCATTCGAGCTGTTCAGCAAGCAGGTCTCCCCCCAGGCCTCCGACCCCCCGCCCAACTTCAGCCGCGCCAAGCGCTACGCCCTGAACATCGACGACCAGCAGTTCCTGGAGATGATCGCCAGCCCGGTCATCTCGCCGGCCGGTCACGTCGTTCAAGTCGTCGCCGTCGTGTGGGACGCGACCAGCACCCGGCGCATGCAGCAGAAGATCGACGCCATCGACAAGGCCGGCCGTGAGCTCGTGCGCCTCGAAGCCGACGCCATGAGTAAGATGAACGTCGCCGAGCGGCTCAAGCTGCTCGAGGAGAAGATCATCAGCTTCACGCGCGAGCTGATGCACTTCGACCACTTCGCCATCCGCCTGCTCGACCGCCGCAGCAACAAGCTCGAGCTGGTCATCAGCGTCGGCCTTCCCGCGGAAGCGCTGTCCGTCGAGCTCTTCGCCCAACAGGAGGGCAACGGCATCAGCGGTTATGTCGCCGCCAGCGGCCGCAGCTACATCTGCCCCGACGTCGAGCGCGACCCGCGCTACGTCATCGGCCTCGACTCCGCCAAAAGCTCCCTCACCGTCCCCCTGCGGCTGCACGACAAGGTGATCGGCATCTTCAACGTCGAGAGCCGCCACCGCGCCGCCTTCAACGAGGACGACCGCCAGTTCGCCGAGATCTTCGGCCGCTACGTCGCCATCGCCCTGAACATCCTCGACCTGATGGTCGTCGAACGCGCCGGCACCGCCCACAAGGTCGCCGACGACGTCACCTCCGAGGTCGCCGGCCCGCTCAACGACATCGCCTCCGACGCCGGCGCGCTGATGGACGAGTACATCGGCAACGAGGACCTCCGGGCCAAGCTCAAGCAGATCCTCGACAACGTCGCCGGCATTCGGAAGAGCCTCAAGCAGGCCGCCGAGGGCCCCAACACGATTCTGGGCGCCGCCGACGTCAAGGACGTGGAACCCGACCCGCTGCTGGCCAAGGCGCAGATCCTCGTCGCCGACGACGAGCCCAACATCCGCACCACCATCTGCGACATCCTCCGCAAGTACCACGTCGCCGTGACCGTGGTCGCCAACGGCGCCGAGGCCATCCACGAAATCGAGGGCCACGACTTCGACCTGGTCGTCAGCGACATCCGCATGCCGGACAAGACCGGCTACGACGTCTTCGCCGCCGCCCGCAAGAAGGACGCCGCCGTCCCCGTCATCCTCATGACCGGCTTCGGCTACGACCCCAACCACTGCATCGTCCGCGCCAGCCAGGAAGGCCTCCACGCGGTGCTCTTCAAGCCCTTCAAGGTGGACCAGCTCCTCTCCGAGGTGCGCAAGGCCCTTCAGACCCAGCCCACTCACCCCTAAGCGCCCGGCCTCCCCACCTCCTCCGCCTCATACCGCAAATACCGGCTCTTCATCCACCGCACCGCCAGCAAATCCACGAACGCCCGCCACGCGCGGTTCCGAAACCCATACTTCGGCGTCCCCGCAAACCTCGCCGAATGCTTCACCGGCGTCTCCAGCACCGTGTACCCGCGCATCTTCACCAGCGTCGGGAAAAACCGGTGCGCCCCGTTGAACAGCTTCAGCCCCTTCACCGCGTGCGCCTTGTACAGCTTCAGGGAGCTGGCCGAATCCTGCACCGTCTCCCGGCTGATCCAGTTCCGGATGCGATTCGCCTGCCGGCTCTGCCACTGCCGAAACCGCGTGTCCTGTCGGTCCTTCCGCCATCCGGTGATCATGTCGTAACCCCCCTGCCCATTTTGCCCCTCCAGCATCGGCAGCAACCGCGGGATCTCCTCCGGATCATTCTGAAGGTCCGCGTCGATCGTCGCGATTACCTCACCCCGCGCCGCTGCAAACCCCGCCTCGAACGCCGCCGACTGCCCGCGGTTCTCCCGCATCCGGATCACGCGCAGCCACGGGTACTTCCTCATCCCCTCGGCCAGCAATTTCGGCGTCGAATCCTTCGACCCGTCATCCACCACGATCACCTCGAACGGCCGCCCCACGCGCGACAGCGCCGCCGCCACCCGCTCCAGCAGCGTCGGCACCACCTCCTCCTCGTTGTACGCCGGCACCACCAGCGAAAGGTACGGCGGTTCGCTCGTCTCGCCCATCGGCCGGTATCCTACGGACCGGACCGACAGAATTGAACCATGCCGCCCAACCAGCAGAACGCCCCCCGCCGCGCCTTCATCGAATCCGCCGCCGTCTTCCTCGGCTGCTTCCTCCTCTACATCAGCAACTGGCGCTTCCAAACCTCCGGCGACACCGTCCCCAACTCCCTCCTCGCCTTTAACCTTATCCAGAACCACCGCCTCGACTTCGACAACTTCCGCGACTGCTACCTCTACCACGTAAGCCTCGGCTACGGCTTCATCCCCGCCAAGAGCGCACACACTTCCAGCGTCTTCCCCGTCGGCACCGCCGTGCTCACCTTCCCCCTGTACGCCTGCTTCTTCGTCATCCTCAAGCTCGCTCACGTCCCGCTCAACCTGACCTCCGCCGCCTTCGAATCGACGCGCCTGCTCTGCGAGAAAGCCGCCGCCGCGATCACCGCCGCCGCAACGGTCACCATTTTCCACTCCACCGTCCGACTGAAATTCCCCAGAATGACCGCCCTGCTCTCGACTGCCATCTTCGCCTTCTGCACCGGCATGTGGACGACGGCCTCTCAGGCGCTCTGGCAACACACCGCCGTCACGTTCCTGTTGACGACGTTGCTCGCGAGCCTGCTCCGCGCCAATGGGCCAACCAGGCCGCACCGCGCGACACTCATCCTCGCCGGCCTCTGCTGCGGCCTGCTCCCCGGCGTACGCCCCACCGCCGCCGTCTTCTCCCTCGCCGCCCTCGCCTACGTGCTCGTCACCTTCCGCCGCCAATGCGTCTGGACTTTCGCCGCCGCCGCCGTCGCCGCCGTCCCCTGCACCGTCTGGAACCTCTACTTCTTCCACAACCCCCTCGGCGGCTACGCCACCACCGCCCACATGTACGCCTTCTCCCACGCCTTCCTCACCGCAGTTTCAGGACTCCTCCTCAGCCCCAGCCGCGGCTTACTCATCTACACGCCCGCCCTCCTCGCTTGCGTCTTCGCGATTCCCCACATCCTCCGCCCCCGCGACAACGACGCCCGCCTCCTCCGCTACCTCGTCGCTGCTTCCATCATCACCATCCTCAACTACGGCTTCTACCGCATGTGGTGGGCCGGCAGCTCCTACGGCCCCCGCTACCTCACCGACATCCTCCCCGTCGCCTGCTTCCTCCTGACCTACGCCCTCGCCCCGACGAAACCCCACCCCCTCTTCTCCGCCGTCATGACCGTATTCATCGCATTTTCTCTCTTCGCCCAATTCGTCGGCGCCTACTCCGAGCCCAACGAATGGAATGCCATCCCGGTGAACGTCGACGTGCAACCCTCCCGCCTCTGGTCCCTCCGCGACTGCCAGATCGAGCGCCACGCCAAATGGTTCTACCGCCGCGCCGCCGGCCCCCACCTCAAGTCCGACTACCTCCGCTCCCTCGCCGGCTACGCCGACAACCTCCGCCTCTCCACCCCCACCGGCGACCGCCCCCTCCCCGACGCCGCAACGATTCCCCCCGGCCCCGCCATCCTCAAAGCCACCCTCCACAACACCGGCCAAGCCCCGTGGTACCCCTACCAATCCGCCATGGAGCGCGGCCGCATCGCGGTGCGCGTAGAGCTGCGGGGCACCGACGATAAACCATTCACCATCGGCTGGCTCTACCTCGCCGAACCCGTCCCGCCCGGCGGCCAGGGAGAAGCCGTCGGCAATGTGACCTTCCCAACGCAGCCAGGCGCTTGCCGGGCCAGTTTTTATCCCCTCGCACTTCAGCTTGGCGGCTTTCCCACGTCGGCGGATACGACCGCGCCATTACGCCTGGGCTGGACCGTCGCGCCTTAAGCTTTTAAGGGCAATTCCGCGTGAAATCGTCGATGCGGTCGAGGTAGCATCCGCCCGCAACACGTGGAGGGCAAACCACGTATTCATTGGGGACCCAAGCATAGCTAAGGCATCGGCTGCGCGAGCGCGCCGCCTATCGATGTCGAGGGAGCGTGATGAAGTCGGCCAAATCTGGTTCCAAAGCCCAAACGTCACGACGGCACGCGACGCCCGCCTCCCTCTGCCAATCCCTCGAACCGCGGACGCTTTTCGACGTCCTGAACCTCACCGGGGACGTCATTCCTCCCCAGACTCTTCAACTGACAGACTTGAACGGCACCGCTTCTTCTCCAATTCGGCAAGCCCCAACGGACTCTGGAAAACGGACGGCACCCCCGCCAGCACGACGCCCGTCCAACCCGCCAAAGGCCCGCTCGGCGACGTCCACGAGCTCGTCAACGTCAACGGCACCCTCTTCTTCGGCGGCTATGACTTGAGCGGCGATTACCACCTGTGGCGGAGCGACGGCACGCCCGCCGGCACGACCCTGTTGGCCGACCTCCGCCCGGCCACCCTTTCCCCCACCCCAACCCATCTGAAGCCCGGCCGTTCGAGGAAGTACAAGCTCCCAATCCACGTCAACGCTAACCCCCTGATCCCCGGCTCATACTACGTCATCGCGCGCCTCGACCCCCACCCGGCCTGGCCGACGCCGACCCCGCCAACAACACCGCCTCTGCCTTGTGGGTCCAGGTCACGCCCTCCTCAAACACCGGCCCTGACCACACCAAAAGTCACAAGTCGCTTTCCCGGACGATCAAGTCCACTGAGCCGCCCTGCCGATACACCAACCATCCCGCTGTAAGGATGTTGCAACGCTGTACCCCCGCCGGCGGCGACCGTCGCCCCTCCGGGTGATTGGCGACGCGCAACCTGCCCCGGCCCGCTTGTGCTCCGGCCCTTGCTCGATTTGCGCTCGCCGACGTACGTCTGCGACACGAGGGCCGCATGGCCGCGCCCGTCTTCGACCCCACCCGCAGCATCGTGTCCGCACCCGGCACCGCCGGCGGGCCGTGTTCCCAGACCTGTTCGTGCGACCGCTGCCAGTATTTGCGCACGATCGCCGCCCGAATCTGCGTGCTTTGCAATCACCGGATCGGGTACGACCGGCCGTTCACCGAGGACACCTCCGCCCGCTGTTTCATCCACCTCGCCTGCGCCGCCCGGCCACTCCCTTCGTTCGACCCGCCCGCCCCTCCGGCGGCGCCTCTGGCGCGCGCCTTGGCTGCCGCCCACAACGCCACCCCTTCCCCCCTGCCCCACCCGACTCGACAGCCCTCGGTTGCCGCCGCCGCCGCACTTTCTTATTGGTCCAACCCCCGCAGCCTCAGCCGTTTACGCCGATACGGGCCTCATAAACCGCAGGCAGACCCAATTTTGTCGTTGCCCGCTTCCGCCGCACTCCCTTAACATAAACCGTTCGGCGTACTCTGATTGGGATCAGCCGTGTGACTCAAAACCACGCGGCCCCCTCAGTGGGTGAGCCCGGCCGCCGGAATCAACCCCTTGGCCCATCGCCAGGGCCCGGCGGATTGATCACGGTGAGATCATTCCCGGGCACGGACCACCCCACACATGAGCACAATCGCACTCGGCACGGGGATCGGTGCCGCCGCGGATACCGTGGCGCGGGAGTACCTCCCCCCCGTCCCCTTCGAGTGATGTTTCCGAGGGCTTTGCGAGAAAACACATGCGTTCCGTACCAGAAAAGTTCGGCGTCGATGACCAACCGAATCCCCGTCGCAGCCGGCGGGCCTCCTCCCTCCGCGCGCTCCTGCAAGCCATCGCCCCGGTGATCTCCGGAGGTCACGGCGCCAACGCGCGCCCCGGCGATTCCTCGGCCGCGCCCGCATTCGAGGCGCTGGAGCAGCGCACCCTCCTGTCGGTCTTCATCCCGGCCAAAGGCGGCGCCACTTCTCCCCCGCCGCCGCCGCCGGACACGGTGGCCCCCGTGGCCAATTTCGCGACGCAACCCGGCCCGGCCGACGGCGCCGCGGCTTACGACTTCACCATCGACTACTCCGACAACACCGCCCTGGACCCTTCGACGTTCGATTCCAGCGACATTCACGTTACCGGCCCCGGCGGATACGACGAAAACGCAGCCCTGATTACGGTGGTCAACTCCTCCGCCACCGCGTCCACTGTCACCTACCGCGTCGCGGCGCCCGGCGGCACCTGGGATTCGGCCGACAACGGCACCTACACGGTGACGCTTAAATCCAATCAGGTCGCGGACTTGGCCGGCAACTTCGCCCTGCCCGCCGATATTACCTCGTTTGCCGTAAACCTGACGCCGACGTCGCCGCCGCCACCCCCTCCCCCGCCTCCTCCGCCACCCCCTCCTCCCCCTCCGCCGCCTCCTCCGGCCGACACGACAGCGCCCACGGCGTCAATGGCGGCGCAGGCCGGGCCCGTCGCCGGCGCTGCGACGTACGACTTCACCGTCAACTACGCGGACGAAACCGCGCTGGACCCCTCCACGTTCGACAACGGCGACATTCGGGTCACCGGCCCGGGCGGGTATGACAAGACGGCCACGCTGGTTACGGCCGCCAGCAGTTCCGCCACCAGCGCCACCGTCACCTACCGCATCCCCGCGCCCGGCAGCACCTGGGACTCGGCCGACAACGGCACCTACACCGTTGCGGTGAAACAGAACCAGGTCGCGGATTTGGCGGGGAATTTCGTGCCGGCGGGGGCATTGGAACTGCTGGCGGTGAATTTCACACCGCCGCCGCCTCCTCCACCACCACCACCGCCCCCTCCTCCCCCGCCACCACCGCCGCCTCCCCCGCCACCGGTGGATAGCACGAGGCCGACCGCGGTGTTCCCGTCGCAATCCGGTCCTTCGGACGGCGCGGCCACGTACGACTTCACGATTCAGTACGGCGACGACACGGCACTCAACCCGTCCACGTTCGACAATAACGACATCCGGGTCACCGGGCCGCACGGGTTTGACCAGAACGCCACACTGGTCAACGTGGTGAACAACTCTGCAACGTCATCGACGGCCACGTACCGTATTACCGCCCCCGGCGGGACGTGGGACGACGCGGACAACGGGAATTACGTGGTAAAGGTCAAAGGCAACCAGGTCGGCGACCTGGCGGGGAATTTTGTGGCGGCGGGGGATTTGCAGTCGATTGCGGTGAACTTTACGCCGGCGCCGCCACCGCCACCGCCGCCCCCACCTCCTCCTCCGCCGCCGCCTCCTCCACTCCCGCCGCCGCCTCCCCCGGTGGGCGATACGTCGGGACCTGCGGCTGCGCTGACGGCTCAGACGGGGCCGGCGGTCAATGACCCGTTCTATCCGTTCAGCGTTACGTACAGCGACGATTCCGGCGTGGACCTGAACACGCTGGACAATGGGGACGTGCTGGTGACTGGGCCGAACGGGTTCAGCCAGCCGGCGCTGCTGCTGTCGGTGGCGACGAACAACACCACCGGGAGTGCGCCCAAGTCGGCGTCCGTGACGTATCGGATCGCCGCGCCGGGCGGGGTGTGGGACTTCAACGACAACGGCGCGTACACGATCTCGCTGCGCGGCGGCGCGGTGGCCGACGCGATGGGGAACGCGGCGGCGGCCGGTGCGCTGGGGACCTTCTCGGTCGACCTGAGCCCGCCGCCGCCTCCGGCGGCGGTGGATACGAACTTCGGGTCCAACGGCGACGCGGTGGTGAACTTCACCCCCGAGGGCGCCGCGGTGCAGGGCGACGGCAAAACCGTGGTGGCCGGCCACCTGGGCGATTTCGCCAACGGCACGTCTCAGTCGGTCCTGGCGCGGTACAACGCGGACGGGTCACTGGACGCGACGTTCGGGACCGGCGGGACGGTCGTCACGGCGGGGAACTCGGCGGCTTTCGCGCTGGCACTCCAGGGTGACGGCAAGATCGTCGTTGCCGGTGAGACCGGGAGCGGCGGAAGCGGCGACATCTTCGTCGCGCGATACAACAGCGACGGCTCGCCGGACGCGACGTTCCATACGACCGGGCAGGTGCGAACGGACCTGGGCGGGAACGACCGGGCCAATGCCGTCGCGCTTGCGCCCGACGGGAAGATCGTCGTCGGCGGGTCGTCGGACGGGGACTTCGTGCTGACGCGGTACAACGCGGACGGTTCAGTGGACCCGGGCTTTGCCGGCGTGGGGGCGGTGCGCACCGACTTCGGGGGGACGGACTCGGTCGGGCGGCTGCTCGTGCAGGCGGACGGGAAGGTCGTGGCGGCGGGCTCGAAGACCTCTTCGGGCGCGTCGGCGGTTGCGATCGCGCGGTACAACGCGGACGGGACGCTCGATCCGTCCTTTGCCGCCATCGGCCTGCGGACGCTGGACGCGATGGCGGCGGACGACCAGACGATCGGGCTGGGCATCCAGGGCGACGGGAAGCTGCTCGTCGCTTCAAGGACGGCGGCCGGCGACTTCGCGCTGGCGCGGCTGAATACCGACGGGACGCTGGACAACGGGTTCGGGCAGATTTCGGGCGCGACGTTCGGCGGCGGGATCGTCGCGACGGACTTCGGCGCCTCCGACGACGCGGATTCGCTGGTCGTGATGAGCGACGGGCAGATCCTGGTGTCGGGCACCTCGGGGACGGCGAATAGCCCTGCGACGGCGGTGTCGGTGTACCGGCCGGACGGGTCGCTCAACACCCTGTTCGGGTCGGGCGGAAAGGTGACAATCGCGGAGAGCGTGCAGACGGGCAAGGCGATCCTGTCGCCGGACATCCTCCTGGCGTCGTTCACGGCGCTGGCGCCGGACGGGCGCGTGCTGGTGGGGTCCGCCAAGCAACTGGCGGCGATCTTCAACACGTCGGACCTGCGGCGGTTTAACCTGCCGGACGGGGCGGCGCCGACCGCCGCGCTGGCGTCGGCGCCCGCGATCAAGGGGCCGGGCGCGGACTACACGTTCACGGTGGCGTACTCGGACAACCAGGCGGTGAAGCGGTCGTCGCTGGACGGCTCGGACATCGTGGTCCAGGCGCCGGACGGGACGAGCCTGACGGCGAACCTGATGGGGATTGATTCGAACCCCGACGGCTCGCCGAAGGCGGCGACGTACGCGGTGCACGCGCCCGACGGGGTGTGGACGGTGGGTGACAACGGGACCTACACGGTGGTGCTGCAGCCGGGGCAGGTCACCGACACGTCGGACAACCCGGCGCCTTCGGGGCCGCTGGGGAACTTCCAGGTGGCGATCGGCCCGACGGTGACGCCGACGCCGGTGCCGGGGCCGAATCCCAACCCGGATCCGGGTCCGACGACGCCGGGGACGCGGTCGAGCCTTGGGCAGTTCGGCGTGGTGGGCAAGAAGAAGAACGTGAAGTTCACGACGACGGACGAGGGCGGGATCACGGTGGTGTTCTCGCTGTCGGGCAATGGAACGGGGACCGTGATACGTGACGACGCGACCGGGCGGATCTCGGTGTCGCTGAACCTGCTCAACGCGGGGAACATGACCGTCGTGAGCACGGGGCTGGCGACGATCGGCGACATCACGGTGGTGGCCGGCTCGCTGAAGAACATCAAGGCGCCGACGACGAACCTGGTGGGGACGCTCTCGGCGCCCCTGGGCCTCTCGACGCTGCAACTGGCGAACGTCACCGGCGGGATCGTCGCGGCGGGCGTGCTGGGCAACGTGCAGGTCGGGAACCTGACCAACGCCCGCATCCTGGCCGGCGCGAGCCTCGGGACGGACGGGCAGTTGGACGGCGTCGGGGACAACTTCACGGGGTCGTCGATCAAGTCGCTGAAGGTGTTGGGATCGGTGACGAACACGGTGGTGGCCGCGGGGCTGAACCCCGGGGCGGACCTGGTGTTCCTGAATGCGGACGATCAACTCCTCGGTGGGTCGATCCGGTCGGTCTCGGTGGGGGTAACGGTGGACCCTGCGTCGCACTTCGTGGCGACGTCGCTGCCGAAGAAGGTGAAGATTGGGAAGATTTCGGTGGATACGACGAAGGATACGTTGGGGAGGTTTTTGAGGTCGGTCTAGGGATTAAGAGAAACCGCAGAGGCGCGGAGGACGCGCAGAATTCGTCGGAAAACCCGAAGAGTGAAGCCCGGGATCAACGCCCGGGCTTCTTTGTTGATGCCGTCTCGTCAGTCGAAATGGCGCGGTTGCTTACGGCGCCCGTGGCGGACCGTCAGAATGAAAACTGCGCCGGGGCCCTCCTCGACGCGGTAGTACACGATATATGGCCTCACAACCATTGAGTGCACCCGCGAGCCGGTTCGTCGGCTGCGGCCGACGATCTTGTGGCGCGTTGGCAAGATGTTCAGCGCGTCAACGGAGTCGAGAATTCGCTCGATAAACGCCGCCGCATTTCGCGGCGAATTGTGGCTGATGTATGAAGAAATTTGCTCCAAGTCTGCCAGAGCCTCGGCAGTAATGTTGACGCGGTAACGAGCGCCCATCCGCGGCTCATTTCCCCAGGTATTTTCGCCTGAGCTCTGCCGAAACTTCCGCCCAATCGCGGTACTCGCCGCGCTCAATCTGCTCTTCGGCCCTGTCGATCGCAGCGAGTGTTTCGGCGTCCAGTTCGGCCGGCTGATCCAGGAGTTCCATCGCCGCGCGCACCACGTCGTCCGGGGTTGGATAGCCGTCACGCTTCATGCGATCTTCGATCAGCTTCTGCGTTTCGGCGGTGAGGGAAATAGCCATGGCTGAGTGTTGCTCCGGAGAAAAGCATATCATAAATTGGGCGGCTTCGCCGCGCCGACGGCAGTTTGCTCGGCACGGGGGCCACGCTCGGTGCGCCAGGGTGCGTCCGTTGTTATTCTCTGGGAAAATCGCCGGATGCGCGCCGGGACACCAGTTGCGCCGCACGTCTTGTGAGGCATGTCAGGTAATGGGAGCGGTTTTCTGCGCTGACCGCGCTCGACCGTCGGAATGACCACTGCGGCGGACACTCTTGTTTTCCAGTTTCAGCCGTTAGTTCTGCCTACGACTTCCACTCGCACCACTGTTTTACGATTTTCCCGTTGCGCACAATTGCGACACCAGCGGCGCCGGCAAGCTGATGCCAGCCGCCAGCATCCCATTCCCAAAGTTCGTCGCCTGGCTCCATCTCGGCTGCAATTTCAGCTGACCGCTTTCTTATCTTCTCCTTGATATCGGTCCGATCGACCAAGCCTTGCAAGCAGCGGTTGCAATAGTCTTCATACGTGGTCTTGCAGCGCAACACGCGGCACAGTTCCAGGTTCTCTTCGATCCACGTTTCCCGCGCCTCGCGACAACGAGGGCACACCAGATTTGCGTTGGCCGCGAACGGGAATATGGAGTCGCAGGCTCGCTCGCACTCGGGAGTATCGCGGATCTCTGGCAGGGGCCTGTCGTCCGACGGCGGCTGCAACTGGCAATCGTGAACATCGCACACGCTGAACGCGGCCATGACGCCCTCGTCGGTCTGCGGCGCGCCTGGGAGCGTCGCGGCGAAGTCCTGCCAGAGGCGTTCCTGCCAAAATAAAAGGCGGCCCTTTCTGCGACATGCGCGGTTGATGGCGCGGACAAACTTGCGGTAGCGGGCATGCCCGGCAAATCGGCGAAACGACACGCGCAACTCGCGGCTGTCCATAGTAGGCATAACTTTGATGCATCTGACCGGCGGCGAAAATGATCGCTCAGGTGGATTTGGTCAGCATACTGGCGTACGAGTTGCCAGGGCAAGCGGTTTTTGAATCGCTCAACACGACGCGGGTCGGATGACATCTCCGCGCGAAAGCGACCGGCGGGTTGACAATCTGCGCGTCGGTAACCGCGCGAAGCACGGCGCGCTCTGTCCGTTCCTCCCCTCGACCCGGTGATCGCTCAACGGTAACCTCTTTGCGACGTAGCAACATGTGTAACGCCTGATTTGGTGGGTCAGAAAGACCCCCACCCCTGCCCTCCCCGGAGTACCGGGGGGGGAATTGGGCCGGCCCTGGAAAACCGGGCAGGGAAAGAGGGGAGTTGCTTACTTGGCGCCCCGTGCGCTTGCCACGTCTTTTATTGAGGAACCAACCATGTCCGTTTCGCGACGCGGATTTCTTCGGGCGGCGGGGGTAACGGGTGTTGCGTTGACGGCGGGACAGATCGCGGCGGCGCCGGGGGATGTGCCGGCTCAGCCGACGCCGCCCGCGAAGGTGAAGGCGAAGGCGCCGAAGAACGCGCGGCCGGCTGAGGCGGGGCCGCTCAAGCAGTTGCCGCTGAACGTGGCGTGCATCGGCGTCGGCGGGCGCGGGGGGAGCGATTTGCAGGAAGTGTATAAGACCGGGGCGCGGATTGTGGCGCTGTGCGACACCAACGCGAACACGCTGGCGTCGGCGGCTTCGAAGCATGCCGGTGCGAAGACGTATTCCGATTTCCGCAAGATGCTGGAGACGCAGAAGGACATCGAGGCCGTCGTCGTCGCGACGCCGGACCATTGCCACGCGCCGGCGGCGATGATGGCGATCAAGATGGGCAAGCACGTGTACGTCGAGAAGCCGATGACGCACGACCTGCACGAGGCGCGGGCGCTGACGGAGGCGGCGAGGAAGTACAACGTGCGGACGCAGATGGGCCAGCAGGGCCACGCGTCGGAGGGGAACCGGCGGCAGGTGGAGTGGGTGCGGCAGGGCGTGGTCGGGACGGTGCGGGAGGTGCACGTCTGGACGAACCGGCCGATCTGGCCGCAGGGGCAGACCCGGCCGAAGGGTGAGGACCCGGTGCCGGATTATTTGAACTGGGACGTGTGGCTGGGGCCGGCACCATATCGGCCGTATCACAACCAGACGCCTGATGCGGCGGCGGACGCGAGCGCGGACAAGACCAGGAAATCGGGGCGCGGGGCGAAGACGCACAAGACGTACGAACCGTTCGTGTGGCGCGGGTGGTTTGATTTCGGCACCGGGGCGCTCGGGGACATGGCGTGTCACCAGATGGACACGGCGCACTGGGCGCTGGACCTGGACAATTGCGTGAGCGTCGAGGCACAGTCGGAGGGGATGACGGACGAGAGCTATCCGAACTGGTCGGTCATCACGTACCAGTTTGCGGAAAAGCCGTGGCGGCCGGCGGTGAAGCTGGTGTGGTACGACGGGGGGAAGCTGCCGCCGCGGGACCTGGTGCCGGGCGATTTCAAGTACCCGACGCTGGGGGAGATGTTCGTGGGGGACAAGGGCGTGTTCGTGGCGGAACACGGCGAGGGGCCGAAGCTGTTGTCGCTCAAAGGCGGAGGGGTCAAGGATTTTGAGCCGCCGCCGAAGCTGATCCCGCCTTCGCCGGGGCATCATTTCGAGTGGGTGTTCGCGTGCCTGGGCGGGGCGCCGGCGGGGTCGAATTTCGACTACGCGGGGCCGCTGACGGAGACGGTGCTGCTGGGGAATCTGGCGGTGAGGCTCGGCAAAAAAGTCGAGTGGGATTCCAAGGCCTTGCGGTCGCCGAATTGTCCGGAGGCCGATGCGCTGATCCGGAAGGAGTATCGGAAGGGGTGGGAGTTGTGAACAGTGTGCGGTAGGCACGAGGGCCGGTGTTATCGGAGGAGCGATGAATCGTCGTAAGTTTCTCAAGGGACTGGCGGGGACGGCGGCGGCGATTACGGTCGGCCCTTCCCTCGGATCGGCACTGCGGGCGGAGGAAACGCCCGCGAAGAAGCCGGTGAATCTGCTGTTTGTTCTGGCGGACCAGTGGCGGTTCAGCGCGTTTAGTGCGGGCGGGCCGGCGCAGGCGATGGATGAGGTGGTTTCGACGCCGACGTTTGATCGGCTGGCGGGCGAGGGGGCGCGGTTTACGCGTTGTTATGCGACGAACCCCGTGTGTACGCCGAACCGGTCTTGCATTTTGACGAGCCGGTTCTCGCACCAGCACGGGATGATCTTCAACAACATCATGCTGCCGCCGGGGAATCGGTGTCTGGCGGAGCCGTTCGCGGAGGCGGGGTACAACACGCATTACATCGGCAAGTGGCACATGGACGGTGCGCCCAAGCCGGGGTTCGTCCCGCCGGGGTGGAGGCGGCGAGGGTTTGCGACGTTTGAGGGATTCAATCGCGGGCACCTGTATCACAATTCACAGACGTTTTCGGACGGCGGGGAGTTGCTGCACCCGAAGCAGTATGAGCCGACGTACCAGGCGGACCGGGCGATTGAGTTCATGAAGCGGAGCAAGGGGGAGAACAAGCCGTTCTTCTGTTATTTGTCGTGGGGGCCGCCGCACACGCCGTATCGGCCGCCGAAGGACTTTGACATTTACGATCCGGCGAAGCTGAAGTCGCGGCCGAACGTGCCGGGGAATTTGCGGGAGAGCCCGCAGGTGAGGCGAAACCTGGCGGGGTATTACGGGTTGTGTACGAGTTTGGACCACGAGCTGGGGCGGGTGCTGGGGGCGTTGTCGGAATTATCGCTGGCGGAGGATACGCTGGTGGTGTTCACGGCCGACCACGGGGACATGCACGCATCACACGGGTTGTATTTCAAAGGGAAGCCGCAGGAGGAGTCGGTACACGTGCCGCTGCTGATGCGGCTGCCGGGGAGGATTCGCTCCGGGCAGAACGTGCAGACGCTGACCAGCTCGATCGATTTGATGCCGACGATGTTGAGCATCTGCGGGCTGAAGGCGCCTTCAACATGCGTGGGGAAGGATTTGTCGGGGGCGGCGATCGGGGAGAAGGCGCCGGAGGTGGACTCGGTGTATTCGCAGGGGGCGATGCGCGCGGGGTTGAAGGCGGCGGGTAAAGGTGCGCCGAAGGAACCGGACCCGAACCGCGCGGCGAAGAAGGCGGAGAAGCGCGGGGGGAAGAAGCGCGGGGTGGCGGCCGATGGCGGCGACGCAGCCGGCGAAGGGGCGGGGGAGGCGGCGGACCGGTCGGAGTGGCGGGCGGTGGTGACGCCGACGCACAAGCTGACGCTGCGCGTGCCGGACGGGAAGGTGGAGTCGCTCTATGACCTGGAGCACGACCCGTACGAGCAGAAGAACCTGGTCGATGAGCGCCAGCACGCGGCGCTGCTGGGGCACATGATGGATTTGGCCAAGCAATGGGCGAAGGAGACGGGGGATCCCTTCCCGAACCCGGCGACGCCGGCGAAGGCGTTGTATAGCGACGAGGAGGCGCGGCACGCCCGCGGTTAGCTGAGCAAAAACTTGATGCGTCTGGGGCCGCGCGGTAATTCTGCGAATCGTGCACTCGAATACTCCGCGAATGCTCAGCGCGTGGTTGTGGGTGGCGTGGCTGGTGTACTGGAATGTCGCGGCGATTTTTGTGCAGCGCACGCGGTCGTCTGAGGGGTTGGGGAGCCGGTTGAAGCACGTGCTGCCGCTGTACGTGGGAGCGGTGCTGATTTTTCACGGGCGGCCTTGGATCGGAGCGTGGCTGTATGAGGGGAAGGCCGTCGGGTATGTGGGGAACCTTCTCACGGCGGCGGGGCTGGGGTTCACGGTGTGGGCCCGGCTGTGGCTGGGGCGGTATTGGAGCGGGTTCATTACTATAAAGGAGGGGCACCGCTTGATCCGCGGGGGGCCGTATCGCTTAGTGCGGCATCCGATTTACACGGGGATCCTGACGGGGCTGCTGGGCAGTGCAATCAGTGCCGCGACTTTCGATGCGTTGGTGGGGTTTGGGGTGATCGCGGCGGGGCTGCTCTTTAAGATCGGGCGCGAGGAGGCCGTGCTGATCGGGGAATTCGGGGAGGAGTATCGGAAATTCAAGGCGGAAGTTCCGGCGCTGGTGCCACTGGTGTACTAAGAGGGACGTTCTTTCTCATCCGGTGCCTTTGTAGGAGACGAGGGGAACCAGCCGGCGGGTGGTTCGGGTGAGGTCGCGCTGGGCCCTCAGCACGGCGGTAATGTCCTTGTAGGCGGAGGGGGCTTCGTCGCGCAGGGCGGGGAGGAGGCGCTCGTTGTAGCAGAGGCCAGAGAGTTCGTGGCGGAGCCGGTGGGGGGAAATGGTGCGGCGGGCCTGGTCCCGGGAGAGGCGGCGGCCGGCGCCGTGGGAGGAGGAATTGAGGGAGAGGGGATTGCCGCGGCCGAGGGTGTGAAAGGACGGGGAGTTCATCGAGCCGGGGATGATGCCCGGCTGGTCGGCGGCGGCGGGGATGGCTCCCTTGCGGTGGACGTAGAGCGCGCGGCCGGAGTGGATTTCGAGGCGGACGTGGTTGTGGTGACAGGAGAAGTAGGTGTGGGGGATGGCGCCGACGTGGAAAAGGTCATCGATCAGGGCGCCGACGCAATCGACGATGGTGCGGCGGGAGGCATCGGCGTAGCCGAGCGCGAAGCTGAGGTCGGAGAGGTAGGCTTGGCCGGCGGGGGTGGCGACGTCGAGCGCGGCGAGGGGTTTCGATGTTTGGGCCTGAGTCAGGTGATGGTCGCGGATGGCTTGGCCGAGGGCGCGAGAGCCGGTGTGGAGCATGAGCCACAGTTGGCCGCCGTCGCTGGGGCCCTGGGATTCCTGGAATTCGAGGAAGTGATTGCCGCGGCCCAGGGTGGCGAATTGGACGGCGGCGTCGCGGCGGCGGATGGACTCGAGAGCGGGGTGGGAGAGAGGGGGGAATGCGGAGTGCAGAATATCAAATGCAGAATGGGGTGAGGGGCGGCGGTGGACGGGAACCGCCTTCGGGAGCTTGTCGAGAAGGCGGCGGGCATTTTGCGCGTCGTGGAGGAGGTCGCCTTGCGCGTCGAAGGCGATGGCGGCCATGCCGCAGCCGATGTCGCCGCCGACGGCGGCAGGGTAGAGGAGGCGCGAGGTGGCCAACGCGGTACCGACGCACACGTCGTGGCCGAAGGAGCAAGAGAGGTGAACGTCGGGCATCACGGCGACGTGCCGGACATCCGGGAGGCGGCGCAGCCGGGCGAGGGCGGCGGCGACCTCTTTCGGCAGCGGGCCGGCAAGCCAGGTGTGAATGAGTGGGAGGTCCGGATCGCTTCTGGTGCGGCGGGTCATGCGTGGCCCTCCGTCGGGAGTGGGGCGGCGGGGTTGATGAGCTGGAAGCTGAGCTCGGGGGCGCGTTTTCGGGTAATCGAGCGGGCGACCTCCTGCCGCAGCAGGCCTTGGGCGCGGGTAAGGGCGAAGTGGACCTCGGCCGGTGAATAAGCGGCGGCGGGCGCGACCAGGACCAGAAGGTGAGCGTCGTCGGGCGCGGGGACGACCGCGTGGACGGCGAGGCCGGCCAGCAGAGGGTCGGCACACGACGGCAACGTCAGGGCGAGGGCGCGCCCGACCTGGCGGCAGAGTTGTAAGGTTTTATGCGTTCGCCGGGCTTGGGCGCCGGCGGGGGAAGCGGAATCATGGGACCGGCGGCGAGCGGGGCGGCCGGTTCGGGAACGGGCGTTTCTGTGTTGTCTCACGGCAATGGACTCCCACGTGCGGCGCGGGGGCGCGCGGCGGGTGGAGCCCGGCGCGCGTGTCGCGTCGCGGAATGCGTTGATCGATTAAGACTGTGGCCCGGCCGGCGCGCGGAGCCGGTGGAACGGGTGTTCGCGTGATCGGCTAATCGGCGCGCGGGGTGAGCTTGGGGCTAAGCTCGCGGGTGGGAGTTGAGTGCAATGGGTCGCATGGCGGCCTCACTTTCGCCGTTCGACGGGCGGTGGGCCCGTGCGGCGAGGGGAAAATACTACGGATTTGCCCGCAGTCAAGCAGATTCCGATTTCGTCCCGCCGACCGGGTGTGTCATTGCGCGACCTGCCGGCGGCGGGCTTCGAGGTCTTTCATGGCCTTGGCGTGCCGGTCGTTTTCCTGCTCGATGCGGAGGGAGGCGTTTTTCAGTTGGTCGTTGGAGTTGCTGTGCACGGCGCCGCCCTGGAGGTTCTTCAGGTCCTTTATGCGCTTGTCGTGGAGGCGGTTCTCGGCGTCGATCTGCTGGTCGATCTCGGCGAGCTGGCGATTGCGGTCGGTCGATGTTGCGGCGGCGTCGGCGGGCGGGGAGGAGGGCGGGATGGTGCCGGCGGCGGGGACGGCCGGCGGGAGCGCGGGGGCGGGCGCCGGGGCCGGCGCGGGGGCGAGCTGGGCGTTCAAAGAAGCGATCTGCGGGTCGTACTTCTGGTGAATGGCGGCGATGCGCTGCTGGTGTTGCTGCACGATCGGCGCCCGCTCCTTCTCGTAGCGGGCGGCGAATTGCTCGTTGCGGGTCTGCTTCCACAGGGCGTTGAGCTCGTCGCCGACGTGCTGGTCTTCGGCGGCGATCTCGCGGTCCATCTGCTGGCGGATTTGTTGGAGCTGTTGCTGTTGCTGGACCTGCGGCTGCGGGGGGGCGGCGGTGACCGTCAATGTTACGAGGGAGAGCAGTGCGGTAAGGACGATTATTCTTTGCATCATCGTGAACTCCTGAAAGAGCATCCGCTCATCTTGCCGCGGAGGCGACGTTTGGCTCAACGGGGAAAACACGTCGCCGGCCGCGGGCGTGTCGGATTGAGGCGCGGCTTATATACTCCGGTCCGGCGAGGTGGGGCGAACCAAAGAGGAAGCGGCGCTATGCGTTACCTGCTCGGAATCGACATCGGCACCAGTGGCACGAAAACGCTCGTGTGCGACGAGAAGGGGAAGGTGCTGGGGACGGCGGTGGCGGAGCACCCGATCTCGGCGCCCAAGCCCGGGTGGTCGGAGCAGCGGCCGGAGGACTGGTGGAACGCGGTTTGCGCTGCGACGAAGGCGGTGCTGAAGAAGGCGAAGGTAAAGGCGGCGGAGGTGGGCGGAATTGGACTCTCGGGACAGATGCACGGGAGCGTGTTTTTGGGCGACGGGGTGAAGGCGCTGCGGCCGGCGCTCCTGTGGAATGATCAGCGGACGGCGGAGCAGTGCGCGGAGATTCAGAGCAAGGCCGGCGGACGCGAGGCGCTGATCGATCTTGTGGCCAACCCGGCGCTGACGGGGTTTACAGCGCCGAAGATCCTGTGGGTACGGCAGCACGAGCCGCGAGTGTACGAGAAGACCCGGCACATCCTGCTGCCGAAGGATTACATCCGGTTCCGGATGACGGGGGAGTATGCGACGGAGGTCTCGGACGCTTCGGGGACGCTGCTGCTGGACGTGGTCAATCGGCAGTGGTCGGAGAAGCTGCTGGGATTGCTGGGGATCGATCGGATGCTGATGCCGCGTCTGTACGAATCGCCGGAGGTGACGGGACGGCTGAACCGCGAGGCGGCGAAGGAGATGGGTCTGGTCGAAGGCATCCAAGTGGTCGGCGGAGCCGGCGATCAGGCGGCGGGGGCGGTGGGGAACGGGATCGTGCGGTCGGGGATCGTCAGCGCGACGCTAGGGACGTCCGGCGTGGTGTTCGCGCACAGTGATTCGCCGACCCGCGACCCCAAGGGGCGGGTGCACACGATGTGTCACGCGGTGCCGGGGAAGTGGTGCGTGTTCGGGTGCATGCTGTCGGCCGGCGGGTCGTTCCAGTGGTTTCGGAATCGATTGGGGACGGCGGAGGTGGCCGAGGCCAAGCGCAAGAAAGTCGATCCGTACGAGCTTCTGGTGGAGAAGGCGAAGGAGGCGCCGGCGGGGAGCGAGGGGTTGTTCTTCCTGCCGTATTTGACGGGGGAGCGGTGCCCGTACCCGGACCCTTGCGCGCGGGGCGGGTGGATCGGGCTGACGGCCCGCAGCGATCGGCCGGCGATGATCCGGTCACTCATGGAAGGCGTCACCTTTGGCATGCGGGACGCGCTGGAGATCATGAAGGAGATGGGCATCCCGATCACCGAAGTCCGCGCCAGCGGCGGCGGGGCGCGGAGCGACTTCTGGCGGCAGATGCAGGCGGACATCTACCAGTTGCCGGTGGTGGTGACGAACGCGAGCGAAGGGCCGGCCTATGGTGTGGCGCTGCTGGCGGGCGTGGGGACCGGCGTGTGGGCGAGCGTCGAGGAGGCGTGCGCGGCCTGCATCAAGCGGGTGAAGAGGGTGACGCCGAAGAAAAAGGCCGCGGGGGAGTACGAGCGGTATTACGGGGTCTATCGGAAGCTCTATGGCGACTTGCGGGAGCGGTTCGGGGAGATGGCGGCGCTGGCGGGGTGAAGGGAGGCCGCGAGCACCGTTAGTAGTGGTATCTCGCCTGGAGGAAGTGCAATGCGGTTCGCCGCGACGAGATAGACGATCCGGTGCTCCTGGGTGAGCCGGCGAGACCACGCACCGGCCGCGAGATATTTCAATGGCTCGGGCTTGCCGATGCCGGTCAAGGGGTCACGCAGGATGGCTTCGATCAAGTCAAAGGCGCGCATCGCGGTTTTGCGATCGATTTCGACCCAGTAGCGCAAGTCCTGTCGGAACTCGGGATGAAAGACCGCGGCTCGAGCAGGTGGCGCGTGACGTTCACTTTGCTTTGCCAAGGCCGACCTCGCGGCGAAGTTGATCGGGCGTCTGTGGCCTGCCCTTTCGAGACTTGGCGCGGTGCAGTGCGGTCAAAAGACGATCCCGATTGCGCGGCGAGCGGAGCAGGTGCGCGGTTTCGATGAGGCTCGTGAGTTCGTCGGCGGATACGAGAACGACGTCATGTCCGCCGGGGCGGCGGATGACGATCGGGATCCGGTCCGCGGCGACCTGGTCGCAAAGCTTATCCAAGTTTGCGCGGGCGGCGGCGTAGGTCGTTTCGAGTGACATGGTGTGCGGCTTTACTTTACGCCCGAGGTGATTTCCCAGTCAACGAGGTGCAATCGAGCATTAGGCAGCCAAAGTGTGAGGACCACTGTGGGGTTATCGGACGGGAGATGCGAGAGGCGTTTCCCCCAAATTGACCCTTCCACGCCCCCCGATATGATAAACTGGCGGCGTCGGCCCGCCGTTCGGCGTCGCCAGGCCGTGCTTTGATCATGTCGCGCACGTCACCTACGTCCCGACCGCGCCCGCACGGCCCTGAGGAGGGGTCTGCCCGCTCCCAGTCCGGCGGGTCGGCGATGCAGAACACGCTCGGGGGGCACCCCAACGCGGTGGCGTCCATGGCCACGTCCGGCTCTGTTTCCGGATCGGGGCAGACGCGGCAGACCGGGGGAAGGGAAACGTTTTCGACGGAAGAGCTGGCCGTCGTCCTCTCGCATTTCGACATCGGCATCATCAACTCGGTCGTCGAATACCCGCGCGGGTCTCGCAAGGCGCCCAAGCTGCTGATCGTCAGCGAGCAGGGCAAGTTCCTCCTGAAACGGCGGGCGCGGGGCAAGGACGACCCGTTCAAGGTCGCGTTCTCGCACGCGCTGCAACTGTACCTGGCGTCGAAGCAGTTCCCGCTGCCGCATTTGATCGGCACCAAGCGCGAGAACAACTCGATGCTCCAGTGGCGCAACGGCGTGTACGAGCTGTTTGAGTACATCCCCGGCCAAGGCTACCCTCAAACGCTGGAGGCGACGTACGAGAGCGGGCGGGTCCTGGGGCTGTACCACAAGCTGTTGCAGGATTTTAAGACCGAGTACCAGCCGCCGACGGGCAGCTACCACATGGCGCCGTCGGTGGAGCAGGGCCTGCGGATCATCCCGTCGCAGCTTCCGTCGAGCGACCTGGACCTGCGGGCGCTGCTGTCGTTCCTGTTGGAGAGCTACCGGCACGCGGCCGAGGCGGTGGAGCAGGAGGGGATCGACGGTTGGCCGCGACAGATCGTGCACGCCGACTGGCACCCGGGGAACATGCTGTTCCGCGAGAATCACGTGGTGGCGGTGATCGATTACGACGCGGCGCGGCTGCTGCCGCGGGTGGTGGACGTGGCCAACGGGGCGCTTCAGTTTTCGATCCTGGGCGGGGACGAGGACGTGAAGAAGTGGCCGGAGTACCTGGACGAGAGTCGGTTCAAGCGGTTCCTGCGGGGCTACGATCAGGTGGTCCTGCTGTCGCAGGCGGAAATTCAGGCGATGCCGTGGCTGATGATCGAGGCGTTGATCGCCGAAGCGGTATTCCCAATCGCCGCGACAGGGAACTTCGGGCGGATGGACGGGTTGGCGTTTCTGCAAATGGTGCAGCGGAAAGTGGTGTGGATGCAGCGGCACGCGGATAAGATGGTGGAGCTGGCGGAGGGGTAAGTTAAAGCTAAACCCACGGACCCCGGCGAGCGCCAGAGGGATTGTGAGATGCGTGGTACGGGGTGGGCGTCACGGAAGATAGGTGCGTCGTGATGATGCGTAAGTTCGTGTGTCGGCGGGCGGTGTGGGTGTGGCTGGCCGCTGCGCAGGCATTCGTGCCGACGGTGGCGGCGCCGGGGGGGGAGCCGGGTGGGGGCGCGGAACGGCGACTGGGGCCGGCGCGGCCGGCGGACACCTTGGCACGCCCTGCTCCGGCGCAGTTGCGTAAATGGGTGGCGGAGCTGGCGGATGCCGACCCGGACGTGCGGGAGCGGGCGTCGATCGACCTGATGGGCATCGATCGCGGCGACCTGCCGGACCTGCGGCGGGCGGTGGAGGAGAGCCGGCCGCTGCACCCGAACCAGTCGGCGGCGCTGCACGACGTCGTGATCCAGGTGTACCTGTCCGGCGAGGCGTACGCCGGCGACGGGGACCTGGGCTTTCTGGGACTCCGTTGGTCGGGGGAATCGGAGTCTTCGCCGGTGATGCCCGGCATTGTCGTGACCGAACGGTTCCCGGGTTTTTGCGCGTACCGGATGTTGCAGGAAGGCGACGTGATCCTCGCGCTGCGCGAACGGCCGAAGCTCGTGCTGCAGGAGCGGAACGATTTGATCCACGCGTTGCTGCCGGTGAAGGCGGGGACGACGCTTCATTTCAAGGTCCTTCGCCGGGGCGCGGTGCGCGAGGTGGCGATTACGCTGGACGTTCGGCCGGCCGGGCCGGCGCTGGCCAGCGTCACGGAAATCATGAACAAGCGCGTGAGGAACGCGGAAGATTACTGGGCGAATGCGTTTTTGCCGCTGATCCAGGGGCGCGTTTCGTAAGCGGCGGGCGGGGTGGTCTTTCAATTCGTGTTTCTTCGCCTAGAATCCGTAGTTCTCTATGGATTCTCCGGTTACATCCACTGCCGAATTGGCGGGCGACGGGGGGGCTGATGCGCCCGCGGCGCCGGTATTCCTGGACGTGCAGGCGCTGTTGGAACGCAGCCAGCCGCGGCAGTACCCGAGATTGTTCTGGTACGTGCTGGGGGTGATGCTGCTGGCGGTGATGCTCAGCACGTACCTCGGGCAGCAGGGGCGGGGGATGCAGATCTTCGTCGAGCTGATGTCCGGGCTGGTCATGATCGGGCTGATGGTGGGGATGGCGGCGGTGACGTACGTGATGGCCGGCCGCCAGCGGGCGGAAGTCAAGCAACTGGAGGCGGTGGAGGAGCTGGTGCAACTGCGGCGCTGGCCGCAGGCGGCGGTGGCGCTGGAGGGGCTGCTGTCGGCGCCGACGCGCACGCCGCACGCGCGGGTGCAGGCGCTGATCTATCTGACGTCGGTGCTGGCGCGCTACCACCGGTTCGAGGAAGCAATCGCGGTGCAGAATTACCTGCTGGAGAACGTGCGCATGGATGCCGGGACGGAATACGCCATCCGTCTCGGGCGGGCGATGGCGATGCTTCGCGAGGACCACCTCGTCGATGCGGACCGGGCGTTCGGTGTGCTTCGGCGGATGGCGGCGGCGGGGGGTGACGCGGAGGCGAGTGCCGCGGACGGGTCCGGCGGCAGGGGGCCGGGGCGCGAGTCGGCCGGGCTGGCGCTTCTGGAAATCTATCGCGACGTGAAGACCGGGCATCCCGCGGAGGCGGTCGAGATCTTTGAACAACGTCTGGCGGCGCTGCGGGACCAGCTCGGGCACCGCGTGGCCGACGCGTACGCACTGGCGGCCAAGGCGTACGACCTGCTGGGGCGCGACGGCGAGGCACGGGCGGCGTACGAGAAGGCGACGCTGCTGTCGCCGGCGGACGAGCTGCGGCGGCGTTACCCCGAAATCCAATCGCTGGCCACCAAGTACCGGGCCGCCGAAGCTCCGGCGGCGTGAGGGATTCTTCGGGTTTTTTCATCAGGTTTTCTGCATGCTCTCGGTCGAAAGCGCCATCCACCTGCTCCGCCGCGAGCTGACCGTCGCGTCGCTGGTCAAGGGCGCGTTGATCGGCGGGGTCGTGCTGTGCGTGCTGGTCGGGCCGCTGGTCGGGTGGCGGAACAACGCGGGGGTGGTGCTGCTGGGGATCGGGGTGGCCTGGCTGGTGCTCAGTTACCGCAGCATGAAGGGATCGCGGTGGGCGGCGACTTCGCCGGGGCTCATCGCGGCGGGGCAGTTCGAGGAGGCCGAGCACCACATCGAACAGGCGCTGCGCAGCTTTTCGCTGTTCCGCACCGTGAAGCTGCTGAGCGTCCACCACCTGGCGGTGCTGCGGCACGCGCAGCGGCGGTGGCAGGACTCGGCCGTACTCTGCCGGGCGCTGCTGGGGCAGCGGCTGGGGGCGCTACAGGGCCTTTCGCGGCAGAGCCGGCTGATCCTGGCAGACGCGCTGCTGGAAATGGGCGACGTGCGCGGCGCCTACGAGGCGATCGCCGGGCTGTACGAACAGCGGCTGTCGCTCGGCGAGGCGATGAACCTCCTGGTGGTGCAGCTCGACTACGAGGCGCGGGTCGGGGCGTGGGGGCGCATGATGGAGAACGTGGCCGCTAAGGCGCAGTTGTGCGAGTTGATGCCGGCCGCAAACGCCGCACGGGCGCAGGCGCTGCTCGCGCTCGCCGCCAAGCGCACCGGGCGGGACGACTGGGCCCAATGGCTGCGGCGGCGGCTGGAACTGCTGGCGGACGTGCAACGGCTGGCGTCGGAGCGGCCGATGTTATGGGAGATCTGGGAAACGCCCATTCGCCAGCAACCAGCAACTAACAACTAGCAACTGCTTAGACACGGAGGTCGCATGTGGTCGAAAGTGTTCACGGTGTTCGGGGGGGCGGTTGGGGTTGCGATGGTCGTGGCGTCGCTGTGGTGCTGGCAGAACGCCGCTCACCTGGTGCGGGCGTGGGACCCGGACAAGCCCGACGTGGCGGCCTGGGCGGTGCGCAGCGCGGCGGTGGCGGTGGCGGCGCTGGCGCAGGTGGTGCTGCTGACGTTTGTGGCGGCGGCGGTGTTCGAGCCGGACGCGCCGCGACGCGGCGGGGGCCGGCTGCCGGACGTGCTCCGCTGGTCGGCGGCGACGGTGGCGGTGCTGGCGATCGCGAGCGCGACGGCGCTGGCGCTGGCCGGGCGGTAGTGGCTTGGTCTAGCTCGATCGAGGAACTTTTCGGATGCTCAAACGCAACGTCTGGGTCGTCTTGGTGGCGGGGTGCGCGTTGGCGGGCGGTGCGGCGTTCGCCCAGCCGGCGGGGCGGCGCGGCGGCGAAGACGCCGCCACTGCTGGCGAGAGGATGCTGGCCGAGGACTTGAGCGTCATGGCCCAGAACCTGCTGCGCAACGCCGCGGTCACCCCTTCGCGCCTGCGCCAGACCGGGGCGCTGCTGGAGGGCGCGGCGCGTCTCAACCCGGCGGAGGCGCGCTACCCGCGGCTGCTGGTGGAGGCCATGCTCCAGGTGGGGGACACCGCCGCGGCGGCGGACGCCCTGCGGATGGTCCTGAAGGTCGAGCCGACCAACCGCACCGCGCAGATCCAGTTCATCGACGTGATCGCCTCCCGGCGGGAGACGGTCGAGTCGCGGCTGGCGTACCTGAACGACCTCCTGGCCCGCGAGGGGATCGCGCCGGAGGTGCGGTCGCACGTGGCGGTGCTGGTCGCGCGGCAACTGATCGAGCGGTCGCTGCGGGACGAGGCGGAGACGATGCTCGTGGAGGCGTTGAAGCAGAACCCGTTGAACCCCGAGGCGCTGCGCCTGCACTACGACCTGTTCGGCCAGCGGGGCTCTCCGCCGGACCGGGTGCGGGACCTGCTGGCGATGCTGCGGGCCAACCCGGCGCAGCCGCCGGCGCTGGCGAGCGTGGCGCGGGAGGTGGCCGAGGCGGGGCTGGTGAACGACTCGACGTCCTGGTACGCGCAGGCGGTGAACGTGACGGGGCTGTCCGGCCAGCCGGCCGACTGGGGCGTGCTGGTGGATTACGCCTCGAACCTCATCGTGGCCGACCAGGCGCAGTTCGCCGCCGACATGCTCCAGCGGATGCTCAAGGCCGACACGTCCAACGTGGACGCGTGGCTGCTGACGCTGGCGATCCTCAAGGACTCCAACAACAAGGACGCGTACGACAACGTGCGGAAGCAGGCGCTGGTCGTTCTGACCAACCGCCTGGCCGAGGCGCGGCAGGCGATCGGGGTCGCCGGCGCCACCACGCGTCCGGTGGCGGCCGCGGACGTGCCGGTGCCGGACGTCTCCGGCGACGTCAAGCTCCTGACCGGAGACGCGGGCGCGCGGGTGGACGAGAGGGCGCGGGCAGCGTACGTGTCGGCGGCGTCGGACCTGGCGTGGTTCGAGCTCTATTTCAACAACCAGCTGGAGGAGGGAAAGAAACTGACCGACGTGCTCCGCCAGATCACCCCCGAGGGGAACGTGACGGTGGCGCGGCTGGACGGCTGGGCGTACGTGCTGGCGGGGCGGCAGGAGGAGGCGCGGGTGAAGCTGTCGGCGGTGGCCGATCGCGACCCGCTGTCGGCGCTGGGGCTCGTGAAGCTCGGCGGGCCGGACGCTCAGGACCGGGCAAACAAGCTGGTCAGCCGCTACCCGTCGGGCCTGCTGGGGGCGATCCTGTGGGCGGGGACGCGCGACGTGCAGGCCAAGATCCTGCCGTCCGCCGACGCCGCCGAGATCCGCAAGGAGCTGGACGCGTTCCCCAAGGAATGGCTGGACGTCGTGGACCACCCGCAGAAGTTCTACACGCTGGGCGCCCAGCCGCTGGACGGGAAGCTCTGGTACACCTACGCCGAGCCGATCCTGACGCGCATCACAATCCGCAACGAGGGCATCTTCGACCTGACGATGGGCGCGGACGGCGTTCTGAAGCCGGACGTGTGGATCGACGCGCAGCTCAAGGGGCTGTACCAGCAGGCACTGCCGGGCGTGGCCTTCGACCGCATCGGCGGCGAGGTGGTGCTCAAGCGGGGCGCGACGGTGAGCCAGGTGGTGCGCCTGGACCAGGGGGCGCTGGCGCAGATCTTCTCGAGCCGGCCCGACCTTTCGATCCCGGTGGCGGCGCAGGCGGTGACCAACCCGGTCTTCACGCAACAGGCCGTTCAGCCGGGGCCGGGCGGGTTCCGAGCCTCGTTCGACAAGATGTACCAGCGGGACTCGTTCAGGCTGAACGACCAGTCCCGCAAGGACCTGCTGGACACGATGGCCGGCACCGACGACGCCAAGAAGATCCGTTACCTGGAGATGGCTCACGTGTACATCCAGGTGATCCAGGCGCAGAACGACCCGCAGACCCGGCAGTGGGTGCCGGAGCTGGGCGACCTGATCAACCGCGCACGCGGGGACCGCTCGCCGGCCGTGTCGGCGTGGGCGACGTTCCTGACCGGCACGCTGCTCGTCGAGCAGGACCGGCCGGTGCTGGTCAAACAGATGACGCAGGACAAGGACTGGACGAAGCGCCTGCTGGGGCTGGTCCTGGCGCAGATGCTCACGCCGGGGCAGCAGAAGGAGCTGGCGGCGCCGCTGGCGGAGAAGGACGAGGAGCCGGCGGTGAAGAAATACGCGGCGGCGGTGGTGGCGGCGGTGAACGCCGGCGAGGGGGCGGCGCCCAGCGCGATTCAGGCGGGGACCCGGCCGGCGAGCATGCCAACGACCGTGCCCGTGGCGCCCGCGGCGACGATGCCAGCGGTTCCGGCGGCGCCTGTGGGAAAATGAGTCCGCGTCCGCGGGCTGCCGCCCGCGGCTATGACGTCGCCAGGGCGGGGGCGGAAACGAGGGTCTGGATCTCCTGGTGCTTTCGCGGGCGGAGCAGCGCCGACAGGACGTAATACACGATCGCGATTCCCAAGAGGTAGTTGAAGCCGAGGACGAGTGAGAAGTATTCGCTCAGCCCGCCGAGGATGATGCCGGCGACGTTGGACCCGAAATCCACGTCGGGCTGGGCGGAGTCCCGGAAGACCGTCGCGAAGATTACCCCGGCGAAGAAGATCGGCAGGAACACCACGGTGCAGGATAGCGCGGTCCTCACCGGCAGCGAGAACGACAGGAACCTGGTCATCGGCACCAGCGCGTTCACCGCCAGCGCCGCCACCAGCAGAACGTAGTACGGCAGCAATTTCCGCGGCTTCACCGCAAGCACGAACAGGTTTGCCACCAGGATCATCAGCAGGATCGCGAAAAACACCACCGAGTTCACGATCCACGTGGCGCCGAAGAGCAAGGCCATGTGCACGACGCCCTTGGTCTCCAGCAGCATGAAGCCCGCGCCCAGGAAGAACATCTGCGCGTTCGGCCGCCGGCCGGGGCGGAACGCGACGGTCCCCGGCGCGAAGGTGATCAGGATCACCAGCGAGATCGCGGCAATCGTGAGCATGCCGTACACGCTGGGGTTGGTCGGGATGGTGTGGGACTTGAGGTAAAGGAACGGCCAGTTGTCCGTGGGCAGGATCGCGGCGGCGGTCTTGCCGGAAGCATTGCTGCCGGCAAAGTCGATGCTCGTGGGGGCGATCTTTCGCCAGTCCTTCTCGTCGGTGCCGTTCACCGGCGGCGGCTCGGGGTCGTAGGCGTTGACGGCGTCGTTGTACCTGGGCGCCTCGTGCACCCAGAACGACTTTTTCGCGTCGAACTTGCCGCGGACCGAGTTCACCACCGCGTTGTCCTTCCCGCCGATCATGAAGTACGTGATGTGGTTGAACTGCTCCTGGTCGAGGTCGATCTTCTCCTGATACGGCATGGAGATGACGACCGGCTCGGCGTCCTGCCCGAACGCCTTCTTGGCCATCTGGTACAGCCGCCCCACCACCCACCCCTGGCGGAAGTAGTTGTACATGATGAACGTCCCGCCGGGCTTCAGCCGCTCGTGGATGTCGTGGAACGACTGCTCGGTGAACAGGAAACTCTCCAGGCGGATGCTCGAGTACCCCGAGTGCAGCACGAGCGAGTCCACCAGGGCGTACACGATCAGGTCGTACTTCTTGTTGCGGTCGATCTTGCCGGTGAGGTACTTGAGCGAGCCGCCTTTGAGGAACGAGCGCCCGTCGTCGTAGTGCACCGACACGCGCGTGTCGTTGTAAGGCTTGTTGGGGTGGTCCTTCCAGCCGATGGTGTTGATCACCGGGTCGATCTCGACGGCGTCGATGTGCGTGTGCTCGTCCCCGTAGGCGAGGGCGGCCGACACGTCGTTCCCCGAGCCGGCGCCGATGATCAGGATGTCGTGAAACGGCGGGTTCCCCGCATCCCGGTTGAGCAAATGCGGCAGCGCGTACGCGGGCCCCGCCTCCTTGATGTCGAGCATCCGCTGATGCGCGATATTGTTCGTGTCAATGTCCCCGGTGCGTGGAGCGTACTTAACTTTGTAATACGGCGACCAGCGCAGCGTCACGTCCTCGTTGTGGTCCCATCCCCCCTTCTCGAACACGCCGTACGCCGTCGCGGCGACGACGAACAGGATCGCAAGCTGGCAGAAGATCTGCGTCCGCGTCCACGCCGGCAGGAAATACAGGCACAGCAGCACGGCAATGGCGAACCACACATGCGGGTTGGTGTGCAGGAACGAGAGCCCGCCAAAAATCGCGATACCGGTGAGGGATCCGAACACGTCCACGGTGTACGCCATCACGCGGTTCGGAATCGCGTCGAAACACCGCCCCATGGTCTGCCCGAGCCCGATGAACATCAGCGAAATCAGCGTGAAGAACACGCCCGCGAAGACCGGCATCGGCACGTGGACCTTGGCGTCGCGGTACTCGGTGCCGAAGAAGATGAGCTGCGGCGACTTCTGGTGGCCGACGTCAATCGACACTTTGTCGGCGAAGAGCCGCGACTCGTACGCCCAGAACGTGCCGGCGGCCAGGACGACGGTGACCAGCGTGAGCGGCAGGACCCAGGTGATGAAGTTGGCTCGCCGCGAGGCGGTCAACAGGCCGACGGACATGCCCAGGAAGCAGGCGAGCAGGACGATGTTGGTAAAGAACGTCAGAAAGACGACCATCGACCCGAACCAGCGGATGCAGGCGAGCTCGAAGAAGAGGATGAAGAAGGAGATGAGAAAGAGGGAGAGGCGCGGGCGGGGGAGG
>Ga0308176_10000282_pt1 | contig 33793 bp, 29 predicted proteins | sample PhyCR2_3_FD_203890 | JGI IMG/M metagenome (GOLD analysis project Ga0308176, IMG submission 203890) | Soil microbial communities from UC Gill Tract Community Farm, Albany, California, United States - DLSLS.C.R2 | ecosystem: Environmental > Terrestrial > Soil > Agricultural land | place: USA... | reverse complement strand
CCGCACGGGATTGGTCAGGACACCACTATTGGTCTTGGAAACCTGGAAAAGCGTGTCCGTCGGGACCGGCGCCGCCGGCGCGTTGGCCCGCGGCGGGAGGACGGTCCATAGCGTGCCGCTGTCGTCGAAGGTCAAAGATTGAGGGTCGGTGAAGTTCACCGCGCCGACCACGCCGAAAGAACCGGTGATCGAATTCACAACGCCGGTGGTCACGTCTATCGAGTAGAGGCGGGGAATTGGGGTGCCGGGCACGACGGTCGGCTGGCCGTTGGTGATCGTGATCGTCGGCGTATTGTCCACGGCGACGAAGTAGAGGAGCCCGGTCGTGGGGTCGAAGTCGGCGCCGCTGACGGAGGTGATGGTGCTCTGACCGGCGGTGGTCGCCGGCGGCGGGCTGGGATCGATCGGGAGCTGGCTGGTGATGTCGAAGACCACCGTGGCGTTGCCGTTGCCGATGATCCCGGCGAGCTGGGAAATGAGGTTGTTGGGGACGCCGACCTTCGTGTTGAAACGGAGGAGCACGACGCGAGTTCCGCCGGCCGCAGCGGCGGCGGGGATGATGCCGACCGCGTACACGTCGCCCAGTGCGTTGGCCGCCAGGTTGAACGTGGTGGCGGCGGTGAGGGTGGGCCCAATCAGCTCAATCCCATCGGCCCCCCCGATGCCGCCGCCGAAGTCAGCGCCGCCGCGGCCGATGGCGCTGGAATTGAAGTGGCCGGGGATGTCGTTCAGGCTGATGTTGTTGTTCCCGTCAACGGTGGTGCCGGTGATTTCGAGAATCGTGTTCCCGCCGACCGCGACGCGGATGAGCTGCCCGGTGGTACCGCCGGCGGTGCCGGGGGAAAAGGTCGAGTCAGTGCTCTGCTGGAACTCGAACACGTCACCGACGGCGCCCAGGCCGGTATTGGGGTCGATGCCGCCGCCGACGAGCGTCGTGAGAAGGACGCGCTTCTCGAGCGGCTCGGCGTAGCCGAGACGCTGGAGGGACTGGCTCGACGAGTTATCGCTCCGGCCGGGGGTCTGGGGTCGGCGGGCGCGGGGTTGACGCGGCTTCCACGTAGAGCGACGAGCGGGCATGCGTACTCCTCAGCCTCATGAACTTCCGATCCGCCAAGGCCGGCGTTGACCGCCAGACCCTCCGGGACCTCCGGCCGGCCATTGATTCGGCTCTCGCCGACCAGTACCGGGGGATGCCGAGGGTTTGCTCAATGCCAAGGTTGGCTCACGGCATGGGCAGAAAAAAAGGTGGGAGATCCTGGGTGCTATTACTTCCGGCGTTGCGGCCACCGTAGCGACCATCACGTATGATAAAAATGCCGGGCAACCTGTCAACGACGAACCGATCCGCCGACAGCGCCGCCGTGTTGTATCCCGCGGCGCGGCCGATAACGATGACACGCCGCCGCCGCGATAGTTGCGGGCAGGTTACCGGGCCGCCGTGAGCGACGATCGCTTTTCGGCGATCTGCTTCAGCAGCGCCTTCTGGGGGTCGGAGAACTTGGCGGTCCCCTCCTCCATCAGCTTCGCTTCCATCTTCGCCTGGTCCACCTTCGCATCGATTTCATCGAGCACTTGCTTCGGCGGGAGCTGGTCCACCGTCCGGGTGTAGGCCTTGTTCAGCCGCTCGACCGCTTCGTTCGTCGCCGGCGGGTTGGTCTGGATGTCGCTGCCGGCCAGGTGCTCGACGTAGTAGTCCTCCGCCTGCCACGGCAGCTTCTTGCCCGTGGACGCGAAGATGATCTCCTGTTGAAGGCGCAGGCCCTTGTCGCCCCAGAACTCCTGGTTCATCTGCCACATCCGCTTGGCATTCACCAGGCCGACCTTGCCTTGCGCTTCCTTACTCAATTCCTTGACGTATTTCTCGGTGTACACGTCCACGCGCGAGATGAAGATGCTGTAAACGCTCTTGAAGTTCGCCAGCCCGTCCTTGCGGCGCTGCGCCCCGCGCCAGACCGCGTCGCGGGCGGTCGTGTACTGTCGCTCCGAGAAGCAGAGGGTGACGTTGATCGTCACCCCCGCCGCCGCCAGCTCCTCCAGCGCGTCCAGGCCGGCATCCGTGGCCGGCACCTTGATCATCCGGTTCTGATGGCCCTTGGCCCACTGTTTGCCCAGCTCCACGTAACGGGCGGCGCGCTGCTGGCGCGACATCGTGTTGTTGACGTCCTCGAGCAGCGGGTCCAGCTCGAAGCTGACGTACCCGTCGTTCCCGCCGGTCTTCTGCCACACGGGGTAAAAGACCTCCTGCGCGTCGTGGACCAGGTGGTCGGTCATGTACCAGGCGATCTCGTCGTCCTTCAGCCCTTCGTCCAGGAATTCGGTCAGCGGCTCGTCAAATCGGCCGGTCTTGATCAGGCCTGCGATGATGATCGGGTTGGAGGTGGCGCCGGTGATGCCGCGGGCGTGGTTCTTCTCGACCTCGTCGGGGTCGATCGAATCGAGCCACAGCTTGGTGCCGGTCGCCAGGAGGGATTGGAGGGACATTGAACGATTCCTTTCGAGAAACTAATCGAGAACGGAGGGTGGAGGGTAGAGGAAAGAAGGGGAGCTAGCGAGCCGCATCGTCCAAAAGGCGGACCGCGCCGTCGAGCAGTTGCTCGACCGCCGACGGCTGGTCATAACGGATGGCCAGGTCCCACGCCATCCGCCACTCGGTGGACACGGGCTTAAAGCCCATCTCATGCAGCCGCTGCGACATGTCCGGCATGTGCGCCGCCCCGTAAAAAATTGCGATTCGCTGCTTCTTGCCGCCTTCCAGCGTCTTGTGCAGCGCCGCGATCGCCGCCTTGTTGCGCTCGGTGAGGATCACCGACCCGCCCGGCCCATCCAGGCCCATGGCCTTGGCGTCCATGTCCTCCATGTGCCTGGCGAGCATCAGCTTGAGCTGCCGCTCGGCGTCGGGGCGGGTGAAGGTGTGGATCAGGTCGTGCAGCATCTGCTCGGGGTCGTCTCCGGCCAGCGGGCCCTGGTTCTGGTCGGGCTGGGACATGGCGGCCATGATCTGCTTGAGCATCAGCATCTCGAAGCTCTCGCCGCGCTCCTCTTGCATCTTCTGGAACGTCTCGGCGTCGAGGTCGGCATGGACGAAGTTGCGCTGGCGGTAGTCGATCTCGTCGAGCTGGAACGAGAGGTTCAGCGTGTCCTTGAGGATGCGCTGGAACTCGCTGACGGCCGAGTGCGACTGCTCTTCGTCCCGCGCCCCGGGCCGCGGCAGGACGGCGTCCTTGGGCTTGACCATCTCGTACAGGACCGCGTCGTACCCCTCGAACGCGCGGGAAAGGCCCTGGAAGTAGGACTTCTCGCCGATGTGGACCGCCGAGACGAGGTCCACGGTCACGCCGGCGTCGTTGCGATACGTGGTGATCGCGGTGTCGAGGCTGCCGCCCGTCGGGCCGTTATCGACGAAGCGGATCCAGGACTTTGCCGGCTCGCCGGGCTGGGTGGTGGGGGGGGCGGCCTGGCTCCGTGCGGACAGGAAGAACGCTGCGAGCAGCGCGAGCGGCACCGTCCACTGGCGACGATTCGGGCCGAACGGCGGGTACGACTTCATAAGGCCTCCGTAAACGCTGTGTGACGACATTGGCAGGACAAAGAAGTATACCCGCCGCATACCGGGAAAGGACAAGTGGAAATGGGGGAAGGATTTGTAAACGCGGTGGGTTCGTTTTGCCCGGGGCGTGGGTGGGGTACATTCTGGAATAATCCGGAACATCTGGGAACATTCCGGAAGGCGGAACCGCGGAGGACGTGGGCGTGAGTAATTAGATCAACCGGGGGGAAGAAAGAAGCCCCGGAAGTGCATCCGAAGTGCACCCGGGGCTCAAAGAGTCTGAAATCGTTGGGGTGATCGCGGGAGTTATTGCTTTGAGTCGAGTGCGCTGACCAGCCGATCGATCAAGCCCGCGGGGTGCGTCGTGGGAGTGGCCTGGGATTGGAGCTGGGCGGCGCGGCGTTGGAGGTCGTGTTGTTCCTTCTGGAGGCGGTCGATGGCCTGGAGTTGGCCGGCGGTGTTGGCGGTGGATTCCCGGGCGGAGGCGAGCTGGGCGCGCAGGTCGTCCACCTCGTGCTGCCTGGCCTGAGCCTGGATTTCGGCGGCCCTGGCCTGGCGGGCGAGGTGGTCGGCGTCGGCGGTGGCGAGGGTGAGCTTGGAGCTGGTCCAGCCGACGGCCACCACGATCAACGCGGCCATGGCGGCGACGCTCGACCAAGCGAATTGCGAGGATTTGCGGGTGGCCTCGGCGTGGTCGCTGGCGCGGCGGGCGAGGGTCTGGTAGGCGATGACGGCCAGCTCGGCCTTGTCGGCGGCGTTGTCGGCCATCGCGACCAGGGCGGAGGAGTGGTCGGGTGAGGGCTGGAGGGGTGGGGCGGCGGAGGGGTTCGGCAAGTTTTGCGCGGTTTGTTGGTCCCGCGAAGCCGCAAGCGATTGTCGCGGGGGCGTTGTGGTCGGCGGGGCGTTGAGGTTGGGGATCGAGCCCATGCCCGCGGCCAATCCCGGGGCGATGCCGGGGGCGAGGGCGGCGAAGGCGTCGGCGGGGAGGTCGGGGAGGGAGACGAAGACCTCGCGGCGGCCGTCGTTCATCCGGGACTGGAGCTTGCCGGCGGAGATGTAGCGGTTGACCGTGCGCACGGAGACGCCGAGCGTCACGGCGGCGAGTTCGATTGTCTGCCAGGCTTCTGCCATATCGATACAGCATCCTTTCTGTAATGGGGCGAGAACTGTGGGTCCGTATCGGTATGTCGGACAGGTGGCGGACAAAGCTTTAAAGAATTATCGGACGTGGCGGACAACAATGGGTTAGGGGTTAGGGGTCAGGGGTTAGTAAGGAGGTGGTGGTGGGAGGGGGCAGTGGCTTATACTTGCGGGACAGGTCTTGGTTGGGCGTCACGGAGAAGATTGCATGAGACGGCGCGTTGGCGGGTTTACGCTGGTGGAACTGCTGGTGGTCATTGGGATCATCGCGCTGTTGGTGGGGATTTTGCTGCCGACGTTGAATCGGGCGAGGGAGGCGGGGAAGCGGCTGGCGTGTCAGAGCAACATGCGGCAGTTGGGGATGGCGTTTGTCATGTACACGACGGCCAACCGGGGGTGGTATCCGCGGCCGGCGTCGGGGGCGTTGTTTGCGCACGATTGGATTTACTGGATGCAACCGCCGCCTTCGGGGCAGCCGGCGACGCGGACGCTGGATAACAGCCCGATCGTGCCGTACCTGGGGCGGCCGTTTAACCCGTCGCTGCTGCGGTGCCCGTCGGACCAGTACGAGCAGCGGATTCGCAGCACGACGGTGGGGAGCACGAAGTACTTCTACACGTACAGCTACACGGTGAACGGGGAGATCATGCGGTACGACGACACGGGGCCGATCGTCAGACAGCCGCTGAAGGCGACGCAGGTGCACCGGCCGTCGGAGAAGATCCTCATTATCGACGAGAGCGCGAACACGGCCGACGACGGGTGCTGGGCGCCGCGGCGGTACGACCCGACGGCGTCGCAGCCGGCCAATCTCGTGGCGAACCGGCACGACCGCCGGGCCGAGACGGAGAAGGACGTCAGCGCGGGGCGGGGGAATGTCGCGTTCTGCGACGGACACGTGGAATTTTTCCCGCGGGCCGATGCGCAGGACCCGAGCGGGAAGTATTGGGACCCGGCGTTAAAGTAGGGGAGCGGTGCGCGGCATTTTCGGCGCGGCGGGGGGAATTGGGAACTCCGGCGGCGGCGCGGGGGGCGGGCGGTGGCGCGGGGTTTAACGGATTTATGGGGCGGGGGTGCAAGGTTATTAGACTTTGATCGTCGGGTGCGGCGGCGTTGGCGCGCCGGGGCCGCCGTGGCGTGCGCCAATCGAGGTGGCGCGGGCCGGCGAATGTTTCGCCGCGCCGTTTGTCAAATTTCCCCGGGTCCGGCGCCGCGCGCGGACCTGTGGTACTTACGGGTTACGAGTTTTTCGGGGCGGGCACGAGGAGGACACTGAGGATGAGTCTGGGCGAGGGCAGGGATGGGCTGGTGTGTCGAAACGCCAAGGCGGCGTGGCGCCCATGGTGCGAGCGCATGGAGGCGCGGGTGCTGTTCCATGCGCATCATCATGTCTTGGCGGACGTGGCCGAGCCGGTGACGGACGGGGGCGGGGTGGTCGATGGGGGCAATAAGTGGGGGCTGGATGCGGTGCCGGCGCTGAGCAGCGATCCGGCGGGGGGGGCGAAGGTTTATCTGGACTTCACGGGGGCGGGGGCGAGCCGGTGGGGGTCGTACGACGTTCCGGCGACGGCGGCGTACGACGTGGACGGGGACCCGGCGACGTTCAGCGACGGGGAGCTTGCCAACATCCGCGAAATCTGGGCGCGGGTGGCGGAGAAGTATTCGCCGTTTAACGTGGACGTGACGACGGTGGACCCGGGCGTCTATGGCCCGCGGACGGCGGTGCGCGTGGTCGTCGGCGGTGACGGGGCGTGGTACGGGGCGGTGACCGGCGGGGCGGCGTTCGTGGGGAGCTTCGCCCACGGGCCTTCGACCGTGTGGGTGTTTTCGAAGAACCTGGCCAACGGCGACCCGCACTACACCGGCGAGGCGGTCAGTCACGAGACCGGACACGCGATGGGGCTGGAGCACCAGAGCACGTTCGACGCGGCGGGGAACCGGACGGCGGAGTACGAGCGCGGGAATAGTCGCATAGCGCCCGTGATGGGGTACAGCTACGCGGCGGAGCGCGGGATCTGGTGGGACGGGGCGAGCGGTGCCGGCGGGCGGGAGCAGGATGATCTGGCGGTTATCGCGGGGGCGGGGAATGGGTTTGGGTATCGGGCGGACGATCACGGGGATTCGGCGGGGGAGGCGGATTTGATTGGAGTCGGGGACGCGGGCGTGGTTGGCGCGGCGGGGGTGATTGAGCGGACGAGCGACGCGGACGTGTTTGCGTTTTATACCGGTGCGGGGGCGGTGGACTTGTCGGCGTCGGTGGCGGGGCGGGGGGCGATGCTGGATTTGAAGTTGTCGCTGGTCGATGCGGCCGGGAATGTGGTGGCGGCGGCGGATACGGGGGCGCTCGGGGAAAGGATCACGGTGGACGTGGGGGAGGGGTGGTATTACCTGGTGGTCGCCAGCCATGGGGGCTATGGCGACGTGGGGCAGTATTCGGTTTCCGGAACGATTGTGCCGGGGCAGGCGCCGGCGGGGGAATTGGCGGTGGCGAGCGCGGTCGCGGGGAATGTTGGGGCGGAGGCGCCCGAGGGATTGGCGGGTCATTCGCTGAAGAATGCGACGGGGAAGGATACGGGCGTGTTTCAGCTCGGGTGGGCGGGCGCGGAGGTGGCGAGCGGGTTCCGGATCGAGTGGTCGGGGAAGGGTAAGGTTTGGAAGACGGTTGCGGACGTCGGCGGGGGCGTGCACGAATACACCTGGAACGGCGGGAAGAAGGCGGGTGCGGGGGTGTTCCGGGTGACGGCGATCGACGCCGGCGGGGAGGCGACGAGTGAAGCGGCGCCAGTGGCGGGGAATGTGAGCAGGGCGAGTGCGGCGAAGGTGGCCAAGGCGATGCTGGCGGCTGGGATAATCGCGCAGGGGTGATTCGGATCGGCTATCGCTGGACGGCCTGGAGCACGGGTGCGGTTCCGCGCGCTTCCGGCGAGGAGGGCAGATCCTGGAAGTCGCCGCGGAGCGCCTTGAGGGCGAATCGCTCGGTGTCGATCTCGCGGCGGGTGCGGAAGCCGAGGCGCCGGAAGACGGCCAGCGGGGGGCACCAGCCCTGGACGGCGTGCTGCATGAAAAAGCCCTGAACGACCAGCGGCAGGATCAGCCACTTGCGGCTGAACGTCAGGCCGTAGACCAGGCCGAAGAGGGACAGTCCGGCGCTGGTCACCTCGACGGCGCGCTCAATGTCCCATTCCTCGTTGAGCTCCTGCACGCGCTGGGGGATTTCATCCGGGTGCTGGACGTAGTAGGCGATGCTCATCTCGGTCTTGCGGCGGATTTCCTGGTTGATGGCTTCGTCGGTGTTGGCGGAAACGCGGTCGTCGGTGGTCCAGGGCATGGGGGTACTCCTTTTACGGCCGATTGCGGCGGGCAGTTACGTCCGAGAACAACGTATCGCGTCGGGAGGATTGCGGGTAGGTCGAAAAATCAGGTTGACTGGGTGCGCAGCGTGTCTTTCTCTGCGTCGGAAGCGGCGACGGATTGGACGTGGGATTTGAGGATCGTGGCGATGCACCCCTGCGGGTCGCGGAAGAACTGGGGAGTCCAGAGGCGGTGGAGTTGCCAGCCCTGGGATTCGTGGACGGCGGTGCGGAAGACGTCCCATTCGACGGGATCTTCGGCCAGGGGGTAGCGGGTGGCGTCGGTGAGAAGGCCGATGGTGACTTCGTCGGGGCGGGCGGGGTGGCGGAGGGCGAGGTCGATGGAGAAGCCGTCGTTGCCCCAGTGAACGGTGCTGGGGACGCCGCTGGTAGCGAGCACGTTGGCGAGGGATTCGGCGAAGGGGCTGGGGGTGCGGGTGGGGAGGATCACGGGGAGTGCTGAGCTCTGAGCGGCGTGTGCTGCGTCCTGAGCGGAAGCTTCCGTGTCGGGACGGGCGTACGCGTCGCGGAGGTGCTCGGCGTAGGCCAGGTAAGAGAAGAGCAGGTACGGTCCGGCCGGGGATTGGTCGGGGGGGACCGGCGGGAGGGAGCGGTAGGCGCTGCGGGGGATGGACGTGACGAGGTGGACTTCTTCGCGGGCGCGGGTGACCAGGACGTTGAGACGGCGTGCGCCGCCGGCGCGGCCGAGGGGGCCGAAGCGGCGGTAGAACTTGCCGGATTCTTCGGGGCCGTAGGTGGTGGAGATGATGACGTGGTCGCGCTCGTCGCCCTGGACGTTTTCGAGATTTTTGACGAAGAGGCCTTCGAAGGACGCGGGGCCGGTGCGGGTGCGGGCGGCGGCGAGGCGCTTGCCGAAGTCGGGGTCCTCCATCGCCGCGTCGTCGAGCTTTTCGGCGATGAGGTCGCGCTGGGGGAGGTTGAAGCAGGCGATGCCGATGGACGGCGGGTCGGCGCGCTTGAGCAGGTCGCGGACGATCTTCACGACCTGGTCGGCCTCGGCCTCGTTGGCGCGCTTGGCGTAGGTGCCGTTGACGGCGTAGAGCGTCAGGGGGGCGTAGCGGGTGCGGTTATTGGGGTGGGCGGGGATCGGCTGGAGGCGGGCGTTGTAGAAGTGGCGATTGGAGAACTCGATCAGGTCGGCGTTGCGCGAGCGGTAGTGGACGTCGAGGTAGGACTGGTCGATTTCGAGGTTGAGCGCGGCGCCGAGGAGGTCTTCGACTTCGGACTGCTGGGCTTCGAACAGGTCCTGGTCGGTCTCGGCCTCTTCGTCCTCGCTCTGAGCGATGGAGGATTCGAAGAAGCGCGTGGGGGGCAGTTGCTTGGGGTCGCCGGCGACGACGACGCGGCGGCCGCGGGCCAATACCGGGAGGGCTTCTTCGAGGCGGCACTGAGAGGCTTCGTCGAAGATCACCGCGTCGAAAAGCGCCTGGCGGGGGAAGATCTGCGCGACGGTTTCGGGGCTGGCGAGCCAGACGGGCCGAAGGTCGAAGAGGGGATCGGGGGAGGGTTCAGGGTTCAGGGTTCGGGATTCAGAGAATTCAGAATCACCCTCACCCCGGCCCTCTCCCGGATTACCGGGAGAGGGGGATGGATTGCGCGCGCCCATGGCGATGACCTGGCGGAGGCGGGTGGCGCGTTCGCCTCTTGTGGTGAGGCGGCGTTTGAGGTCGGCGCCGGAGGAGTTGAGGCGGGAGCCGGTGGTCGCGAGGAGGCGCTGCTTCTGGCGCGTGGTCCAGAGGTGGAGGATGGCGTCGCGGACGAGCGTGCGCTTCTGGGATTCGAGGGTGCGGTAGCGGTCGAAGGCGGATCTGAGGCGGTGGGCGTCGGCGGATTGGAGGCGCGGGTCGGACGAGAGGCGGCGCTGGATCTCGGCGGCGAGGACGGAGCGGCGGAGGGCGGCGATCGCGGCGTCCGGGGGCAGGGATTGGGCGAGGAGTTGTTCGGCGATCGTGCGGAGCGGCGGCGGGAATTGCGCGAGCGTTTGGCGGATGCGGAGGATCGGTTCGAGCGTGTCGAGGCGGTCGGAGAGGGCGGTGACCGTCGGGCCGGCGGGGGAGTTGGCGCGCCTCGCGCCGTTGAAGTCGACGAGCCACGCGGGGTCGAGGAGTTTGGTGGCGGCGAGGGAGGATTCGAGAGTCACCAGGGCGGTGGCGCGGGGGGCGGAGGCGCGAAGGCCGTGGAGGAATGGCGCGGCGGCGGCGGGGCTCGCGAGGGATTCGGTGACGGTGGGCGCGAGGGCGACGAGCGCGGGATCGGAGTGGACCTTCAGCAGCATGTCGAGGACGGCCGTGTGCGCGGTAAGGGTCTTCTGTAGGTCCTCGTCGCAAATAAGGCAGGCACCTGTTGCGCTTTCGGAGGCAGGGGAGGCCGGCCGGTGGTCCCTTTCTTTTTGAGACAACACGGTCGGGCCGCCCGTGCCACGAAGTAGATCGAGCGTGTCCTGGAGGACGAGGCGGGCGCGTAGGCCGGTGAGGAAACTGTGCGCGCGCCGGGCGGCGTCGGGCGAGAGGGGCAGCCCGTAACGGGAGGTGACCCGGGCGGCGGCGGACCTTTGTTTGAAGTGGAAGAAGGCGTGCCAGGTGGTGGCGATCGACAGGTAGGCGGCCAGCGCGGTGAGTTGTTCCGAGACGGCGGTGGGAGACGGCGGGTTGGATCGGATGGCCAGGGAGAGCTCGGGGTCGAGCGGTGTTTGGAGCGACGCGAGGAACGGCCCGGCGTCACTCAGCTTCTGGCGGGCGCGGCGGAGGTCGTCCGGCGGCGCGGCGGCCCAGCGCGTGCGCGTGGATTGGTCGGTGGTATCGAGCAGGCGCTGGAGGTCGTCGGCCAGCGCCGTGCGGGCGCGGGACTGAGTCGTGAGGTCGAGGTCGGGGAGGAAGGGAGGAATGGCCGGGTCGAATGTGGCGTCGGCGGAGCGCCCGGCGGCGACGCAGGAGAGCAAGGCCTGGCGGTAGGGTTCGAGCGGGCGGGAAAGGAAGTCGGTCAGGGAGATTCCGGCGGCGCGAGGCCAGGGATTGGATGTAGGCGAAGTACCCTCACCGCCGCCCTCTCCCGGAGGGAGAGGGGGAGGGGAACCGTAGCCGACGGCGGCGCCGCGCGTGAGGGTTTCGTGGAGGGCGTGGGCGTGGCGGTCGAGAAGGTCGGGGGTGATCTCGGCGATGCCCTTTTCGTCAAGGTCCGGCGCGTTGTCGGCGGGGAGGGAGAGCCATTGGCCGACGAGGTTGTGAAAACAGGGCTGGTGGTCGGGGCCGCTTTCCATCAGGGCGGAGCGGACGTCGGTCAGCTCCGCGTGGAGCTGTTGGAGTTCGGCGTCGAGCTTGGCGAGTTGGGATTCGGCGGCGGCGCTGGTTTTGGCGTCGGGGAGGTCGTCGAGCTGCTGGCGGATGGATTTGTAGAGGTCGCGCTGGTCGCGCTGGGGGTCGTGGACGAGGGCGAGGAGCTGTGATAGGCCGAGGTGATCAAGGCGGTTGGCGACGACGTCCAGGGCGGTGCGCTTGTCGCAGACGAGCAGGACGCGCTGGCCGCGGGCCAGGTGGTCGCCGATGACGTTGGTGATGGTTTGTGACTTGCCGGTGCCGGGCGGGCCGTGGATCACCAGGCCGCCGGTGGAGCGGGCGAGCTTGACGGCGCGGGATTGGCAGGGGTCGGCCAGGGAGACGAGGCGCTCGTCGGCGAAGGCTCTGGGGCGGCGGTGGGTGGGTTGGTCGGCAGGGGAATCGGGCGGGGCTGGCTGGGCGAGCGTGGCGTCGCGTTGAACGAAAGGTTGGACGGGTGCCGGCAGCGGCAGGCCTTCGGCGGCGTCGGCGTGGAGCGATTGCATGTCGCGGAGGAGCCCCTGGTTGGCCATGGGGAACAGTCCGATGACGGCGGCGGGGAGGATGGAGGGGGGGAGGGCGTCCAGGTCATCGGCGCGGGGAGTCGGGGAAAGTGCTAAGTGCTGAGTGCTCGGTGCTGCGTCCGGAGAAACGGCGGCGTTCTCCGCAGGGGCTTCGGGTGGCGGTGGTGCGGGTGGGTTGAAGGAGTCGGGGACGGAGGTCCCGGTGAGGGCGGCGACGTGGCGGACCAGGTCGATGATTTCGCGCCAGGGGTCTTCGCCTTCTTCATCCGAGAAGAGGTCGGGGGCGGGTTGGCCGGTTTGTTGTTCGAGCCAGGCGAGCAGGGCGGTATTGGGGGTGATCAGGTCGATGCCTTCGCCGCGGCAGGCGATGTGGACGGAGGGTTTGGGGCCGCGGTTGACCGAGAGCGTGACCGGGATGAACGCGATGGGGGCGAGGATGCGGCGGGTGGCGCGGCTGGAGGAATCGCCGAAGGAGCCGGGCGGGAGGGCGAGCAGGGGGAAGCCGATGTGAAGGACGTGGACGCCGGTGTCCTGCTCGTAGGTGCGGGCGTCGTCGGCGATGATGCGGAGCTTGTTGAGCAGCGATTGCTGGTCGAGCCAGGCTTGCTGCGCGCGGCGCTCGGCCTCGGTCAACTCGAGGTCGGCGGCGGCTTCGACGGCTTGGGTGGGGGAAATCGAGGGTGTCGCGGCGGGTTGGTCGTCCTGCTGTGGGGCGGGGTCGTGTTGCTCCTTAACCTTTTTAGCGACTCGCTTGGGGAGGGCGGCGCCGGCGGTGAGTTTCACGGCTCGCTCGGGGCCGAGGAGGGTAAGGAGCGTGTCTTCGGGGGTGAGGTCCTGAAGTTTGGTTACGGCGGCCAGGTCAATGCGCTGGCGGCTGGAGTGGGGGCGGCAATTGAGGCCGGGGCCGGAGGTGAGGGAGGCGAAGAGGCGGTCGAGGAGCTTGGAAAGAATCTTGACGGCGGGCCTCGCAGCCGCGGGAGTGTTTTCGGTCGTGTTCACGGCGACAGCATCCGACGGCATGGCACGCCTCCTTGCGGGAGGGCCATCGTCGCGGATTTCGGTTGTGAATCAAGCGATCACTGGGCGTTCCAACGCGATCACTTCTCCACGGGCTTGCCGGCTTTTTCCCAGGCGCGGATGCCGCCGTCGAGGTTGAAGAGGTGGGGGAAGTCGATGTTCGAGAGTTTCTTGCAGGCGGCGCTGCTGCGGCCGCCGCCGGCGCAGTGGACGAGGTAGGTCTTGTTCTTGTCGAGGGAGGCGACCTTCTTGTCGAAGTCGGCGGATTTGTAGTCGATGTTGACCGAGTGGGGGATGTGGCCGGCGGCGTATTCCTCCGGCGTGCGGACGTCGAGGACAACGGCGTCGGGCTGCTTCGAGAGCTTTTCGAATTCGTCGGGCTTGACGTTCTTGAAGCCGTTTGGCGCGGCGGGTTTCTCGTGCTGCTCGCCCTTCGCATCGGACTTGCCGTCCGCGGCTCGGGCGAGCAGCGGGATGGCGAGGGCGGCAATCGTCGCCAGTGTGACATAGGCGGGGTGGTGCAACATAGTGGCTCCTTTACGCGGCCCCCAAGCGGATATGAGTAGGATAGACGCGAACCTGCGCGCGGTCGAGTGCACCGATCTGGCGACCTGAAGGGATTTCACTGTGAAATTGCTCGGCATCACCCGGAACGTCATCGTGCTCGGGTGGGTCAGTTTTTTGACCGACGTGGCGTCGGAGATGCTTTACCCGGTGATGCCGCTGTTCCTGGTCGGGAGCCTGGGGGCGTCGCCGGCGGTGCTGGGGCTGATCGACGGGCTGGCCGAGGGCGTGAGCAGCGGGCTGCGGTGGCTGGGCGGGGCGCTGTCGGATCGGTACCGGCGGCGCAAGCCGTTCGTGGTTGCGGGTTATGCCGTGTCGGCGGTGAGCAAGCCGGTGATGGGGTTGGCGGCGTACGCGCTGGGTTGGCCGCTGTTTTTGATCGGGCGGTGCTCGGACCGGCTGGGGAAATCGATCCGCACGTCGGCGCGGGACGCGCTGATTGCCGATTCGACCGAGGCGGCGTACCGCGGCGTCGCATTCGGGCTGCACCGGACGATGGACACGTGCGGGGCGATCATCGGCCCGCTGGTGACGGTGGCGGTGATCGCACTGTGGCCGATCGCACAGAATCATCTTCAGTGGCTGTTCTTCGTCGCGCTGCTGCCGGGTGTTGCCAGCGCGTTTCTTTGCGCGGCGGCGGTGCGGGAGGTCCTGCCGCGCGATGGGAAGGCCGAGGAGACGGGCGGGAAACCGCCGTCGATGTTCCAGCGGTTTCCGGGGGCGTTCTGGCACCTGCTGCTCGCAAATGCGATTTTTTCGCTGGGGAACAGTAGCGATTCGTTCCTGATCCTGCGCTCGAAGGAAGTGGGGCTGTCGTTCACGCAGGTGGTGCTCGCGTTCGCGGTGTACAACGTGGTTTACGCCGCCGCCGCGACGCCGGTGGGGAAACTGTCGGACGTGGTGGGGCGCAAGGGCGTTGTGACGGCGGGGTGGGTGGTGTACGCGGGGGTGTACATAGGATTCGCGCTGGTGCGGTCAACAGCGGCGCCGTGGTGGCTGCTAGCGGCCTACGGGCTGTACCAGGCGCTGAGCGAGGGTGTGACCAAGGCGATGGTCAGCGACGTGGTTGCGCCGCAGCAGCGTGGGGGTGCGATCGGGCTCTTTTATACCGTCAGCGGTTTCGGCCAACTTGCCGCGAGCCTGATTGCCGGCGAGCTGTGGTACACGCGGGTCGTTCACGGCCGGGTGATGGCGGCGTTCGTGGTGGGGGCGGCGTGTGCGCTGATGGGAGCGGGCGTCGTCGCGACCGTGCGGACGCGGCCGGCGACAGATCAAACCGGCGCCGGCGAATAGTGGGAGATGTCGTTCAGCAGGACGAGGCGGGCGCTGGAAGGGTCGAAGAAGTCGAGGATGTTGAGGCAGGCCAGGTCCTGCTGGAGGCGCTGGCGGTAGAGGCGCGCGTCGAGGCCGAGCAGGGCGCAGACGACCAGGCGGATGGTGGCCTTGTGCGAGACGGCCAGGACCGTTCGGCCGGGGTTGGCGGCGACGATGTTGCGGACGGCGGGCAGGGCGCGGGCGAGCACCTCCAGGCCGGACTCGCCGGCGGTCGGCGGGCAGAGGAAGGGGTCGGCGGACCAGGCGGCGTATTCGGCGGGGAAGTTGGCCTCGACGTCCTTGTGCCGCATGCCCTCCCAGTGGCCGTGGTCGATCTCGCGCAGCCCGGGGCTGCTCGCCGGCGTGAGGTTGTGCGGGCGGCAGACGGCGGCGGCGGTGTCGATCGTCCGGCGCATGGGGCTGCAATAGGCGGCGTCGATGCGGGTGTTGGCGAGTCGGCGGCTCAGGGACAGGGCCTGCTGGCGGCCTTCGTCGCTGAGGTCCACGTCGGTCGAGCCGGCGAAGCGGTCTTCGATGCTGAGCAGCGTGCCGCCGTGGCGGACGAGCAGCAGGCGGGTGGTCGGCATGGGCGGTTATTGAACACGAACGCGGCGAATCGCAAAAGACGGGGCGTGGATTATGACGATCCTGAAGGATTTGGAGGTTTTTGCTCGTCATCGCGCACCGCCCTAAGATGGGGCGGCGTATTGCCATGAGTCTGTCGCTAAACCATTTGATTCTCGAAGGCGGCGTCAACTCGCCGGGGCGCAAGCCGCCTTGGCTGAAGATGAAGATGCCGGCGGGGCCGGAGCATTTGAAGCTGCTGAATCTGGTCAACGACCACCGGCTGCATACGGTCTGCCAGTCGGCCAAGTGCCCCAACCTCGGCGAGTGCTGGGCGGCGGGGACGGCGACGCTGATGATCCTGGGGGACGTGTGCACGCGCTCGTGCGGGTTTTGCCACATCGCGACCGGAAAGCCGCCGGCGCTGGATTTGGACGAGCCGGTGCGCGTGGGGGATGCGGTGCGGGTCATGGGGCTCGGGCACGTGGTCGTCACCAGCGTGAATCGGGACGAGCTGCCGGACGGGGGGGCGGCGGTGTGGGCGCAGACGATTCGGGAGATCCGGCGGCAGTCGCCGGGGACGAGCGTCGAGGTGCTTATCCCGGACTTCTGCGGCAACTGGGAGGCGCTGCAACTGGTGCTGGACGAGCGGCCGGAGATCCTGAATCACAACATCGAGACGGTGCCGCGGCTGTACAAGCGCGTGCGGCCGCAGGCGAAGTATCAGCGGTCGCTGGAGCTACTTCAGATCGCGCGGAATCAGGGGCTGGTGAGCAAGACGGGGATGATGCTCGGGTTGGGCGAGGAGGAGTCCGAGGTCGAGTGCGTGCTGGACGACCTGGTGTCGGTGGGGGTGGAGATTCTAACGCTCGGGCAGTACCTCCAGCCTACGCAGCAGCACTTGCCCGTCGAGCGGTGGGTGCACCCGGATGAGTTTGCGGAGTGGAAGCGGCGGGGGGAGGCGCGGGGGCTGCGGCACGTGGAGGCGGGGCCGCTGGTCCGCAGCTCGTATCATGCGGAGAAGCAGGTGAAGCTGCACGCGGCGGCGGGGTAGAATGTCGGGGACGCAGGGGTCGCCATGACTATCGAGAACGCGCCACCTCCGATGTTGCTCCAGTACGCGCGCGACGTGGAAACGCCGCGGTGGAAGCCGCTCTGGCGCTTGGGCTTTCTCCTCCTGTTCATCCTCAACGCGGCGCTAACGTTCGTGCTCGGGTACGTGCTGGTGTTCTCGAAGCACGGCCTCATGCAGTCGCCGCTGCTGCCGATGGCGGTCAACGTCGCGGCGTTTCTGTTCGAGTCGCCGCTGGTGCTGCTGGCGGTCGTGGTGTTGAACTGGTACGGGATCGCGGCGATCGCGCGGGTCTCGCGCGGCAGCCGGGCGGGCCGGCCGCTGCTGGTGTACGCGACGGCGCAGCTCGCGCTGGTCCTCATCCCCGTCGGGGCGGGTTTGTACCTCATCACGATCAGTCCCATGGTCGTCGGGCGCGCCGACCGGCCGGTGACTTACGAATGGCGGCAGGAACAGGTGTGGATGAGGGCTGTCATGGCGATGTGCGCGGGGTACCCGGCGTTGTTCCTGTTGTTGTGTGCCCTGTGGCAGGGAGTCAAGCGCGCGGCACGGGCGGTGTGGGCGGGTTAAGGCATCGGCGGCGACACGCCCGGCGGCGCGGTCCGGCGGAAGACGTAGATCGCTTCCTTCGCTTGGTCGAAGCTGGGCTTGGGTTTGAAGCGGTGCCAGATTAATTCGGGGCGGTACTGGTCCTGCCAGTAGACATTCAGCGTTGCGTTCTGTTCGTACTTCACTCCGCGGCTTTCCGCGCGGGAGAGCATCGGACGCACGCGGGCGATTTCGGGACCGAAGACGATCACAAAATCCGGGGCGGCGCGGCCGGCGAAGTGGATGGGGGGGAGGCCGGGGTATTTGGGCTCGTCCGAAGGATCGAATTGCCAGGCGTACACGGCCCGCGGGGCGTGGAACATCAGCGAGTACATGGGAAAGTCCGGCACGACCCAGATGCTCTGTCCGTCCCCGACGTGCGCGTCGATCCAGTCGACAGCGGCGCGGTAAGGGTCCTCCGTGGGGCGGACCAATTCCCCGACGTACAGGACGACGGAGGAGCGCGCCGGCTGGCCCATGACTGGGCCGAGCGCCAGGACGTTTGTTCCGAACGCAATCACGGCCAGCGGGAGCACCCACCACCCGATCCACCCGGCGGCCTCGCGCAGTGTGAGCACTTCCAGTGCGACGCACAGCGGAATCAGCGGGGCGAGGTAGCGCACGTCGGCATCATGGGCGAGGTCGGCCTGCTGCGGCGAAACCAGGGTGACGGCCAGCACATAGATAAGGAGGAACGCGCACCCGCGGAGCAGCAGGGGCTGCGTCCGCGCGCCAAGGAAGTACACGACCGGGGCGGCGAGGAGAAGGACGCCTACGCCGAATTCGCTCCGGCTGATGTCGCGCAGGTTGAGCCACAGGAGCTTGGCGCGGGCCGCCGCCCAGCTCGCGTCGCGGAAGCCGGTGATTTCGACGCCCAGCGGATTCCAGACGTAGAGCACGGGCACGCCGATGAGGAGAAGCGGCACCAGCAGGTATGGAATGTCGCCGGCGCGGATTCGATGCGATTTTCGACCCCACATTGCGTAATCCAGTGCCAGCGCTGCATAGACGGCCGCGAGGTTGATGGGGTTGGATGCGAGCAGGGCGGCCGAAACGAGTGAGAACGCCACGAGCGTCACCCGCCGCGCGTCCCACCGCAGGTAAAGGTACACCAGGACCACGGAACTGAGCATCGTCAGGCCGTAGTACCTGGCCTGCCGGTAAAAGAGAAAGAAGGAGACGTTTCCGAGCACCGCCATGGTGGTCAGGGCCCAGGTCAGAGGCGAGGCGCGCGATTGCCAGAGCCAACGGACGATCAAGGAAACGCACGCGAGCCCGCAGAGGGCGAACGGGAGCCGGGCGGCAAGGGCCGTGCGGCCCATCACCGCCAGGAACGGCGCGACCACGTACGCCTGGAGCGGCGAAGGGAACCGATTGCGCAACCCGCGGAGCAGTTGCCCACCGCGGTAGGCGTTAACGTTGTGCCCGATGACGGCGGAAGTGTCGCCACTCTGGAGAACCCCTTCAGCATTGAGCGCCGTCTGGGCCTCGTCGTCCCACAGCGTGTAACGTCCGAGGCGCGCAAAGAGCAACACCGCCGAGCCAAGCAGGAGAAAAATCGCCAGCACCCCAACGACGCCCGGCGGACGATCCCGTTCCCCCACCTTCGTCATTCGGGTTTCGGGCTTGATTCGGATTTCGGGTTTCGTCATTCGGATTTCCGACGCGCGACATCCGCTAGGGCGACGCCCGCCTCTGCCCCTACAATACCGCATCTATGGCATTCTTCTCCAAGACGCTGGACCGGATCAAAGGCGGGCTGCGCAAGACCGCGCAGGTGCTCAACACCGACATCCGCACGCTGTTCGTCCCAGGCCGGCAGATCAACGAGCAGTTCCTCGTCGAGATGGAAGAGAAGCTGCTCCAGTCGGACATGGGCGTGAAGAACGTGGACCGAATCATCACTGAGGTTCGCGACCGCTGGCGGCTGGGCAAGATCCGCAACGCCGAGGACTGCCTGGCGGTGATCAGGGAGCAGCTCCTGACGGGTTGGGGGCCGCCGGAAAGCCGCGAGCTGAAGTACGCGGCGAGCGGACCGACGGTGATCCTCGTCGCGGGGATCAACGGGGCGGGCAAGACGACCAGCATCAGCAAGTTGGCGCAAATCCTGAAGAACCAGATGAACAAGAGCGTGCTGCTGTGCGCCAGCGATACGTTCCGCGCTGCCGCCGTGGACCAGCTCACCATCTGGGCGGAGCGCATCGGCGTGGAGATCGTCAAGCACAAAATGGGGGCCGACCCCGCGGCCGTGGCGTACGACGCCTGCGAAAAGGCCAAGGCGAAGAATTTCGACGTGCTGATCGTGGACACTGCCGGCCGCCTGCACACGCAGGACCACCTGATGCGCGAGCTGACCAAGATCAAGGACGTGGTGGCCAAGCGCATCCCCGGGGCGCCGCACGAATCGATCCTGGTGCTCGACGCGACGACGGGGCAGAACGCAATCCTCCAGGCCAAGAACTTCGGGCAGGCGATCAACGTCACCGGCATCTTCCTCGCCAAGCTCGACGGCACCGCCAAGGGCGGCGTCGTGCTCGCCATCCGCGACCAGCTCAATCTGCCGGTGAAATTCATCGGCCTGGGCGAAACCCCGCAGGACATCGAGACGTTCGACCCGCAGCGGTTTGTGGATGCGCTATTCGGCGAGGCGCAATAATTGGACCGCCGCGCGTTGGCCTTTACACTGAGGCTCGATGAAGCCCCGCACGCTCATCCTTCGGACGGCCGGAACCAACTGCGACGGCGAGACCGCGCACGCGTTGGGGCTTGCCGGCTCCGCGCCCGAGGCCATTCACCTCAATCGGGTGATCGAGAACCCGCGCCTGCTTGACGACTTCCAACTGCTGGCCATCCCCGGCGGGTTCTCCTACGGAGACGACATTGCGGCGGGAAGGATCTTTGCCAACCAGATCGCCCACCACCTCGGCGACGCGTTCCGCCGGTTCATCGACGACGGCAAGCCGATCATCGGGATCTGCAACGGTTTTCAGGTCCTGGTTAAAACAGAGCTTCTTCCCGGCCCCTTGGCCGGTCGGACGGGCCAGACCTGCACGCTGACCAACAACGCGTCTCACCGGTTCGTCGATACCTGGGTGCGGCTGCTGCCCCAGGCGGGGACGAAATGCGTCTGGACGCGCGGCCTCGCCGCGTGTGCCGCGGACGGGGCTGGGCCCATGGAACTGCCGGTGGCGCACGGGGAGGGGCGGTTCGTGCCGGGTGACGATTCCGTCCGCCGGGCGTTGTGGGACGGCGGGCATGTTGCGCTGACGTACACGCCCGACTCGGACCCGAACGGCTCGACCGATCACATTGCGGGGATTTGTGATGCCTCCGGGTTGGTCTTCGGACTCATGCCCCACCCGGAGCGTTACGTGTGGCCGTACCAACACCCGGCGTGGGCCCGGCAGCGGAGCCGTGAGGGGCTGCCCGGCGAAGGGCAGGGACTGCAGGTGTTTCGAAACGCGGTCTCCCACGCTGCCGCCGCCGTCGGCCAGGGGGTGTGAGTCGCCGCCGCGGGAGCTGCCCAGTTTCTCCCGCTTTCCCGTCTTGTCGTAACGTCCGCGAATATCTGTGGTTACGTCTGAGGCCGTTTTAGACGGTAAATCCTGCTCCGGCGGCAACATGTGCATAAAGCGCTCAAATTGCCTGTTCTAAACCAAAGCGCTGATACGATATACATATCCCGTGGGCCGGCGTCCATGGCGTTGGCCCACCAGAAGCTCGCGACGACCAGGCGTTCTGGCGTCGCACGCGAGAGCGCCGCGCGGGACCCCGTAAGGACCCGGCGGCGACGCCGTGGCACACGCGATCTCTCGGCCAATGGATCGCCAATGCCCTATCCGGAGCGCTTGTCCACGCCCGGGCGGTGTTTCACGCGGTGTTGGATTGGGAAACGCCAACACCGACCTCTCGCACGGGCCCCCAACCGCAACGGCCCGGGGCGACCTAACGAATCGCCCACCCCGCCACCCTCGGCGTCGAGGGACTGTGTGGGACGGAATGGTCGGACTGATTAAAAAGGAGGTTCGAATGTTGCGGAAATCGCTTCTCGTCCCGCTACTGGGATGCCTTGTTCTCCCCCTCGTCGCCCACGCCCAGTTTGAGGCCGGCGACTTCTCCCTCACGCTCGGCGGCTCCGGCTCCAACAGCAACGACTGGGACGGCGTCACCTTTACCGTCAACGGCGAGCTGGGCTACCTGCTGACCAAGGAAGCCGAGATCGGCGTCCGCCAGGGCATCAGCTACCAGGACTTCACCGGATCGGCCTGGAACGGCGCCACCGACGTCTTCTTCCAGTACAACTTCGACCTCGGTCGCTGGGTGCCGTATATCGGCGCCAACATTGGCTTCATCTACGGCGACAACGTCAACGACAGCTGGGAGGCCGGCCCCGAAGGCGGTCTGAAGGTCTTCGTGAACTCGACGACGTTCATCCAGCTCTCCGTCGCCTACGAGTTTTTCTTCAAGCACAACGACAAGATCGGCTCGGCGTTCAGCGACGGCTCGTGGAACTACGGGCTGCTGATCGGCTTCCGCTTCTAAGTCCGATCGACGCCGTTGCGGCCAGACGATCCCGAATGGATCATCTTGGGACTGCCGATCGCAAGATCGGCAGTCCCTTTTGATTGTGTGGTGCCCGTCTACTCGCGACACGCCCTGGCAAAAGCCTCCAGGTCGTCGTAGCGGTGCTTCCAGGTGGTGTACATGACGCCGACGACGCCGGGGACTTTGTCTGCCGACTTGAGCCACTGGCGGATCTGGCTGACGTCGTGGTCGTAATAGCCGGCGATCACCTGGCGGTGGCCGCGGTCGGCGAAGAACTTGAGGCTGTCGTCGCGCTTGGTGAAGTTCCAGTTCACGACGATCACATCCTTTGGGAGGCCTTCCCAGGAGCCGGTCAGCGGGCCGTTGACGAGGTAGTAATCCTTGCCGACGGCGTTGTGGAACGGGTCGAACATGTCGCTCCAGACGTAGGTGGGCTCGCCCTGGAGCAGGTTGGCGCACTGTCTGACGTTGTCTGCCAGGATTTGGCCGGGCGTGAGGTGGCGGGTTTCGCAGGATTGGTCCCAGTTCAGGACGCGGATTTCGTCGTGGCTCATCATGTATCCGGCCGCGGCGGGGCCGAACGCCTGGCGGACGCGCTTGGCCTCGTCGGCGAGCAGTTCCAACGTCTTGGGCTCGGAGGGGCAGACGGTGACCTGGTCGTCATAAATGATCGGCGGGTAATACCACGAGACGCGCAGGCGTGTGCCGTCGGGAAGACCATGCGTGCGGATGGCCGGCGGGTCGTGCCAGACGTCGTAAGAGCCCTTCCAGGGATTGACACCCATTTTCGGGTCGGCGATGGGCTCGTAGTCCTTGCCCTCGGCGTAGGTCTTGGCGTCCTCGCCTTTAACCACGCAGGGGGCGCCGGGACGGCGGACGACGTTGACCAGGCCTACCTCTTCGATGCGCCAGTCCTTCCATTGGAGCTCGCCCTTGGCCGGGCCCCATACGCCGAAGTAGATCGCCAGGTCGTTATAAGAGAGGGTGTCGAACACGGCGTCCACGCGGGACCAGTCCTGGGATGACTTGATTCGCAGGTTCGCGAACTGAAGGGGGCGGCTGCCCTGGTTGGGACCCTTGGAGCCGAGGACGGCAATCTGGGGTCTTCCGGTGTAGCCCTCGGCGCGGACCATGGCCGAGAGGTGGTAGCAGCGGTAGGGGGGGAGCTTGAGGCGGAAGGTAAAGCGTGCATTGCCGGCGTTGTCGCGGACGCTCGCCACGCCGCCTTCGATCTTGACCGTCTCGTCCCTGAAGGCGAGCTTGCCCAGGTCCACAGGCGGGTCGGCGGAGGGGCGGGCTTCGTCGGCTTTGACGACGAAGAGCGTGTCCTTCACCGGCACCGCTTCGGCGAGGTTGGGATCGTGCCAGAGCATGGCGTTGGAGTAGCCGACGGGGAAGAGGCCGGGGACGAGCTTGATGCCGGCGTCGGCGGCGATCTTTTTGGCGCGGTCGAGGTTGCGGAAATAGGTTTTTTCCATCCCGCCGAGGTCGCCGAGCTTGGCGAGCTTGGAATCGGCCAGGAGGACACGGGTATAGCCGGCGGCGGCGGCGCGCTTCCAGAGGGTCTGGGCCTCATCGACGCTCTTGTCCACTTGAAAGTTCGTGGCGTGGTAGAGCCAGAGCTCGCGTCGGGCGGTTGGTTGCTCGGCGGGGGATGAACCAGGCAAGGCCAGGGCGAGAAGGGGGACGAGAGGGAGCCAGCGGCGGGGTGATGGCATGGCGGCGATTCTAACGCCCCGGCGCGTCCGGGCTACGCCGAGTGACGGGCCTGGCGGGGCGGGAGCATTGGTGCGGGTGCGCGGTTTCGCTCCGGCGCGTCGAGGGATTTGAGGAATTCCGGGCCTTCGCGGCGGCCGGCGCGCTGCCAGTCGGAGCGCAGGGCGGCGGCGACCAATTCGGCGTCGCACCCGCGCTCGGCCGTCAGGTACTCGAACACGAAGCGGGCCAAATCGCCCAAGGCGATGCCGTGCGTGCGCCGGCCGCTTCGAGCGAAGAGCCAGTCGCTGAAGCGAAGGAATTCGCGAAAGGGGGAGGCGTCGGTCCAGATCAGCGGCGTCGTAGTGACGAAGTTGCCGCTGTTGGCGACGAGGTCCCAGTAGCGCGCGAAGCGGCGGAGCCGCTGCATCTGGTCGAACGGGATGACCTTCGTCTGGAGTACCTCGTATGGCGGGGCGGGGCTGTAGGCCATCTGCCACTGCTGGTCGTGGCGGACGATCGGCGTGCCGCGGAGGCGCTTGAGGATGCCGACCTGGATCTCCTGCGGGCCCAGCGCGACGAGGCGGTCGAAGCCGCGGCCGAAGCTTTCGAGGTCCTCGCCGGGGAGGCCGGCGATCAGGTCGGCGTGGACGTGAACGGCGGTGTGGGCCCGGAGGAAGCGGAGGTTCTGCTCGACTTTGGCGTTGTCCTGGCGGCGGCTGATGCGCGCCGCTACCTCCTCGTTGAAGGTCTGGATGCCGACCTCGAATTGGAGGGCCGCCGGGGGGAATTTGGCGATCCATTCGCGCAAGCCCTCGGGCAGGCGGTCGGGGATCATCTCGAAGTGGAGGAAGAGGCTCGGGCGATAGCGTTCGTGGAAAAACCGGAGGATTTCGGTGCCGATGCTTTCCTTCAGGTTGAAGGTGCGGTCCACGAATTTGAAACGGCGGCAGCCGCGGTCGAGGAGGTCCGCCATCGCGGTGAGGAACGACGGGAGCGGGACGTTCCGCACGGGGACGTCGAGCGAGGAGAGGCAGAACTCGCACTTGAAGGGGCAGCCGCGCGAGGCCTCGACGTAAACGACGCGATGGGCGAGGTCGGTCGAATCGTACAGGTGATAGGGCAGCGCGACGCGGGAGAATTCCGGCAAGGCGGCGGGGATGACCTTTGTCAGCGGGCGCTTGCCGGCGAGGAGCTGGGCGCACAGGTCCGCGAAGGCGAAGTCGGCCTCGCCGGTGATGACGTAGTCGGCGAGGCGGCAGATTTCCTGGTCGTCGGTCTCGTAGCTGACCTCGGGGCCGCCGAGGATGACGATGATGTCGGGCCGGACGCGTTTGAGGTCGGCGACGAGCTGCGTGGATGCGGCGGCGTTCCAGATGTAAACGCCGAGGCCGAGGATCCTGGGATTGTGGGCGAGGAGGACTTCCAGGACGTTAACGGGCCGCTGGTTGATGTCGAATTCGAGCATCGTGGCGCGGGAGGCCAGGTCGGGGCCGAGGTTGGCCATGAGGTAGCGCAACCCGAAGGAGGCGTGGGCGTACTTGGCGTTGAGGGTGGTGAGGACGATGTCGGGCATGCGGTAGCGTGGGCGGCGAATGGAGAGGATGTTATACTCAGCGAACGGTCGTAAGTTCAGTCTGGAACGTTTCGATGAACACCGCAAGAACCGCCATTTTGATCGGTCCGGGTGACAATGGGCGCCGGATGAGCCTCGACGAGTTCGACTCGGCCGAGGGGAGGGAGGGGCACCTTTACGAGCTTAGCAGGGGAGTCATTACCGTGACGGACGTTCCGGGACTTAAGCACCTCGCACAGGTCAGCGAATTGCGTCGGCAGCTTGGAGCATATGATTTGGCGCATCGGGGGCGGATTCACACGATTGCGGGCGGCAGCGACTGCAAAATCCTCCTCGCCGGCCTGGAGTCCGAACGGCATCCTGACATTGGCCTTTACAAGAGTGCCCCCGCCAACGATCCGGACGTGTGGTCCACTTGGATTCCGGAGATCGTGATCGAAGTCGTCTCCCGTGGCTCCGAGTATCGCGATTACGAAGAGAAGCGCGAAGAGTACCTTCAATTCGGAGTGCTGGAATACTGGATCGTTGACGCTGCCAAGGGCGAGATTCTCGTGCTGCGGCGGTTCCGCGGGCGGTGGACGGAGCGGCCCGTGCGCCCGCCGCAGACGTACAAGACGCGACTGCTGCCGGGGTTTGAGCTGGATCCGGCTCCGGTGTTCGAGGCCGCCGCGATGGCGGGGGAATGAGTGTGGCTCCGGCGATTACCTGGGGTAAAATTCTGTCATGGACATTTCACTGGAGCCGGAACTGGAACGGTTCGTGGAGGCGAAGGTGCGTGAGGGAGGGTTTGCTTCGCCTGCGGACGTGGTCCGGAGTGCGCTGGAGATGTGGAAAGCACAGGAGGAGCTAACGCCGGAAGACATTGAAGAATTGAGGGCAGACCTCGCGCTCGCGGTTGAGCAAGCCCGAAGCGGCCAGAGCACGCCGCTGGACATGCAGGAAATTAGGGACGAAGTGCGGCGTCTCCGCGGCGCCAAATGAGGGGGCTGCATGCCGCGGCTGCTGAAGACGCCTGAAGCGCGGCGCGACCTGATCGGGATCGGCGCTTACATCGAAGCAGACAATCCGGACGCCGCGGATCGCTTACTTGAGCTATTTGAACAGAAGTTCCGCCTTCTGGCGGAGTTTCCGCGAATCGGTCGGACGAGGGACGAACTGGCGCCGGGCCTGCGGAGCTTTCCAGTCGGAAAGTACCTGATCTTTTATTTCCCTCTAAGTGACGGGATCAACGTCGTTCGCGTGGTGCATGGCGCCCGAAACCTGCGAAGGATATTCCGCCGGCGGCGGGAGTAATGCGGCATGCGTGCGGTAAGATGCGCCCATGACCGCCAAGTACGCTGCGCGAGCAACATTCCTTGCGCTGCTGATGGTCTTCCCCTCGGCAGCCGCGCCGATCGAAACGAATCCGGCGATCCCCACCGGCCTCGGCATCAATATCCACTTCACGCAGCCCAAACCGGGTGAAATGGAGATGATCGCGGCGGCGGGGTTCACGGTGGTGCGGATGGATTTCGCGTGGTCCGCCACCGAGCGGCGGCGCGGGGAGTATGACTTCGCCGCGTACGACCACCTGCTGGCGGCGTGTGAGGCGCAGCACATCCGGCCGTACCTGATTCTGGATTACGGCAATCGGCTGTACGACAGCGGGCAGTCGCCGCACACGGACGAGGGGCGCGGCGCGATGGCGGCGTGGGCGGCGGCGGCGGTTTCGCACTTCAAGCGCCGCGGCGTCATCTGGGAGATGTGGAATGAGCCGAACATTGGGTTCTGGAAGCCGGCGCCGAACGTCGAAGACTACGTGGCGATGACCAAGGCGGTGGGGGCGGCGATTCGCAAGGCGGGTCCCGAAGAGACGTTCATTGGGCCGGCGTCGTCCACGGTGGATTTCAAGTTTCTGGAGCCGTGTCTGAAGGCGGGGCTGCTGGAGTACTGGGACGCGGTTTCGGTGCACCCGTACCGGCAGAAGGCGCCTGAGACGGCGGCGGAGGACTACCGGCGGCTGCGGGAGGTCATTGCGAAATATGCGCCGGCCGGGAAGGCGGTGCCGATCGTTTCGGGGGAGTGGGGATACTCGTCCGCGTGGGGAAAGTACGATGCGGACGTGCAGGGGAAGATGCTGCCGCGGGAGTTTCTGACGAACGTCATGAACGGGGTGCCGGTGTCGATCTGGTACGACTGGCACGACGACGGGCCGGATCCGAAGGAGGGGGAACATCACTTCGGGACGGTGCTCAATCCGTACCACGAGGGGCGCACGCCGCCGTACGAGCCGAAGCCGGCATACCTGGCGGCCAAGAAGCTCGCGACGGAGCTGGGCGGGTACAGATTCGCCAAGCGGATCGATGTTGGGAATGCTGCGGAAGACTACGTCCTGGCTTTTTCCAATGGCAGGAATAATGCCCAGAAACTTGCCGCCTGGACGACGTCCACTCACCGGCACGCCGTCACGGTTCCGGGCGTCGCGTCGCCGGTCACGCTCACGGACGCGCCGCAGTACCTCACGCCATCGCGGTGAGGTTGGAGTTTCCGCATTGTTCATTCCGCGGGTTGGCGGGGTGGGATACAAGGGCGGGCATGTCGCTCGCGGCGCAGATTACTTGGATGTTCGTGCTGGCGGTGCCGGTGGCGTGCGTGGCGTGGACGGTGACGCACGAGGAGGTGTTCCGGGAGCTGCGCGAATACTGTTCGGACAAGAGCCACAAGTGTCCGGGCCTGTTGCGGCGCAAGTTTTATTACCTGTTCACGTGCGAGTACTGCTTCAGCCATTACGTCACGATCGCCTTCCTGATCCTCACCCGTTACAAGCTGCTGCTGGAGGATTGGCGGGGGTATGTCATCAGCTTCTTCGCGGTGGTGTTTGTCGCGAATGCGTACATGAGTTTGTATTCGCGGCTGCGCGTGGACATCCGGTCGGAGCGGGCGGAGGCGCAGATGAAGGAGAAAGTAGCGGATACGACGAAAGCGGATTGACGGCGTTTATTTGGCGCCTCCCAGCGCGCGGCTCACCACGCCGCTTGCCTCACGGAGGACGTCCTGGAGGTGGGATTCGCTGCGGAGGCTTTCGGCGTAGATCTTGTACACGTCCTCGGTGCCGGAGGGGCGGGCGGCGAACCAGCCGGCCTGGGTGACGACCTTGAGGCCGCCGATGGGGGCGTTGTTGCCGGGGGCGCGGGTGAGTTTGGCGAGGATCGGCTCGCCGGCGAGGGTGGTGTCGGTGACGGATTCGGGGGAGAGGTTGGAGAGGACGGCCTTTTCCTTTGGTGTCGCGGGCTGGTCGACGCGCGTGTAGTAGGACGTGCCGAACTGGTCGGCGATCTGGCGATAGTGGTCGCCGGGGTCTTTGCCGGTGCGGGCGGTGAGTTCGCAGGCGAGCAGGTCCATGATGATGCCGTCCTTGTCGGTGGTCCAGACGGAGCCGTCGGTGCGAAGGAAGCTCGCTCCCGCGCTTTCCTCGCCGCCGAAGCCGAGGGAGCCGTCGAAGAGGCCTGCGGAGAACCACTTGAAGCCGACGGGGACCTCGTAGACGCGGCGGCCGAGGGAGGCGGCGACGCGGTCGATGACGCCGCTGCTGACCAGCGTCTTTCCGACGGCGGCGTCTTTGGGCCAGCGCGGGCGGTGGGTGAAGAGGTAGCGGATCGCTACGGCGAGGAAGTGGTTGGGGTTGAGCAGGCCGACGGAGGGGGCGACGATGCCGTGGCGGTCGGAGTCGGCGTCGTTGCCGAAGGCGATGTCGTACTTGTCCTTCAGCTTGATCAGGCTCGCCATCGCGTAGGGGCTGGAGCAGTCCATGCGGATTTTGCCGTCGTGATCGACGGTCATGAAGCGGAAGGTGTAGTCCACGGCGGGGTTCACGATGTCGATGTCGAGGCCGTACTTGTCGCGGATGGGTTGCCAGTAGTGGACGCTCGCTCCCCCTAGCGGATCGGCGCCGATTTTGAGGCCGGCGGAGCGGATGACGTCGAAGTCGATAATGGAGCCGAGGTCGGCAACGTAGGGGGTGATCAGGTCTTTCGCATGGGTGGTCGGGGCTTTGAGGGCTTGTTCGTAGGCGATTCGCTTCACGCCGCCATTGGCTTCTTTGAGCAGGGTGTTGGCGCGGTCCTGAATCCATTTGGTGACGTCCACGTCGGCGGGGCCGCCGTGGGGGGGGTTGTACTTGATGCCGCCGTCACGCGGGGGGTTGTGGGAAGGGGTGACGATGATGCCGTCGGCGAGGCCGGTGGTGCGGTTGCGGTTGTGGGTGAGGATGGCGTGGGAAATCACCGGTGTGGGGGTGTACTCGTCGCTCCTGGCGATGATCGTTTCGACCTTGTTGGCGGCGAGGACCTCAATGGCGGTGCGGGTGGCGGGTTGGTCGGCGGCGTGGGTGTCTTTGCCGAGGTAGAGGGGGCCGTCGATGCCTTTGGATTTGCGGTATTCGCAGACGGCCTGGGTGATGGCGAGGATGTGGGCTTCATTGAAGGAGGCGTCCTCGGGGGAGCCGCGGTGGCCGCTGGTGCCGAAGCTGACGCGGTGTTGGGGGTTGGCTGGGTCTGGGGTGAGCTGGTAGTACGAGCGCTCGAGCTTGGCGGGGTCGATGAGTAGCTGCGGCGGCGGCAGTTTCCCGGCGAGGGGCGAGAGGGGCATGGTGGGTTCCTTCGGATGGCGTTGGCGTCACGATAATCGCGTGGGACGTGGCGGCCAACGGGGATACAGCGGAGGCGTGGGTTTTGAGGCGGTTGGCTCGGAAGAGCGCTGCGGAGGCGGGGTTGCTGTGAGCGCCGAGTGAGTGCGTGGGGTGTGGACTTCCCGTCGGCAAATTACCCCGTCAGCGCAAACATCACCGTCACGCGTGCCCTCACCGCAATTTGGCCCGGGGGCGTCGTCTCGCTCCCCTCTTCCATCGTCATGTCGATCTGCGAAAGGGCCGGCGTGCTCGCGGCACTGCCCAGCGTCGGCGTCGCCGAAGACGCGTTCGCCGGCGGGTAAGGCCACGGGTATAGCGAGAACGGCCAATCGGTGATCGTCAGCGGCCGTCCCACCCCGCAGTTGAGCTGCTCGGCTAACAGCTTGGCCTTGTCGGCAGCCGCCTTCACGGCCAGCTTCCGCGCCTCGTCGCGCCGCTTCTCGATGTCCGCCGCGCGAAAGCCCACGATCCGCATGCGCCCGGCCCCCGCCCGCAGCGCCGCATTCATCACGGGGTCCACCGATTTAATCTCGCGCAGCGTCAGAAGGTATTGGCGTGTCGCCTGGTACCGGTCCGCCCGCCCGGAATCGCCGCGCACGTCCACGTCGGTCGCGGTGGTCTCGACGTCCGCCGGCTGCACGCCGGCGCCGCGGACCGCCTCCAGCACGCGGGCGCACGCCGACTCGTGCCCGGCCCGCAGGCGCGAGAGGTCGCTGTCGAAGGTGGTCACGGTCATGTCGAGCACCGCCTGGTCGGGGGTGACGTACACGATGCCAAGTCCGGTAGCGGTGACGGTCCGCGCCGCGTCCTGCGCGAGAGTTGCGGTGGCCATCATTGCCGCGAAAAACGACAAGGAAACGAAACCGGTCCTCCTCATTTCCTCTCCTTTCCCCAAACACCCCTTAGGCCTCCGGCGTCCAGCCCATGACGACGTCGAATTTCGCCGCGAGTTCGCCGGCCCGGGAGGCTTCTAGCGGGGCAAAATCCACCGTAACCGAGTCTCGCGCCCTGGGGTCGCGGATGGAACGATAAATGCCGTCGCGATCATTGGACCGCTCGCCCTTCACGTAGCACTGGGTCGTGAACTTCTCGTGCCCGCGGGCCTTGATGGCAAAGTGAATGTGCGGGCAGCGGCCGGGGTATTTCACCGGCTTGATCGTGCGGAAATAGTACTCGCCGGTGGAACCGGTGAGGAAGCGGCCGAAGCCCTGGAAGTTGCGGTCGCGTTTGTCGCGGTTCATCGAGCCGGTGTGGATGTATGCGGCGTTGTTGTCCACCTGCCAGATTTCGACCAGGACGTTGCGGAGCGGCTCGCCGCGGGAGTCGAGGACGCGGCCGCTGAGGTGCGTCACCTCGCCAACGGCGGGGGTAATGGAGTCGTTGACAATGAGCAGGTCGTTGTCGGTGTCGAGGGGGAGCTTGTCGGGGTAGAAGGGGCCTTCGGTCTGGCGCGGCGTGCGGACGAGCTCCTCGGCGAAGACGCCGGGGGTGTAGAGGCGCGACGCGGCGAGGGCGGCGGCGCCGAGGCCGAGGCGGTTGAGGAAGAGGCGGCGGGACGAGCGATCGTGGGCCTGCATGGCGGGGTCTCCGTGAGGGGGTGGGTATTTCAGGGTCATAGTTGGTGCCGGGGCGAGGAAAATTCCGGGTGGGGCGGAGTTTTTGTGAAGATGGGCAAGCGAAAAGCGCGTGCGCGGTCGCATTCGGTCGAATTTGGTTGCAAGTTTTCAGTCCGGAGTGAAAGTTGGGCGAGGCGCGGGGCGGGGCGTTGGAAAGACTCGGAAGTCGGCCCGGGACATGGTCCCCCCTTTCGCGAATGAAGCCTCGAACGGCCGGTATTATACCACAGGTGTCAAGGGAGTTTAGGGTCTATTGAGGAGGAGAGTCGGATGTGCCGAGCCATTCCATTTTCGGCGCGGGCAATGGTTCTGCTGGTGATGACAAGTGTTGCGGCGGCGGAGCCGGGGAAGCAGGCTGCGGTGGGTCAGCAACTGTCGCTGGAGTATGGCGGAGTGAGGGCGGGGTATTTTCTTCACGTGCCGAAGGGGATGGATCACGCGCGGCAGCCGGCGCTGGTGATGGTGCTGCACGGGTCGGGGGGCACGGGGCGGGGGATGGCGCAGTATTCGCGGATGAACGAGGTGGCGGACCGGGAGGGGTTCATTGTGGCCTATCCCGATGGATTGTCGCCGGACCACCTCTGGAACGGGTTGTTCGACGTGCCCGGTGGCAAGCCGGAGCCGGGGCCGGTGGCGCGCGGGATCGACGACGTGGGTGGGCTTCGGGCGGTGATCGATGCGCTGCACGAGAAGTACGGCACCGATCCGCGGCGAGTGTACGTGTGCGGGTTTTCGGCCGGGGCGTACATGGCGTACAAGATGGCGGTGGAGTCGCCGGACAAGGTGGCGGCGGTGGGGATCGTGGCGGGGTCGCTGGGGATTCGCAGCATCGACGGTAAGCCCGTGACGGACACGATCCCGCCGCCGGCCGAGCCGGTCTCGGTGATTCACGTTTACGGCGGGAAAGACAAGGCGGTGGTGGCGGCGGGGAAACAGGCGCCGCGGAATAAGTTCATGTCCGCCGCCGACTGCGCCGCGTTCATCGCCAAGGCCGACGGCGCCAAGCCTGCTCCCCTAAAAGGCGCCCCGTCGGGCGCGGTGGAGAGGGCCCGCTACGCCGCGGGAAAGGGCGGCACCGAGGTCGTGCTCTATGAGGTGCCCGCGGCGACGCACCAGTGGCCGCCGCCGGCGATGTTCGCGACCAACGAGGTGCTTTGGGAATTTTTCGCCTCACACCCCAAGGCGGTGCGGAAGAATTGACGCGGCTAGCGGCGCGGCCGTCCGGCGCCTTGGGTTTCCACGCTGAAGCGCGGAACGAAGTCGCCGCCCCGCTCCCGCGCCCGCTTCATCGCCGTGGCGACCAGCTCGGCACGGCTGTTGACGCAGAACCGCTGGTGCAACGCCTTCACGTAGTTGTGGATCGTGTGGCGGCTCAGGTCCAGCTTCAGCGCCACCTGTTTCTCACTCAGCCCGGTCGCCAGCGCGTCCAGCGTCTGCGCGAGCCGCGGCGGCAGGTCGGTGGCGGGGTCCTTGGCCCGCCGCAGGACGTCCCTCTTCCAGAGTCGTCCCAATTCCACGTGAAACAGCCGCAGGAGCCGGTACTCCGCCGGCGTGAACGGCGGGTCGCCCAGTGCCCGGTGGGCGCCGATCTGGTCCACCGTCCCACCGTGCGGCAGCGAATACTGCGACAAGATAAAACTCTTGCCGCTCCGGCCCGGGCGCACGGGCTTGACCGGGAGAAATTGCTCCGGGGTTCCGGGTGCCGCGCCTGCCGCGGCTGCGGCGATTACCCAGTAGTTCTCCGGCCGCTCTCCGACCTGGTCCGTGTGGATGCGCCACACGTCGCCACCGTCCTCGCACCCCCACCCGACGTCGGTGACGTGAAACGTGCCGGCGGCGGTCGCGCAGAAATGCACTTCCGAAGAGACGACGATCTCCGCGTTCAACAGCCCGCAGAGGCGGCGGACCATGTGCGGGCGCCAAGCGTCCGCGTCGGCGCTCCGCTCGCGCACCTCCCCGATGAGCCGGAACGCCCGGCGCACGTCGGCAAGTTTGAGGCGGGCTTTGCGTGGAGTGGCTTCGGGCACCGCGTGATATTCCTTGCGAACTGTCGCGAAGGCGTAAGCGAATCGCGGGGCGATCCGACGAATGGAGACGGCAGAGACGGCCCTGTTCAGGGCAATGGCCGCACCGGTGAAGTTGGCGTACAGATATTCCGTCCGACGCGTTGTTCCTGACCCGCTGTCGTAATGCGGGCAGGAGGGACTCGAAGCCGAGTCTAGCTGGCCGCGGGCTGCGGTGAAAGTGGGAACGCGTCGGAAGGGAGCTCGGAGGTGCTGGTCATGGTGGAATCTGGCATGACAAATCCGGAAATGCGACAGGGCATGGGCGCGCCGGGGGAGAAGGAGGCCGGTCGCGCCATCCGGATGGCCGAGGCCGGGCGACCGATGGGAGCGGTCACCGTCGCCGAGGGTGCCAGATTCCATTTCATGGCCGGTCGGCGGCGGCGGGGCAATGCCGCCGCCGCATACATGCCGGGAATTACCGCCGTCGATTGTGCGTTGTTGGTATTACAAAGAGGCCGCCCGCGAGCGGCGACGAGTTGTCCGTTCGTGCAAACCCTTGGTGGCGCGAGAACTATCGCGCTACCGTTCAAGTCGCCGCGTCCCATCGGTGCCGACCGATAGGCTGCCCTTGCGTTGTCTCGCTTAATGCCCGAGGACGGTATGTCGGGACCGTCCTC
>Ga0308176_10000281_pt1 | contig 33878 bp, 23 predicted proteins | sample PhyCR2_3_FD_203890 | JGI IMG/M metagenome (GOLD analysis project Ga0308176, IMG submission 203890) | Soil microbial communities from UC Gill Tract Community Farm, Albany, California, United States - DLSLS.C.R2 | ecosystem: Environmental > Terrestrial > Soil > Agricultural land | place: USA... | reverse complement strand
GAAGGTGAGCAGGATCGACAGCGGCAGGACGAGGGTGAGCCGCTTCATCGCGCGCTCCTGGTTCTCGAACTCGCCGCCCCACAGGAGGTCGTAGCCGGTGGGCAGCTGGACGCCGGCGGCGACCTTCTGGCGCGCTTCGTCGACGAACGAGCCGAGGTCGCGGTTGCGCACGTTCATCCGGATGCCGACGTAGCGCTTGCCGCTCTCCCGCGTGATCGCCGCGCGGCTCGAGTCGATCGAGACGTCGGCGAGCGCCTTGATCGGGACGAGCGCGCCGTCCTTGAGCGGGATGCGCAGGTTCTTGATGACGTCGACCGATTGCCGGGCGGCGACCGGCAGGCGCACGGTGACGTCGAACCGCTTCTCCTGCTCCCAGACCTCGGAGGCCGTATGGCCGGATAGCGCGGTCTCGACGTACTCCTGCAGCGCGCCCAGGTCCATGTCCCAGTGGGTGAGCGCGTCGCGGTTGGGCCGGATCGCGATCGCGGGTTGCTCGGAGGCCTTGACGATGCCGAGGTCGGCGACGCCGGGGACCTTGGCGATCTCGTCCTGGATCTGGCCGGCGAGCTTCTGCAGCTGATCGAGGTCGTCGCCGTAGAGCTTGACGGCGACCTGGCCGAACTGGCCGCTGATGTTCTCGGCGACGTTGTCGCGGATCGGCTGGCTGAAGTTGTACTCGATGCCGGGGAACTCCTTCAGGTTCCTGTTCATCTCCTCGATGATGTCATCGAGCGTGTGGATCTCGGGCCGCCACGCCTTCATCGGCTTCAGCTTGACGAACACCTCGAAGTTGTTGAGCAGGGTCGGATCGGTGCCGTCCTCGGGGCGCCCCAGCTGCGACAGGAGCTCGGTGATCTCCGGGATGTCGCGCCGCATGAGCTGCGTGATCTGCGGGGTCAGCCGGCGGCCCTCGGTGAGCGAGATCGTCGGCGGCAGCGTGTAGGTCACGTAGAGCGCGCCCTCGTTGAGCTCGGGGAGGAACTCGGTGCCGAGGCGCGGCGCGAGCTCGATGCCGGCGTAGACCAGCGCGAGCGAGCCCAGCAGCACCGCCGCAGGGTTACGCATCGCCTGGACGAGCGTCGGGCCATAGGCGCGGCTGGCGAGCCGGAGCACCGGCGATTCCTTGATGGGCCTATGGCGGCGCAGCGCGAAGAAGCACAGGACCGGGACGAGCGTGAAGCTCACCAGCATCGCGCCGACGAGCGCGCTGACCACGGTGTGGGCCATCGGCGCGAAGATCCGGCCCTCGACCCGCTGCAGCGCGAAGATCGGCAGGTACGCGGCGACGATGATGAGCAGCGAGAACAGCGTGGGCCGCGCGACCTGCTTGGCCGCCGTGTAGATCGCCTCGATCCGCGCCTCCGGGGTCTTGTGCTGGTAGGCGTCGCCGGCGCAGTGGCCGAACACGTGCTCGACGAGGATCACCGCGCCGTCGACGATGATGCCGAAGTCGACCGCGCCCATCGACAACAGGTTGGCCGACATGCCGCGGCTGCGCAGGTAGATGAACGACGCCGCGAGCGACAGCGGGATCACGACCGTGACGACCAGCGAGGCGCGGATCGACAAGAGGAACACGAACAGGACGATCATCACGAGGGTGGCGCCCTCGGCCAGGTTGTGGAACACGGTGTCGAGCGTGGTGTCGACCAGGTCGGTGCGGTCGTAGAACGGGTGCAGCCGGATCCCGCCCGGCAGCGCGTGCTGGTGCAGCTCGTCGATCCGGTCGCGCAGGGCGGCGAGCACGACCGAGGGGTTCTCGCCGCGCCGCATCAGCACGATGCCTTCGACGCCGTCGTGGTCGTCACCGCGCGTGATCACGCCCTGCCGCGGCGCGTAGCCGACGGTGACCGTCGCGACGTCGCCGAGCTTGACCGGGACGCCGCCGTGAAACCCGACGCGGACCTTCGCGATGTCGTCGACGGACTGGAAGGTGCCGAGCGAGCGGATCACGAACACCTGGGCGCCGCGCTCGAGCGTGCCACCCGAGGCGTTGGCCGACGCCTTCGACAGCGCCTGGAACACGTCGTCGAGCACGACCCCGAGCGAGGCCATCCTGGTCGGCTGCGGCTCGACGTGGACCTCCTGGACGAGCCCGCCGTACGAGACCACGTCGGCGACGCCGGGCACGCGCATCAGCGCCGGGCGCACCACCCAGTCCTGGGTCGTGCGCAGGAGCATCGGATCGGCGCCGGGGCCCTCGAGGGTGTAGCGATAGACCTCGCCGATCGGGGTCGCGAGCGGCCCGAGGTCGGGCGAGATGCCCTGGGGGAGGTTCGCGTCGGGGATGCGCTCGGTGATCTGCTGCCGGGCGACCAGCGGCTCGACGCCGTCCTCGAACGTGAGCGTCACCATCGACAGCCCGAACAGCGAGACCGAGCGCAGCCGGAACAGCCCCGGCACGCCGTTGAGCGCGCGCTCGAGCGGGATCGAGACCCGGCGCTCGACCTCCTCGGTCGGCTGGCCGGGGTAGAGCGTGATGACCTGGACCTGGGTGTCGGTCGGATCCGGAAACGCCTCGATCGTGAGGTTCTTGTACGAGTACCAGCCGGCCGCCGCGAGGAACACCGCGAGGATGAACACCAGGAGGCGCGTCGAGAGCGAGCCGTGGAGCAGTTTGTCGATCATGGTGATCCCGGGGCCCGTGCGGCTCAGTTGTCGAGCTGGATCTGGTTGTCGAGCAGGATCGCGCCGGACAGCACGACCTGATCGGTGGCCGACAGCCCGGCGAGCACGGGCACCTTGCCGGCGGAGACCGAGCCCACCGTGATCTCGTGGCGCTTGAGCTCCCCGTCGGGCTCCTTGCGATAGACGTAGCTCTGGGCGCCGTCCGACATCACCGCGGAGGCCGGCAGCGCGACCACGGCGGGCGTCGGATCGAAGATCCGGATCGTCGCGTACGCGTTGGGCCTGAGCGCGCCATCGGGGTTGGGCAGCCGCAGCCGGATCGGGACGGTGTGGCGATCGGGATCGACGATCGACGAGATCTGCTCGACGGTGGCGTCGCGCTCGCTGGTGCCGACCGTGACCTTGGCCTTGGTGCCGGGGACCAGCGTGCCGACGTCGTTCTCGAACAGGTCGGCGACGACCCACACGTCGGACAGATCGGCGATCGCGAGCAGCGAGCCGTTGCTCGGATCGACGAGCTGGCCGACGCTCACGACCTTCTCGACCACGACGCCGGCGCGCGGGGCGGTCACCGTGAACGAGGCGTCGCCGCCGCCCACGACGCGCAGCGCGGCGAGCTTCTGCTCGGCGAGCTGGGTCGCCAGATCGGCCTCGGCGGCCTCCTGCTTGGCGGTCACGAGCTCCTTGGCCGGCAGCGAGCCGGCGTCGACGAGGGCCTGGACGCGCTCGAGGCTGGTGTGCGCGACCGCGCGCTGCCCGGTGGCCTTGGCGAGCTCGGAGCGCAGCTCGGCGAGGCTCGGGCTCGACACCGTGAACAGCGCGGTGCCCGGGGTGACGTGCTGTCCGCGCTCGACCATGACCGCGGTGATCCGGCCGGCGAGCGGCGAGCCGAGCCGCGACGTGTGTGCCTCGTCGAACATGATCCGGGCGGGGATCGGGTCTCCCCAGTGGGGCTCGGCCGCGGCCGGCGTGCCGAGCTTGATCACGTTCCATGCCGGCGCGCTCGCGGCGAGCGTGACCGAGCTCGACCCGACGCGCATCCCCGGCGCGGGGGGCTCGGTCGGCGGATCGGGCCGGTGATACTGGCGGGCGAGCACGATCGAGGTGACGCTCACGATCGCGCTGATGAACACCGGGAGCCGCAGCGAGCGGCCGGCGGTTGCCGAGGGCAAGGGAGCTTCCTGGGTCATGACGCGGTCTTTCCGCCGGCATCGCGCGCGGCCTGATCGTCGAGGCCGAGCTGCTGGCGCAGCTGGGCGCGGACGTTGAACAGATCGAACCGGGTGTCGAGCAGCTCGAGCAGCAGATCGCGGTGGGCGCGTTCCACGAGCAGGAGATCGGCGAGCGGGGCCTGGCCGAGATCGAACGCGCGGCGAGTCTGCTCGATGATCTGCGTCGACTTCGGGACCGTGTCGGCCTCGAGCCTCTTGACCGCCGCCTCGAGCATCGTGCGCTGCGCGAGCAGCGCCTCGACCTGCCCGGTGGCCTCACGCACGGCCGCGAAGTCCTCGGCGGCCAGCGCCCGGGCGTTCGCGCGCGCGGCGGCCTCGTCGTGCGTGCCGCGGTCGAACAGCGGCAGCGGGATGCCGATCGTGAACATCAGGCTCTGGTGCTGATCGCCGGAGATCGTGAGGTTGTCGAGGGTGTAGCCGACGCCGAGCGTCGGATCGGGGATCCGCCGGTTGTGCGCCAGGTTCGCGTCCCACCCGAGCGCCTCGATCTCGAGCTTCTGGGCGACGCGCACGGGGCGGGCCTCGATCGCGGCGCCGGCGAGCGGCAAGGTCGTTGGCAGCGGCGCCCCGGCGTCGAGCACGGTCGGATCTTCGAGCCCCTCGACCGAACACGGCGCATAGAGCGTGGCGGTGCACGTGCTGAGCGCGACCATGACGTCGGCCTCGGCGCGCGCGAGCTGGAGGGCGATCGCTTGGGTGTCGAGCTCGATGCGCGCGAACTCGAGCGCCGACAGATCGCTGTGGTCGAGCCGGACCTTCTCGAGCGACATGAGCTGGTTGGCCGCGGTGAGGTTTCGATCGACCACGCTCTTGCGCGCTTCCAGGTAGGCGAGCTTGCCGAGCATCTGGATCGCGTCGCCGAGCCGTTCGCCCAGCGTGCCCGTCGCGGTCTCGGCGGCGGCGCGGCCCCGCAGATCCGCGGCGTTGCGCCGGGATTCGCGCTTGCCGAGCTCGACCAGCTGATCCACCCCGGCGGTGAAGATCAAGGTCTTCCCGAGCGACAGCGGTGGGTTCGCCGATCCGGGCCCACCCGACGCGGCGTTGGTCTGGCCGATGACGATGTCGCTCACGCCGAGGTTCAGCTGCGGATTGGGCAAGACCCTGGCCTGGCGGGCCGTCGCCTGCGCGGCGAGGACCCGGGCGCGTTGCGCGTCGATCAGCGGATCGCGCTCGCGCAGCCACGCGGCGAGCTCGCTCGGGCCCGCGAGCAGCGTTCGGAGCGGCGGCGCAGGTTCTGCGTGAACGCGGCCAGCCAGGCTCGCGATCAACAAGATGGTCGAGAACGCGCGCTTCATCTGCGTGCAGAGAGACCCCGGTGGAGGCCGTTTGTTCTCCCGCCCGCGATGAAGAAACGGTGAAGTCATTCCTCGTCGGGATGAGGTGCATTTCCGCCTCAGGTGAGGCGTTCTTGTCGCCTCTGCCACTTCAGCTGCGTTTAACGATCGGGCGTGAAAACCTCGGGCATGGTGCAGGAGGCACATGCGCGACGCTCGTGAGCTACCGGGCCTTGCTCCGAGCTACTTCCTCGATGGTGCCCGCGCTCCGGCGATGCGTCCGGTGCTCGCGCTCGCCGCGCGCGCGGCGCGCTCGGCGGCGAACGTGCTCATCACCGGAGAGAGCGGCACGGGCAAGCGCAGCCTCGCGGAGTGGATCCATGCGAGCAGCGCGCGCCGCGCGGGCCCGCTGGTGCGCGGCCGCGCCGGGATCAGCGAGGTGCTCGTGGTCGCCGCACGCGCGCGCACCTACCACGGCGGGTTCGCCGACGCCGCGGGCGGCACGCTCGTGCTCGACGAGCTGTGCGAGCTGTCGCACGAGGCGCAGGCCGCGCTGGTCCAGCTGCTCGACACCCCGACCCTGCGCGCGTTCGGCGAGGCCGGTACCCGCGTGATCGCGACGACGCAGTACACGACCGACCACGCGGTCCGCACCGGCAAGCTCCGCGCTGATCTCTACTACGCGCTCGGCGTGATCTCGATCGCCGTCCCGCCGCTCCGCAGCCGCGCCGAGGACATCCCGGCGCTGGTGGCGGCGTTCCTCGCGCGCTCGATGCAGGGGCCGGTCGAGATCACCGACGCGGCGCTCGCCTGGCTGGCGGCGGCCGACTGGCCCGGCAACGTCCGCGAGCTCGAGGGCACGATCGAGCGGGCCATCGCGCTGTCCGACGGCGGGGTGATCGACGTCGCCGACGTCGCCGGCCTCGCGCCCGCGGCGACCGCACAGGTCACATCACCAGGCCACCGTGGACGTCGATCGTATCGCCGCTGAAGTAGTCACATTCGAGCACGAACTTGACGGCGAGCCAGATGTCCTCGGGGACGCCGATGCGGCCGACCGGGATGTTCGCGACCAGCGCGTCGCGCGCCTTCTGGTTCATGCCCTGGGTCATCGGCGTCTCGATCATGCCGGGCGCGACGGCGCCGACCCGGATGCCGAACGGCGCGAACTCGCGCGACCACGTCACGGTGTTCGCCGCGAGCGCCGCCTTGGCCGCCGAGTAGTTCGACTGGCCGCGGTTGCCGTGGCGGGCGATCGACGACAGGTTGACGATCACGCCGGGCCGCTGGTCGGTCGCCGCCATCTTCGCGACCGTGTCGCGCACCATGAGCGTCGCACCGGTCAGGTTGACGCCGATCACCTGGTCCCAGTGGTCCTTGCTGAGCCTGATGATCTGACCGGTCGTGCGGTCCTTCTTGACGAGCAGGCCGTCGCGCAGGATCCCGGCGTTGTTGATGAGGCCGTTGAGCCCGCCCATCGCGCCGGCGGCCCAGTCGACGAACGCCGCGACCTCGGCCTCGTTCGCCACGTCGAGCTTGCGCGTGAAGACCTTGCCTGGGAGGCCGCGGGTTGCCTCGGCGAGCTGGGCGAGGCCGTCTTCCTTGACGTCGCCCGCGGCGACCTGGGCCCCGGCCTCGGCGAGCCGGTGGGCAAAATGCGCGCCCATCCCCTGGGCGCCACCGGTGATGATGATCTTGAACGACGAGAGCTGCATGGCGGCGTTCTTACCACCGCTGCCGGGCCGTCGCCTACGGCGCGCAGGCGCCGGGCGGACCGATCATCGCGGGGCCCGCGCCGATGCACTTGCCCGACTTGCAGTCGGCGTCGCTCATGCAGCCGACGCCCTTGCCGCAGTCGCCGCCGGCGGTCACCGTCGTGCAGTCGGCGCTGCAGGTGCCGCACGTGCTCGCGTTGCCGTCGTCGCACACCTCGCCGGCCGCGAGGTTCACGTGGCCGTCGCCGCAGGCCACGACCGAGCAGTCGCTGTCGCAGGTCGTGGTGTCGACCGGGGTGAGCCCGCCGCCCGGATCGCACTGCTCGTGGAATTGCGCCTCTACGATCGCGTCGCCGCAGAACGGGCCGTTCGGGTTCGGGATGAAGCCGGTGCAGTCCGCCTTGCAGATCGTCGACAGCACGGGCGACAGGCAGAACAGGCTGCCGTACTCGCACAGCGCGCCGTTGAGGAAGCCGCCCTGATCGCAGACCTCCGGGCCGTTGGTCACGGCGTCGCCGCAAAACGGACCGCCGGGGCTCACCAGCCCGGTGCACGTCGAGTTACACCGCGTGCAGGTCTCGTTGTCGTAATCGCACGGCTCGCCGTTCTGCGGCCCGTCGTCGCACAGCTCCTTGATCAGGCCCTTGGTGTCTTGCCTGCCGTCGCCGCAGACGTTGCGCTTGCAGGCGGCGGTGCAGTCGTTGTCGTCGGTGTTGTTGGCGGTGCCGTTGTCGCACTGCTCGCCGGCGCTCGCGTTGGTCTTGTGGTCGCCGCACGTGCTGGTCGTGCAGTCGATGTTGCAGGTCGAGCTCTCGGTCGGCGTCACGGTGCGGACGCCCGATCCGGCGACCGGCGCGGTGTCGCAGTCTTCCTTGTTCGTGCCCAGCGTGTTGACGTGACCGTCACCGCACCGGTTGATCACGCAGTCGCTGCGGCAGTCGCCGCTGTCGCTGTTCGCCCCGCCGTTGTCGCACTCCTCGCCCGGATCGACGATCCCGTTGCCACAGCGCTCCTGGAGGCAGGTCGACGAGCACGGCTGGAGGCCGATCAGGCCGTCGCACTCCTCGCCCGGATCGAGGATGCCGTTGCCGCAGTGCTCGAACTGGCAGGCGTTGGAGCACAGGGTCAGCGCCGAGGGCGGATCGCACTGCTCGACGCGGGCCGGCGGGCCGACGATCGTGACGAACTTGTGGTTGATGATGCCGTCGCCGCAGCTCGGGGTCGCGCAGTTGACGTTGCAGGTCGCGCTCTCGGTCGGCGTCACGTTGTGGCTGCCGGGCGCCGCCACCGGGCCGGCGTCGCAGTCTTCCTGGTGGCTGCCCAGCGTGTTGACGTGGCCGTCGCCGCAGCGGTTGAGGATGCAGTCGCTGCGGCAGTCGCCGCTGTCGTTGTTCGCGGCGCCGTTGTCGCACTCCTCGCCCGGGTCGATGATCCCGTTGCCGCACTTCTGCTGGCGACAGTTCGCCGCGCACGGCTGCAGACCCGCGGTGCCGTCGCACTCCTCGACGCCGGCCTCCACCTTGCCGTCGCCGCACTTCGCGAGCAAGCAGCTGGAGAGGCACGCGCCGGTGTCGGAGTTCTTCGAGCCCAGGTCGCATTCTTCGCCGGGCCCGACGATGCCGTCGCCGCAGGCCTTGGCGACGCACGCGTTGGTGCAGGCATCGGAGTCGATCCGGTTGCCGTCGTCGCAGCCCTCGCGGTGCAGCGGACCGACGGTGTTGGTGTGGCCATCGCCGCACACGTTGAGCTGGCAGGCCGCCGTGCAGTCGGCGTTGTCGGCGTTGTCGCCGGCGCCGTTGTCGCATTGCTCGGGCACCGTGGCGCCCGCCGGCGTGAAGCTGTGGTTGACCTTGCCATCGCCACACGCGGGCGTCGTGCAGTCGATGTTGCAGGTCGCGGTCTCGGTCGGGACCGCGGTGCGGGTGTGGTCCGCGGTGAGCGGGCCGCCGTCGCAGTCTTCGTGGTGGGTGCCCGTCGTGTTGGGCCGACCGTCGCCGCACCGGTTGATCACGCAGTCGCTGCGGCAATCGGCGTTGTCGTTGTTGTTGGTGAGGCCGTTGTCGCACTCCTCGCCCGGATCGATGATCCCGTTGCCGCACTTGCCGGTCGACCGGCAGTCCGCGCTGCAGCCGCCGACGCCGGGGGGCTCGCACACCTCGCCGACCTCGGTGTCGACGATGCCGTTGCCGCACACCTCGGTCGACGTGCAGGTCTTGTTGCAGCCGTCGCCGTCGTTGGTATTGCCGTCGTCGCACACCTCGCCGGCGTCCCGATCGACGATGCCGTTGCCGCACTTCTCGAGCGACAGGCAGTCCTTCGAGCAGCCGTCGCCGCCCTTGGTGTTGCCGTCGTCGCAGACCTCACCGGGGTCGAGGGTGCCGTTGCCGCACTTCTCGATCTGGCAGCTCGGGCTGCAGCCGTCGCCCGGCAGGATGTTGCCGTCGTCGCACTGCTCGCCCGAGTCGACGAGGCCGTTGCCGCACGGGTTATCGAGGCAGACCGCCTGCACCGCGCCGCACTCCTTGTCCTCAGGGCAGTAGATCCCCGTCGAACACAGCCTCGTCGTTGGTGGTGAGATGCACGCGGAGAGGACCGCGACGCCGAGCACGGCCCAGCAAGAGATCGCCTTCGTCATGTCTAAACACTCCTGCTTCAGAATTTGCCCACGACCATCGCGCCGGCCATGTCAGGGGCCAGGACGGGAACGACGGCGACGGCTCTCGGTTTTTCGTCTTGCTCGTTCTGCAGATCCTCGGCGCGGATCTGGTATGGCTGCCGGCGGTTCAGCCAGGCGAGCGAAAGCCCGGTCGCGATCGCCGCCCCGGCGACGCCGTAGCCGACGTAGCCGATGACCTTCTTGGTATCGCCGCTGGTCCTCATGCTGTTGAGCGACGTTCCGGATGGGCAGCCGCTGTTGTTGCCGGTCTGCGCGTTGCAGGCAGCGATCGCGCGATCGAAGTCCTTGTAGCTCGACTGCGCGGACAGCTCCATGGCCCCGCCGATGAGGCCGACCAGCGCGCCCGAGCCGGCCACGACGTAGGGGAACCACGTGTTCTGCCACCTGCGGCGGTAGCGGGTGAGCTCCTCCGCCGTGTAGAGCTTGAGCTCGATCCGGAACTTCTCGTTGGGCCCGATGAACGGCGCCGTGACCCGCGCGTTGTAGCCCTGCTTGTCGGCGAAGAACGTATGCTTGCCGACCCGGACCTTCGCGGCGTACTTGCCGGGCGCGACGAACACGTCCTTGCCGTCGACCGCGACCTTCGCGCCGATCTTGTCGCACGAGACCTCGATGTCGGCGAGCTGGCCCTCGACCAGCTTCAGGTACTCCTTGGCGTGATCGAACTTGTCCTTCTCGAGCGGCTCCGCGCCGTACTCGATCGCCTTGTTCAGCTGCTCGTAGACGTCGAGCGGCTGGTCGAGGTTGATCAGCGCGAGGGCGAGGTTGTAGTGGATCGCCGGGTGATCCCAGTGGGCGAGGGCGCTGCGATACTTCTCGACGGCCTGCGGGAACAGCCCGTTGTTGAGCAGCTCGTTGCCCTGACGGAACGCGGCCAGCGCCTCCTTCTCGTCGGAGACCGAGACGTCGGTGCCGCCGCCGGTGCCCTTCTCGAGCTTGGTGCCCGCCTTCTCGTCGGTCTTCATGCTGCCGGTCGTCGCGTCCGGGACGTTGGCGCCCGCGGGCTTGCCGTCCGGGGTCGCGGCCGGCTGGGGATCCTGGGTGTTCGGGCTCGTGCCCGCGGGCTTACCATCGGGCGTGGCGGCGTCGGGCTTGGCGTCGGGCTTCTTGTCGCCGGGCCTGGGGGCGTGCGCCGGGGCCTTGCGCGCCGGTGACTTCTTGGGCTGGGCGGAGGCCACGCTGGCGCCGAGCGCGAGGCCGAGCCCGATGGCGAGGATCTTGATCATGGATGAGTCTTGCCCGGGGGTAGGGGTTTGAGCGTGTCGATGGGCTTGCTGCCGATGCTGTCCTCCAGCTCCTTGACGCGCGCCTGCTCGGCCTTGAGCGCCTTCTGCAGCTCGCGGTTGGCCTTGGCGGTCTCGTCCTTGGCGGAGACCGCCTCGCCCTGCGCGCGCTCGGCGGCCCGGGCGTTGTCCTCGGCGCGGCGCTGCGCGCGCTTGGCCTGCTCCGCGCTCTCCGTGGCGACGTCGAGCGCCTTGACCAGCTCGGCGTTGGTGACCTTCAGATCCTCCTGCGACCGGTCGAGCTTCTGATCGACGACGACCTTCGCCTCGGAGATCTGCCGCTTGGCGGCCTCGGCCGCGTCGCGCTCGCGCTCGCGCTTCTGCGCGAGCTGGAGCTGGGCCTCGGCGTCCTTCTGGGCGGCCTCGGCCTTGGTCTGGTTGACCCTCGCCTCGGCGCGCGACTGCTGGATGATCACGAGCAGGACCATCGTCGCGACGACGATCAGCGACAGCACGGTGAACCCGCCGATGATCGCGGCGCGGCGGCGGCGCGCCTGCGCGGTCTGCCAGCTGACGACGGCATCGAGGAAGCCGCGCTCGACGTCGGACAGCGGGGCCTTGTAGCGCTTGCGGAACTTCTCGGCCTCGTCGGCCGCTTCGCCGCGCCACAGGAGGCCCGCATCCCGGCCCTTCTGGTGCCACTGGCGCGCCGCGACGCGGAGCTGATCGACCAGCGCCGCGTCCTCGTGGTTCTCGTCGAGCCAGCGCCGCAGGGTCGGCCAGCCGTGGACGAGCGACTCGTGCACGATCTCGACGGTCGAGCCCTTGCCGCCGTCGAGCGTCTGGACCACGAGCAGGCGGGCATCGACCATGTGATCGATCAGCCGCTGGATCTCGCCCACCTCGCGCGACAGCTCGCGGAGCTCGGCGATCGGGACGATCGCCCGGGTGCGCTCGGCGGTGACCAGGCGGAGCAGGAGCGCGCGGATGAGCGGGGCCTTCGACGCGCCCATCTCGGAGACGACGCGATCGGCGTGGCTCGCCAGGGCCCCGGCGACGCCGCCCATCGCCGCGTAGCTGTGGTGGGTGAGCATCCGGCGGGCGGTATCGCGGTTCTCCCACAGCTTGGCGGCGGCGAACTGGAGCAGCGGCAGCGCGCCGGGCGTGGTCTCGAGGTGATCGAGCATGTCCTCGACGATGGCGGGCAGCTCGAACTGGAACCCGGCCATCTCGGCGGGCTGCGTGATCGCCTCGCGCAGGCCCTCGCGGCCCGGCGGCCCCAGGAAGTACATCCCTTGCGTCAGCTCGTCGACGAACTGGGGATCCTCGGCGAGGCGATCGAGGAAGTCGCTGCGGATCGACAGCACGACGCGCAGCGGGCTGGTCGCGTCGTCGGCGACCGCGGACAGGCACGCCGTGAACGCCGCGCGCTCGGCGGGATCGGCGACCTGGGTGTAGAGCTCCTCGAACTGGTCGACGAACAGCATGATCCGGCGGCTGTCGCGGCGCGCGCGCAGGCGCATCACGTTGCCGAGGTGCCCCGGTTCGGCGCGCAGGGTCTCGATCAGCTTCTTCTGCTCGTCGACCTCGTCGGCGAGGTTCGCGGCGGTGCCGACCATCGGCGCGATCATGGCGGCGAGCGCCTCGAGCGGCTGGCGGCCCGGCCGGACGACGAGGGTCTCCCAGACCTCGCCGGAGCGCTTGAGCGCGGGCACGAGGCCGGCCCGGACGAACGACGACTTGCCGACGCCCGAGCTGCCGACCACCGCCATCATCGGGCAGTCGCGGATCCGGGTGACCATCGCCGCGACCTCGCGGTTTCGGCCGAAGAACTTGCCGGCGTCGGTCTCCTGGAACGACGACAGGCCGGCGTACGGGCTCTCGTCGATCTGGAGCGTCTGGGTGCGGCGGCCGGGCAGGAACAGCTCGAGCGCCGCGAGGAGCTCGCCGGCCGACTGCCAGCGCTGCGTCTTGTCCTTGAGCAGGCAGCGATCGATGATCTGGATCAGCTCGCGCGGCACGTCGGTCGGCGCGGCGTCCTGCATCGACGGCATCGGCAGCTCGAGCATCGCCGTGACGACGAGCTGGTTGCCGTCGAGCGGGTGCAGCGGGTGGCGGCCGCAGATCATGCGGTACATGAGGATGCCGCACGCCCAGATGTCGGTGAGGTGATCGATCTCGATGCCGATGCCCCACTGCTCCGGCGACATGTACTTCAGCGTGCCCATGATCGTGCCGACCCGGGTCAAGCTGGTGTTCGTCCCCGTCGCGAGCTCGAGCGGGCTCGGCAGCCGGATCGCGCCGGCCGACTTCTCGACCCTCCCGGTCGAGTCTTGTTGCAGGACCTTGGCGATGCCGAAGTCGAGCACCTTGACCGTGCCCGACTCGGTGATGAAGATGTTGTCGGGCTTGAGGTCGCGGTGGACGATGCCTTGATCGTGGGCGCATTGCAGCGCGCGCAGGACCGAGCCCATGATCTCCACCGTGCGCGTGTACGGCAGCCGCTGGCCGTGCTCGGTCTGGTGGGTGAGCGGCTTACCATTCAGGTATTCGAGGACGATGTACGGTGAGCCGTTATGTTCGCCGACCTCGTAGATCACGACGATGTTGTCGTGCTGGCAGCGCGCGGTGGTGCGCGCCTCGACGAGGAACCGCTGGGTCAGCTCGGGCTGATCGGCCTGCAGGAACTTGATCGCGACGCGCCGGCCGAGCCGGAGATCGCGGGCGAGGAACACGGTCCCCATCCCGCCCTCGCCGATCATCTTGATCATCTCGTACTGGTTGATCCGGACGCCGGAGTGCGGCACCGCGCTGGTCGCGTGCACGCCGGTCGTGCCCTCGTCGCTGACGCCGTCGCCGCCGAACGAGTCCCACGCCGACTTGCTGACACCCGGCTGCGACGCTCCCGTCGAGGGGCGCTTCGCGCGAGGCTGGGCCGGAAGGGTCGCCCCGAACGCCTGATCTGCCGTTGGGCCGGCGTCCGGTGCCACGACCGCCGGCGTCCTGCCGGGCAGGGGCGTACCGGCGGGGAGGGTCGACGGCGGGGCCGGATCGCGCGGCTGCGCGTTGATGCTCCCGGGCACCGTGGTCTCCAGCGCCTTGTTCGGCGTGAGACCGACGATCGTGCGCCGCGGCGGCGGCACCGAGCCGAGCGTGGGCGAGACCACCACGGTCGCCTCCTGAGGTTGCCGGATCACCAGGCCATCGGGCGAATTGGAGGCACCACCGATCAGGTTCGCGGCGACGCTGGGCGGGCCTGGATGCGCACCGCTGCCAACACGGGTCTTATCCTGGTCACTCATACCTGTTACCTCCGAGAGCAACCTCACACCCATAGAGACGCAACATCAGTCCCCACACTGCCCCCATAGTACATTAGGCAACCATCGGATCGGTACACCGACATCATTTTGCGCTGTGGGTACAACTCTCCACTCGCATCCACCGCTGGCTGGGGCGCCTCGTACCTCGCACCAGCGGCGGCGATGTCGCTGGAACCTATCGAGATAATGAAGCTTCCCACGGTCCCCGTGCCGCAACTTGCGCCGGTCCCAAGGACACGCCACGCGTTTGCTTCGGGATGTGAAGCCCGGCCTCCTCGTATGGCCGGATTGCTACAGGAACCAGAGCGGCTTCGAGCCGGCGAACAACACCGTCTCGTTCGCCCCCCACTCCGTCACGTCGACCTCGACCATCAACCCGCGCTGGATGCTCTCGTCATGCGGGTGGATGTCCTGCACTTCCCCATCGAGCACCGCCTTCACGGTGCCAACCTTCCTGCACCACACCAGGCCCCACGCGCAGCCATAGAGCGGCGAGCCGAGCTTGACGTTCTTGAGGTTCTGGTTCGACACGAAGGCGAGCGTGACCTTGTTCTCGATCGCCTTCAGGTACGGGGACTGGGCGAGCCGCCCGACGACCGCGTCCTGATCCTTGATGCGGAGCGAGAGGCTCTCGACCCGCTGGCCGAGCGGCAGGCGCTTGCCGCTGGCGTTTTCCTTCTCGAGCCGGGCCTTCTCGAACTCGCGCCGGACGAGCCACTGGTCCGGCGTCTTGGGCGCGTCGACCGTGGTGCCGATCTCGTTGATGAACCGGTCGTCGGCCGCGACCACGCGCTCGAGCTCGGCGAGCTCGGCCTCGGCCTCGAGCTTGTCGGTCGTCAGCTGGCTCGCGCGCAGCTTGGCATCGGCGAGCTGGGTCGACGCCTCGACGACCCGCTGGTGGGTCGGCGACAGCACGACCGGGCGGACCCACGTGTGATCGAAGAAGTAGAAGATGTTGATGATCAGGAACCCGACCAACCCGACGAGGATCGCGGTCAGCGCCACGAGCCCGGCGACCTTGTAGATGCGGACGATCGACGGCTGGAGGGCGATCCAGAACCGCGGGCGCGTCGATCGAGGCTGCATCTCCATGGTCCTACCACACCCTCACGCGGCAGGGAGCTGCGCGTGCGATCGCGCACGCGCGACGGCAGGAGCCGCGTCCCCGACGCGGAGCTCGGCGCTGATCGCCTCGCGAAGCGGTTCCCGGATCGACTCCCGGATCGGCTCGGCGACCGGCTCGGGAACGGTCTCTTCGTGGTTGCGCGTCTCCCAGCTGGCGGTGTCGAGCGTGAACAGCGCGAGCGGCGTGAGCAGCGCGTAGGTCACCGGCATGAGCAGCGAGAGCGGGATGAACGCGAGCGGGCCGACGCGCTCGGCCTTCGGCAGCGCGCGGGTGCGGAAGCGATAGAGCAGGCCGAAGAACGCGACCGCCTCGGTGTGGAGCACGAGCGCGGGGAAGAACTTGTGGGCCGCGAGCGCCCGCACCACGGCGATCGGATACACGAGGAGGAGCGCGAACAGCGAGAAGAAGTGGATCGCGAGCACGGGGTTGAGCCGCCACACGTGGCTGAACCCGCCCGCGTAGTCGACGATGTTGGACCGGCGCCAGCGCAGCTGCTGCGAGAAGTATGCGGTCAGCGTGCTCGGCACGAACGTGCAGCAGCGCGCGTCGAGCGTCATCGTCGTGAGGTAGCCCGCCTTCACGATCTGGCGGGTCAGGAAGCGATCCTCGCCGTACTTGATCGGGACGCCGAACACCGAGCGCTGCTCGAGCACCGGCTCGAGCTCGACGAGGACCGCGCGGCGATACGCCGTGAGGCACCCCGACAGGCACATCACGCGGCGGAACCCCCACTCGAGGTTCTTCATGAAGAAGTACGAGTACCAGTACTTCACCACCTGCATGCGGGTGAGCCAGTTGTCGTGCTTGTTGCGGACGTCGACCCAGCCGCCGACCGCGGCGATCCGATCATCGGTGAACCGGCGGACCAGCTGGTGAACCGCGTCGGCGTCGACCACGACGTCCGAATCCACCGACACGATGATCTCGGTGTCGGCCTCGCGCGTCGCGCGGATGATCGAGCGCCGCTTGCCGAGGTTTGTGCGGTTGCGAAGGATCTTGAGCCGGCCGGCCGACTTCTTCGCGATCTCCCGGGCGTGCTCGTAGCTGTCGTCGGTCGAGCAGTCGTCGACGCAGATGACCTTGAGCTTGTCGTGCGGGTACGCCGAGTCGAGCAAGCTCTGCAGCGTCTCCTTGATCGCCGCGCCCTCGTTGAACATCGGGATCACGGCGGTGACCGTGGGCTCGTAGTCGTCGCGGCTCTCATCCCAGTTCTTACCGCGCGCGATCCGCAGGATGATCCCGGCGATGTAGCGGTTGACGAACACCACCACGGCAAGGGAATGCACGATCACCCAGAGGACGTGGGTCGTCATGCCCGGCCTCCATGTGCGAGGCCCACGCCAACCAACACGTGACAAGCTAGAAGAGGATTCACGGGAGAACTGATCGATCAGGTTAAGGCAGAGAGGCGACGCCCAGGCATCGCTTACGGGTAACGGCTACTAATCCAGGCAAACTATTATGCTTCGCCTGCTAACTCAAGTTGGTTGACGCATGTTGCCACCTGGACCGTGACCGATCATACCCCCCTCAGGAAGTTGAGGAGGTTGGCCTTGTTTTCACCCAGGGCGTATGCGATGAGCGGGCCGTGCGCCGAGGGACGCTGGCCGCTTTGCTGATCGCGTGGTTGCGGCACTCCAGTCTCGCCCAGCCCGCTCCGGATGGCGTCCACCATGATCCGGTTGCCGCACCTGTTGCCTCGACTCCGGCCACACCTACACCGTGGATCGACCTGGGTGGGTCCCCGATCACGGGGCCGTCGGACGCGATCTCCGACACCTCGGCGCCCGGCGGTCATCCGCTCGCCGCCGCGCTGGCGCTCGGCGGGATCTATGGCGGGTTCACGACGTGGACGTACTTCGCCTGGTACCACAAGCACAAGCCGCTCTCGCAATTCAGGTGGGGCGGCGATGGCTGGCTGGGCTCGAGGACGTACGCGGGAGGCGCCGACAAGTTCGGGCACGCCTGGGCGACGATGGGCCTCGCCCGCGCCGGCACCGAGCTCCTGAGCCAGTGGGGCGGCTACAGCAGGTTGACGTCGACGCTCGTCGCCACGGCGCTCAGCGAGGCGTTGTTCATCGGCGTCGAGGTCAAGGACGGCTTCTACTACGAGTTCTCGTTCAGCGATCTGACCGGTGACACCCTCGGGGCGCTGGCCGCGCTCGCGCTGTCGCTGTCGCCCCGGCTCGACGAGCTGTTCGACTATCGCGTCGAGTACTGGCCGAGCCACGAGTATCGCCGCCAGTTCGACGGCGGCAACGTCAACATCGCCGAGGACTACAGCGGCGAGACCTACGTGCTCGCGTTCCACCTCGGCGGGCTGCACGCGCTGCGCGCTACCAGGTGGGGCGGGCTCACGCGCTTCGTCGACGTCGCGGCCGGGTACGGGACGCGCGGCTACAAGCCGGACCCGCCGGGCGGAGAGCCGGACTACAAGCACCACCAGGAGCTCTCGATCGGTTTATCGCTCAACGTGCAGGGCCTGTCCGACTGGCTGTTCGAGGGTCGGTCCCGGCCGGCCAAGAAGATCGGCCACGGCTTGTTCGAGGTGTTCAACGCTGGCTATCTCCCAGCCGTCCAGTGGCAGAACAGCCCCAGCGGAACGGTGATGATGGGCGGCGCGTGATCGCGGCTCGCCGCGACGGCGAACGGACGGTCACGACGCGGGCGGCTGGACCGGCTGGGCCGGTTGGAAACGATCTGGCTGTGGAGGATCGGGCTCCAGGGCCGCCCGGCGATGTGCCCGCCGCCAGGCGACCGCGCCGCCCACCGTCCCGGCCGCGAAGCCGAGCAGGAGCACCAGCCCGGCCGGCCACGTCCCCGGGACGTCCTTGATCCAGAGCAGGCCCCACCAGTCGATCCGCACCCGCGGGTAGGTCTTCGATAGATCGACCGCGAGCTGTGTGTACGCGTGCCACGGCGCCGTGGCCTCGGCTTGCCGGGCGTCATCGCCTGCGAGGGCCGCGCCGAGCAGCCAGAGGTGGCCGCGGATCGGCTGGAACGGCGGCAGCCACTCGAGCTGATGGATGTCCTCGAAGCACGAGTCGCAGTGGCCGTCCGCGCGCACCGGGATGATCGCGCCCGAGCGGTTGGGCTGTCCGAGCCAGGCGGTCCGCGCGTCCATGCTGATCCGGATGAAGTGGTCCCAGTAGAACGCGTTGCCGGCGATCTGCACGACCAGCCCCGCGGCCAGCGCCCCGGCGAGCACCCCGCGGCGTGTCCAGCGGGCGGGCGCCGCGAGCCACGCATCGAGCAGGGTGGCGAACCCCAGGCCGAGCGCGGGGACGAGGAACACCACGAACCGCGGCCCCCACGCGTAATCGCCGTTGAGCTTGTAGCGGCTATAGATCGCGAGCACCGGCGCGCCGGCGGCGAGCACGGCCAGGCACGCGGTGCGGTGGTCACGCCACAGGCGGGGCAACGCGGCGAACCCGAGGACCAGCGGCGGGCTGTAGAGGAACAGGCTCTTGCCCGGTGACAGGAACATGCCCCACAACCCGACGGCCGGGTTCTCGCCCCAGTAGGTCGCGAAGTAGGGGCTGTAGCCGGTCGCCAGCGGCGAGCCCCAGCACAGGGCGTTGTAGACGAGCGCCAGGGCCAGGAACGGCAGGGCCGTGGTGGCCGCGACGAGCGCGAGCCGGAGGGCGGCCCGGCGGCCGAGCCCCGCGCCGCGCAGCCCGAACACGAGGTACACGGCGCCGCCGAGCAGGCTGGCCGCGTAGATGTACTTGACGCTGAACAGGAGGCCCGCGTAGAGCCCCAGCCAGCGCGCCTGCCGCGGGGTCGGCTGTTCGCGGGTGCGCAGGAGCGCGAGCACGAAGCCGGTGAAGAACGCGGCTTGCGCGATCTCCGAGTACGAGTACCGCGCGTACACCCAGATCGTGGTGGCGAGCGCGAGCACGAGGGTCGCGAGGCTCGCCGCGCGCCGCGACAGCCGGCGCTGGCGGCACAGGCCGAAGAACAGCGTGCAGGTGAGCGCGCCGAACGCGGCGCACGCCAGGTGCGAGGTCAGCGGCCGCGCCAGCCCGGCGGCGCGGGGAAACACCGCGGTCACGCCGTCGAGCACCAGGACCCCCGGGAGCTGGATGAGCGAGGTGACGAGCGGGTACGTCGAGTAATACCGGTCGTTGCGGCCGCGCGGCAGATCGTCGGGCCACGCGCGCGGGATCGCGAGCGAGCCGTGATGAACCAGGCTATCCGCGACCATGTACTGCACGTTGCCGTCGCCCCAGGGCGGCTCGCGGCCGCTCGACAGGAGGTACAGCGCGAACGTCGCGACGAACACCGCGCGAGCGAGCCGGGTGTCGGCCGGAGAGTCCATCGCGGTGATTCTAAACGGCTCCGCCCGGGTGATCGGGCGCGGATCGTGCGCCATCGTGCGGGGAAGTGGTGGTAAGCAGAGCGCGTGCCCCGCGTTGTCCCCTCCGGCGTCGTACAGATCGAGCCGCGGGACGAGGTGCGGGTGCCGCGCGACGAGGACATCGAGCGCTGGATCTACGCGTACCTCGCCCACGCGCCGCTGTCCCTGGCGCTGCGCGAGATCAACCGGCTGATCGCGATCGAGACCGTGGCGAGCGGCGAGGGGCCGGTGCTCGACGTCGGCTGTGGCGATGGCTTCTGGTGGACCCTGCGCGCGCACGATCGCCGCGAGGTCTACGGCATCGACATCTCGGCGCGCGAGATCGCGCAGGCGCGGACGCGGATCACCGCCGCGCTCACCGACGTATCGGCCGGGCCGGCGTTTCCGGGTACCCGGTTCGCCGAGATCATCGGCAACTGCTCGCTCGAGCATGTCCCGGACATCGACGCGGCGCTGTCCAACCTGCGCGCCTCCGCGGCCGGCAACGCGCGGCTCCTCATGTTCGTGCCGACGCCGCGCTGGGCCTACCAGGGCCAGCTGCAGGCCTGGCTGGTCCGCCGCGCCCCGCGGGTCGCGATGAGCCTCGCCGGCGCGCTGAACGGGTTCTTCCAGCACTGGCACCTCTATGATGTGAAGGTGTGGACGGCGCTCCTGGCACAGAACGGCTGGCGGGTGCGCGCGTCGTATGGCCTGGGCTCGGCGCGCTCGGAGTTCCTGTTCCGCGCGTTCCTGCCGCCGGCGTTCGGCGAGTTCCTCGCCAAGCAGCTCACCGGGTTTTATCCGTCGACGCTCGCGCGGTTCCTGCCGCGCGCCGTCCTGGCACCGGCCGCGCGGCTCGTGCGCTGGGCGGTCTCCGATCCGCTGGTCGCGGTCGATTCGCCGACGGCGTACGAGTACCTGATCGTCGCGGATGCCGCCGAGCTGCCTCCCCGTGAGCGACCGTGAGCGCCCGATGAGCGAGACCACCGACTACTTCGCCAACCACGCGCGGGCCCGGCAGTTCCCGTGGACGCTGTACCATCAGCCGCTCGAGCGCGATCTGGCCCGGTTCCTGCGCCAGGTCGCCGCCGAACACCCCACCGGCGACGTGCTGGTCGTCGGGTGTGGGCTCTTGCACGAGCTCGACGCGGCGCCGCGGGCCTTGCGGTTTCACGTCGTGGACATCGACGACCGCGCGGTCTCCGCGGTGCTCGCGCGCGGCGATCGGCGGATCACCGGGGGCACGGTCGTCTCCCCCGAGGCCCCGATCGACCTGGGCCGCCGGTTCGCCGCGATCTACGCCAAGGAGGTCGTCGAGCACGTGCGGGCCTGGCCGGGCTGGCTCGTCGGGCTGCGCCGGGCGCTGGTGCCGCGCGGCCGGCTGTGGTTGTCGACGCCGAACTACGGCGAGCCGTGGCTGCCCGCGCTCGAGGCGACCGTGCTCGAGCTCGTCGCGCGGCGCGCGGGCTTCTCGCGGCGCGAGCTTCACCCCACGCGGTTCACCCGCGGGTCGCTGGCGCGGGGCCTCGTCGCCGCCGGCTTCGCCGAGGTCGAGGTCAAGGCGACGCCGACGCGGCTCGCGCTGACGTCCTGGTCGCGGGCACCATGATGACGCGCGCCACGCGAACTCGCGCCGCGCTGCAGATCGCCGGGATCGACGACGAGCTGATCCGCGAGGTCCACTACCTCACCGCGTCCTCGCGCGGCGGCGGCACCGACGTCGAGCAGCTGCCGATCGCTCGCGGCACGCTGGCCGCGCCGCTCGACGCCGCGCTCGACGCGCTGATCGTGTGCAGCGACCTGCAGGGCGTCGTCCCGGGGCCGGGGGGCCGCTCCGAGCTGCTCGGGGTGCAGGTCGCCGGGGTGCTCGAGCAGCTGGCGCGCGATGGCGCGATCCCCCCGGCGGCGCGCACGGGCGTGATCCTCGCCGGCGATCTCTACAGCGTGCCGGCGGCCACCCGGCACGGCGGCTACGGCGACGTCGCGAAGGTCTGGGGCGAGTTCGCCGGCCGCTTCGCGTGGGTCGCCGGTGTCGCCGGTAACCACGACGACGTCTCGGGGGTCGCCAAGCTCGGGCCGCGCGCCCACCTGCTCGACGGCGAGATCGCCGAAACCGACGGGCTGCGGATCGGCGGGGTCGGCGGCATCATCGGCAACCCCCGCAAGCCGGGCAGGCGCAGCGAGGCCGACCAGCTGCGCGCGATCGAGTACACGATCGGCCGTGACCTCGACATCCTCGTGTTGCACGAGGGCCCGCGCGGCGGCGACCAGCAGCCCGGCAACGACACGATCCGCGCCGCGATCGAGGCCGGCGCGGTCGGCCTGACGATCTGCGGCCACGAGCACTGGCGGGCGCCGCTCGCCGTGCACCCCCACGGTCAGATCCTCAACGTCGACGCCCGCGTCGTGGTGCTCGTCGCGCCGTCGCCCTCACCGCCGTCCTCGCCCTAGGCGGCCGAAGCTCACTCCGACGAGTGGTTCGGATGCTCGAAGCGCTCCTGGTAGATCCGCATGATATCGGCGGCGGTCTCCTCGATCGCACGGTTGGTGACGTCGATGACCGGCCAGTTCGCGTGCTTGCGGAAGATCTCGCGCGAGTACGCGATCTCGTTCTCGATGTGCGTGCGCTGTCCGTAGCTCGAGTCGTGCGGCATGCCGAGGTGCGACAACCGCGCCTGCCGGATGCGCATCAGCATGTCGGGCTGGACGATCAGGCCGAACACCTTGCGATCGTCGACCTGCGACAGCTCCTCGGGCGGATCGACCCCGAGCACGAGCGGGACGTTGGCGACCTTGAGGCCCCGCTGCGCGAGGTACGTCGACAGCGGCGTCTTCGACGTTCGCGAGATGCCGACCAGCACGAGGTCGGCCTTGGGCAGGTTGCGCGGCTCGGCGCCGTCGTCGTTCTTGACCGCGAACTCGACCGCCTCGATCCGGCGGAAGTAGTCGTCGGTGATCGAGTGCAGGAGGCCGGGGACGCCGGCGGGCGCCGAGCCGAGGTACAGCGCGAGCTTGCTGATCAGCGCGCCGATCAGATCGACCGTCTCGAGGTTGTAGCGCTCGACGAGCTTGTTGATCAGATCGCGCTCCTCGGTGTTGACGACCGTGAACACGACCAGCGCGCGCAGCTCCGAGGCTTTTTCGAGGATCTGCTCGACCTCGCTCTCCAGGCGGACCCGCGAGAACAGCCGGATCTGCACCGGCTCGCTGAACTGCAGCGTCGCCGCACGGACCATGCGCTCGGCGGTCTCGCCCGTGGCGTCGCTGATGATCATGACCGTCTTCATCGGCCCGTCTATATCATGCCCGTCCGGTGCGTCGCTCCCCGTCTGCGGCTCAGCTGCGGGAGAACGCGTCCCCGGGCGGCCGCTGCTACGAAGATCCTCCCGATGCGGCGCTCCTGGAGACCGCGCACACGCTTGCTTGCGCCGCGGGTCTGGGCCCGTCGCTCGTCCGTCGACGGCCGTATTGCGATCCACGGTCCGTGCCATCTCCACAACCGGCCGGCGCATGACCACCCGGCCGTGCAATTTTATCTCGCGCCGGACCCAGCTCGCGTCGCTGCGCGTCGCGTTGACGTTGCGCCGAGAGGACTGGTCAGCGAGGAGCCTCCCGTGCCAACGCATTTTCGTCTCACGAGCGCCCGCACGGCGAGTCGCCAGGCTTCACAGGACGGGCAGCTTACGCGAGCGCGGACGCGGACCGCTGAGCCCGCCGTGGCCGTCGTGGCCGCCGTGATCGACGACGCGCGGGCACTCGGGATCGGGCGCCGATGGATCGCCGGTCGTGTGCGCGCTGACCACCTTGCACCCGCCGCGGCACAGCGCGTGGTACGCGCAGCTCGCGCATGGCTCGCGCGCCTCGCGCCAGGTGCGGAACGCGCCGAACGCGCCGGGGGCATCCCAGTAGGCGCGCAGATCGGTGATCCGCGGGCGATCGGCGCCGGACTCGGGCGGGGGCGGCGGCGCGGCGAAGCTGCACGCCGTGAGCTGGCCACCCGGCTTGGCGCCGACCAGGAAGTCGCCGCCGGTGCAGCCGTAGACGCAGAGCTCGGCGAGGAGGGCGCGGTCGGGCCGGTGGTGCGCGAGCATCGGCATGTACGAGCAATCGACCTTGACGCGGACGGCGTGGCGCTTCGCGGCGGCGAGGATCACCGGCAGGAACGCGCGATGCTGCGCGTCGCTGCAGCACAGCTCGCCGTAGGCGCGCGCGCCCCGGCCCGACGGCTTGAACCGCAGGAGCTCGATCTCGGACAGCCGCCGCGCGGCGGCGTACGCGAACAGGTCGTCGAGCTCGCCGAAGTTTTCGCGCGTGACCACCACGTTGATGCCGACCTCGCGCTTCTTGCCGCGCAGCGCCCGGATCGCCGCGTCGGCGCGCGCGAAGCCGTCGAACCCGCGGACCCGGGCGTAGGTCGCGCCGAGCCCGTCGAGCGAGACATTGATCTGCCCGAACCGGTCGGCGATCGCGACGAGGTCGCCGAGCCCCGCGAGGCCCGACGTCGTGAGGTTCGGGATGATGCCGCGGCGCCGCGCATGATCCGCGAGCTCGCCGAGCCACGGCAGCACGGCGCTCTCGCCACCGCCGAGCGCGACATGGAACACGCCCGCGGAGGCGAGCTCGTCGATCGCGCGCATCCACGCGGCGAGCCCCCACTCGCCAGGGGCACCGCCGGGCGACGCGCCGGTGTAGCAGCCGCGGCAGCCGGCGTCGCACCGGTTGGTGAGCTGCAGGTGGGCCTCGAGCGGTGCGCTGAGCGGGGCATCGCCGAGCTCGATCTCGGGGCCGGCCCACACCGCGGGGCTGTCGAGCTTGCCCTCGGTCTCGCCCTCGGTCTTGCCCCCGATCCTGCTCTCGGTCTTGCCCCTGATCCTGCTCTCGGTCTTGCTTCCGGTCCTGCCCTCGGTCTTGCTTTGCGACGCGGTTACGGCCTCGCCTCCGACCGCGAGCACGCGGCGGGCGAACGCGCGATCGACGAACACCAGCGCGCGCGGCACGGTGAGCTGGAGGATCGCCCCGAACCGCTCGAGCCGTACCCGTCGCGGCGGGTGGCGGCGGGCGTGGCGTACGCGTTCGGCCACCCCGAGTGCGCTGTCGACGCCGCGGGTAACGAGCTGGCGGAGCGCCGCGCCGAGCTTCACGCGCCGACTGTATCAGCTGAGTCGACCCGGCAGCGGATCGACCGGGATCGGCCGGTGCCGAGCCTCACGCGACGCGACCGCGGCCCTGGTCGACAACCTCGAGCTCGCCACCTCGGCCGGCGACGTCGCGGGTGTCGCGCTGGTCGGGCGAGGGCTCGAGATGCGCATGCATCGCGGTGCGGCGGTCGAGGTTCGGCGATCGGGCTCGCTCCTCACGCACCGGTCGGGCGAGCCGGCGTGCTCAGCCCGAGCTGCGTGCGCCGCACTGCAGGCATCCAGACCTCTAGAGCGCACCAGGTTGTCAGGCGACCCGGTGGCGCAGCGGCTCGCCGCGGGCCAGCCGCCGGACGTTGTCGGCCACGACGTCGGCGATCCGGCCGAACGCCTCGACGGTCGAGCCGCCGATGTGCGGCATCGCCACGACGCGCGGATCGGCGTAGATCGGATCGGCGGGGTCGGCGGGTTCGTCCCAGTGGACGTCGAGCCCGACGCCGCCGAGCCGGCCGCTCGCGAGGGCCGCGGCGAGGGCAGCGCGATCGATCACGCCGCCGCGCGCGGCGTTGACGAGGAGCACGCCCGGACGCATCGCCGCAAACGCCGCCGCGTCGAGCAGGCCGTGGGTCCGGGGCGTCAGCGGGCAATGGATCGTGATCGCGTCGCTCGCGGCGAAGAAGGCGGTGCGCTCGGCGGGCGTTGCGGTGCGGCCGAGCTCGATCACGGTCATGCCGAGGCCCCGGGCGCGCTCGGCGACCGCGGTGCCGGCGCGGCCCATGCCGATCACGCCCAGGGTCTTGCCGCACAGCTCGACCCCGACCGGGACGCCGACCTGGCGATCCGCGAACGCGCGCGCGGCGAGCGGGGCCCGGCGGGCGACCGCGAGCAGGAGGAACAGCGCGGCCTCGGCCACGGCGACGTGGTTGGCGCCCGGCGCGTTGCAGATCGGAATAGCGCGCGCCGCGGCGACCGTGCGATCGATGTCATCGGTGCCGGCGGCGGGCTGCTGGATCAAGCGCAGGCGGTGCGCGGCGGCGACCACGTCGGGCGTGATCACCGCGTTCGATGGCAGGAGGACCTCGACCTCGGCGACCGCGGCCACGAGCGGTGACGTGCGATCCCAGGTGGCGAGCGAGGTGCCCGCGGGCAAGCGCGCGACGATCTGATCGACGATCGGCAGCCATCCGGAACCGCAGAACAGCAGGCGCATCGCGGCGCACTCTACCTTGGGTTTGGCGCGGGTCTGGCGGGGTCGCCCCCACCCACTGGAGTGCCGGCACACCAGGCGTGCGCGCCGCGCTCGGCGATCGCGCGCAGCGATTCGCACGCCGCGAGCAGGCCCGGCGGGGTCGTGCGTACTCCGCTGCCCGACTTGTGCACGCGCCGTACAGCGCAGGCGGCGGCCCGGGGCTTGCTGGCGTCTGCCGACATCATGACTCCGCCCAACGGTTTCCGGCGGCTGCTCGGGCACGGCCCGGCATCTGCCATCTCATGGCTCTCCGCAACGCTCCCCGCCCTCGCGATGCTCACCGCGTGCGGCCTCGACGGCGAGGAGCTGCCCACCAGCGAGGTGAGCTCGGCGTCGACGGTGGCGTCGTTCATCACGACGTCGTGCACGACCGCCGTGGTGCTCGGCCTGTCGAGCCAGATCTCCGACGAGATCGGCTGCATGAGCCCCGGCAGCCTCGTGCGGTTCGGGACCGGCAGCGGGATCACGTTCACGAGCAACGCGGTGTTGCCGTTCCTCGCGCCGAACGCGAAGACGGACCTGCAGGCGGTCGGCGACGTGCAGCTCAACAGCGCGTTCCGCACGATCGCGCAGCAGTACTTGATCGTGCAGTGGTTCAACCGCGGGCTGTGCGGCATCGCCGCGGCGGCGCCGGTGGGCCAGTCGAACCACGAGAGCGGTCGCGCCGTCGATCTGCAGAACGCAAGCTCGCGGGTCACCGCGATGGCGAACCACGGCTGGGCCCACGACGTGTCCGGCGATCCGGTGCACTTCGATCACCTGAGCTCGCCAGACATCCGCGGCAAGGACACGCTCGCGTTCCAGCGGCTGTGGAACCGCAACCACCCGGCCGACCTGATCTCCACCGACGGGATCTATGGCCCGCAGACCGAGGCGCGGCTCGTGAAGTCACCGGCCACCGGGTTTGCGACCGGCGCGACGTGCACCACGGCGCTCGCGGCCGTGCGCGGCTCCGAGGTCGTCGCGATCGACGGCCCGGATCGGATCGCGCCCGGCGCCAGGGCGCACTATCGCATCACGATCAACAACACCACCGGCGCCGACTGGCCGGAGACGACCCGGCTCGTGGTCGCCGATGGCAGCCCGAGCCCGCTCTACGACGCGGCGAGCTGGACCTCGAGCGCCGAGATCGGCGAGATCGGCGCTCCGATCCCGGCGGGGACGAAGGGCGTGGTCGAGCTCGACGTCGTGGCGCCGAACGCCGGCACGCCGACGTCGGTGGCGGCCGAGCTGGCGCTGACCGACGGCACGACCCAGCTCGGCACGATCCAGCTCGCGATGACGGTGACGCCCGACAGCGCCGTGGAGCCGAGCGGCGACTCCGGCGATCACCTCGACGGCGCGGTGAGCGGTGGCTGCGCCGCGGGCGGCGGGGCCGGCTGGCTTGGGCTCCTGCCCGTCCTCCTGGTGCTTCGCCGCCGCCGATAGGCGCTCCGCCGCGGCGCGGCGCAGGTCAGCTGTCGGTGAGCCCGAGCACCCGCGCGATGCGCGCGGGGTCGAGGCGGTACGGGCTGTGCTCGCCTTCGAAGAACCGGTGGTCGCGGATCAGGTGAGGCAGCAGGCCCGAGCCGCGCAGGTGGTTCCGCCGGCCGCGGTCGAGGATCAAAAAATCGCGATCGCCGTGGAGGAACGTCACGCCGTGGGCGCACGGCATCGCCGCCCCGACCACCGGGCTGAGCAGCCGGACGCTCTTCACGCACGACACCTGCATGGGGCACCGCGGCTCCGCCGCGCAGTACGGGCGCCGCAGCATCGTCCACGGGCACGCCTGATAGCCGACGTAGACCTTCAGGAACACCTGGAAGCCGTCGATCAACACACCCTGGCTCTCGAGCGGCAGCTCGCCCCGATCGAGCAGGCGCACGACGTCGTCGAGCGACGGCTCGAGCTCGAGGACGACCTCGTTGTCGAGCAGCTGCGAGCCGGCGACGAGCATCTGCTCGTGCAGCCGGCGTGCGGCCCGGGCGATGCGTGGCTCGTACGCGCTGGAGGCGCCGTCCAGGAGTCGGTCGAGCGCCCCGGCGATCTGCACGTGCGTGACCCCGAGCCCAAGGACGGTGCGCGCATCGCGCTCGATCACGTCGTGCAGGCGCTCGGTCGGACCGAGGAAGCCGGCGCGCGACCAGCGACCCGGCCGCATGCGGTCCTCGATCCAGTCGGGGATCGGATCGCGCCCGCACCGCGGACAGGCGATGCCGGTCAGCTTGCCGGCGGTGAGCGTCGGGCGATAGTACCCGACGCTCTCGGCGCAGCCCGCGCACGGCCGGACCGGGTCGTTCACGTCGCGGTCGATCGCCGGCTCGGAGCCGGGCCGGGATCGTGGCTCCTGACCCTCGGCGTTGCGGCCGAAGCTGGTCTCGGCGCCGAACAGCGTGGTCGGGAGCTCGGGCCGGTCGTAGTCGGTGCTGCCCTCGAGCACGCCCAGGATCTGGCCCTCCTCCACGATCAGCGTGCGGCCGCCGCTGTCCCGCATCGCCTGCATGGCTTGCTCGCGGGTCGCCGATCGCTCGATCGGGACACACGGGACCAGGGGATCGAGGAGCTGGACGAGCCGGAGCTCGAGGATCGCGGGCCCCACGAGGTCGGCGATCTCGGTCAACCGGACGCGCAGCCCCGAGGCTTCGTAGACGGGGACCACGGCATGACCGCCCCCGGCGAGCGGCAGCACGACCTGGTACGCGTCGTGCTCGCGAACGGCCGCGAGCAACTCGGCGACGGTGTGGTCCTGCGACAGGGTGACGTACTCGGTCCACATCTCGTCGGTGACCGACCACGCCCGCGGCTTGTCTCCCGCCCGCGCGCGCAGCTTGCCGAGCCGCTGGGAGACCAGCCGCTGGGCCCCGCTGCCCGCCAGCTTGCCGACGATCTCGAGATCGGCCAGAGCGCGCCCTGGATCGCCGAGCAGCTCGTGCGCGACGCTCCGGTTCTGGAGCGCGTTGACCGAGGTGGGGACGAGCCGCAGCGCGCGGTCGAGCAGCGGCAGGGCATGGGTCCACAGGTGCTTCAGGCACAGCGCGGAGCCTTTGTTGTCGAGGGCGATCGCGTAGGCCGGATCGATCCGGAGCGCGGCATCGTAGTCGGCGATGCCCCGCGTGAGCGAGCCGCGGTTGACGTACGCCAGCCCGCGCTCGGTCAGCGCCTCGGGGTACAGCGGGCGGAGCGCCAGGGCGCGGTCGAAGTCCGCGATGGCGTCGTCATGGCGATCGGCCACGGAGTGGGCGAGCCCCCGCGCGTAGTAGATCTCCGGCTCGTTCGGGGCCACCTCGATCGCCTGGCCCAGGACGGCGATGGCGCCGTCGAGGTTGCCGAGGCTGCGCAGGTTGGCGGCCTTGTTTACCAGGGCGCGGGCCTCGGCGCGGTGATTGGGCGTCGCGGGCGCCGAGGGCATCAGCGGCGGGCTCTCCTGGTGCTTGCTGGTCAGCCGTTCGGCAAAACGCTGCAGCCACCTCATACCTCACCCACGCCCTTCCCCATGATCTAGGTATGACATGGCCCGGGCGCTGGTGGGAAACGACCACCGAAATTTAGATGGAAGGCGCGCTTACATTCGGCTCAGAACTACGCCCGCCCACACGGTGCTCCCCGGTGAACCGCAAGGTGCGAGTGATCCGCTACACTGCCGATCCATGCCGGTCTTCCGGCTCGACGACCGACTCGTATTTCCACCGGTACACCTTGCCGAGGATGGCCTGCTCGCGCTCGGTGGTGACCTGCGCCCCGAGCGGTTGCTGCTCGGGTACACGCAGGGGATCTTTCCCTGGTACGCCGAGAACCTGCCGATCCTGTGGCACTCTCCGGAGCAGCGCATGATCATGACGACCCGCGATCTGGTCGTCCAGCGCAGCCTGCGCAAGGCGATCCGGCGCAAGCCCTACGTGCTCACGATGGACCAGGCGTTCGGCAGGGTCCTCGCGGGGTGCGCGTCCTCGCCGCGGCCGGGCCAGACCGGGACCTGGCTGATCCCCGAGATGGTCGAGGCGTACACCAAGCTGTTCGACCTGGGGTTCGCGCACTCGATCGAGGCGTGGCAGGGCGAGGAGCTCGTGGGCGGCCTCTACGGCGTCTCGCTCGGCGCGGCGTTCTTCGGCGAGTCAATGTTCACCCGCGCGCCCGATGCCTCGAAGATCGCCTATGTCGCGTGCGTGCGTCAGCTCGACGCCTGGAACATCGGCCTCATCGACTGTCAGGTCCACACCGATCACCTCGAGCGGTTCGGCGCTTACGAGGTTCCCCGGGTGCGCTACCTGGACCTCCTGCGGATCGCGCTCGACGAGCCGACCCGGCGCGGCCGCTGGGCCTTCGAGCTCGATCTCGACCGGCTCGACCAGCTCGAGCCTACTTCGGCTGCGTGATGTGATTGTCGGTGCCGGAGTTTGCCACCCGGGGCGCCTTCAGCTTGACGCTCTTGCGGACGGTGAGGGTATTGCTGTTGCCGGCGACCGTGATGTCGTCGGCCGCGGCGAGGGTGACCGTGTTGTGGTTACCCGCGATGAAGACCACGGCGGCCGAGCCGGTCACGGTCTCGTGGTTGCCGCTGATCGTGATCTTGGTGCACACGCCCCTGGTCGTGACCGTGAGGTGGTTGCCGATGAGGTTCACCTCCGGATCCTTGGCGCAGTCGACGTCGAGCGTCTTGTCGTTGTCGATGACGGAGATGTCGGCGCGCGCGGGGGTCGGGAGGGCCCCGAGGACGGCGGCCGCAAGCACGGAGATCAGGGCGGGCTTCATCAGGGCTCCTTCGCGGACGTAGGCGAGACCGTAGCATGAGGCCCGGGAGCGCCGCGTGACGCGTCGCGCACGACCGCGGCGGTGACCACCGGGGCGAGCGCCTCGGCGAGCGCGAGGGCGAGCCGGCCCAGGCCGAGCGGCGCGATCCGATCCCACAGCGCGGCGTGCACGGCGAAGCCACCGGCGTCCTCGCGCGCGGCGCGGCCCCCCAGATCGGCCCAGCGCACCGCGTGCCCGGCGCACCGATCGCGGGCGTCCGCGGCGAGCGGCGCGGGGACGGCGTCGGCGACGAGCTCGGCGATCGCGGCCGTCAGGGCGGGCGGGAACGCACGGCCGACCACGGGGCTCGCGCACGGCGGGATGGCGTGCGGGCCGGCGAGCAGCGCGCCGTCGGGCGCAAGCGTCGCGACCCGGGCGTACGGGGCGTCGCCGAACCAGATCTCGCCGTGGTAGGCACCGCCGGCGTCGACCAGCCGGGCCGGCGAGCCGGCGGGCTCGTAGGTGATGCCGTCGATCACGGCGCGCTCGAGGCGGTCGCGCAGCTCGACGAAGCCGCCCGCGATCGCGATCCGCTCGTTGGGGGCAGGCACGAAGTCGATCGCGATCGGATCGCGCGCGACCCGCAGGGCGCGATCGAGCGCGCCGGCGGTGAACGCGGCCTCGTCGGCGTCGCAGCGAAACGACCGCGCGAGGGTGCGCCAGAGCGCGGCGGTCGGGTACGGGCCGGCGTAGCGCAAGCTCGGGACCCCGGCGCGCTGCGCGAGCACGGCGATCGTATTGAGGATCGCGCCACCGGCGCCGAGCGGCAGGCGCCCCGGCTCGGCGATCGCCGGGATCTCCGTGGGGCGTGCCCACGCCAGCGCGGTCATGGCGGTCTCGCCGGCGGCGTGCGCGGCGCCGAGCAACGGGTGGTGGACGATCGCGCCGTCGACGACGGCGCCGTCGACGACGAGCCGGACCAGCGTGCCCAGCGCGCCCGGCGCGCCGACGGCATCGCCGATCTCGCGTGCGCCGGTTGGCCCCGCGGGACCCTGCCAGACGAGCTCGGCATGGATCCGACCGGTGCGATCGATCACGCGGACCAGGTGACCCGCGTTCTCCTCGTAGATCGTGCCGTGCACCCGCGAAACCTATCAGTTTTTCGTCATGTTTAGCCCTTTCACTCCCGGCGCTGGTTTGGCATGGTGTGCGCCCTACATGAAGTTAGGCATCGTCAACGAAACTTCCCCAGGGGAGCGCCGGGTCGCGGCCTCGCCGGCCGTGGTGGCGAAGTGGGTGAAGGGCGGCTGGGACGTCGCCGTCGAGCGGGGTGCCGGGGCGAACGCGAGCTACCCGGACTCGCAGTACGAGGCCGCGGGCGCGACGATGGTCGATCGCCAGGCTGCCTGGCAGCGCGACATCGTCCTCAAGCTGCGGGTGCCGATCGTCGGCGCCGATGGCTCGTGCGAGACCGACCAGATGCGCGACGGCGCGACGCTCGTCTCGTACATCCTGCCGGCGGAGAACGCCGAGCTCCTCGAGAAGCTCGCGGCCAAGCGGCTCACCGTGCTCGCGATGGATCAGGTCCCGCGGATCAGCCGCGCGCAGAAGATGGACGCGCTGTCGTCGATGGCCAACATCTCCGGCTACCGCGCGGTGATCGAGGCGGCCAACCGGTTCGGCAGCTTCTTCACCGGCCAGTTCACGGCCGCCGGTAAGGTCCCGCCCGCGAAGGTGCTGATCATCGGCGGCGGGGTCGCCGGGCTCGCCGCGCTCGGCGCCGCGAAGGGCCTGGGCGCGATCGTCCGGGCGTTCGACGTCCGCGCCGCGGTCGAGGACCAGGTCAAGTCGCTCGGCGGCGAGTTCCTCACGGTCACGATCAAGGAATCCGGCGACGGCCAGGGCGGCTATGCCAAGGAGATGAGCAAGGAGTTCCTCGAGGCCGAGTACGCGCTGTTCCGCGCCCAGGCCAAGGAGGTCGACATCGTCATCACGACCGCGCTGATCCCCGGCAAGCCGGCGCCCAAGCTGTGGTTCACCGACATGGTCGAGCTCATGAAGCCGGGCTCGGTGATCGTCGATCTGGCCGCCGAGCGAGGCGGCAACTGCGAGGTCACCAGGCCCGGCGAGGTCATCGAGCACAAGGGCGTGACGGTCGTCGGCTACACCGATCTGGCGAGCCGGATGGCGCACGTCGCGAGCGACCTGTACGGCACGAACCTGCTGCACTTCCTCGACGAGATGGGCGGCGCCAAGGGTTACAAGGTCGACCACGACAACGACGCCGTGCGGCCCGCGCTGGTGCTCGAGAACGGCGAGTTGCGCTGGCCGCCGCCCGCGATGAAGAAGCCGGAGCCGGCCCCGGCCGCGGCGCCGAAGCCCGCCGTCGCCGTGGTGGCGGCCGATCCGGGCAAGCCCGCGCCGGCGATCGCCGCCAGGCCGGCGGCTCCGGCCGCCGAAAAGTCGAAGTCGCACGGCCATGGCCCGGCGCCGCGGGCGCCAACGCGCCAGTCGGGCGTCGTCATGAGCCTGATCGGCCTGGCGCTGGCCGCGGCGTGGGTCTACCTGCGGTTCGGGAGCGCCGACGTGAACGTCGTGGCGAGCCCCCCGAGCGTCGCCCTGCTGCAGCACCTGACGGTGTTCGTGATGGCCGTCTTCGTCGGCTTCCAGGTGGTCTGGAACGTGACCCCTGCGCTGCACACCCCGCTGATGAGCGTCACCAACGCGATCAGCGGCATCATCGTCGTCGGTGGCCTGCTCGGGAGCACCGGCCACTGGAGCATCTCGGTCGGCGTCGCCATCGTGGCCACGCTGTTTGCCACCATCAACATCGCCGGTGGGTTCCTGGTGACCCGCCGCATGCTCGCGATGTTCAGGAAGTAACGAACGATGAATGACCTCGTCAACTCGGGCGTCGCCGACCTCGACTTCATCGGGTCGACGTCGAAGCTCCTATCGAACGCCGCGTACCTCGTGGGCGGTGTCCTGTTCATCCTCGCGCTGCGCGGGCTGTCGAGCCAGGAGACCGCCCGGCGCGGCAACCTGTACGGCATCGTCGGCATGCTGATCGCGATCGCCGCGACCGTGAGCTTCACCGGTAACACGACCCACCCGCTCGTGATCGCCGCGGTCGGCGGCGGCGCGATCGTCGGCGCGACGATGGCGCTGCGCGTCGGCATGACCGCGATGCCCGAGATGGTCGCGCTGCTCCACAGCTTCGTCGGCCTCGCGGCGGTGCTCGTCGGGTTCG
>Ga0308176_10000276_pt1 | contig 34285 bp, 29 predicted proteins | sample PhyCR2_3_FD_203890 | JGI IMG/M metagenome (GOLD analysis project Ga0308176, IMG submission 203890) | Soil microbial communities from UC Gill Tract Community Farm, Albany, California, United States - DLSLS.C.R2 | ecosystem: Environmental > Terrestrial > Soil > Agricultural land | place: USA... | reverse complement strand
GGTCTCGCCGTCGAGCCGGCCGAACATCGCGGCAAATTCGTCGGTGTGGCGGGCGCGCCGGTCCATCCGCGACTCCTGGGGCGGCTCCGGCAGCGCGGGCAGGGCCGGGGCGCGCATCATCGGGGCGGCCGAACGCGGGGCGCGCGACACCGGATCGGGGTGCGCGGTGTCCCCGGGGACCGGGGGGGTGGCGTCGGCCGGGGCCGCCTGGTGGCCGGCGAGCTCGGCGCGCAGCGACCGGTTCTCGCGGTAGAGCCAGAGGGACAGCGAGACCCCCAGGACCGACGTCGCGGCGAGGAGCCAGGTGGCGCGGGCCATGCCCGAGAAGCTAGCATGCGGCCCGATGCCAGCTGCTCCCGTGATCGAGGTGCGCGACCTGCACTTTGCCTACCGTGGCGACCCGCGGGAGGTGCTCGCCGGGGTCAACCTGACCGTCGCCGCGGGGCGTCGCGTCCTCATGATCGGGGCCAACGGCGCCGGCAAGACCACGCTGCTCCGCATCATCGCCGGCAAGCACATGGTCGATCCGCGCACGGTGCGGGTGCTCGGGGTGTCGGCGTTTCACGACCCCACGCTGTCCGGCCGGCTCGAGTTCCTGGGCGGGCGGTTCCCGTTCGAGGTCGACCTGCGGGTGGACGAGATCCTGGCGCGCCAGATCAACGTCGACCCGGAGCGGCGGGCGCGCCTGATCGACGTCCTGGGGGTCGACGTCGGCTGGCACATGCACGCCGTGTCCGATGGCCAGCGGCGGCGCGTCCAGCTGCTCCTGGGGCTGTTGCGGCCGCGCGAGGTCCTGCTGCTCGACGAGATCACCACGGATCTCGACCTGATCGCGCGCCAGGACCTGCTGGCGTTCCTGCGCCAGGAGACCGAGCAGCGCGGCACGACCATCCTGTACGCGACGCACATCTTCGACACGCTCGATCGCTGGGCCACGGATGTGGTCTACCTCGTGGCCGGCAAGGTGACGCTCGATGCCCCGCTCGCCGCGCTGCCCGAGCTGGCCAAAGGCCCGCTGGTGGCGGTCGTGGAGCGCTGGCTGCGCCGCGACACCCGCAAGCCGTAGTACGATGCCCGCCGTGCCCGTATCGGATCGTTCGAGTGAGCTGCGGCTCCCGACGAAGGCTGTCGCCGTACGGCTGGCGCTCGTCGGCGGGATGCCGACCGGCGCGGAGCTGTTCGTCGCCGATATCGCGCGCCGCGGGCGCGGCCACCTGCTCGACGACCTGGCCGCGCAGCTCGGCGCCGAGGCCAACTTCATCCCGGTGCGCTGGTCGAACCGGGTCCGGCTGCTCGGCAAGCACATGATCGCGTGGATCGCGGTGCGCCGCGGCGATCCGGCGGCGACGCCGTCGACCGACTTCTCGGTCGAGCCCTCCGAGGAGCTCACGCTCTACGATCGCGAGCACCGCGTCGAGATCGAGCTCCTCCACGGGACGAAGCTGATCGGCACCCTGCTCGACAGCTCGCCGGTCGATCGCACCCGCGTGATGGATCACCTGAACCGCGCCGGCCGGTTCCTCCGGCTGTGGGCGACCAACGAGCACTTCCTGATCAACACCGCGCAGGTCGTGGCCGTGACCGAGCTCGGCGAGGCGAAGTAATGGCGAAGCTCGACGTGTACTTGCGCAGCATCAGGCAGCTCGGCGCCCAGGGGGCGGTGCTCACCTCGGGCCAGGCGGTGACCCTGCGGTTTCCCACCGGTGATCGCCACGCCACCCAGATCACGTCGCACGAGCAGCTGGTCGGCCTCGTCCGCGAGGTCGCGCCGCCGTCGGCGATCGAGCAGCTCGACAAGACCCGGGTGGTCAAGTTCGAGATCGACGCCCACGGCGGGCGCTGGGCGATCAGCGTCGCGCCCAAGCCGGGGATCTGGCACGTCGCGATCGACCCCCTCGAGGTCGGTGCGGCGTCGAGCTCGGCGCCGCGGCCGTCACGCACGGCCACCTCGATGGCGTCAGGCGATGGCCCCGAGATGGCGATCGAGCGCGGCCCCTACGGCCCGTTCGGCTCGAGCGCGACGACGATCACGACGGCGAGCGGCAGCATCCTGCTCGATCAGCTGACCGCGGCGGCGCGCGCGGCCTATGCGAGCGACATCTACCTCAGCGCGGGTGCGACGGCGTTCCAGCGCGTGGGCGGCGAGCTGGCCGCGACCACCGATCGCGCCCCGATCGATGGGGAGACCCTGTCCCGGGAGCTCGGGGCGGTCGCCCCCAGCGCGGCGCGCACCGCGTGGACCGAGCGCGGGCTCGCGGTGTTCGCCTACGGTGATGGAGCGGGCCGGGTGCGTGTCACGCTGACCCGCGACCACCGTGGTCCAGGAGCGACGCTGCGCCTCCTACCCGCGGAGGCCCCGGTGCTGGCTGGCCTCGGGCTTGCTGGGGTAGCGGAGTGGCTGTCCGAGCGCGGCCTCATCGCGGTCGCCGGGCCTTCGGGCACCGGCAAGACGACGACCCTCGCGGCGCTCGTCCGGGCGCTCGGCGAGCAGCGCCGGCGGGTCATCACGATCGAGGACCCGATCGAGATCGTGCACGTCAGCGCCTGGATCAGCCAGCGTGCCGTCGGGGAGCACGTCCCGAGCGTCGGGGAGGGCGTGGCCGCGGCGATGCGCGAGGGGGCCGACGCCATCGTCATCGGCGCCGTCCAGACCACCGGGGACGCGGCGGCCATGATCGACGCGGTGTCGGGAGGACACCTCGTGCTGACCACGCTCGTGGCCCCGCGGGCGGGAGTGGCGATCGAGCGCTTGATCGACCGGCTGGCGGCAGACCAGCGTGACCTGGCGCGCTCACTGTGTGCGGATGCCTTACTGGGGACGATTGGCCCCGTCGTGACGCGGTCGGGGCGGTCATTCGAGGTGGCCGGACGCGGCATTGTCTCGTGAGCTAACAACCTGGATTTGCACACTCCGTGGATTCAAGGATATAACCGATCAGGGACGTGCCGGACGACTATCGCGAGGGTGGGACGCTGATCTTGCAGCGGCCGTTGATCTCGACGGAGAAGACGACTCCGACGGGAGACGCGTGCCTGGTCAACCTGCATCCGCCGGGGCCGGATATCGGACGCAGGATTCCGCTCCTGAATGCGCAGTACATCGTCGGCCGCGACAGCGAGGCCGGCTTCGTCGTCGGCCGCAGCTCGGTGTCGCGCCAGCACGCGCGGCTGTACCTCGCCGAGGACGGCAACTGGTGGGTCGAGGATCTCAACTCGACCAACGGCACGTTCGTCAACGAGACGCGGATCAAGCTGCAGAAGCTCGCCGACTCCGATCAGGTGCGGTTCGGCGACGCGATCTACAAGTTCCTGTCGGGCTCGAACATCGAGTCCGCGTACCACGAGGCGATCCACAACATGGCCATCCAGGATGGCATGACGGGGATCCACAACAAGCGGTACTTCACCGAGTTCCTCGACCGCGAGATCGCGGTGTGCTCGCGCCACGGCCACCCGCTCACGCTCGTGATGTTCGACGTCGATCACTTCAAGAAGGTCAACGACACCCACGGTCACCTCGCCGGGGACGCCGTGCTGAAGGAGCTCGCGGCGCGGATTCGCCCGCGGATCCGGCGCGAGGACCTGTTCGCGCGCTACGGCGGCGAGGAGTTCGCCTGCGTGTTGCCGTCGACGGCGCTGCCCGGCGGCATCGTGTTCGCCGAGCACCTGCGGACGATCATCGCGGAGCGGCCGTGTCAGTTCGAGAACCTGAACATCTCGTTCACGATCAGCGTCGGGGTCACCACGCTGCACCGCGAGACCGGCGTCGATCCGGCGGCGCTCATCAAGCGCGCCGACGAGAACCTCTACGTCGCCAAGCGCGGCGGCCGCAACCGGGTCGTCCCCAGCCTCGCGGATCTGATCCCGACGTAGTCGCGCGTAGGGCATGGATCGCGGTGCGCTGCGCTGGCGTATGGTCCGGACGCGCGGCGGAAATCGTGAACGGTCCGGGTGCGCAACATGGTCGCGCCCTAGCCTGGCCGATCCGGAGTCGGGCTGATACACCTCCGCGCGTGACGATCGCGCAAAGGACGCTGGACGACCTCGGCTGGCCGACGTTTGTCGACCACTGGGCGAAGCGGTGCGCGACGGCGCGCGGCGCGAAGGCGGTGCGTGGCTTTGTGATGTTCGGCGACGAGGCCGGGCCTGCGGGCGGGTCCGACGCCCTATCCGAGGCAGGTCCCGAGGTCGGGGCTACGGATGGGGGGGAGGCTAGGGCCCAGGCGGGGCCGATAGCAGGGCCAATAGCAGGGATCGACGCGGCGCGTGACCGAGCCAAGGAGATCACCGAGGCGCGCGGGCTCGCGTCGCGCGATCTGCGGCTGCCGATCGGCGGGATCGCCGACATCGCGGCCGCGATCGCCCGGGTGCGCAAGGCAGCCGCGCTCGACGCGGCCGAGCTCGTCGCGGTGGCGTCGACCGGGCAGGCGCTCGGCCGGCTGCGTGTGCACCTGCGCGAGCACGAGAGCCTCGCGCCCCGGCTCGCGGCGCGCGGCGCGGCGATCGCCGACCTGGGGCATGTCTACCTGCCGATCCTCGAGGCGTTCGATCCCGACGGCAAGCTCGTCGACCATGCGAGCGACGCGCTCGGGCCGCTGCGGCGCGCGCTCGCGGCGATCCGGGTCCAGCTCGAGAAGCGGATGGGCACGCTGCTCACCGACGAGCGGTTCGCGCCGTACCTGCAGGACGCCTACTACACGCAGCGCGAGGATCGCTACGTCCTGCCGGTGCGCACCGACGGCAAGGGCTTCGTGCGCGGCATCGTGCACGGCACCTCCCAGAGCGGGCAGACCCTGTTCATCGAGCCCGAGGAGATCGTCGATCTCAACAACCGCGCGAAGCTCGCCGAGGCCGAGGTGCTCGACGAGGAGCGCCGGATCCTGGCGAAGTTCTCCGGCTGGGTCGCCGAGGAGGCCGGCGCGTTCGACGCGGCGCTGGCGGCGGCCGAGACCCTCGACGTGATCGCGTCGGCGGCGATCATCGCGGACGACATCGTCGCGACCGAGCCGATCATCGACGACGCCCCGCGGATCGGCCTCCTGCACGCGCGGCACCCGCTGATGCTGCTCGGCGAGCGGCGCTGCGTCGCCAACGACGTCACCGTCGCGGCGGGGGCGACCCTCGTGGTCTCGGGCCCCAACGCCGGCGGCAAGACCGTCGCGCTCAAGACCGTGGGCCTCGCGGCCCTGATGGTGCGCTGCGGCCACCACCTCACCGCCGAGAGCGGCAGCGTGATGGGCTGGTTCCCCGATGTCCGGACCGACATCGGCGACGCGCAGAGCCTCGAGCATGATCTCTCGACGTTCTCCGGCCACATGGTGAACCTGCGCGAGCTGCTCGCGACCGCGGGGCACGGCTCGCTGGTCCTGATCGACGAGATCGCCGTCGGCACCGATCCCGAGCAAGGCGCGGCGCTCGCGCAGGCCGTGCTCGAGGCGCTCGCGGCCCGCGGCGTGACCTCGATCGTGACGACCCACTACGAGCGGCTCAAGGCGCTCGGCGCGACGGACCCGCGGTTCGCGAACGCCTCGGTCGGGTTCGATCTCGCGCGGCTCGAGCCGACCTTCAAGCTCCACCTCGGCGCGCCGGGCAGCTCGGGCGCGCTCGCCGTCGCCAGGCGGATGGGCATCGCCGGCGAGGTCGTCGATCGCGCCCGCGATCTCATGGGCCCGCACATCGTCAAGGTCGAGGAGCTGCTCGCCAGCGTCGCCGATCAGCGCCGCCGGATCGAGGAGGAGCGCGCGGCGCTGCTCGCCGAGCTCGAGGCCGCCGAGGCCGACCGCGCGGCGATGCGCGTCCAGCGCGACAAGCAGGTCGCGCGCTACGAGAAGCAGACCCGCGCCGTCCACGCCGAGACGCTGGTCGCGCTCAAGGCCGCGCGCCGCGAGATCGACGATATCCGCCGCGAGGTCAAGGCCCGCGCCGCGGTCGCCACCCTCGAGGACGTCAAGGCGGCGACCCGCCGGCTGGGCACCCCCGGCGCCGTGGTCGCCAAGCTCGAGCCGCAGCGCCAGCTGCCGCCGGGCACCCCGATCCGCCCCGAGCAGGTGGTCGCCGGGGCGCCGGTGATCGTGCCGCGGCTCGGCCGGGTCGAGGCGGTCGCGCTCCTGCCCGACGATCGCGTCGAGGTCCGGGTCGGCGCGATGCGCGCCATGGTCCCGATCAAGGACGTCCTGCTCGACACCCACCGCCACGCGCGGCGCGCCGAACAGGCCGCCCGGCCCGAGGCCGCGCCCGAGGCGCCGCCGCCGTCAGGGCCGCCGGGGAACGTCCAGCTCGTCGACGGCGTGCCGGCCGGCGGCCGTACCAACGCCCGGACGTTCGACACCACGCTCGACGTGCGCGGCAACCGCGTCGACGACGCCGTCGCCCAGGTCGACCGGTTCGTCGACGAGAGCCTGCTCGCCGGCCGCGACGCCATCTTCGTCGTCCACGGCCACGGCACCGGCGCCCTGCGCACGGCGATCCGCAGCCACTTGAAGGCCCACCAGGGCATCGAGAAGCTGCGCCCGGGCGAGCAAGCCGAAGGCGGCGACGGCGTCACCGTCGCGTTCCTGCGCGGCTAGGCTAGGAGCCTGGTGTGAAGCAGTTCTGAGCGGCCGGTGCCTGTACCAGATTAGTCTTCATTGTGACCTTCACCTCCATGGTGTCCGGTTAACGGCGCTCTTCCGTCGCCATAGCTAAAGGTCACCGAGAACGAAAAGCAGGTCGGCTTTTACGCCGTGACCCGGCGCGTGACGCTCCACGCAACCGACGCACAGAACACCGCGCAGCTGACGATGACCATCTTCTTTCTGCCCAACAAGCCACCCGAGAACATCACCATGCAGGGCTCTCACGACTTCAACTCCGGTAAGGAAGTCGGAAGTGTGAGCGCGGCCTCGCACACCCAGGCAGCACACATCGGCAAGCAGTTCACGCGGGTCGGCGACGTCGTCACGATCGGCTGACCGAGGCGCGCGCTCGGCCGATCGCCGGAGCGAACCTGCACCGATTCGTTGAGAGGAGGCGATCTGGAGACTGCCGTGCTACACAAGCAGCCTCCCATGTCTGCGATCACGCTCGATCTTCCCGATGATCTCGCCGAGCGGGTGCGCTCGCTCGCCGACCGCCTCCCGCGCGTCCTCGCGCTGGGGATCCATGAGCTGGATGCGTCGCCATCGCAGCTCGCCGGCACTTCGGAGGTGCTCGAGTTCCTCGCCACGTTGCCCAGCCCGGAGGAGACACTGGCGCTGCGTCCGTCACCGAAGCTCCAGGCTCGTATGACCGAGTTGCTGGAGAAGAACCGGACGAGCGGGCTCACCCCCGGGGAGAGGGCGGAGGTCCGTCACTACGAGTACGCCGAGCACCTCGTCCGCGTGGCCAAGGGCAGGGCGCTGGCGAAGCTCAAAGCGCCATGACGTACGGTGTCACCGTCGCGGTCCTCCGCGGCTGAACCCTCTCGGTCCGATGTGGGAAGGTCCCACAGCACCTCGGTCGGTCGTCACCGAATTCGAGATCTGGTGGGTGGCGCCCACGTGGGCGTCGACCTTGCGGCCATGCTCGATTCGTGCCGATGCGGTTCGGAGTGCTCGTACGAGCGCGCTGGAGATCACCGCCCGGCCTGTGGACGGCGGCTCGGCCCGTGACCTGGGCGATGCAGCTGGACGATTGGCCAAAGACGCCCAGCTCACCGGCCTCGTTGCCGCCGCCCACAGTCCTAACCTTCGTGCCGAGGCTTCTTCCGGAATTCTTTGAATTCGAGATCTCCGGAATGGAGAGTGGATACCGGTATCAGCGGGCGTCGCAAGATGCGGGTCCACATTGTAGCGTTTAACATGTGGGCTTCGGACATCGGCGCAGCGCTTCGAAGATCAGCTGCTCCATGGTCGGTTCAGCGTCCAGCGCAGCGGAGGCAGCAGCGACCGCTGCCGTTGCGATTCCGGGCTTCCAGCCAAGACCCATCAGAGCCTCCTTGGCCTGTGTGCGAAGGACTGCAAGGTCGAGACTGGTGGGTGCGCCCATGTGGGCGCCGATCCATGTGACCGAGCTCGGACCGGCGGGCCGACGAACGACTTCCTTTTCCTGCATGTGAGGTGGCGCCACGTCGAGCTTGGTGGGCGCGCCCACGTGGGCGTCCGCTTTTGCAATCGGCCCCGGACCGCCGGGGCGGCGAACTTCGAGGTGATCGGCAGGGCCGATGATCGTCAGCACCCCGTTGTGATGCGCGAGGTGGCATGAACTGCACAAAAGGCAGAGGTTGAATGCGTCGTGGCTACCGCCGTCGACACGGCGGACAAGGTGGTGGATCTCCAAACCACGGGCGGAGCGGCAGCCCGGTACGCGGCAACGGCCGCCGTCGCGACGCCACACCAGCCGCGCGACGCTAGGTGGAATGTCCTGGTGCGCACGCTCAGGCGTGGCGCGGTCGATTGACCCGATGTGCTGCGCATCGCACATCGCACGCTCGACCGCCGCCGGGCTGATCGCGATCTTGGCACCGGCGCCGTCTTGCCAGCCCTGCTGGCAGCGCTCGCATACGGTGACGGCGATCTGGAACTTCGCTCGGCCGGTGGGCTCGGTTGCTGGCGTTCCCTCGAGCACCGCACCACACAGCGTGGCGACGAGTTGGTCGTCGGACAGGTGGCTGCCATGCTCGTCATTGAGCACGCCGTGGACCTGGCGCAGAGATGCGAAGGTCTCGGCCGAGAGCTCGAACCGGACGACATGCATGCGCACCTCGGGGTCAGCTGGATCTTCGGGTCGGTCACCCGGACGATGATCGGCGACGAGTTCCTCGATCTGGCGCAGGTTCTTGCCGATCGCGGCCGTGCGCCACGCTGCCTCCGTTGCGGGCGTCGCGACGCGCGTCAGCTCGCGTACGGCAGAGAACGGGAGCTCGCCAGCTGCGAGCGCTTCCGTGAGTTGGGGTAGGGCGCCGAGTGCCCGCGCAACCCGCAGCCGCTCCTGTGCGGCACGCGGTCTGTATCCGAGCACTCGCTCCATGTAGTCGAGCGCGGACACCATGCCGAGCGGTCGCCAGATCTGCTGCGCCTCCGCTTCGCGGAGCCAGCGCGCCTCGTCGGCATCGAGCGCCGCCCGGCGCTGGGCGATCGTTCGCAGCGCGCGATCGACCAATTGCCAATCGTAATCGGCTTCGCTTGCACGTTCGAACGTCCACGTGGGCGTCGCCTCGACCTCGACCACTGTATCGTATAGCACGACCACTCTCCTGTCCGATGTTGTGCTTCGCTTTTAGCACATGATTATTCGGCTCGGCCGTTTGGCCGCTGTGTGACGATTCGTGGTCGTTATCGAAAAAACGTGGCTCGCGTGCAAAATCGCTCGCAGGACGCACGCTGTGGCCTCCTGGAGACGATCCTTGTGTCCATCGCGACCCTATGTACTTATGCGTTCGCGGGGGTGTCAAGAAGAAACGACAAAACGCGTGAGATTGGTCTAGACCAAGGTGGGCAACTGACGCGCGGCTGCTCCCATCCGGAATGGAATGACATTATCATTTGCCAGCACCACTCGAAGGAGATCCAATGAAGTCGAACTCTGACCAGTTCAGTGCTTGGCATGTCGGTGTCGCTGCCGAAGCGATAGCCGCAGCGTTGTTCGCGCGCTGTGGGCTTGATGTCTCCGTTCAATATGGCGCCAACCAACCCGAGTACGATCTGATGGTGGCGAGAGACGAGCAGATCATTAAGGTGTCCGTGAAGGGAAGTAAGGATGGCGGCTGGGGCCTATCGCAGTCGCAGATGGAGCCGGGGAAGGCGGACTACCAGGGTGCGATCGATCGGTGGCTCGTCCGTCACAAGCCGAGGACTGTCCTTTGCTTCGTCCAGTTTCAGGGGGTCGCCTTGGATCAGTTACCGCGGTGCTATCTGGCTACCCCTGCTGAGGTGGCAGAGCGTCTGCGAACAACGGCGAAGGGCCGAGGCGACACCATCCTCTACGAGAGCAAGAAGTGGACATCTCGTGCGCACGCAGCTGGAACCGTCGAGGAGATTCCAGCGACGTGGCGCTTCTCGAAAGAGAGGGTCGAAGAGCTCCTGGAGACGAGCTGACGCCCACCGCATCTCGGCTCTGTGTACGAAATGCGGCCCATAGAGATTGGGCGGTGCGCCCACGTGGGCGTGGAGCCGCGCGGTGACGAGAACGCGCGAGGAAACGCTCGACACGGGAGGCCAGGCGCGATCGCGATCAGGCGGTCAGCTCGGAGGACAGCTTGTCGTAGGTGCCCCGCACGTCGCGATGGTCGTCGGCCGCGAGCGCGTACGCGGCCGTGCCCGCGAGCGCGGCCAGATCGCTCGCATCGTGGAACATCGGAAGCTCCGCGAGCTGGACCGGCAGCGCCTCGAGGTAGGCCCGCCATCGCGACGCCGGTTCTCGCGCCTCGAGCGGCAACCATGCCGCGAGCGCGTCGCGTGGACGCGGGTCAGCGAGGCCGAGGGCGAGCTGGCCGGTGGTCGAAGCGGCGAGCTCGCTATCGACGATCATCAGGTGTCGTGGGAGCGTCAGGAGCAGCTCGCCGGGCGAGACCGTCCGGCACGCGCGGACCAGGGCGTTGCCGTTCGCGTCGACGTCAAACTCGAGCCCGTCCCATCGAGCACCGCCGGCTTCTGCCCACGCCAGCAAGCGTGCGATCGCTGCCTTCCGCTCGTCGGGGGACGGGGGCACGACGGGACACGCTGGCAGCGGGAGCCACGCGCGCTCGGTGATCGGCAGCTCGCGGGCCCGGCGATCGCCGACCGCTCGGCCGATCGATTCGGCCGCGCGGAGGAACGCGTCCGGGTCCGAATCGTCGTCGGGCAACCACGCCGCCGTCGCGAGCTTCACGCCGTAGGCGGTCGCGAGCCTGGCATCCAGCTCCGCCGCAGGGTCGGTCATCGCTCGCGTGATGGCGAACCCTCAGCGTGGTCGCGCCATCACGGACCCGCGGCCGGCGCCCGCCATCACGGTCTCACGGCGATCACGGCCATCACGGGAAGATGCCGCGCTCGCGGTAGCAGTGCTGGAGGCGCTCGAGGCCGATCGCGTAGCTCGCCGTCCGCCAGTCGGTCTTGTGGTGGTGGACGTAGTGGCGGACGTTGGCGTAGGTCTGCTTCATGCGGCGCTCGAGGCGGTCGAGCACGTCGTCGAGCTCCCACTGCTCGGCGCGCTTGTTCTGCAGCCACTCGTAGTACGAGACGATCACGCCCCCCGAGTTACAGAGGATATCGGGGATGAGGTCGATGCCCTTGCCGAGCAGGATCTCTTCGGCCTCGGGGTAGGTCGGGCCGTTGGCGCCTTCGACGACCATCTTGACCTTGAGCGCCTTGGCCTCGGCGACGCCGATCTCGAGCTCGAGGGCGGCCGGGACGAAGATGTGGGCGTCGAGGCCGAAGAACTCGGCGCGCTCGATCCTCTGCGCGCCCTTGTAGCCCGCCACCGAGCCCGTCTTGCCGACGTGCTCGCCGAGCTTGTGGGGGTTGATGCCCTCGCTGTTCGAGATGTAGCCGCCGGCGTCCCCGACGCCGACGATGACCGCGCCCTTCTGCGACAGCAGGCGCGCCGCGTAGCTGCCAACGTTGCCGAAGCCCTGGATGATGACGTGGCAGCCATCGAGGTTGAAGCTCTTGTCCTTGGCCCATTCGGTGATGCAGTGGACGACGCCCTGGCCGGTGGCCTCGGCGCGGCCGTGGCTGCCGCCCGACGTCACGCTCTTGCCGGTGACGACCCCGCGCACCGTGTTGCGATCGCCGGCGCCGACGATGTTCATGTACGTGTCCATCATCCAGACCATGGTCTGGCTGTTGGTGTTCACGTCCGGCGCGGGGATGTCGTATTCGGGCCCGATGTTCGAGCCGAGCGCGGCGGTGAAGCGCCGCGTGATCCGCTCGAGCTCGACCTTGCTGTGCTGGCGCGGGTCGACCTTGACGCCACCCTTGCCGCCGCCGAACGGGATCTCGTGGAGCGCGCTCTTGTAGGTCATCCACGACGCGAGCGCCTTCATCTCGTCGAGGTTGGCCTCGTGGTGGTAGCGCATGCCGCCCTTGTAGGGGCCCAGGATGTTGTTATGCTGGACGCGGTAGCCCTTGAACATCTGGAACCGCCCGGTGTCCATGCGGACCGGGAAGTTGACGATCAGCTCGGTCTTCGGCTGGGCGAGGATCTGCGCAACATCCGGATCGATGTTGATGAGCTTCATCGCCTTCTCGATCTGGCGGGTCGCGATCTCGAAGAGATTTCCACGATCCTTCAGGCTGGTGACGCCGACTTCCGTCTTGGCAGCTGCTGGCGCCTTGATCTCGGTACTCATTAGCCACGGCTTACCGCCCCGGAGGTGGGCTTTTCAACGTGATCCGCGGCCCATTTCGTTTCCACGATTCGCGCCGCACCGCGTTGCGGGTATACAAGGCGTCTGCCGGACCTCGATCGCATCGTAGACAGGAAGCTGGCGTCGCACGTGGTCGACGGTGGGCGGCTGCGTGCGCTCGTGCTCGAGCTGTGGCAACGCACCCGGATGGACTGGGGATTTGTGACGGATCGGCTCGCGGTGACGTTTCGCAAGGAGGCGTGGCTCGGGTCCCACGAGCGCCGGTTCGTCGGCGAGACGCTGTACGGCCTCGTACGCCACCTTCGCCGGGTCGATGCCGCGCTGGCCCGCGGCCGCAAGACGGCTCGCGCCCCGCGTGATCTCGAGCGCTTGCTCGCGCTGCTCGTCCTCGAGCGGTTGATCGAGCCGGCGCGCGCGGCCCAGGCGGCCGGCGAGCTCGACTGGAACGCGGTCGCCCAGATCGACGAGGCGATCGCCGCCGAGCGCAAGGTCGTCCCGCGGATCGCGCTCGCCGCGTCGCTGCCGGACTGGCTCGCCGAGCGCCTGGTCGCCGACTGGGGGAGCGAGGCGGAAGCGCTCGCGCGGGCGCTCAACCAGCGCGCGCCGATGACCGTGCGCGCCAACCTGCTCGTGGGGGATCGCGGCGCGCTCGCCGCCGAGCTCGCGCGGGCGCGGATCGCGACGGCACCTGGCGCCTGGTGCGACACTGCCCTGCACGTCGAGACGCGCACGAACTTGTTTGGCCTCGAGGCGTGGAAGCGCGGCGCGATGGAGGCCCAGGACGAAGGCAGCCAGCTGCTCGCGGACCTCGCGATCACCGGGGGCGCGAAGCTCGTCGTCGATCTGTGCGCCGGGGCGGGCGGCAAGACGCTGGCGATCGCCGCCCGGCTGGGCAACCGCGGCCGGATCGTCGCGGCCGACATCGATGCCCACAAGCTCGAAGAGCTCCGCCGCCGCGCCCGCCGCGCCGGGGTGACGAGCGCTCAGCCGCTCCACCTTGAAGGTGGGAGGTGGCCGCCGGCGCTCGAGGCGCTGCGCGGCAAGGCCGACGTGGTGCTGGTGGACGCTCCGTGTTCGGGGATCGGGGCGTTACGCCGCAACCCGGAGGCGCGCTGGCGGCTGCGCGAAGCCGACCTGGCGATGTTCGCCGCACGCCAGAAGGAGATCCTCGGCCAGGCGCGCGTGCTGCTCGCGCCCGGCGGACGGCTGGTGTATGCGACCTGTACGCTGCTCGAGGTCGAGAACGCGGGTGTCGTCGCCGCCGTGGTCGGGCCAGATCTCGTGGCGGTTCCGCTGACGGAGGTTCTGGGTGAGCGCGCGCGCGCGATCGGCGATGGCACGGCGTTGACGGTCACCCCGCATCGCCACGGGACGGATGGCTTCTACGCGCGGGTCATGCGGCGAGTCGGATGAGGCATTACTCCTGCATCAATTCTGCACCGCGCCAGCCATCGCGCGGGCGTGCGCATGGCAACGCGCCGAGGCCGGACGGCGTGACGACGGCGTGATAACGTCGCGCCGGGCATGGCAGTTGACGTCTCCGTCGTTCGCGACATCGCCGCGCTGCGGGCGATCGAGGCCGAGTGGCGCGCGCTCGCCAGCGTTGGCAGCGGCGGCCTGTTCCGCGGGCCCGACTGGTTGATCCCCTGGTGGCAGGCGTATCACGCGACGCTGGCCGCCGAGCTCTATGTGGTGGTCGGCCGTACCACGGAGGCGGATGCCACCGGCGTCGCCGCCGGTGAGATCGTCTGCATCGCGCCGCTCTATCGCCGCACGGTCAAGGTCGCGCTGCTCGACACCCGCGAGCTACGGATGATCGGCGACGCCGGGCCGCGGCCTCCCGCGCTCGATCTGCTCGCCCGGGCCGGCTGGGAAGATCGCGCCGGGACCGCGATCGCCAAGAAGCTGATCGAGGAGGCGGCGACGTGGGACCTCATCGATCTCGAGCCGCTCGCCGATCCATCGCGGGTGCGCGCGAACCTGGTCCAGCGGTTTGCGCCGCTCGGCTTCACGGTCGAGAGCTCGCCGTCGGCGGGCGGGGCCACGCGGATCGCCCTCGCGCTCGCGCCGGTCGATACCACCGATGCCTCGCGGGTCGTGACGACGTATGGCGACGATCTGGCAGCGCTGCGCAAGGGCATGAGCGCGCTGCGCCGGCTGTCTCGCCTCGAGTGGGCCGAGCGTGACGAGCCTTCGCCGCTCGCCGATCCCGAGGCGACGGGGCTCCTCGAGCAGGTCGCGATGGAGCTCGGCAAGCAGGGGCGGGTCCGGCTGGCCCGGCTCGATGATGCCCAGGGCGAGGCCTGCGCCGTGGCCCTGGTCGTCGATGACGGCGATCGCGCGGTCGTGCTCGCGATGGCGGTCGATCCGCAATCCGGACGCGCCGAGGCGCGCCTCCTGTACGCCGAGGCGCTGGCGGCGCGCGCGCGGGGCTGCATCGCGCTCGACGTCGTGCAGGGCGCCGCCGAGTACACCCTGCCGGCGCTGCCCTCGTCCAAGCAGTCGGTCCTCGCGGTCCGTGTGTGGGGGCTGTCGACGACGGCGTCGGTCGGCCGCACCCTGTCGAGCGTCACCCGCCGGGCCCGGCGCGCCCGCGAGACCCCCACGGTCGCCGCCGCCCAGGCGCGCGCCGCGTGGACGCGGATCCGGACCGCCGCGGCGAGCGTCGCCCTCTACGACCGCTACTGCCTGTATCGCGGCCAGCTGTGGACGCGCGGCCTCGCGCCGGTGGCCGGGCTCGAGCTCGTGAACTTCACGGAGGCCGACTACGACAAGCTCGACGAGGCGCGCCGCGCCGACCTGCTCGAGCAGCTCGCGTTCGATGAAGCGACCGCGCGGACGCAGTGGCGTCGCGGCGATCAGACGGTGCTCGCGTCGCTGGGGGTGCGCCCGGCCGGCATCGCGTGGGCCGCGCGCGGCCCGATCGAAGCTCCCGAGCTGGGCCGGGTGCTCCGGATGTCGAAGTACGACGCGTACCTCCACAGCGTCTATGTTGCGCCGGCGGCCCGCGGGCGTGCCGTGGCGCCGGTCATGCTCGAGCAGCTCGCCAAGGAGCTGCGCGCCACCGATGCCTATCGCTCGTGGGCGCTGATCGCGGCCGATAACCACGCGTCGCTGCGGGCGTTCCAGAAAGCCTCGTTCACGCCGGTCTGCGACGTGATCCACGCCAAGATGGCCACGGTCGATCGCGTCGTGTGCCGCCCGCCGGATCCCGAGGCCCAGGAGCTGCTCGGGCTCGAGCCGTAGCCGGCCGCGAACGATCTTGGCGAGTTGGACGATCGGGGCAAGCTGGGTCGCGGGAGCGGATCGCCCCAGCCGGCGGGGGCTGGCAGGGGCGCCTGTTCAACGGCGCTGCAAGAATCCACGTTCGCCGCGAATCACGTCACGGTCCTCGACGGAGACGCCGGTCACGCGCGCGGCCGGCGGGCCGTGGGCGCACCACGCGAGCAAGGCGGCGATCGACGCCTGGTCGCCTTGTGCTTCCAGCTCGACCGAGCCGTCGTCGCGGTTCTGCACCCAGCCGGTCAGCCCGTGCCGGCGCGCCTCGTCGACGGTCGACGCGCGAAACGCGACCCCTTGTACGCGACCGGTAACAATCGCTCTTACACGACGCATCTGAGGAGAATGTGGCATGGCCGGCTGCGTTGTGCGTGTTGCGATTGTCCAGCAACGCCGCTATCGGCGGTGGTGATCAGCTGCTAGCGTGAGGAGTCGATGGCGCGCGTGTTGCGATTACCCGACCACGGTCGGCTACTCGTGTGCACGGATCTCCAGGGTTGCATGCGTGACTTCAAGCGCTTCGTGCAGCTGTTCGAAGAGGCGCTCCTCGCGTACCACGGCGACGCGCACGTCCTGTTCACCGGCGATCTGATCCACGGGCCGCACATCGACCCCGAAGACTGGCCGGACTTCCTGGGGGAGTACTATCGCGACGCGAGCGGGGAGGTGATGACGGCCTACGCGGCGCTCGCCGCGAAGTTCCCCGGCCACGTCCACGCCCTGCTCGGTAACCACGAGCACGGCCACATCGGTGGCCCGCACACGGCCAAGTTCGCCGCCGACGAGGTTGCCTTGCTCGAGCAGATCCTCGGGCCCAAGGCGACCGCGCGCATGTGCGGCATCATCCATACCTTTGCGCTCGCGGCGGTCAGCAAGTGCGGCGTCGTGTTCACCCACGGTGCTCCCGCCGCGCAGATCGACTCGCTCGCCGAGCTCGAGGCCGCCGACCTGTCCGGGGCTCACTACGCGAGCCCGCTCGACGTCCTCGATAACCCCGTGGTCGGCAAGATCCTCTGGGCGCGCTCGGCGACCGACGCCGAATCCCGCCGGTTCCTCCGCGCGATGAACGGCACGATCGCGATCTACGGGCACGACGTGATCCCCGAGGGTTACGAGATCATCGGCGACACACAGATGGTGGTCTCGACCAGCTTCGGCCTGTTCGACGCGAACAAGGTCTACATCAGCCTCGATCTCGGCGCGAAGTACCACGTCGTCCATGACCTGCGGATCGGCCACGAGATTCTCCCGCTGTACCCCGACAAGGCGCCGGCCCGGCTGGGTGGCCGCGCCCGGGCGAGCTAGGGGGACGCTTCCAACTGATGAAACTAGCGCCCCGGAACTACCCAAAACTTCTAGGAGAGCCGAGCGGGGGGACTCTTCCAACGGATGAAACTAGCGCCGCGGACCCGCTAAACTTCTAGAAACTGGCCAACGTTGCGCGTGGGGGAGCTTGCTCGCCAGGGGCGCGAAGGTTGGCGCTCGCCTTCGAGCCAGGATCGAAAGAGCGCGGCTCCGAAGGCTACCTTTTTGTTTTCAATAGGTTACGATCGCCTGGTTTCATGAGTCGGGAGCGTCCCCGCTTGCTTTTGGTCGTCGCCATCCCTATAGATACGGGCTCACCTGAGCCCCCGGCTCACGCCGGGTAACGAGGTATCCCATGAAAGACACAGCTGGTCACCCCCACTATCGGCCCGCGCACATCACATGTGCGTGCGGTGCGGCTCACGACACGTTCTCCACGCGAGGCGACTTCGGCGTCGACATCTGCTCGAATTGCCATCCGTTCTTCACCGGCAAGCAGAAGCTCATGGACACCGCCGGCCGGATCGATCGCTTCAACAAGAAGTACGCAAAGAAGTCGTAAGCTTCTCGGCGGGCGACCGAGGCGCACGCCATGTTCGACACGCAGAATTTCCGCGACAAGATGGCGACGCTCGAGCGGCGCCATGAAGAGCTCGGCGTCTTGCTTGGCACCGCGGAGGTGATCAACAAGCGCGCCGAGTTCCTGAAGTTCTCGCGCGAGCATGCCGAGCTGGATCCGCTCGTCCATGCATGGCAGGGCTACCAGAAGCTGCTCGCCGATCTCGCGTCGGCCCGGCAGATGGTGGACGCCGAGAGCGATCCGGAGCTGCGCGAGCTGGCGCGCGACGAGGTGAAGCAGCTCGAGGAGGGGCGGGAGGCCGCGGAGCAGGCGATAAAGATCCTGCTGTTGCCCAAGGATCCGAGCGACGGCAAGAACGCGATCCTCGAGATCCGCGGCGGCACCGGCGGCGATGAGGCGGCGCTGTTCGCCGGCGACCTGTACCGGATGTACGCGCGGTTCGCCGAGCGCCAGGGCTGGAAGCTCGAGGTCATGTCGCTGTCGGAGGGCACCTCGGGCGGCTTCAAGGAAGTCATCATCCTGGTCGACGGCAAGGACGTGTTCTCCAAGCTCAAGTTCGAGTCCGGCGTCCATCGCGTGCAGCGTGTCCCGGAGACCGAGGCCCAGGGCCGGATCCACACGTCGGCGGCGACCGTGGCGGTGCTGCCGGAGGCCGAAGAGGTCGACGTCAAGATCGACGAGAAGGATCTCAAGGTGGACACGTACCGCTCGAGCGGCGCCGGCGGCCAGCACGTCAACACGACGGACTCGGCCGTGCGCATCACGCACCTGCCGACCGGCGTGATCGTCGCGTGTCAGGACGAGCGCTCGCAGATCAAGAACCGCGCGAAGGCGATGAAGGTCTTGCGGTCGCGGATCCTCGAGGCCGAGCGGGAGCGCCAGATGGCGAGCGAGGCGGCGAGCCGCAAGCTGCAGGTCGGCTCGGGCGATCGCTCGGAGAAGATCCGGACGTACAACTTCCCGCAGGATCGCGTGACCGATCACCGCATCGGGCTCACCAAGCACAACCTGCCCGCGATCATGGACGGCAACCTCGACGACATCATTGAAGCGCTGCGCGCCCACGATCAGGCCGAGCTCCTCAAGGCGCAGGCCGGGATGTGAGGCCCGCAATCGTGCTCGCGGTCATGGCGTGCAGCCGTCGCGAGCCGATCACCTCGTGCGACGACGATCTGCGCGGGGTGTACGCGGCGGGCGACGAGCGCTGGATGCTGCTCGACCGGGGCGATGTGCTCGAGGCCTATCCGCTGTTCCCCGACGGCATGCCAGTCGACCCGGCGAGCGCGCCGCGAGGAGGCCGCGGCGCCGGGACCGGGAGCTCCGCAGAGGCCCCCGGGGGAGGTCCGGCCGAGGTGATCGTCGCGCCGCGCGTGATCGAGTTCCGGAGCTCACCCGCGGGCTCGGGGCCCGGATCGGGCGCTTCCGGCCTCCCCGCGAGGAAGGCTCCCCTCGAGGGGACGCTGCGGCGGCGCTACATGCGGGGCGCCGAGCGCTGCGACGCGCACGTGCCGGTGCACATCACGCGCTGTGCCGGCGATCTGCTGGAGCTGGTGCTCTCCGATCCAGCGCCGCCGCTCGCCTACGCGCCGTGCACCTGGTCGCGGCTTGGACCGTCACGCCTGGTGCGCTGGCGGCGCGAGTGAGCCGCGGAGCACCAGGGCGGCCGTGCCGTCACTTCACGAGCTTGTCGAGCGAGTCCTTGAACTTCTTGTACTCGCCGTCGGCGTCGCCGATCTCGAAGCCTTCGCGCACCAGCCGGACCACGCCCTTGTCATCGGCGACGAACGTCGAGGGCATGTGGTCCGAGCCGTAGTTGCCGGCGACGCCCGACTTGTCGGACGGCATGTAGACCCGCACCATGTTCTTGAGCTTCAGCTTGTCGTGGAACTTCTTGCCGACCTCGAGATCGTCGTCGATGTCGACCGCGACGAACACGACCTTGCGCTTGAGATCGGCATCGCCGGCGAGCTTGTCCCAGGTCGGCAGCTCCTTCGCGCACGGCTTGCACCAATCGGCGCCGACCGTGACGACGACCCACTTGCCCTTCCACGCCTTGAGCTTGACCGGTTTGCCGCTGGCGTCGGTCGCGACGTCGAGCTCGGCGAGCCGATCGCCCACCTTGAGGACCTCGGCGCGCGCGGTCCCCGTGGTGGTGGCGAGGACGGCGAGGCAGACAGCGCTGATCGGAGCGATGAATCGACCGTGCATGGTGGTTGGACGCAGCGCCGGGATCATCGATTCACCGCGATCTCTTCGTCGATCCACATCTCGATGTACTTGGGGTGCAGCGGCCCTTCGTACTTGCGGTCGTTGAAGAACAAGGTGGGCGTCGAGTCCACACCGGCCGTCTCGCCCTGCTTGAGGTCGCTCGTGACCTGGGCCGAGGCGTCGTCGTAGGCTTTCTGGAACCTGGCCATGTCGAGGCCAAGCGCCTTGGCATACGACATCACGCTGTCGTGGTCGTGGCGCGGCGACTCCTCGAACAGCTTGTCGTGCATCTCCTTGAACTTGCCCTGCTGGTTCGCGGCGAGGGCGGCCTGGGCGGCGCTGCGGGACCCGGGATGCTTCGACTCGATCGGGTACATCATGAAGGAGACGCTGACGACGCCGGGCTTGTCGGAGATCACTTGCTCCATCACCGGCTTGAACAGCTGACAGTGGGGGCACTCGTAGTCGAAGAACTCGACGAGCCGGATCCGGCCGTCGTCGGTGCCCGCGTGCGGCGCCCGGCTCACGTCGAACGTGGCCGGTTGGCCGGTCTTGTCGTACTTCATGGCGTACGCGGCGCGCGCGTCGGCTTCGCTGGCTTCATCCTCGAGCAGCGAGAGCACGTAGCGCACCGCGAACGGCGCGCGCTTGCACGCGGTATCGGACGCGAACGACGTGCGCAGGCTGTGGGCCTTGCCGCACGGCGACTTCAAGGAGCCGATCAGCTTGTAGAACAGCTGCGCCTTGTCGCCCTCGAGCTTGCTGAGGTCGACGCCCTGGAGCGGGGTGGTGTCAACCGCGCCCTCGGCGAGTCCATCGCCGGGAGCTGCCGAGCCGGCATGGTCGAGCGCGTTCATCGCGCCGGTATCGTTGGGCTTGGTCGCTTTTTTCTCGCACGCACCACCCATGAGGAGCGGTGCGCACAGGATCGCGAGGATGAAATGCCCCGAAATTCGTGCGTTTGACACTTGCAGGTTGTAGTGCACGGACCTTCCCGTTTCAAGCGGCCGGCGAGGTGTCGAGGGTCTTGACGTCCTGCGTCACGGGGGGTATGTACACCACTGAATGACGGCTCATTCATCACCTGACCGGCCGGATCGCAATGATCGGAGCGGTGGTGACAAGCGCGAGCGGATCCTCGCGGCGGCCGAGCGCATCTTCGCGCGCCACGGGTTCTTTGCGGCGCGGGTGTCGGAGATCGCGAAGGAGGCGGGGGTCGCCGACGGCACGATCTACCTCTACTTCAAGAGCAAGGACGACCTCTTGATCTCGCTGTTCGAGAACCGGATGAGCCAGGTCAACGACGCGCTCCGCAGCGCGATCGCGGACCGCGCGCCGGCCGAGCAGCTGCGCGCGTTCATCCGCGCGTACCTGCAGCTGGTATCCGATGAGCCGGCCGCGGTCGAGGTCCTGACGATCGAGCTCCGGCAGTCGAGCAAGTTCATGAAGGAGTACGAGAACCCCCAGTTCGCCGACTTCTTGCGCATGCTCGGCGGGATCATCGCGGACGGCCAGGCCAGCGGCGAGCTCGACGCCACGATCCCGAGCCACATCGCCGCGCGCATGATCTTCGGGATGCTCGACGAGCTCGCGCTCGCGTGGGTGCTCGCCAGACAACCGCTCAAGGCGCCGGCGATCGCGGGGGCATCCCCCGGGACCCGGCCGAAGAAGTTCGATATCGTGCGCGCGGCCGACTGGGTCGTGGCACTGGTCACCACCGGCCTCGACAAGAGCCTCAACAAGGAGACGTCCCCGTGAAGATTTTGGTTCCCGTGAAGCGGGTCCCCGACCCGACGCAAAAGGCCAAGATCAAGGATGGCCACATCGACCTGACCGGCGCATCCTGGATCGTCAACACGTTCGACGAGTACGCGATCGAGACGGCCCTGCGGCTGCTCGAGAACGGCGCGGAGAACACCCGGCTGCCCGGCGGCGAGATCGTCGTCGTGTCGCTCGGGCCGACCGACGCCGCGAAGGAGATCCGCACGTGCCTGGCGATGGGCGCCGATCGCGCGATCCACGTCGTGTGCAGCGATGGCGAGATCGACTCGCTGGTCGTCGTCAAGGTGCTGCAGGCGATCGTCCTGGCCGAGAAGCCCGACCTGGTGATCATGGGCAAGCAGGCGGTCGACGGCGACGCCAACCAGGTCGGCCAGATGCTCGCCGCCAAGCTGGGCTGGGCGCAGGCGACGTTCGCCGCGTCGGTCGAGCTGTCCGCCGACAAGAAGGCGCTCACGGTCGGCCGCGAGGTCGACGGCGGCGTCGAGTACAAGAAGGTGCCGGTGCCGAGCGTGGTCACCGTGGACCTGCGGATCGTCGCCCCGCGCGCGGTCAAGAACGGCGTCACCCCCGAGTCGCACAACTACTCGGGGGAGGGCGCGCGGCTGCCGTCGCTCAAGGGCATCATGGCGGCGAAGAAGAAGCCGATGGTCACCGGCCAGCTCGCCGACTACGGCGCGGCGCCGGCGCCGGTCATCCAGGAGAAGTCGGTCGTGCTGCCGCCGCCCCGCGCGGCCGGGCAGATCGTCGCCGATATCCCGACACTCGTGAAGAAGCTCGCCGACGAGGCGAAGGTTCTGTGAGGAGCTGAAAAGGCCATGGGTAACGTCCTCGCGTTCTGTGAATTCACGGGTGCGCAGCTCCGCTCGAGCGCGCTGTCCAACCTGTCTTTCGCCCGGCTCGCCGCCCAGGCACACGGCGGCAATGTCGTCGCGCTCCTGGTCGGCGCGGGGGCTGCCGCGGCCGGGCCCGAGGCGGCGAAGTACGCCCCGAAGGTCGTCGTGGTCGACGATCCGGCGCTCGCGCACTACCTCGCCGAGACCTACGCGCCGATCGTGGCCCAGGTCGCCAAGGCCGAGGGCGCGACGCTGATCTCTGCGACCGCGACCTCGACGGGCAAGGATCTCGCGCCGCGGGTGGCGGGGCTGCTCGACGCGGGGATGGCGTCCGACGTCGCCAAGCTCGAGGCCAAGGATACGTTCATGCGGCCGATCCTGGCCGGCAACGCCTACTCGACCGTGCAGGTGACGACGCCGATCATCGTCGTGACGCCGCGCCAGTCCGAGTTCGAGGCGGCGGCCGCGCTGCCGGCGCCGGGCACGGTCGCGACCGCGCCTGCGGGCGCTGTCAACGCGCTGGGCGCCGAGTTCGTCCGGATCGACGCGCAGAAGAGCGATCGGCCGGATCTGTCGGACGCCAAGGTCGTGGTGTCGGGCGGCCGCGGCATGAAGAACGGGGCGAACTTCAAGGTCCTCGAGGAGCTCGCCGACTTGCTCGGCGCGGCGATGGGCGCCTCGCGCGCGGCGACCGACGCGGGCATGGTCCCGGCGGACTGGCAGGTCGGCCAGACCGGCAAGATCGTCGCGCCGAACCTGTACTTCGCGGTGGCGATCTCGGGCGCGATCCAGCACCTCGCCGGCATGAAGGGCTCGAAGACGATCGTCGCGATCAACAAGAACAAGGACGAGCCGATCTTCCAGGTCGCCGACTACGGCGTCGTCGCCGAGTGGGAGAAGGCCGTCCCCGAGCTCATCGCCGAGGTCAAGAAGCTCAAGGCGACGCGCTAGGATCGCTCTCACCACCGGAAGTGGTGCTCGACGACCGTCACATCGCCGTCGTGCACCGGCACGGCGCCGGAGGCGTCGCGGGCCCGGATCAGCGCGTCCGCGGACGCCGGCAGCCCGAACGAGGTATCGATGAGGACGGCCTCGACCGGCGCGGCGCCCTGCATGGTGATCTCGACGTGCGCCGTCGGGCCTCGGATCGCGATCCGGTTCCAGCCGGGCGCCAGGAAGCCGCGGCGTCGCGTCGACCGCGCCGGCGGTGTGACGCCGTTGATGCGCACGGCCATGGTTTCCGCGTCGCTGTGCCACAGGAGGGTGAGCCGCGGCGCGTGGCGCGCCGACGCGATGTCGAGCGTGACCACCCGCGTACCGTCGCCGGCGGCCGTGCTGACCGTCGCCGTCGGCGGGGCGAGCGCCTCGGCGGGCGCCGGTGCCACGTCGCTCGTCCCGAGCGCCCCGTACCACGGCGCGACCAGGCGCCTCGCCGGCTCGAACGGCGCCGCGGCGCGGACCTCAGGCGTTGGCCCGTCGACCTGCCAGCGCGTTGAGCCGGAATCAGCGTCGAGGACATAGGCGAGCGACAGGTGGCGCGGGTGCGTGGCCGACTGGCGCGGGACCACCGCGGCGATGCCGCCGAGCACCACGGCGAGCACGAGGCAGCCGAGGGCCAGGCGGGGTGCGGTATCGGAGCAGAGCGGCGCGAAGGTCGTGGTGATCAGCGCCAGCAGCACCGCGGCCACCGTCACGCTGGAGTCGCCCAGGCTGTCGTGGCCGAGTAGCGCGAACGGCAAGCTCACCGTGGCCGCGCCGATCAGCGAGCCGACGCTGGCGACCACCTCGCCGACCGGCAGCGTGGCGCGCGCCGCCGCGAGCACCGCCATGATCGCCCCGGGGACGGCGAGCAGGTACGCCGCGCCCGGCAGCATCACCGCGAGCGCGAGCGCGAGCCCGTTCCAGGCGAGCGCGTGGCCGACCAACACCGCGTCGAACGACGCCCGCCGGCGGGCCAGCCCGGCCACCGCGAGCGCGGCGGCGATCCCGACGAGCCAGGCCGCGGCGACCTTGGGCTCGGGGTACGGCTCGAACAGCGCTCCCGGCGCCTGCAGGCCGAACAGCCGGGTGAGCCCGACGCCGAGCCCGGCCGCGAGGACCACCGAGCCGGCGAACGACGCGACGCCGAGCGCCACGCCGCCGAGCGTGAGCTTGCCGCGCCGCATCCCGCCGACGAGCGCGACGAGTACGAGGACGAGCGCGACGGCCGCGATCCCGACCGTCCACCCGGCGGGCCACCACACCACGAACGCGGTGAACACGTCGAACCACACCGCACCGCCCTGCGCGGCAACGTTCGGGTTCGCCAGGTCCGCCAGGTTCGCGGCGCCGAACGCACGCACCATCGCGAGCGCCTGATCGCCGCGCCGCTGCACGCTGCCCGCGTCGACGTTGGCGAACCGGTCGAGCGGCGTGTGGTACTGGGAACCGCCGCCGAGGTACGCAAAGTTGATCCCGGCGCGCCCCGCGCGCTTGAACACGGTGAGATCGGTGTCGTTGGGCAGCTGGTCGTAGATCGTCGCGAACAGCGACGTGGTCACCGGGTGCGGCATCGCGTGCGCCATCACCGGCACCAGATGGCGCTGCTCGCCGCTGGTCTCGAACAGAAACGGCGTGCCGGTGGTCCCGCGCGCCTCCAGGTTGATGATGAACGCGGCGTCGGTCGATCGCGTGGGGTCGGCGACGAAGGCCTCCGCGCCCAGGAGGCCGCTCTCCTCGCTGTCGTCGATCAGGAACACCACCGGGTTGGCGAGCGCGTCGTGCCGGATCGCCCGCGCGATCTCGAGCGCGCTGGCCACGCCGGTGCCATCATCCGATGCGCCCGGCCCGGCCGGCACCGAGTCGTAGTGCGCCACGACCACGACGGCCTTGCCGCCGAGCGGTTGGTCCGGACGGCGCGCGATCAGGTTGGTGATCTCGCCACACGTCGCGAGCGGACTACAGGCGAACGCGTGCTGGACGTCGACGGCGTAATCGAGGGCGCGCAGCGCTCCGGCGATCCGATCGCGAACCACATCGTGGGCGGGTGTGCCGAGCGGGTGCGGCTCGTCGAGCGACACGGCGTGCAGGGCCGCGATCGCGCGGGTCGCCGAGAACTGCTCGGACGGGGCGCTCTCCGGTGCGGGCTCTGGATTTTCGAGGCGGCAGGTCTCGAGCCCGGCCAGGGCCGCCAGCACCGCGAACACGAGCAGCGCTTTTCCGCGAGGCGTCATCGCCGTGCAGTGTAGAGGGCGTGCCGGCGGCGCCGTCACCGCAGAGCGGCCGAAATAGTCCGCGGTAAGGCCCCGATGAAGAGACCGGCGTGGCGTGGTGATGGCACGATGGCAGATGTAACTGAACCGCCCCCGTTCCTGTTCGGGGTGCTCGTGCTGGCGACCGCGCTCGCCCGCGCCGGCGTGACCGACAGCCTGCGCGAGCTCTACGCGCGCACGCCGTATCCGCTCGCGACGGTCGGTGGGGTGGCGGCGGCGGGCTCGGCGCTGATCGACAACCATCCGATGGCGCTCCTGCATTCCCTCGCGCTGGCCAACGCACCGAACCAGCTGGTGTTCGCCGCGCTGGTCGGGGGGGATCTCGGCCCCCGCCTCCTGCCGATCGGCTCCTTGGCGGGCCTCTTGTGGACGCACCAGCTGCGCCAGAACGGGGTCAGCGTCCCGCTCGGGACGTTCGTCCGCGTCGGCGCGATCGTCACGGTGCCGTCGTTGCTGGCCTCCCTGATCGCGCTATGGTTGGTAACCTGACGGATTGTTTGCGCTAGGCGGGACCGCGAGACGGCTTGCCGGCGAGCGAACCGTGCTACAAACGGAGCAACCAGAAGGCAGGGACTCATGGCATTTGGACAATCTGCTTCGGCTCGTCCCATCGAGGGCGCAGTCGCGACCATGGGTGTCAGCGACCGCGTCACATTCTTGCGCAAGACCTACGCCCATCTCGGTGCCTCGCTCATCGCGTTCGCCGTGATCACGGCCGGCATCATCAAGCTGGCGCCCGAGACCAGCCTCAAGTTCTCGAGCTGGGCTTTGGGCGGCCGGCTCAACTGGCTCGTCGTGATGGGGCTGTTCATCGCGGTCGGCTATCTCGCCGAACACCTCGCGCGATCGAACACCTCGCGCGGCGTGCAGTACGCCGGGCTCGCGATCGGCGTGACGTCGTGGTCGCTCTTGCTCCAGCCGATCCTGTGGGTGCTGTTCCTCAGGTTCGGTAACCCGGAGATGGTCCGCCTCAGCGGGACCGGCATGCTCACCGGCCAGGCCGCGTCGATCCTGATGCAGGCGGTCGTGATCACGCTCGCGATCTTCATCGGGCTCACCGCCACGGTGTTCGTCACCAAGAAGGACTTCTCCTTCATGCGCGGCGCGCTGGCGATCGGGTCGTTCGCGGCGCTCGGCGTGATCCTCGCCTCGATGGCGTTCGGGTTCAGCCTGGGCGCGCTGTTCTGCGGCGCGATGATCCTCTTGATGGCCGGCTACATCCTGTTCCAGACCAGCCTGGTGATGAGCTACTTCCCGCCGTCGGGCTACGTGGCCGCCGCGCTGATGCTGTTCTCGACGGTCGCGATGCTGTTCTGGTACGTGCTCCAGATGCTGATGCAGCTCAACCGCCGCTGACCACCGGCGTCACAACTGGACTGGCAGACGAACGGGGACCTACATGGTCCTCGTCGCGTTTTCGGTGCCTGGCGGCGATCGCGTAGACGCGCGAGATTTGCGGCTATACTCGGCGAACATGCCTGCGGTGCCGGTGTCATCAGGGGGGGCCATCTTGCCCGCTCCACTGTCGTCGACCGATATCGGCGCGGTGCGCAAGCTCGAGGACGCGGTCGCGACCGTGGTGCGCGGCAAGCCCGAGGCGATCCGGGCGTCGGTCGTGACGCTCCTGGCGCGCGGCCACCTGCTGATCGAGGACATCCCGGGCGTCGGCAAGACGACCCTGGCGCGCGCGCTGGCGGCGGCGCTCGGCGGCACGTTTCGCCGGATCCAGTTCACGAGCGACCTGTTGCCGTCCGACATCGTCGGCGTCTCGATCTACGACCAGCACGGCAAGGCGTTCGAGCTGTCGCGCGGGCCGATCTTCGCAAACGTCGTGCTCGCCGACGAGATCAACCGGACGACGCCGCGCACGCAGTCGGCGCTGCTCGAGGCGATGAGCGAGGGCCAGGTCTCGATCGACGACACGACCCACACGCTCGAGGCGCCGTTCCTCGTGATCGCGACGCAGAACCCGGCCGAGCACTACGGGACCTACCCGCTGCCCGAATCGCAGATGGATCGGTTCCTCCTGCGCATCGCGATCGGCTACCCGGCCAAGCACGTCGAGCGCGAGCTCCTCCGCGAGCGCGCCGGCGGTGATCCGGTGACCCGGCTGTCCCCGGTGGTCGATCTCAAGGCGGTCCGCGCGCTCCAGGACGCCGTCGAGACGATCCGGGTCGAGGACGCGCTGCTCGACTATGCGATGGCGATCGTCGAGGAGACCCGCCGGCACCCGGCGATCTCGATCGGCGTATCGACCCGCGGGGTGCTCGCCTGGTATCGCGCCGCCCAGGCCGCGGCGCTCGCCGCCGGCCGCGACTTCGTGGTGCCCGACGATCTCAAGCTGCTCGCGGTGCCGTGCCTCGCGCACCGGCTGGTGCTCGCGCAATCCCACGACTCGATCGGCCGGCTGCGCGCCGACGGCCAGCGGCTGATCGCCGAGATCGCCCATCGCGTCGCGGTCCCGACCTGACCCGACGTGGTAGTCAGCGGCAGAAGCTCTCCGCCCGGGATGTCCTGCGAGACGTGCCACACAGCTCGAGCTCGGAGTGTTGTCGGAAGCTTCAAGCTCCCGGCTGCGCGCACGGTCCTTCAACGAAGCATCGGATTGTGATTCAAACAGATGCTTTGCTCGGCTCATCGCATCGAGCACTTATCAGGTAAGCATCAGAATATGATCGTGGATGATGCTTCTGTATAAAACTGGACCAGGCGGTCATTTGGCTGTGCAGGCACAAGCAACCTTCTGATCTCAGGTGTTACGCTTGCCGCGCGCGGATGACCGGGAACAACGACCTTCTCGGACGAACCATCGGTGAGTTCGTCCTCGGCGAGCCCCTCGACGAAGGTGGCTTCGGCAGGGTGTATCGCTGTAAACAGCCCACGCTGGGCCGCGAAGCGGTCATCAAGGTGCTGCACCGTCAGCTGATCAGTCACGACGTCCAGCTCCAGCGCTTCCTGCGCGAGGCGCAGCTGGCCTCGCGACTCGATCACCCCTACGCCGCGCACGTCTACGCGTTTGGCGTCGACGGGACGGACGGCCTCCTGTGGATCGCCATGGAGTTCGTTCAAGGCATCACGCTCAAGCAATGGCTACGCGATCACGGGCCGATGCCGCTTTCGCAGTTCGTGCCGTTCTTCGAGCTCGTCGCCGAGGTCGTCCAGACCGCCCACCAGCGCGGGATCGTGCACCGGGACATCAAGCCGTCGAACGTGATGGTGATCGAGCGCGCGGGCCGCCTGCTCCCCAAGCTGCTCGACTTCGGCGTCGCCAAGCTGCTGGACGGCGAGCTCCTGCCGGAATCCACCGCCGACACGGTCAAGCGCATGCGGGCGCTCGTGGCCGAGAAGGTGCCCGAGGAGGTCCTGAAGGAGTTCCGGGTGGGAGCCTCCACCGTGACCGACGGCTCGCAGTCCCAGAGCGGAGGCCAGTCCCGGCTGACCCCGGACGGCGCGGCCATCGGGACGCCCGCGTACATGGCTCCCGAACAGTTGAACCGCGCGGTCAGCGTCGGGCCGCCCGCGGATCTCTATGCGCTCGCCGTGGTCGCGTTCGAGGCGTTGACCGGCCGCCGGCCGTTCGAGGGCATGTCCTTGGTCGAACGCGTCGAGCTGCGCGGTCGCGGCGAGGTGCCGCCGCTCGGCCGAGGCTTTCCGCTGGCGCTCGACCAGATGTTCCAGCGCGCGCTGGCCGAGCGTCCGGAGGATCGCTGGCGCACGGCGCTCGAGCTGGCCGGCGCGCTGCGCGCCGCCTCCGGGATCAGCGCCAGCCAGACGGATCTGCCGCGCATCGATCAAGACATTCGCGATGCCTGGTTGGCCGAGGCGCCGCATCCGCTCGCCGAGGCGTTGGCCGCGATCGGGGATGCGCACAACGCGCATCAGGCCCGCGATCTCGTCGAGCAGCTGATCCGCGGCCTCTTGCGTTATCTCGTCACGGTGGCGCTCGCCGCACACGCCCGCGTGCGGGCGGGCCAGGACGATCCGGCGCTGCTCAAGCTGGTTCGGGCGCTCGACCGGCGCGAGCTCGCCATCGAGGAACGCGTCCGGTTACTGCGCTTGCTCGTGCGACCGCTGGCCAGTCGGCCCGGCGCCCATCCGATCCCTGAACTGGTCGCGCTGGTGACGCCAGGTTCCGGCGGCGCCGACGAGCTAGACCCGCTCCTGCGGCACACGGCCACCGAGCCGACCGTCACCGAAGACGCGGTGCGCTGGCAGCTCGTGCGCTTGCTCGCCGACCTGACCCAGCTGCTCCGCAAGACCCGGTTCGTGCTCGCCTACGTGCTCGTGGTGCCGCAGGGCGGCGCGGCCGAGCGGTGGACCGGCCGGCGGCGCCAGCCGCGCATGCCGGCGAACGCGACGAACGGCGAGCTCGTCGATGGCCACCCGATGCTGCTCGATCAGGCCGGGCGGGTCTGCCTGGACCTATGGCCGCTGGCACAGGCGGTGGCCCCGACGGAAGGTGGCGAGGCGGAGCTGTTCCTGTTCGACGGGCGTGGTCGCCCTGACGCGCTCCCGAGCGCGGCGCCGTCCAGCCTCGAGCACGCCGACTCCGTCGCGCGGGACTGGTTGACGACGCAGGTGACCGCAGAGCTCGAGATCAAGACGCGCATGCGCGAGCAGATCCGGATCGCCGCGCAGCAGTGGCAGGATCGAGACCGCCCGAACGTACTGCTCTGGCGCGGCGAGGTACTCGTGGACCTCGAGCGCTGGATGCGCCACACGGCCGTCGCGGCCTCGCTCGGTGATCTCGAGAAGTCGTTCGTCGCGGCGAGCTGCCGAGCTGGACGGCGCGGGCGACGGATCCGGCGGTCGCTCGTCGTGCTCGCCGTGGCTGCCGCGCTTGCCGGCGCCGAGTACCGGGTGGCCACGCAGGCTCGAACGGATCAGCAGCTGGCGATGCAGGCCGATGTCGAGCAAGGTCGTCAGGCGCTGCTCCACCACGAGGCCACGGAGGCCCGGCTCCACCTCGCCGAGGCCGTACGGCGCGGCGACCATTCGCAGTCCACCGCGTTCATGTTCACGATCGCACGGCAGCCTCTGCTCGCCGAGCAGGCTCAGTTCGCCGCGACCGCCGGGCACATGTGGTCGGCGACGTTCTCGCCCGACGGCCGGCAGATCGTCACGACCGACGACGCGTGCGCCAGGATCTGGGACGCGCACACCAACCAGCTGAAGTTCGTACTTCCCCATGGTGACACCGTGTACGACGCGCGCTACAGCACCGAAGGCGCGCGGCTCGTCACCGCCAGCGGCGATGGCGCCGTCCGGATCTGGGACGCCTCGACCGGCGCGCTCGTGCGCACGCTGAAGCAACCACGGGCCGACGGCAAGCCGGTCCGCTACTTCGTCCTCGCCCTCTCGCCCGACGGCAAGCTCGTGGCCGCGATCGACACCGCCGGCGCGGTCGCGCACGTCTGGGACGCGGGGTCCGGCGCACCGCTCGCCGAGCTGCGCAACGACGCGTCGGATTTTCCGTCGATCGCGTTCAGCGCCGACGCTCGCTGGCTCGCGACCAGCGGCGGTGACGATGTCCGCGTGTTCGACACCCGCACCTGGACGCAGGAGCTCACGCTCGCCGGGCCGCGCATCCGCTCGCTCGGCTTCGATCCGATGGCGGCCCGACTCGTGACGGGCAGCGCTATCGGCGATGCTACGATCTGGGAGGTCCCGAGCGGTGCGCGATCCAAGCACCTGCGCGAGGTCGGCGCCCCCGTCCGCGCGGTCGCGTTCTCGCCCGACGGCCAGTTCGTCGCCACCGGAGGCAGCGATGGGGCGGCGCAGATCTGGGATGCAAGGTCGGGCGCCCTGCGGAACCAGCTCACCGCCGCGCGCACCAAGATCCAGTCGATCGAGTTCGATCCGACCTCCAAGCTCGTCGTCGCCGCAGGCGACGGAGGCACCGTGCTCGTCGCGGAGGCGCTGGGCATGCCGGTCACCGAGCTCGACGTGTCGCGAGGCGTCGTCCGGACGGCGCACTTCGATCCGACCTCGCACCTCGTTGTCGGTGCGAGCTGGGAAGGGACCGCGCGGGTCTGGGATGCGACCGCGCCGTATCGCCGGTGGGGCTCGCCGCCGATCAGCGACGACTGCGGCATCGTCTCGAGCCTCGAGCCCGACCGCCGGTTCCTCGCTGTCGGCTGCTGGGACCGCAACACCCGCATCTGGGACACGGCACACGATCAGCTACTCGCCGAGCTGCCGAGCGTGACGCCGGTCAACGGCGACTTCTCCTCCGCGTTTCCAGCAGTGTCATCGGCCGGTGAACGAGCCGCGATTGCGCGCGGAAACATGGTGGAGATCTATGCGCTACCAGGCGGTCAGTTGCTGCGCACCATCAAACATCCTGCGGCGGTCAACACGGTCGCGTTTGCGGTCGCTGGCCATGACCTCGTCAGCGGTGCCACTGACGGTTCGTTGCTCGTCACGCGCGACGGCCGCGAGCCGATCGCGTTGCCGGGGTTCCGCGGAGGCATCGACGCCGCGGGGTTCCTTCCGGACGGTCGCGTGGTGGCGGTCGACGCACGCAGCCGGCTCCGCATTTATGATACGGACCGTGGTGCGGTGCTCGCGGATCTCGCGGTTCCAACTCGGGTGAGCCTCCTGCGCCCATCACCGGATGGCCTCCGCCTGATCACGATTCCGAGTTTCAGCGGCAAGGTGGCCCCACCGGTGCTGTGGGACCTCGAGAGGTATCGACCCGTCGCGCAACTAGAGGGTCACATCGGGTTCGTGTATTCGGCACGCTTCATGCCCGGAGGTGACGAGGTCGTAACCGCAGGTGCCGACGGCGCGGCGCGGCTATGGAATGGCGAGACGGGCCTGTTGCTGAACACCTATCGCAGTACCTCGCACTTTCTGGCGGACGCGGTGGTCGCTTCAGATGGATCCATGGTCATCGCTGGCGGAAGTAACGGACTGCTGTGGTTCTGGGACCGGACGACCACACGACCGCTGTGGACGGTGCAGGCGCACAGCACTGACGTCATCGGGCTCCATCTCGATGGTGACGAGATGGTGACGCGCGGGTTAGGCGGAGAGATCTCACGGTGGACCCTCCCGAAGCCAGAACAGGTCATCGAGGGGATGCCTCCGAATCGCTGACCGCAAACGGTGGCGCCTGCGCTATCGTGCCCAGATGAAGAAATCCCGCAAAAAACTAACGCTCCGCCACGAAACCCTCCGAGCCCTCACAATCATAGAGCTCGCACGAGCCGCCGGAGGAGACGACGCCTTGCTGCACGACACGCATGGCGCGGTGTGCTCGAACCAGTCCGTGCCGCAGCCACTCGGTGGCTGAGCATCACGCCATCCCCACCCCACGTCCCCGGGTCCACGCTCGAGGGTCCAAGGGTTCAGAGCGGACCTCCAAACGGTGGGCTTTGGGGGCCACCACACGACCGCTATGGACGCTGCAGGCGCACCGCTCCCACGTCATCGGTATCCATCTCGAGGGTGACGAAATCGTGACGCGTCGGTTCGGTGGCGATGTTTCACGGTGGAGGTTCCCGCGACCCGAATAGGTCCTCGAAGCTATGCTGGCGAAGTAAGCCCCTGCCGAAGCCGGTCGGTGGCTGAGCATCACCACGATGTCACGTTCCACGCTCCGTGCTCGCTCGCAGGGGTTCACGGGCGGGGCCGTCCAGAAAGTGGGCTTGGGAGGTCGATGACCACGTCGGGCCGGAGAGCTTCCGCAGCGGATTGACGGCGAGGCTTCGCGCTCTGGGGTGGGGCGATGGCCTTTCAAGATAGAAAGCTTCGCTCGTTGTTTCACTTCCATGCTCATCCGCGGACAAGTCTTTTTCGCTCGCAAAGCATTAGCCAAAAACTCGTCGAAAGCTTCAAAGTGATGACCGCTCGCACGTTTCGTTTCCGACGGAGGCGCGCCGCTCGCGGCCGGTGGTACTGAGCATCGAGACCACGCGAGCAGGTTCAGGTGGATCAGAACCGAGAGCGACGGATCACGGCGACAGTACGGAAGACCACAACACGCCTTGCCACCGCCGCAGGTGGTCAGCCATCTCGAACGAGCGGCCCTGAGCCCGGCGCTTGGCGGAGCTTCGCGCGCTGCTTTCGCAAGGCATCGACCGCGACGACATCCCGCGCCTCCGGGAGCGCAAGGCCAAGCTGTTATCGCTGTTCCAGGCGATCCCGACCACCGAGCGTGACCTGCTGCGCGCGCGGCTGCACGACTCCAAGGACGCGCTGGGCCAGCTGTTCCAGACCAAGCTCTCGACGAAGCTTCGCGCGCAGCTGTTCGCGGCGCTCGAGGGCGCGGTGATCCCGGCGCCGGCAGGAGCGGACTCGGTGGAGATGGCCGCGTTCGCCGCGACGATCGGGCCGGCGCGCTTTCACCCCACGGCAGAGGTGGTGCTCGACCACGCGTGGCGCACGTCCCGGACGGTGACCATCGTCGCGGTTCCGGGGGGCGGGCCGCCGGCCGGCGAGCCGGGACCGCTCGTACAGTGGCGCCTGATGGACCGGCTGGGCGAGCAGCGCGCCGGCGGGATGGTCACATGGCCGCCTGGCCACGGCGCGCCGCCGGCGATCGACGTGACAATCGACCAGCCGGGCCGATGGACCGTGGCGATCGAGGTCGTCGACCGCGGCCAGGTGATCGCGGCGACCGAGGCGCCGATCCGGGCGCGCGCGGCGGCCGAGCGGGGCGATGACCTGCCGGCGCTGCTCGAGGGGAGCGACACTGTGAGGTCGGCCGAAGCGATGAGCGATCAAGCGGTCGCGGGGC
>Ga0308176_10000274_pt1 | contig 34524 bp, 39 predicted proteins | sample PhyCR2_3_FD_203890 | JGI IMG/M metagenome (GOLD analysis project Ga0308176, IMG submission 203890) | Soil microbial communities from UC Gill Tract Community Farm, Albany, California, United States - DLSLS.C.R2 | ecosystem: Environmental > Terrestrial > Soil > Agricultural land | place: USA... | reverse complement strand
CGGGCGATCTCGGCGCCGATGCCCGCCGAAGCCCCCGTGACGACCGCGACGCGCCGCATGTCGGAGAGGCTATCGGGCCCGGTTCTCTAGGATCGCGCCGATGGCCGGATCCTTCGAGGGAAAGCGAGGACTCGTCCTCGGCGTGGCCAACCGCCGCTCGATCGCCTGGGCGATCGCCCGGGAGCTCGCGGCGGGCGGCGCGAGCCTCGCGTTCACGTACCAGGGGGAGCGCATCGAGTCCACGGTGCGCGAGCTCGCCTCCTCGATCGACTCCCCGCTCGTGACGGAGTGCGACGTTCGCTCCGACGAGGACGTCGCCCGTGTCTTCGCCGAGGTGGGGGAGGCGTTCGGCGGCGAGCTCGACGTGCTCGTCCACTCGGTCGCGTTCGCGGCGGCGGAGGATCTCGAAGGCCGCTTCACCGACACTCCGCGCGACCGGTTCTGGCTCGCGGTCGACGTGAGCGCGTACTCGCTCGTGGCCTGCGCACGCGCCGCTGAGCCGCTGATGGAGAAGGCCGGCGGCGGCTCGATCCTCACGATGACGTACCTCGGCGGCGAGCGCGCGGTGCCGCACTACAACGTCATGGGCGTGGCGAAGGCGACGCTCGATGCCTGCGTGCGCTACCTCGCGTGGGATCTCGGCGGGAAGAACATCCGTGTGAACGCGGTATCGGCCGGTCCGGTTCGAACGCTCGCGGCCCGCTCGATCGCCGGCTTCACGACGATGGAGGACATCGTCGAGGAGCGCTCGCCCCTCCGCCGTCACATCACCGCGGACGATGTCGGCTCGGCGGCCGCCTACCTCCTCGGCGACGGCGCGAGCAACGTGACCGGTACGACGCTGTACGTGGACAGCGGGTACCACGCGATGGGTATGTGATGCGTGATTAACCGTGTTCGTTCAGGTGCTGGCGTCCGTGTTCCGGCTGAGCTCGCCATGGCGCCGGGTTCTCGGCGGCTACACCTGGGTCAGTTCGGCGGTCTCCCGGACGGCGACGACATCGAGGGCCGACACGGGGCGGCTGAAGCCTTTGAGCGCGAACTCGCCGGCCGGGACAGCCTCGATCGCGTCCTCGACCTCTGCGTACAGCCGCTGCGTGATCAGTACCTGGCCGCCGGTCGCCTCGTCCGCAAGGCGCGAGGCGAGATTCGTGACGCTGCCGATCGCGGCGTAGTCCGAACGGCCCTCGAAGCCCACCTCGCCGCACGTCGCGTAGCCGAGCGCGATGCCGGCACCGAAGTCGAGTGCGTAGCCCCGCTTCCTCCACCGGTCCGTGAGTCCGGCCATCTCCTCGCGCAGGGCGCAGCCGAGCCGGATCGCCCGCAGCGGCGCGTCTGGGATCTCGATCGGATCGTTGAAGAAGAGCTGGACGCCGTCGCCCTCGAGAAAGCCGACCGTCGCCTCGAACCGCTGCACGAGGGCGCCGATGGTCTCGTGGAACTCGTGCAGCACACGCAGCAACTCCTCTGGTTCCACGGCATCGACGAAATTCGTCCAGCCGCGGAGGTCGGCGAAGAACACGGTGACCTCGCGGCGATGGCTGCGCAGGGCCGTTTCGTCGCCGGAGAAAACGATCGCTTCCGCGACCTGCGGCGAGAGGAAGCGTCGTAGCTGCCCCAACCGCTCCAGCTCCTCGACCTGCGACTGCACCCGCTCCTCGAGTGTCCGATTCAGGTCGCGCAGCTCGGCTGCCTGGCGCTTGATCGTGTCGTGATAGCGCTTGATCCGGAGGAGCGAGCGCACGCGGGTCAGAAGCTCGTGGTGGTTGAACGGCTTCGGGATGAAGTCGTCCGCACCGGCCTCGATCGCGCGGGTCTTCTCCTCACCCACGCTCGAGGTGATCATGATCACCGGCAACACGGCGGTCTCCTCGTTTTCGCGCAGGCGCGTGCAAACCGCATAGCCGTCGAGTTCGGGCATGAAGACGTCGAGCAGGATCAAGTCGGGCTGCTCCGTTTCAATGGCTGCGAGGGCGGATGTTCCGTCGGCCGCGGTGACGACGTCGTAGCCTTGCGGCACGAGCACCGCCTCGAGCAGGCGCAGGTTCTCGGGAATGTCGTCGACGACGAGGATCTTCGGCTTCTCGTCGCTCACTCGGTGCCTTTGTCGCAGTAGCGCCGAACCGTCGCCATGAGTTCGGGGACGTCGACCGGCTTCGAGAGATAGCCGTCAAAGCCGGCGGCTAGGAAGCGCTCGTGGTCGCCCTCCATCGCCTGGGCGGTCAGCGCAAGCACGGGGATGTGCGCTGTTCGCTCGTCCTCGCGCAGACGACGCAGCGTCTCGGTGCCGTCGATGTCCGGGAGTTGGATGTCCATAAGTACGAGCGCCGGGGGGTTCTCCCCTGCGAGCGCGAGCGCCTCCTCGCCCGAGCTGGCCTTGAGCGGCGTGTATCCCGTCGCCTCCAGCACGTCGTGGAAGAGCTTCATGTTCTTCTCGTTGTCCTCGACGACGAGGACTCGTTCGCCGGCCATCAGGTCGATGCCGCCTCGACCGGGAGCGTGAAGGCGAAGCGGCTGCCCGAACCGAGCTCGCTCTCGACCCAGATGCGGCCGCCGTGCAGCTCGACCAATCGCTTCGAGAGCGCGAGGCCCAGACCCGTCCCCTCGTGGTGTTGCGCGCCGACTTCCGTCTGCTGGAACTCCTCGAAGATCCGCTCCCGGTCGCCGGGAGCGATCCCCGGCCCGGTGTCGGTCACCGCGACTTCGACCTCCCGGCCGGCGCGCGCCGCCGTCACGTCGATCCGGCCGCCGGCCGGCGTGAACTTGACGGCGTTCGAGAGCAGGTTGAACAGCACCTGCCGTATCCGACGTTCGTCCGCCTCGACGACCTTGACCTCCGGGTCGATCGCGGCGGCGACTGCCACACCGTTCTTGCTCGCCCGTTCGCGCACCATCGCCACGCCGCGCTCCACTGCTTCCCGGAGCGAGAACGGCGCCACCTCCAGCTCGATCTGACCGGCCTCCACCTTCGACAGGTCGAGCACGTCGTTGATCAGCGAGAGCAGGTGGTTGCCGGAGGAGAGAATGTCCTCGAGGTACTCCTCCTGCTTGGCGTTCAGCTCGCCAAAGAGCTTCTGCTGCAGCACCTGCGAGAAGCCGAGGATGGCGTTCAGCGGGGTCCGCAGCTCGTGCGACATGTTCGCGAGGAACTCCGACTTGTGCCGGCTCGCCGTCTCCAGCTCGCCGTACAGGCGGTGGAGCTCGTCGTTCATCCGGTTGACGTTCGCCGCCAGCGAGCCGAGCTCGTCCCGGTTCGGCACGTCGAGACGGCCGGAGAAGTCACCGGCTGCGATCTCGGCCAGCCTCGACTCTGTCCTCTGGATCGGCCCGACCAGGGACGAGGCGAGCACGAGCCCGAGGGCGAGCGCGAGCAGGACGCTGCCGGCGCTCACGCCGATGAAGAGATTGCGCGAGGAAACGTACTGGGCGCGGTTGGCCCTCACAAGCGTATTCGTCTCTCCGCGCGCTCGCCCCAAAAGCTCCTCCGCGCGTGTGTCGAGGTCGTCGCCCGCGTTCCGCTCGGCGGCCTCGTACCGCCGTGCCTGTGCGTTCCGCCGTGCCCGTGCGTTCGCCCCCGCGACCGGATTCTCGTCGAGCCGCTTGATGTGGGCGAGCGCCCGCACGATCACCCGGTAGTCGGCGTGGATGTAGCGCAGGGTCTGCCGATCGGCGGGTGGCGGCACGAAGCCGAAATTCACCTCCGTGGCCGCCAGCTCGACCTGCGACAGTGTGTTCCCGACGTCGAGGTCGGCGAACCGCCATAGCTCGCCGCTTGCCGGATATATCGTGCCTCCCGTGTACGGCGTTAGCTTCGCGCCGCCGACGGAGCGCACGCTTAGCGCCTGCTGCAGGTCACCCGCGTTCGACTCGATCGCCTGGTAGATCGCTGTGCGGAGCTGCAGCGTGTCGAGCCGCTCCACGCGCGCGTTTGCCTGACCGAGCACGCGGAGACCGAGGAGGCTGACGACGACGAGCAGGCCCGCGATCGCGAGGAAGGAGACGACGAGCTTCGTCCGGACGGAGCCCGGCACGCGTGCGAGCACACGCGCGACGCTGCGTCTCGCGACACGCAACGCAGCCCGCCCTCGGCGGGCGGGCGGCGCCTCGAGCACCTCGGCGTTCGCCATCGGCTACGGGCTGAGGGTGGCAGCCCCTCCGGCCGAGTTCGTGATCAGCCACTTCCCGTTGATCTTCTGCAGGGTGTGGGTCACGCCGGCAAGGGCCACCACAGTGGAGGTCTTCGGATCGATGTAGTGGCACTCGAAGTAGAAGGTCGCCTTGTCGCCGAACAGGTGGATCTTCATCTTGTACGTCGGCGTGTCCGACTCCCAATGGTGGGTCGGCATGAACGCCTTGTTCTCGGTGGCGAACCAGTGCCTGATCTGGCTCTTGCCCGCCAGCGTCTGCTGGTCGATGTCGAAGACGGCGCCGGGCGCCCATAACGACATCATCAGCTTCAGGTTGTGCGTGGAGGTGGCCCGGTGGAACTTCACCTCGATCTGGTCGATCTGGTAGAGGTTGGCCTGCCTCTCCAGCGCAGCGTTCTTCGTGGAAGCGCGGTTCGAGATGCCGCCGAATGCAGAGAAGGGGACAACGAGCGCAGCGACGATGCCGGCGGCCAGCAGCGTCTGCGTCCGGGACGGTATGCGCACCTTCATCTTGCGGGCTCCTTTCGCGGTGCCTGCCTCAACAAGTGACGATCGTGGCACGGAACCGAGAGCGCGTCTAGGGGGCCAGCCTCCCGATCCGGGGATGGCTAGCACGCGTTGCAGTGGCGGCGCACCTGGGTGGGCAACTCCTGCACGTCGACCGGCTTCTCGATGTAACCGCTGAAGCACTCCTCGCGGACCCAGGCATCCGCGTCCTCGGCCCGAGTGGCGCTGAGCGCGACGATGGGGATGCCGGTCGTGCGCTCGTCCGCGCCCAGCCGACGCGCCGCCTCGATCCCGCCGAGATCGGGGAGCCGCAGGTCCATCAGCACGAGGTCGGGCTGGTGCTCGCGCGCGAGCGCGATGCCGTCGGCGGCCGTCGCCGCCGCCATCGTCCTCATGCCGGCGGCTTCCAGCACATCTCGGGCGAGCTTTGCGTTCTGCTCGTTGTCGTCGATGATGAGCACGAGCAGTTTCACTGCGTCATCCTATGAGTCGCCGTGGCGATCCGGCTTGTCCTCGCCGACGACCACTACCTCGTTCGCGAAGGTGTCCGGCACCTGCTCGAGGCCGAACCCGAGATCGAGGTGGTGGCCGCCTGCGGCGACCTTCCCTCGCTGCTCGCGGCCGTGGAGGAGGCTCAGCCGGATGTCGTGCTCACGGACATCCGGATGCCGCCGACCGGTGTCGACGAGGGCATTCAGGCCGCGGAGAGTCTCCGGACGACGCATCCCGAGATCGGCGTGGTGGTCCTGAGCCAATACGGCGAGCCGGGATATGCCGTCGCGCTGCTCGAAGGCGGGACGGCCCGCCGCGCGTATCTGCTGAAGGAACGGGTCGACGATCTCGGCCAGCTCGTCGGGGCGATCCGGGCGGTCGCCGGCGGCGGCTCGATGATCGACCCCAAGGTGGTCGAGGGGCTCGTGGCCCAGAAGGCACGCGCCGAGGCCTCGGCGCTCAGTGAGCTCACGCCTCGCGAGCAAGACGTGCTGCGCGAGATGGCAGAGGGCAAGAACAACGCGGCGATCGCGGAGACGCTCTTCCTGACGGAGCGCTCGGTCGAGAAGGTGATCCACTCGATCTTCCAGAAGCTCGGGCTCGGCTGGGAACCGTCGATCCACAAGCGGGTGAAGGCCGTGATCCTCTACCTCGCGGCGAGCGGCTAGGCCAGTGAGAACCGCGCTTCGACAGGCGCCGGTTCCGGCTCAGTCGTCAGAACGCCGCCGGCCCCCTCGACAAGGTCGCGCACTCGTGCGAGATCGACCGGTCGACCGCCGTCGATCGCGACGTGGAGCGCCTTGTCCTCCTCGCGCACTCGGATCACCGCTTTCCCGCCCGATCCGAGGCCGTCGAGAACCGCGCGCCACAGGAAGAACACGGCAGCCTCGACATCGGCCGGATAGCGCCCTAGCGCGGATGCCTCCACGTACGTCTCGGCTCCTGACGCGCCCGCGGCCTGACGAAGGGCATCCGGGAGACCACGTGAATCGAGGATCGCGGGGTAGATCTCGCTTGCCAGCGTCCGCAGCCGATTGAGGGCGGTCTTCACCTCGTCCCGGATCTCGTCAAGCGAGGCGACCGCGTCGGCGGGCGAGGTTGCGACGACATCTCGCAGGAGCTGGAGCTGGACCGAGATCGCGATCAGATCCTGTTGCAGTCCGTCGTGCAGCGCTCGCTCGATCCGGCGCCGCTCCTCGAGGATCGAAGTCACGAAGCGCGAGCGGAGCAGCTGCAGCTCGGAGTCACCTTCCACCCCGTCCTAGATAGCACCCGCAGCCGGTGGGCGGGCTCCCAGGCAAACCGGTCATCTGAAAGCCCGGCTTGCCCATGTCCCGCTGGGATGCCAGGCCCCTGATACCCACGTGCTGCCACCGTGGCCCGGGCAAGCGGCGCTTCCTAACCTGACCAATACGTGCGCGAGAGGCGCCGCTCGCGAACTCACCAAGAAAGCAGGAGGAGGAAGAATGAAGCGCTATCGCAAGAGGAGCCGTGTCGTTGCGGGCCTCACCATCTTCGCGGCAGCGGCGGCAATCGCAGTACCGCTTGCAGCTGCGGATTCCGCCCCGCCCCCGCCGAGCGTGACGCTGATCGCCGGTCCCGCGCAGCTCAGTGACAGTGTCCAGGTGAACCAAGATCGGATCAAGTTCCAGACCAAGGACGCGACCCAGCTCGTGACCCAGAGGTTCACCTTCGGGCCCGGCGCCTCGTCCGGCTGGCATCACCACACCGGCGTCATCATGGTGCTTGTCGTGTCGGGGACGCTCACGACGCATGACGCGAACTGCCAGACGACGACGTACAGCGCGGGGCAAGTGTTCATCGAGTCCGGCACGACGCCCTTCATGGTCACCAACGACACGGGGGCCGACGCTATTGACGTCGGAACCCAGGTAGCTCCTGCAGGAGCTCCGTTCCGGATCAACGACAGTCCGCCGCCCTGCGCGTCGTCCTGACTTCCACTGCTGAGGGGTCGGCTTCGCCCGGCCCCTCAGCCGACATAGTGCTAATCCCGAGGAGGAGGCGAGCGGGAAGGTGGCGCTTGACGAGATGGCCCGCGGTGGGGCTACGCCCGCCTGGAGCTTGAGACTGCACAGGTCCGCGGGCGTTAGCGTCTGCTTACCTGCTGTAGTTGCCTGTCGTGGTGAGGACTCGGTGATGACGCGGCTTATTTCGCAGCCGGGAAAATGCCTGCAAATTGGTCACTAGTCACCACGCGATGGGCATGTAGATGCACGCTGGGCGGGCCGAGCGGGGGACTGGGCCGTCGATCCGCACGGCCGAGTTGGTCGGGGCGCTCTCGCTCGCAACGGATCTCGGCACCGGGCAGCCACTCGAGCATGCGCTGCGTACGGCGGTGCTCGCGGTGAGGCTCGGTGAGCTCGCGGAATCACCGGCCGAGGAGCTCCTCGACACCTTCTACGTCGCGCTCCTCCACGGCTCCGGGTGCACGTCGAACAGCCATGAGGCGACGCAGCTGTTCGGCGAGGACATCATGCACCGGGCGGCCTTCTTCCTCATCGACCCGGCCGACCCCGAGCAGGTGCTCGCGTTCTACCGCACCCACGTGGGTCCCGGGCGCCCGACGGAGGTGCGCGAGCGGATGATCGAGGCGGCCCTGTCGAGTCCGGAGAGGGCGCGCGAGTCGTTCGCCGCGATGTGCGAGGTCGCCCAGCGGTTCGCACGCTGGCTCGGGCTCGGCCCGGGGGTCGGGGCGGCGCTCGAGTACGTCTTCGCGCGCTGGGACGGCAAGGGCCCGGGCGGCGGGTCCGGTGGGGAGTCGCTTCCCCTGCCGGCGCGGCTGCTCCACGTCGCGCGGGACTACTCGCTCTTTCTCTCCGCCGCCGGCGCCGACGACGCGCGCGCCGTCCTCGAGCGCCGGGCAGGTGCGGCGTACGACCCGCGCGTGGCCGAGCTCGCCGTGCGCCACTTCGACGACGTCTGCGCCGATCTGGACGACACGCGGATGTGGGAGCACGCGCTCGAGAGCGAGCCGTTTCCCCAGCTGACGCTCTCCGGCGAAGAGATCGATGCCGGCTTCGCGGCCCTCGCCGCGCTCACCGGCCTCAAGTCGCCCTGGCTCCGCGAGCACTCGACGGGCGTCGCCGATCTTGCCGAGGCCGCGGCCTGGCGGCTGGGGCTGCCGGCCGAGACCGTCGCATTCCTGCGGCACGCTGCGCTTGCCGCGGACCTCGGCCGCGTCGGCGTCTCGAACGCGATCTGGGAGAAGGACGGACCGCTCGGCTTCGGCGAGTGGGAACGCGTGCGGCTCCATCCGCACTTCACCGAGCGCGCGTTCGCCCAGTCGCAGGCTCTCGCGCCGATCGGCCGGCTGGCCGGCTCCCACCACGAGCGACTCGACGGGTCGGGCTACCACCGAGGGCTGCGCGGATCCGCGCTCGAAAGGACGGGGCGGATCCTCGCGGCCGCCGACTGCTACGTGGCGATGCGGTCGGCGAGGCCGTACCGGCCGGCGCTCGAGCCTGCGGCAGCCGAGGCAGAGCTGCGACGGGAGGTCGAGGAAGGTCGCCTCGAGGCGGAGGCGGTGGACGCGGTGCTCATCGCAGCCGGCCACCGCATCTCCAAGCGGTCGCGCGAGTTGCCGGCCGGATTGACGCGGCGCGAGCTCGAGGTTCTGCTGGCGCTCGTGCTCGGCTACTCGAACCAGGCGATCGCCGACGATCTCGGCATCTCGGCCAAGACCGTGGGGCATCACGTCCAGCACGTCTACCGGAAGGCGGGCGTCCGCAGCCGCGCCGCCGCGACGGTCTGGGCGTTCGAGCACGACCTCGTCCACAGCTCGTAGCCATAGGGCGTTCGCCCGATGCGGGCTGAGGCTCGCCGGGCGCAGACTCGTCCTCGACCGCGTCAGGTGACGCGCAACGCAAAGGAGGACGAGATGATCCTGGCAACGACGACGGTTGAAGACATCGACCGGTTCGTGGAGGTCTACTCGGGGGCGGGCGCCGAGAAGCGGAAGCTGCACGGCTCGAAGGGCTCGACGGTCTTCCGCGACCCGAACGAGGAAGATCGGGTCTGGGCCCTCTTCGACTGGGACCTCGAGGGCTGGCAGAGCTTCGCATCCGATCCCGAGGTGCCGCCGATCATGCAGGAGGCCGGACACAAGAGCCGGCCGCAGGTGACGGAGCTCGTCGGCCGCTTCGACGCCTAAGGGAGTCATGCCGGGGAACGCTGCGATCGTGCGCCGCGGCTACGAGGCGCTCAGCAGGGGAGACCTGACGACGCTCACCGAACTCCTCGGCGACGACGTCTCGTGGCACACCCCCGGCTGCAGCCCGTTCGCCGGCGACGTCGTCGGCCGGAAGGCCGTCTTCGCCCGTCTCGGTCGCTACCTGGCTGAGACGGGCGGCACGTTCAGGGCCGATCTGAAGCGCGTGCTCGCCGACGAGGACGGCCGCGTGATCGGGATCCATCACAACGTCGCCGAGCGAGTCGGGAGGCGGCTGGACATCTACTGCTGCGTCGTCTTCGAGCTCGAGAACGGCCGGATCGTGGACGGCCGCGAGCACTTCTACGACCTCGACGCCTGGGACGAGTTCTGGTCGTAGAGCCAACTTCGATTCAAGGAGACCACCATGACGGACATCATCAAGGTAGGACTGATCGCAGACCAGACGGGCCCGCTCTCGTTCGTCGGGCTTGCCAATGCGAACGTGGGGAGGATGGTCGTCGACGACCTCAACGCCGACGGCGGCCTGCTGGGACGGCAGCTCGAGCTGCATGTCGAGGACAGCGCGACAGACGACGACGTCGCGGCCGTCAAGGCGAGGAAGCTCGTCGAGGTCGACCAGGTCGACGTCGTCTTCGGCGGCATCTACAGCTCGACGCGGCAGGCGATCAAGGGTCCGGTCGTCGTCGACGGCAAGACGCTGTACATCTACCCCGAGCAGTACGAGGGGCAGGAGTCGGATCCGCTCGTCTTCTGCACCGGCCCGGGGCCGGCGCAGCAGGTCGACCCGTTCATCCCGTGGCTGATGGAACGGACCGGGGCGAAAACGTTCTACCTGCCGTCTGCCGACTACATCTGGCCGCACGTGCTGAACGCGCGCGTCCGCGAGGTCGTCGTCGCCAACGGCGGCACGATCGTCGGCGAGGAGTACTACCCGCTCGACCACACCGACTACCGGGACACGGTCGAGAGGATCGTCGCGAGCAGCGCGGATGCGGTCTTCAACACGATCGTGCCGCCCGGGGTCACGCCGTTCTTCGAGCAGCTCCACGACTCCGGCTTCGCGAGTCGCGGCGGCCAGCTGATCTGCACGTACTTCGACGAGAACTTCCTCAACATGGTTCCGGCAAGCCACGTCGAGGGGCTGTACGGCTGCCTGGACTACTACCAGGCGGTCGACGACGCGTTCAGCAAGGAGCTGTTGGCCCGGTACGAGGCTCTCTACCCGGGCGACTCGAAGTTCACCGGTGGGAGCGCCTGCTCGGGCCTGTACCGCGGACTGCGTCTCTGGGCGAGTGCGGTGACCGAGGCGGGCTCGCTCGACCAGGAGGACGTGATCGCGGCCCTCGACCACGCGCGGATCGCCGACGGTCCCGGCGGACCGGCGGCCATGGTGCCGGGAGAGCACCACGCTCGGTTGAACATGTACATCGCGCAGGCGCGGAACGGCCGGTTCGACGTCGTCGAGAACCTCGGACTGATCGACCCGCAGGAACGCCTCGTCGGCACGCCGGTCCTCACCCAGTGAGTGCGGGGGTCGCCGCGAGGAACCCCTGCAAATCGACGGGTAGCAGCGACTCGATGGGCATGTAGAAGACCGGGCTGATCGGCCGGAGGCGCTCATACTCGACATCTTGTGATCGCGCTTCGGCCGATCAACAATGTGCCCGGTTGGCGGATCGACTGCGGTTGACCACCGGGTGGTGGGCCGGGAGGCGGAGCTTGCGCGTGTGGCGAGCTTCTTGTCCGGGACTGGTCCCGCGCGTGGGGTGGTGCTCGTGGGGGAGCTCGACAGCGCATGCAACTTCGCCGCGACCGCGACCTGGACGCACGCGAAGGTCGACTCGGTGCAGCTCACCGTGCACGTGGATGAGGGGGCGGACGGCGGTGGGCACATTGGCGGGAGGCCCCGCCGCTGCGCACACCTTCGACGTGACAGCGGACTTCTTCCTCAGCGGCGCCTTGATCGCCGAGCAGACGAGCACGTCGATCGACGCGGGCTGTGGGTTCTTCCTGTAGGTCGAGCGGAGGATGCGCCGATCTCGACAACAAGGCGACGGCCCCCCGGAGCGGCCTACTCGCGAGGGGCCAGTCCGACGGTCTTAGGCGATTTCGCGCCGATCGGATTGCAGAACGACGGAGGGCCTGCGCGTGCAGGCCCTCCGTGGAGAACGAGTGCTCAGCCGGACGTCAACAGACTGCGTCGGTGACCGGCCCCTCGAACTCGTCGTAGCCGATCACGTTGCGGAGATCGGCTCCGTACTGCGCGGTGCCGCCGAAGTCGTTCACTCCGGGGCCGCTTGCGACGTTTCCGAACAGGATCGAGCACGTGTTGCCGTCGCTGATCGTGCTCCAGTAGGGATAGAAGTTGCCCGGGCCTTGCGCCGGGACCGTGCAGCCGCTGATGTCGTCACCGCACGTCGACTCGCTGAGAGCGACGTCGGTCTGGAAGAACGACTGCGGGTAGGAGTGCCCGTTGGTCGTCGGTGCCGACTGGACGAAGCTCCCCGGCACCTTGTCCGTCGGCGCGATGCCGGTTGGCCAGTCTGCCCAGTAGGACGTTCCGTCGAAGTCGATGTCCCCGCCGTTCAGGATGTCCAGGCACCCCGTCGTCGTGTTCGGGTCGGAGACGATCCCGAACTGGTTCAAGGCGGTGTGTGTATCTCCCGCGTTGTAACAGAACGCATCACCCGCGAACCCTTCGGGGTTGCCGGTGGTGCCGTCGGTCGGGTCCTCGTACGGCCCGTTGCACGTCAGGAAGAACGGGTCACCGGCCGTGATGAAGTCGAGTCCGAAGTCGGTGGACAGGTCGGACAGTGAGGTGCACGGCGTGAAATGCCCGATCTCGAACTGGGTGCTGATGTTGGTCTGCAGGGCGGCCCAGGGGATGATGTTCCCAACCTTGGCCGTCGAGTACTCCGGCTCGTAGTTGAACGGGATGCCCTTGCAGTTGCCGATGTTCGTCGCCATGTAGCCGTTCGCCGCCGACGCCTGCATGAATCCGCTCTCGCCGGTGGTCATGTCGTCGATGTGCACTTCGAGCGCATGACCACCCCCCGAGAGTGCCGAGTCGAAGATGTGCACCCGGAGCTGGTCTCCCGGGTTCATCAGCAGGGTGTCCTCGTTCGGGGTGCTGGTCGCGATCGTCGCGACCTGCGGCCCCGCGGGACCGGTGGGAACGCCGTTCTTCTGGATGAAGGCGAAGTTCGTCGGTTCCTCGCAGGCCGTGTTGCAGTGCCCGAAGTTCAACGTGCATTCGAGGTCGTTGATGTGCAGCGACGCGCACCAGTGGGTGTTGTCGCAGCTGATGTTGTCGAAGAACGGCGCCTGACCCGGCGGATAGAACTGGACCTCGAGGAAGGAGCTACCTCCGCCCGGGTAACCGTGCTTCGGGGCGCCCGGGAAGCCCTGGTGCGGTGCATTGCTGTCGCTGTTCGGCGTGCACGACGTCTGCGGATACGAGTACGGGTCGCACAGCGCCATCGAGAACCACGGCGCAACCGAGAGCTCGAACCAGTGCGTCACGTCGTTGCCCGGGTCTCCTACCGTCGGATCCGCCGCGGGATCCATCGGAAGGGTCTCCTCCCACGTCACGTCGTTCCCCGACCCCGGCCGGTCCGAGACGAACGTCAGATCGGGCTCGTCATGCCCGATGTAATGCCCGTTGTCGAAGAAGCGGCCGTCGTCGTTGTTGGCATTCTCGATGCCGGGAAAGCCGCGGACATCCGTACAAGCCCCTGTCGGCTTGAGGCTCTGCTGGATCGTGCTGAACCCGTTGCAGTCCAGAGCGCCTCTAGCGCTGAGGCTCGACTGCGATCCAGCCGCTGCAGATCCGCTGAACACGACAACTGCAGCGATGCCGAGCAGGAGGCCAACCAACAAGGTGATACGGCGGCGATGCATTTCTCGCCTCATATCTTCCCTCCAGCCTGTCGTCCTACCGGTTTACGGTGCCAGGCCGTGGCCGGTCACGGTTCGGCCGTGCCGGACGGCACCCCCAATTCGAGCGACGCGATCCTAAACGACCAGCCTCGTTTACGATGCCGCAGGCTCCGATACCGCCGAGTTCGGGAGGTGGACTCGTGATCAGGACACGAAAGGCGGGGACGAGGACGCTCGTCATCGGATCTGTCGTTGCGGCGGTCGCGTGCGGAAGCGCAGCGGCGGCGATGCCGTCGTTTGCGCTGCACGTGCACGCTCGTCTGGCGCCGATAGCGGGGACGTCGGCCGCCGGCAGCTTCGACGGGGTGCTGGCAAGCGACAGCATCGGCAAGGTGCCGTTCGCGCAGACGGCATTCCCACGACAAACCGCCTGGCGCCTGGGCTGGAGGCTGAGCCTGCCGCCCCTGCGAGGCCCGGTCACCGCATCGCTTCGTATCGCCGCAGTGAAGGGAGCCGCGCCCGTTGCGCGCGTGCTCTGTACCCGGTGCGCGCTCGGAGCGAAGGGGACGATGACGCTGACCGCGAGCCAGGGGTTGCGCGTCGCCGGGTCGCACGCCGTCGTCGTCGTCCACGCCCCAGCGGCGACGTTGCGAGGGCCGGTCAAGGTCTTCTTCGAGACGACGCGCGTGCAGCGCTGAGGACGAGGCCGCCCGCCGTCAGTAGCCACGCGGCGAGCGCGAGTGCGAAGAACACCGTTCCGACGGCTCGGAGGCCCGCCAGCCCGGGGGCGCTTCCGAGCTCGCGGCTCGCGACGCCGTACATCCCGAGCGGGAAGACTGAGCTCCAGCGGGCGACCTCGTAGCGCCAGCGGCGAACGCGCAGCTCGGTCGCGACGAGCAGAGGGATCGCGGCCGACGCAGCCGCCCAGGTGGCGAGCCCGACATCGGTGTCCAGTCGCCGGTCGAGCAGGAGCTCCGCGGCGGCGAGCGTCGTGATCGCGAGCGCTCCCATCACGATCCAGAGCGTGGGGCTGAAGTCGCGTTCCCGCAGCGAGCCGTGGACGATGCGGCCGGCGACGGCCGGGTACAGGGCGAGGCCGAGCCCCCAGAGGACGAGTGCGGGTACCCGGAGCGGCGCAGCGTGATGCCGGTCGAGCGCGGCGGCGAGAACGGCCAGGGCCTCGGTCGCGACGATCGAGAGGAGCGAGGTCGCGGCCTCTCGCCGAACTGTGAAGGCGACCGCGAGCCAGAGCGCGGCCGCGAGGCTCCAGAGAGCGAGCGCCGGGCCGCGTTGGCCGGCGAGCAGGAGATCCGCGCCGATCACGGCGGTCCCTGCGACGACGGCGAAGGACCGGATCGACTGCAACCGGAGGACTACGGCGAGGAGGGCCCAGGCCAGGCACGCGCAGGCGAGCAGCACGTTGGCGAGTGCCGCGACGCCCTCGAGCCGCGCGCCGACGCCGAGGATGCCGGTGGCCATGACGACGGCGAACGCGCTTGCATCGACGTTCCTCCCCAGCGCGTGCACGCTTGGGGTTCTACCGCTTCGCCGGAGCTACACCGGGGCGTGCCTGCCGGCGAGCTCGGACGCGGCTGCCGACGGGGCGCTCCGTCGCGAGCGGGCTGATCAGCTTGATCGCCTCGACGCCTCCGCCGGAGCCACTTCATGTCCTTGCGGACCGGCAACGCGTGCTGCAGGTCGTCCTCAACCTGCTCGGCAACGCAGTGAAGTACGACGAGCCGGGCGGCGTGGTCGAGATCTCCTGGTAGCCGGAGCGGTCGAGACGCGCGTGCGCATCGCGGTGACCGACAAGGGGCCGGGGATCCCGGCGGAGGAGCTCGAAAGCCATCTTCGCGCCGTTCGAACGCCTCCAGCCTTCCGACCGGGACACGGAAAGCACCGGCCTCGGCCTCGCCCTGGCGCGGAGCCTCGTCGACGCGATGGACGGAACGATCGGCGCCGAGAGCACTCCGGGGGAAGGAAGCACCTTCTGGACAACGTCAGCGGGCAGCAGCTCGTCGAGCGGCGACTTCATCACGAAGCCGATCGCCGCCGCCCTTCTCGTGACGGCCGTGGACGAGCTGACGAAGCCCCAGCCGGGCTAGCCGCCACTGATCGCGGCGATCACGTCGAGCCGGGAGCGGTCCTCGACCGGGGTGTCCAGCCCGGCCCGCTCACCGTCGACGTAGATGTGGAGGTGCCGGCGCAGGGCCGGCCCCTCCTCGACGATCCTGTCGCGCAGCCCCGGCCATTGCGCCTCGAGCGAGTCGATCGCCGCGAGCACCGTCGCGGCCTCGACCTCGACCCGGCGCGGCAGCCCTGGGAAGAGCGGCGTCAAAGTTCCTGGGAGCCTGATGTCCGCCACGGTCAGTCGATCACCGCCACGTCCACGGACGAGATCGCCGGCAGGTAGTTCGCGATCTCGCTCCACGTCTCGCCCTCGTCGGCGCTCGCGAAGACCTGCCCGGTGCTCGTGCCGAAGTAGACGCCGGGGACGTCGTGCGTGTCGATCGTCATGCCCTGGCGCAGCACGCCGATGCGCGCGTTCTCCTGCGGCAGCCCCTTCCGCATGTCCTGCCAGCTCGAGCCGCCGTCGCGGGTGCGCCAGACCGCGGCCTTGCCGTCGTGCATCGTCCGGTCGTGGCCGCCGTCGACCGGGATGACGTAGAACGTCTCGGCGTCGTGCGGATGAGCGGTCGCCGCGAAGCCGAAGTCGCCCGGCAGCCCCTCCGTGATCTCGTTCCACGACTGGCCGGCGTCGTCGGATCGATGCATGCCGACGTGGTTCTGCTGGTACATCCGCTGCGGGTCGGCCGAGCGGACGAGCTTGTGGACGCAGTAGCCGACGTCCTCGTAGTCGGCGGGCCAGTCGCGGCGGAGGCCCTTGTTGCGCGGCGTCCACGACGACCCGCCGTCTTCGGTCTCGAACGCGCCGATCCCCTGCACGATCGTGAAGAAGCGGTCCGACTCGTCGGGCTCCGTCACGAAGCCGGAGATCCCGAGATGCCCGGGGGGCTGGTTCGCGGGATCGTCCCAGCTCTCGCTGCCGTGCTGTCCCGAGAGCGTCGACAGCAGGGACCAGGTCTTGCCGTCGTCGCGGCTCTCGAAGATGCCCGGCGCCTCGACGCCGACGAGCAGGCGGTCGCCCGCGCGGGCGAGCGTCGACACCTTGGAGATCTTCCGGCCGTCCTCGTCTCCGTAGGACAGGCCCTCGCTCGACTGCTCCCACGTCTGGCCGAGGTCGCCGCTGCGCCAGATGGTCGAGCCGTGCCACTCGCTCGCCGCGGCGGCGTAGATCGAGCCGGTCGTGCGGTCGTAGATGGCGTGGAAGATCGGCCACGCCTCGCAGTACGGGCCGCGAAGCGTCCAGTCGCGGCGGTCGTCGCTCTCGAGCAGGAAGGTGCCCTTGCGGGTGGCTACGGTCAACAGGGTCTTCGGCATCCGATCCTCTCCTCAGCTTCGCGGGACTCCCGGGAGTGTCGCCCTCTCGGCGACTTCATGGGTAGAGACGTTGTGGCCGCCGGAAAGTCATCGCTCCGGCGGCCACAGTTTTTCGGGTTGCGGGTTCAGGCGACGAGCGGCTCACCGGTCTCGAGCAGCGTCTTCAGGCCGCTGAGGATGTACATCCAACCACCGGCGACGCTCTCCGCAGTCTTCGGCGCGCTCTGGAGTTGGTCATGCACGACGGTGAGCTTCGTGATCCCACCGTCCTGCGGCTCGATCTCCCAGGTGACGCGGCTCGCGTCCTCCGCCGCCATCTCTGGGTCGTAGGCCGCGACGAACCGGTGGACGAGGCGCCCCGGAGGGCTGGCCTCGAGGACCTCCTCATCCCACTCCATGTCTCCGATCGCCGAGAAGCGCCTGCCGTCGCGAATCTCGATGCGGGCGCCGTAGAAGTACTGCTGCGTGAACTCCGGCTTCGTGATCGCTTCCCAGACCTGCTCCGGGGTGGCCCGGATGAAGACGGAGTAGACCTGCGTCGCTTGCGCGGTCATCGTGGTCATGCTGACTCCTCCAGTTCGTGCTTGAGATCCGCGAGCGCCGCAACGCGGTGCTCGGTGTACTTGTCGATCCACCGGTCGTGGATGAGCCGGATCGGCACCGGGTTGAGAAAATGGAGCTTCTCCCGGCCCTCCCGGCGGGTGACGACGAGCCCCGCTCCTTCGAGGAGGCGCAGGTGCTTCATCACGCCGAAGCGGGTCATCTCGAGCTCGGACTCGAGCTCCGTGAGCGTGCGGCCGTCGCGCTCGAAGAGCCGGTCGAGCAGGTGGCGCCGCGTCGGGTCGGCGAGCGCCTTGAAGACCTGGTCGTCATCCACGCGGCGATCATACGTGACTAAACGGTCACATGTCAATGGACGACTAGCTGAACGGCTTCATCAGCATGTCGGCCACCACGAGCAGGAGCACCCCGACGTCGATGCGCGCGATCAGGAGGATCTGCTGGATCGCTGCCTGCGTCTCGGCTGCTTCGGCGCCTTTCGTCTCGAGCAACTCGGCGATCCGCTTCGCGCGGGGCGAGAGGAACGCGATGCCCGTGGTGAACGTCGCCGCGTAGCCCGCGAGACCGATGTCGACCCACGTCGTACCGAACCCGATGTGGTCGTTGATCACCATCGTGATGCCCATCGCGAGGACGACGAGCCCCGCCGGTGCGAAGAAGCGCTCGCCGATGAAGGCCGCCTGCTTCGCGATCGTGGCCATGTCGTCGGGCGTGCCCGACCGCTCGGCCTTCAGCGCGAGCACGGTGAGCGCGATGCCGCCGCCGACCCAGAACACGGCGACGCCGACGTGGATCAGCTTGAAGACGGCGAACCAGTGGGACGGGGCGTCGGTCGTGTTGAGGGCGAAGACGAGTCCGACGGCGGCGACGGCGAGGCCGATCGCGGCCGTGATCTTGGCGGAGGCGTTGCCCGCGGCTGGCGCCTCGACGTGTGTCGTTTCCATGCTGCGGAGTAAACGGGACGGCGCGGACGGCTACAGGGCCCGCGAGGCGGCGATCAGCTCGTCGATGTCGGGCAGCTCGTCGAGCGCGTAGGCCCACGCGCCGCGGACGGTGCCGTCGACGTCTACGAGGAATGCGCTGCGGCGCGAGACGTCGCGCATCCCGTTGTGCTCGATGGCGACGTCGAAGCCGCGGGTCGCCTCGCCGTTCCAGTCGGAGAGGAGCGGGAAGTCGAGATCGAGCGCCTGCATCCAGGCCACGTGCGTATAGGGCGAGTCGCGCGAGATCGCGAACGGCTCGACGCCCGCCGCCTGCAGCTCCGCTCTCCTGTCACGCAGGAGCTCGAGCTCGCTCGTTCAGGTCGAGGACCAGTCGAAGAGATAGAAGAGGAGCAGGAGCGGCCGGTCGTGGATGAGGTCGCCGACGGTGGGGTGCTCGCGCGGCGTCGTCCAGATGACCGCCTCGAGCGGCGCTCTCTCACCGGCCCCCAGCATGGGCCGATCCTACGCGGCGGGGGCGGGCTCGGGCTCCGGTGCCACCTCGGTCGCCGCCGCGATCTCGCGCGCGACCTCGACGATGTCCCGGTTCGCGTTGAAGACGTGGAGCTGCCGGTCAGCGCCGTTGCCGCGGCGGAGGATCTCGTTGACGCCCTCGAGCTCCTCGTCCGAGCCGAGATCGCGCGCGTGGGGCTGGATCGTCTTCAGCGTCCGCCGCACGAGTGCCGCCACCGGCAGCCGGTTGCGGCGGCCGGTGTGCAGGTCCATCACGGGCGCGGACAGCCCGTAGCGCGCGGCGAGCCACTTGTTCTCGGTCGTGAGGATGCGGTGGAAGGACGGGATCTCCTCGCCGCGGTCGACGAGCTCCGCGTAGTGCTTGACGAGCGCCTGGCAGTACGCGGTGATCGAGATGACGTCCTCGAGTCGCGTCACGGCGTCACAGATCCGGATCTCGACCGTGCCGAGGCGCGGGTGGAGGCGGATGTCCCACCAGATGTGCGTGTAGTCCTGGATGCACCCCGTCTTCTCGAGCTGGTTCACGACCTGCGCGTAGTCGGCGTAATCACGGAAGCGCGGCGGCGGGCCGGAGCGGGGGAAGGCGGCGAAGACCATGTGGCGCGACGAGCGGAGGCCCGTAGGCTCCCCTCGCCAGAACGGCGAGCTCGCCGAGAGCGCCACGAGCTCCGGCAGGTGGGCGATGAGCCCGTTCACGACCTGGATCGCCTTCTCGGCGTCGTCGACCGCCACGTGGACGTGCATCCCGAAGATGAGCTCGCGCCGCGCGATGTACTGCATCTGGTCGAGGAGCGCGCGATAGCGGTCCTTCGCGGTGATCCGCTGGCGCTCGAAGAGCGAGAATGGATGCGTGCCGGCCGAGCCGACGCGGAGCCCCTCCTCGCGCGCGACGTCGGTGACGTAGCGGCGGATGCGGAGGAGCTGCTGCCGTACGCCGGCCGGTGTGTGGCAGACCGGCGTCGCCACTTCGAGCACCGACTGCATGAGCTCGGAGTTGATCCGCGGCTCGAGCTCGTGGCCCGCGACCGCGGCGAGCACGGTGTCGATGTGCTGGACGAGGTCGAACGTCTCGCCGTCGAGGAGCATGTACTCCTCCTCGACGCCAAGGGTGTACGGGTCGCTCGCGCCGAACGCGTGGTCTAGGACGCTGCCGCCCGGCGGGAACTGCGACCCCTTGCCCGTGATCGACGGCGGGATGAGCGAATCCGTCATGCCGCGACCATATCCCCCTTGTTTGCAGGAAGAAAGCGGCGGCCAAGCATGACGAGCGGGATCCCGATCACGACGGACGACGCGATCTTGCCCACGAGCTGGCCGTCGAAGAAGGCGAGTCCGGAGGAACCGAACGCGAGCACGAGGAAGACGACGCTGTCGATCGGCGCGCTGACCCCGGCCGAGAGGAGGACCCGCAGGCCGTCGTGGACGCGCCCGCGCAGGGGCGCGCCGACGAGGTTGTCCAACGTCTCCGAGGCGAGGAAGGCGGCGAGGCTCGCGCCGACGATCCGCCACGTCGAGCCGACGGCGCTGTTGAACTCCTGGCCGGGGAACGCCGGATGCGAGTGGACGACGATCGCGATGTAGCCGGCGAAGATCGCCGAGCCGACGAAGCCGAGCGCGATGAGGAGCTGCGCGTTGAGCGCTCCGTCCCGGCGGGTGACTCCGGTGTGGTGCGCGAGCTGGACGAGGGCGAGCGCGACGCCGATCGAGTAGACGCCGCCGGGCGCCTCGAGGTGCGTGAACGGGAGGCGGACGATCTTGTTCGCGCCGACCTGCGCCGAGAGGACGACGGCGACGTACAGCCCCGCCAGGGTCGCAAGCCTCATGGCGCGGCGAGCCTACCTAGCCATTCCGGCCGCGTCCGGAACCGCCACGTCCGGAACCTGGTTCCGGACGTGGCTCGTTCGGCCGTGTCCGAGTTCGTCGAGAGCGCTTGCTTGCGCGCCGCCGATGGCGCTTTCGGACACGTCCGGAACCAGGTTCCGGACGTGTCCGTTCGGGAGGGTGGCGGGAGGGCGGCGAGGCTCACTCCGGCAGGACGGCGTCGGCCTCGATCTCCACCTTCCAGGCAGGGTCGAGCAGGCCGGCAATCACGAGCATCGCGGACGCCGGTCGAACTTCCCCGAAGACCTCCCCGTGTGCCCGCCCGACCGCCTCCCAGTCCGCCGCGTTGACGAGGTAGACGCGGGTGCGGACGACGTGCTCGGGCCCGGCGCCGAGCTCGCGGAGCGCGTCCGTGATGATCGTGAGACAGCGCTTCGCCTGCTCGTACGGGTCGTCCGTCTCGATGCCGACGGGAGCGGTTCCCGAGACGTAGATGCTGCGCCCATCCCGAACGGCGCGCGAGTAGCCGACCGTGGCGGCGAAGGGGGAGACCGCTGGGACGGTTGCGCGGACCACGTTCCTAGTATCCCGCGAGGTGGAAGCGCTGCGAGCGATCGACGGCTGGAACGCGGGGCACGCCGCGGCCGGAGTGGCACGCGCCGACGGTGTGGTAGCGACCCACGGGGCTGTCGAGGTCGAGCTGCGGTGGGCGTCCGTCACGAAGCTCCTCACCGGCCTCGCGCACCTCGTCGCGCTCGAGGAGGGAACGGTCGACCTCGACGAGCCGGCAGGCCCGCCCGGGTCGACGCTCCGCCACCTGCTCGCCCACGCCTCCGGCCTTCCGGTCGACGGCGAGGAGCCGATCGCCGAGCCTGGCCGGCGGCGCATCTACTCGAACACGGGGATCGAGCTTGCCGCGCGTCTCCTCGAGGAGCGTGCGGAGATGCCGTACGCGTCCTACTTCGAGCACGCCGTCGCCCACCCGCTCGGCCTCACGGGACGCCTCACCGGATCGCCGGCTCACGGCTACGTCGGTCCGCTCGGCGACCTGCTGCGGCTCGGCCGCGAGCTCCTCGCGCCGGCGCTCGTCGCGAGGGAGACGCTGGCCGAGGCGACGGCCGTCCAGTTCCCGGGGCTCACGGGCGTTCTTCCAGGTCTCGGGCGGATGGAGCCGAACGACTGGGGACTGACCTTCGAGCTGCGCGACTCGAAGTCACCGCACTGGACGGGCTCCCGCAACTCCGAGCGCACCTTCGGCCACTTCGGCGCGAGCGGGACGTTCCTCTGGGTCGATCCCGATTCCGGCCTCGCTTGCGGCGTGCTCACCGACCGCGCCTTCGGCGACTGGGCGAAGGAGGCCTGGCCCCCGTTCGGCGACGCCGTGCTCGCCGAGCTCTAGGCGTCGTCGGCGAAGAGCGGCCGCACGAGCTCGTCGAACGTAGCGCGGTCGCAGCTTGCGACGACCGCGGGTGTCATGGCCGACACGGTCGCGGTCCGCGGCATGTCCATCGCCGGCGCAACCTCGCCGAAGTAATCCCCGGGACGGAGAAGGCCGCGCGCGCCGAGGGCGCTCTGGCTGACGGCGAGCATCCCGGCGAGCACGACGTAGAACCGGTCGTCGGAGTCGCCCTCGCGGACGAGCACCGTGCCGGCCGCGACCTCCTCGCGCTCCATCCGCCGCGCGAGCCGGGCGAGCGTCTGCCCCGGCAGCCCGGCGAGCAGCTCGACCCGGACGAGCTCGTGCTGTGTGGCCGAGGCGCGCGGCGAGGCTACTCCTCGTCCTCGTCGGCCGCCTCGGCCGGCGCGTAGCCGCTGCGCTGCTCCTCTTCCTCGTCCATCCGCTCGGTCTGCGTAAGCTCCTGCTCCTCTTCGTTGGCGCGTGGATTGTCGTGCATCGCTCGCTCCTCTCCGGGGCAAAATGCTTAGGTCCGGCCGTCGGCGAAGTTGAGCCGAACGGCCCATGGCCAATTCCCCGCTTCGTGTCGATCATGCCCGCAATGAGCGAGCGCGGCTTTCATTGCATCGAGGACGACATCTCCGACACCTGGCTGGAGGACTGGGCCGGCGCCGGACTTGGAGAGCTCGAGGCATACCTCGCCAAGCATGCGGACTTCCTGCGGTTCGTCGAGGGGCGCGAAGCGCCCCAGCCGACGGAGTAGCGCACGGGTTCGTTGAGGGCGCGGGGGAGCGCGGCAGCAGCCGCGAGCTCCACCGCGCCGTTCTAGCTTTCGAAGCCGAGCTGGCGCTCGAGCATGCCCTTGGGCATGGCGCCGACGGCGGATGCCTTCGGCGCGCCGGCCTCGAAGAGCATCATGTTCGGGATCGACTGGATCCCGTAGCGCATCGCGAGATCCTGGTTCTCGTCGATGTTCACCTTGACGAGCTTGACCTTGTGCTCGTCGGCGATGCGCTCGAGCACGGGGGCGACCGCATGACACGGTCCGCACCACTCGGCCCAGAAGTCCACCAGGACGGGCTCCTCCGACTGGAGGACCTCGGTCTCGAAGGTGGCATCGGTTACTTCGGTTGCCATCGTTTCCTTTCGGTGTCGCTGAGTCGGGGACCCTTTACCCAGGCTCCCGATAGTGCTTAACGCGTCGGCCTAGACTTCGCTTCCCGATGCAGGCGCCCATCTTCCAGCCTCTACCGGACAAACCCGACCACCCCGGGCTCGAACGGGAGATGCTTGCACGCTGGGAAGAGGAGGGAACGTTCGAGAAGCTGCGGGAGCAGAACCGCGGCGGTCCGACCTTCTCGTTCTTCGACGGCCCGGTCACGGCGAACAAGGACCTCGGCGTCCACACGGCGTGGGGCCGGACGCTGAAGGACCTCTTCCAGCGCTACAAGGCGCTGCGCGGATTCGACCAGCGCTACCAGAACGGCTTCGACTGCCAGGGGCTCTGGATCGAGGTCGGCGTGGAGCGCGAGCTCGGCCTCAACTCGAAGCGTGAGATCGAGGAGTATGGACTGGAGAATTTCGCGGCGAAGTGCCGCGAGGCGGTCGTGAAGTACTCCGAGCAGCTCTGGGCCGGCTCGAAGCGGCTCGGCCAGTGGATGGACTGGGGAAAGGACTACTTCACCTTCAGCGATACCAACATCGAGTACGTCTGGCGGATGCTGAAGAGCGTGCACGAGCGGGACTGGCTGTACCTCGGTCACCGCTCGACCGAGTGGTGTCCGCGTTGCGGTACGTCCATCTCACAACACGAGCTGATCGGCTCCTACGTCGAGCGAGCCGACCCGTCACTCTTCGTTCGCCTCCCGCTTCTCGAGCGTTCCGGTGAGCATCTCGTCGTCTGGACGACGACGCCGTGGACGCTGCCCGCGAACGTCGCGGCCGCCGTCAATCCGCAGGCGGAATACGTCTTGCTCGACAGCGGAGCGTGGGTGGCCGAGGCGCGTTGGCAGCAGCTGAATCGGGGAACTCCGCGGCGTTCGATGCGGGGCGTCGAGCTCGTCGGCTGGCGCTACGAGGGTCCCTTCGACGACCTCGCGCCGGGGGGCGCGGTTGAGCACCGCGTGATTCCTTGGGACGAAGTCTCACTCGACGAGGGAACCGGCATCGTCCACATTGCTCCCGGGGCCGGCTCTGAGGACTTCGAGCTCTCACAGGTGCACGGTCTGCCCGTGCTCCAGCCGGTCGACGAGTCGGGGCGCTTCTACGACGACTATGGCTGGCTGCACGGACTCTCGACGACCGAGGCGGCCGAGCAGATCATCGGCAACCTCGAGGAGAAGGGCGTCCTCGTCGAGGCCGGGTTGCACACGCATCGCTACCCAGAGTGCTGGCGCTGCCACACGCCGCTCATCTTCCGCATCGCCGACGACTGGTTCATCTCCGTTCGCGATCTGCGGCAGCCGATGCTCGACGCGAACGCGACGGTCGAGTGGACGCCCGAATACATGGGAAAGCGGATGGACGACTGGCTCCGCAACATGGGCGACTGGAACATCTCCCGCCGCCGCTACTACGGGCTGCCCCTGCCGTTCTACCCGTGCACCTGTGGCCACATGAACGTGATCGGCTCCCGCGCCGAGCTCGAAGAGCGGGCCGTATCGGGACTCGACCAGCTCCAGGAGCTCCGCCGCCCCTGGATCGACCGCGTCCCGGTGCGCTGCGCCGAGTGCGGGGAGCCGGTGGAGCGGATCAAGGAGGTCGGCGACGTCTGGCTCGACGCGGGGATCGTTCCCTTCTCCACGCTCGGCTGGCAGAACGACGAGTGGGTCGCCGAGGGATACGGGACCGGGGCGGCGAGAGGCTTGACGACGGCCGACCTGCCCGACCACGCGTACTGGCAGAAGTGGTTTCCGGCGGACTGGGTCAGCGAGATGCGCGAGCAGATCCGCCTCTGGTTCTACTCGCAGATCTTCATGTCGGTCGTCCTGACCGGTGGGGCTCCGTTCCGTCGCGTCCTCGGCTACGAGAAGATGCTCGACGAGAGTGGCCGCGAGATGCACGGGTCGTGGGGCAACACGATCGAAGCGAACGAGGCCTTCGAGCGCATGGGCGCCGACGTGATGCGCTGGCAGTTCGCCGCCCAGCCTCCCGACCGGAACCTCCTGTTCGGGTACGGGCCGGCGGACGACGTCAAGCGCAAGCTGCTGACGTTCTGGCATTCCGTCAAGTTCTTTGTCGATTACGCGAACGCCGCCGGCTTCGAGTGCTCGTGGGAACGGCTCGAGCCGGAAGGCGACCTCGCGACGCTCGACCGCTGGCTCGTCGCGAGGACGCACGCGTTTGTCGCAGATGCGGAAGGCGGCTACGAACGTTGGCTGTCGCCGGAGGTGATGCGGGAGTTCGAGGCGTACCTCGACGACCTCTCCAACTGGTACATCCGCCGCTCGCGCCGCCGGTTCTGGGCTGACGACGAGGCGGCGCTGAGGACGCTCTGGTACGCGCTCGTGCAGACGCTCCGCGTGCTCGCGCCGATCCTCCCGTTCGTGACCGACCGGCTCTGGCGGACGCTCGTCCTCGACGGGCCCGAGTCCGTACACCTCGCCGGCTGGCCGGAAGTCGACGAGCCGGATCGCGCTCTCCTCGACGAGATCGCGGCCGTCCGGCGCGTCGTCGAGCTCGGACGGCAGGCGCGTTCGACGTCGGGGATCAAGCTGCGGCAGCCGCTCCGTCGGCTCGTCGTCGAGGGCGCGAGTCTCGACGGGCACGTCGAGGAGGTCGCGGACGAGCTCCGCGTGAAGGACGTCGAGCTCGGTCGCGTCGAGGCCGTCGAGCTGCGGGTGAAGCCGAACCTGCCGCTCCTCGGGCCGAAGCTCGGGAAGGAGCTCGGCGCGGTGCGCGCGGCGCTCGCGGCGGGCGAGTTCGAGGAGCTGTCAGGCGGCCGTTTCCGCGTCCGCGGTCACGAGCTGCAGCCGGACGAGGTGCTCGTCGAGCGCGGCGGGCGCGAAGGCTGGGCGGTCGCTTCCGGGGACGGCGTGACGGTCGCGCTCGACCTGAGCCTCGACGACGAGCTCCTGCTCGAGGGCCAGGCGTACGAGCTCATCCATCGTGTCAACTCGCTCCGCAAGGAGCAGGGCTTCGAGCTGACGGACCGCATCGTGCTCACGGCGCCCGAGGCGCAGCGCGGGCTCGTCGATCGGCACGGCGACTGGATCGGGCGCGAGGTCCTCGCGACCGAGATCCGTATTGCAGGCGACGAGCTGAAGCTCGAGAAGCTCTAGGCCGCCGCGCGCTCCGCGCGCCGCAGCTCGACCGGAAGCTTGAAGCTCACGTCCTCGTGGACGGGCGCCTGCTCGCTCACCTCGGCGCCGCGGGCGCGGAACCACTCGCAGACATCCGCCACGAGCCGCTCCGGCGCGGACGCACCCGAGGTCAGCCCGACCGTCTCGCAGCCTTCGAGCCAGCCTTCGTCGATGCCGCGCACGTCGTCGACGAGGTGCGCGGGAGTCCCTTCGGCGCGGGCCACGTCGACGAGCCGCTGCGAGTTCGACGAGTTCGGCGAGCCGACGACGAGCAGCAGGTCGACCGCGGCCAGCAGCTCCTTCACCGCCCATTGCCGGTTGGACGTCGCGTAACAGATGTCCTCGCGCCGCGGCCCTTCGATCTGCGGGTAGCGCCGGCGCAGGACGGAGACGATCTCGTTCGTCTCGTCGACCGAGAGCGTCGTCTGGGTGACGTAGGCGAGGCGACGGTCGTCCGGCAGCGGCACGCGCTCGGCATCCTGCGTCGACTCGACGAGGACGATCGCCTCCGGCGCCTCGCCGAGCGTTCCCTCGACCTCCTCGTGGCCCGCGTGCCCGATGAGGACGACGCAATAGCCGGCTTCGGCGTAGCGCCGTGCCTGCGCGTGCACCTTGGTCACGAGCGGACACGTCGCATCGATCGTGGTCAGCCGCAGCTCCTGGGCCTCGCGGCGCACCGCGGGAGCGATGCCGTGCGCGGAGAAGACGACGGTCGCTCCTTCCGGGACGTCGGCGAGCGAGTCGACGAAGACCGCCCCGCGATCGCGGAGGTCTCCGACAACGTGCGAGTTGTGGACGATCTGCTTGCGGACGTACACCGGAGCCCCATAGAGCGCGAGCGCTCGCTCGACCGTCTCTACCGCCCGCTCGACTCCCGCGCAATAGCCCCTCGGGGAGGCGAGAAGAAGGCTCTTCACCACGGCGCGGCCACCATAGCCGGGCAACGTTAGGACGGCGTGAGAGGTGTCGCACGAGGCGATCCATCCACGTTGCAAAGATGGGCCGGACGGCCCATTGTCCGGCTCGCAAACGGTCTCTAGGCTGCCTCTCACTGGGCGATGCGAACCGCGACGTCTTCGGACGGTTTGCGGGGAGCAATCGGGAGAGCCCGCCGCACCGACCCCCCGAGCGGCGGGCTTTTCCATTTCCGGGCTCGGTTCTGGCCAGGTTGGACTGCGCTCCGTACAATCTCACGGCCCAGTGAGGACCGGAATCAAGCTGTCGACCGTGCGCGCACTCGGCCGCGCTTCGGCCGTAGTGCTGGTCCTGCGCGCGATTCTCGGCCGCGGCAGCGCGCGAGAGGGTCGCGGCGCCTCCGCCGAGCGGGGCTTCGAGAGCGTCAGCCGCGTCGCCGACGAGCTCGCCCGGAGCGGGGACGTCGAGGGAGTCGCCCGAACCCTGCTGGACGAGCTCGCGGCGCTCTTCGACGTCGGCTTCGCCGGCCTCTCGCTCGTCTCCGACGACCGGCGCGAGGCGTCGGGCTACCTCGCGCGCTCGCTCGGCGAGGACGTCGACTGGTGGCGCGACCTGCGCATCGATCTCGAACAGGAGCCGTCCGGGATCGCGAGCGCAGTCTTCGAGGCGACGGCGCTCACCGTCTACGACACGGGCAGCTCCGGGCTCGTCAGCCGCCGTCTCGCCGACGCCGTCGGCGCCAGGAGCGCTGCCTTCATCCCCTTGCTCGTGGAGGAGCGCGTCACCGCGGTCATCTCCGTCGCCACGATCGACGAGCCGCGGGTCTTCTCGCCCGACGACCTCGCGGTGATGCAGACGCTTGCCTCGGAGGCTGCCGTCGCGCTCGGGCGGCTCCAGGCGAGCCTCGCGCTCGAGGAGGCGTTGAGCCGCGAACGGCTCCTCGGCTCGATCGCGCGGCAGCTTCGGAGCGAGCTCGATCTCCCGGTAGCGCTCGTAGGCGCCGCCGAGGCGACGGCGCGCGCCCTCGACGCTTCGCGCTGCGTCGTCCGCGTCGGTGAGCTCCCGCGCGACTCGCACGTCGCCGCCGAGTGGCACGAGGCCGGGCCAGCGCCTTCCGGAGACGACGCGTCCGAGCTGGAGCTCCTCCAGCGGGCTGCGGAAGAGGGAGGCCCCGCGGTCGAGGCGCGTGACGAGCAGCTCGCGGTCGCCATCCCCGTTCTCGTGTTCGAGCGTGCCGCCGGCTTCCTGACCGTGCACCGCCCCTCCGCGCGGGCCTGGAGTAAGGGTGACCTCGCCCTGCTCGAGGGTGTCGCGGCCGAGATCGGGCTGGCGCTGAGGCTCGCCCGCCTCCTCGAGGAGAACGAAGAGCGCCTCGCGCAGCGGAGCGCCTTGCTACACGCCGCCCACGTCCTCAGCAGCGAGCTCGATCTCTCGGCCGTCCTGCAGCGTCTGGCGGATCAGCTCGCGCAGCTGCTCGATGCCGACGCCGCCGACTGCTACCTCCTGGACCGCGAACGGAACCTCTTCCGTTGCGTCGCCGTGCACGGATTCGACCGCTCGCTGCTCGGCTTCGAGTTCCCGGCGGGCCAGGGTCTCGCCGGCGCGGCGGTCCGCGAGGGCGGGCCACTGGTCGAGAGCGCGTACGGAGAGATCGCGGCGCCCGTTCCCCACCCAGCGTACGACGGCTTCACGGACGTGATCGCCGCTCCGATGTTCTGGAGCGACGAGGTGCGCGGTGTACTCGGCGTCGGCAGGCGCGAAGGGCGCCGCTTCGCCGAGCGGGACGCGGGCATCCTCGAGGCCTTCGCGGGTCTTGCCTCGCTCGCGCTGCGGAATGCAGAGATGTTCACGCAGAGCGCGCACCAGGCGAGGATCCAGCGCGGCTTCTACCGGATCGCCTCGGTCCTCGGGCAGTCGCTCTCCAGGGCCGCGACGCTCGAGGCGATCGCGCAGGCCGCCGCGGAGGCGCTCGGCGGAGCCTCGGCGGCCGTGCTCGTGCCGTCGAGCGGGCGTCTCGAGGCCGTCGGCGCATACGAGCTCCCGCCGGATTTGGGGCGCATCTTCGAGGAGTGGGCGAGTGAGCGTCACGGGCCGCTCTTTCGCGCGGCCACCGAGGGCCGGATCCTCGTCTCGTGCTCCGTCGTCGACGACGAGCGGCTCCTGCCCGACGTGCGCAAGGCCGCTGCCGCGAACCGATACCACTCGCTCATCTCGGTGCCGGTGGACGCGCCGCGCGACGCCGGCCGTGGGCTCGTCCTCATCTTCTTCGCGGAGGAGCGTTCCTTCAGTGACGACGACCTCGAGCTCGCACGGCACCTCGCCGAGGCGACGCGCGGCGCCCTCGAGCGGAGCGAGCTGTTCGAAGGCGAGCGCGGCGCGCGCGCTCTCGCGCAGCAGCTGACGCGTACCGGCCGGCTGCTGACGAGCGAGCTGGACCCGGCGGCGGTCCTCGACGAGGTCGTCCAGCAGGCGCCGGCCCTGGTGAACGCGGACGCTGCAGCCTTCCGGCTCTACGAGGTGGAGGAGCTCGTCGTGACGGCCGCCGGCGGGCCGGGCGCCGAGATCTCGCTCGGCTCGCGCAGCCCGGCCGGCGGCTGGCTCTCGGGCGACGTCGTCCAGTCGGGGGCGCCCGTCGCGATTGCCCACGCCGGCGAGGACGAGCGCCTGCGCGCACTCGATCCGATGCTGCAGGCAGGGCACGCCGCGTTCCTGGGCGTGCCGGTCGCGGGACCCGAGGGAACCACGCTCGGGGTGCTCGCGGTGTACGCATCCGTCCCTCGCGAGTGGCGCGAGGAGGAGACCGAGGCGCTCCTCGCCGTCGCTGCGAGCACGTCAGCCGCGCTCTCGAACGCCGAGCTGTACCAGCGCGTCGCCCTCGAGCGCGAGCGCTCGGTGGCGATCCTCGCCAACATCGCCGACGGCATCGTCGCCGTCGATCGCGAGGGCGAGGTCGTCCTCTGGAACGGCGCAGCAGAGCGGATCACGGGCATCCCCGCGGCCGTCGCGCTCGGGCGTGCGCCCGTCGACGTGCTGCAACGGAGCCTCGAGGCGCCGGAAGACGACGCGCGCGGCGACCGCCTCGTACCGATCATGCGCGGACGCGAGGAGGTCTGGCTGTCGGTCACCGAAGCGGTGATGCGCGACCCGGTCGGCGCCGTCGCGGGCCGCATCTTCGCCTTCCGCGACATCTCGGGCGACCGGCTCGTCGAGCAGGTCAAGTCCGACTTCGTCAGCACCGTCTCGCACGAGCTCCGCACGCCGCTGACCTCGATCTACGGCTTCGCCGAGACGCTCCTACGCCAGGACGTCATGTTCGGTGAGGAGGAACGGCAGACGTTCCTCCGCTATATCGCCTCCGAGTCGCAGCGGCTGACGTCGATCGTCGACACGCTCCTGAACGTCGCTCGGCTCGACACCGGCGACCTTCAGGTGCACCTCGCGGAGACCGATGTACGTGATGTGGTGGGTCAGGTACTCGACACCGTCTCCGCGACCGATGTCAACGGCCACCGGTTCGTCCTCCAGTTGCCGGACGAGCCGCTCGCGGCGAAGGCGGATCCCGAGAAGCTGCGCCAGGTGTGCTCGATCCTCGTCGAAAACGCGCTCCGCTACTCGCCCGAGGGCGGCACCGTGACCGTCGGAGCGGCCCGGCGGCAGGACACGGTCGAGGTAAGCGTCGCGGACGAGGGCATCGGAATTCCGCAATCGGACCAGGAGCAGATCTTCCGCAAGTTCTACCGCGGCTCGGACGCAGAGCTGCGCGCGGGCGCGGGCGGCACAGGTCTCGGCCTCTTCATCGCGCGGGGGCTCGTCACCGCGATGGGCGGGCGGATCTGGGTCTCCTCGCAGGAGGGAGAGGGCTCCCGCTTCGCCTTCGAGCTACCGGCGGCTGCCGTCGGGGTTGAAAGCGGGGCAAGACGAGAATGAGTGTGGAAATGGACGGGTACACGCGGCCGGCGGACGGCCCGGGTGGCGCCACCCGGGTGCTCGTGATCGACGACGAGGCTCCGATCCGGTTGCTCTGCCGCGTCAACCTCGAGGCCGAAGGGATCGACGTGGTCGAGGCCGCAGACGGGACGACCGGCCTCGATCTCGCGCGGGGCGAGCATCCCGACGTCATCCTCCTCGACGTGATGATGCCCGGCCTCGACGGCTGGCGGGTGGCCGAGGAGCTGCTCGACGACCGGCGCACGAGCGGCATCCCGATCATCTTCCTCACGGCGCGGGCCGAGTTCCGCGACCGGGCGCGTGGGCTCGACATCGGCGGCGTCGACTACGTGACGAAGCCGTTCAATCCGCTCGAGCTCGCTCCGCTCGTCCGCAACCTGCTCGCACGCATCGACCGCGGCGAGCGCGACGAGCTCCGCGGGGAGAAGCTCGCCGAGCTGCGCTCCCTCATCGAGTCGGAGTAGCGCTCTCGGAGCCGGCCGCGAGCCGCTCCTCGATCGCCTCGCGGATGATCGTGGGGAAGTCGTAGCGAATGGAGAGCTGCCAGTCGTCCTCGACGAGGCGCCCGTAGCGCTCGAGCTCGTAGTCGGTGGCAGCCACCACGTAGGTGCGCTCCGCCTCGACCTCGCCGAGGCCCGCGACATGAAGCGGGCCACGCGGCTTGCCGCGCAGCGGGTTGTCCGTCGTCTGCCGGAACTGCGCGTCGTTGCCGCGCTCGATCATGTGCGCCAGCTGCGCTCCCGTGAGCTCGACGACCGCGGGATTCGCCGTGGAGTGGCAAACCTCCCAGAGGTCGCGACGGCGTAGCGGCCCCGGGGGAAGTGCCTGGTCGAGGACGACCGCCGACGTTGCCAGCCCCACTTCGGCGTGCATCCGCTCTCGGAGCATCTCCGCGACCCATTGCGCATCGAGGGGCTCCGCGAGGTCGGCGAGCACCTCGTCGAGAGAGGCGTCGAGCTCCGCCTCGGCCGACACGGCCGCGGCGAGCACTGCGGGATGCTGCGGCACGTCCTCGCCGACCTCGATCACCGCGGCGCGGATCTCGCCGTCGATCACGTCGACCCTGCCGAGATGCTCGGCGAAGCAGCCGGCCTGGGCGACCGTCACCGAGCCGATCCGCTCCCCCTCCGGCAGGAGGTGATGCGTGTGAGCGCCGATGATCAGGTCGACCTCGCCCTGCACCGCAGCGGCGAGCTGCGGGTCGAGCGCGGACGGGTAGCTCTCCAGGTCGACCGCATAGCCGAGGTGCGAGAGGCAGACGACGAGCTCCGCGCCCGCCGCTCGCAGCTCACGCGCAGCGCGCCGCACCGCCTCGATCTCGTCCGAGACCTCGATGCCGTAGACGCCGCTCTCGAGGAAGTCGTAGAACGGATCGGTGACACCGACGAAGCCCACGCCGTCGAGCAGCACCGTCGCCTGGACGCCGTCGATCGGCTCGAGGTTCGCGAGCAGCAGCGGATAGCTCGCGGCGCGTGCCTGGTCGGCGATGACCTGCGGCCCGTAGCGGAGCCAGGCTGCGTTGCCGACGACCGACACCTCGCAGCCGGCCGCGGAGAGAAGGCGATGCATCGCGACGCCCTTCGTCAGGTTGGACAGCCGCGTAGTCGTCTCCTCGACGTCTCCGGCGTCGACGTACATCACGCGGTGCGGCGTCTCCTCGCGAATCCGTTCGACGAGCGTCGCCACGCGCGCGAGCCCCTCGACCCGGCCGTGGATGTCGTTCGTGTGGAGGATCGTGAGGCGCATCCCCGCTGACGATACGCAATGCTGCGCCGCTTACACTGACGCTCCTCGGGGCGTAGCTCAGCCTGGTCAGAGCGCCCGGTTTGGGGCCGGGAGGCCGGCAGTTCGAATCTGCCCGCCCCGATTCCGCAACTCGATTGCGGCCGCGCCCGTTTGCACGGCATGGATACGCGCGAGGAGCGGGCCGTGCCGCCGGTCGAAGAGGGGGAGAGGCCGCTTCCCGACGCCGCGCCCCTCGACGAGGAGCACGGCGGCCGCGAGCCCATGCCGCAGCCGGAGCGGGACGAGCCGCGGCTCGTCGATCCCGGCCTCGGCGACCTCTCGTTTCGCGACTGGCGCGCCATCGCCATCCGTGCGGTCAAGGAGTTCCTCGACGACAACGGCACGATGCTCGCGTCGGCGCTGGCGTATTCGACGTTCTTCGCGATCCCGTCGGTCCTGCTCGTGGTCGTCGGAGTCTTCACGCTCGTGGCAGGCCCGGAGACGATCACGTCGCTGATCGGGCACTTCTCCAACGTGATGCCGGGACAGGCGGCGAGCCTGCTCGGCGGCAGCCTCCATCGCCTGGACGCGCACCCCTCCACCGGGATCGCTATGACGGTCGTGGGGTTCGTCCTGGCGATCTGGTCGACGACCGGCGCGATGACGTCGTACATGACCGCTCTCAACCTCGCCTACGAGCGGAAGGACGGGCGCTCGTTCTTCCGCAAGCGTCTCATCGCCGTCGAGCTCGTCGCCGTGATCGGCTTCGCGTTCCTGCTCGTTGCCGTCCTCCTCATCTTCGGGCCGCCGCTCGAGCAGCTCGTCGCGTCCCATGCCGGCCCGTTCTCGGGCGCGATCGGGTGGATCTGGTGGATCGCGGAGTGGCCGATCCTCGTCGTCGGCCTCCTGGCCGCGTTCGCGACGCTCCTCTACCTCGGGCCGGACGTGGCGCACCCGCGCTGGCGCTTCATCACGCCGGGCTCCCTCCTCGCGACCGTCGTCTGGCTGGCTGCGTCGGGCGCGTTCGCCTTCTACACCTCGAGCTTCGGCTCCTACAACAAGACGTGGGGAACGCTCGCCGCCGTGATCATCATGCTCACGTGGCTCTGGCTCGCCGCGATCGCCCTGCTCCTCGGCGCCGAGGTCAATGCCGAGGCCGAGCGGAGCCGGGAGCTGCGCGAAGGCCGGCCGGCGGAGAGTGAGCTGCTCGTGCCGTCACGGTCGGGCTGAACGTCCCTCCCGCCTGCTCGTCCGCGAGGAAGCGCAGGAGGTAGCCCGCGAACGCGCCAAAGAACACGACCGCCTCCTCGGCCGCCATCGTCACGCCCGCGATCTGCTGGTCGGCGAGCGGACCGGGCCCCCACGTGCGCGGGGCGTGGACGTAAAAGGGATAGATCGCGCGAGGGATCAACGCCAGCAGCAGGCCGAGCGGGGAGGCGAGAACGAACGCGGCGAAGAGGTACGCCGCCTTCACCCCGGCCGACCTTCTCCCGTGCACCACGGGCCACCAGACGCAGACGCCCGCGGCGAAATACGTCAGGTGCTCGAGGTGGAGGAGCGAGTGCGGATGACGAAGCGCGGCGTCGTAGATCCACGGCAGATGCCAGGTGTAGTAGACGGCGAGCCACAGCGGCAGCGCGACGAGCGGCCGGAAGAGCGGGAATCGCGCCGCGCGCGCGGCGAGCCCAGGCGGCACGGCGAGCAGCAGCAACGCCGGCGCCCACACCGCGAGCACGACGTTCTG